>Ga0075428_100000838_pt1 | contig 32194 bp, 29 predicted proteins | sample RhiMetdeltSRZDD2_FD_75291 | JGI IMG/M metagenome (GOLD analysis project Ga0075428, IMG submission 75291) | Populus rhizosphere microbial communities from Tennessee, USA - Rhizosphere MetaG P. deltoides SRZDD2 | ecosystem: Host-associated > Plants > Roots > Rhizosphere > Soil | place: USA... | reverse complement strand
ATTGCGCCAGCAGGGCCCACACGCTGTAGCCATAAGCCGTCGTGGAACCCAGCGCTACGAGCGTGTCCATGTTGGAACTGCCTCGCTTAAGCTGCGCCCACGCGCCCCGATAAAACCGGGCTCCGCAATAGAACTGCACGACCGTCGCCAGGGCAAACGCCAGCCATTGAAACCACCGCTGCGCTCCCAGGCCAAACGCCCATTCGCCCAGCATCAAAATCGCGGTGCAGACTGCCCCGACCCAAAGGGTGATTTGCCAGTCCGAAACGGCATGATCGTGCGCGTGCGCCACTTCTGCCGTGTAGCCGGCCTGCTTAACGGCCTTCAGCACTGCCTCGGGGTTCGGCTCGGTTTGGCGCTTCCACTTTACGGTCGCGCGTCCCACGTCCAGCGATACCGTTGCCTGCCGCACCCCTTCGACGTTCTGGATCGCCTCGCGCACGTGCCGCACGCAATTACTGCAGGTCATGCCGTGCACCATTAAATCGGTGCTTTCATTTCTGAATGCTTGAGCTGTCGCAGCCATCAAATATCCTAAAGCAAACAAGCATTAAAATGACTTTGGTCCAATTGAAATTTGTGATTGCCGTATTGCTCGCGTCGATGTCCGTGGGCTGTGGCGCCGAACGCCAACTCGCGCCGGGCATTACGCAGATTGGAACGCTGGCCAATCCCGCGATCACCGAAAGCTCGGGTGTGGCCGCCAGCCGGCATTTCACCAACGTGTTCTGGACCCACAACGACGGCGGCAAGAGCGAAACGCTCTTCGCCGTCACGCGCGAAGGAAAGACGCTGAGCGAATTCAAGGTGCGTGACGCAAAGATTGACGACTGGGAGGACGTCGCAATCGATGACGAGCGCCATCTTTATATTTCCGACACGGGCGACAATGATGCTAAACGAAAGCGTGTCGCCGTTTTTCGTGTCGACGAACCCGATCCTGCCTCCACCGCGGGGATTGTGCGCGTCACCAAAAAATGGCAGTTGCGCTGGCCCAATGGCGCCGTCGATTGCGAAGGACTGTTCGTTTATGGTACCAATGGTTATCTCACCACCAAAGTGAAAGACGACCGCCGCGCGGAGGTCTATCGCTTTCACCTCGGCGCGGCCGAGTCGCAAATGCTGGAACTTGTCGCGCGGCTCACGATCGAATCGCCTGTCACTGGGGCCACCATCTCTTCCAACGGTGCAGCCGTTGCGTTCGTGGCGGGCAGCGGTGCCTTTGTTTACCGCGTTGATGGCGATATTTCGAAACTGGCTCACTTGCGCCCGTACCACAAACGCTTCAAACACGACTCAATGGAGGCCTGCACTTTTGTGCCGGATGGCCTCCTAACGACAGCAGAGTCGAGAGAAATATTTCTGTTTACGGACGAGCCGTTTCGCGTCTTGCCTTGAGTAACTTCCTCACGGCACGGAGCAGCGCGTCCATTTCGTCATCGGTACCAATCGTGATCCGCAAATAATCCCGCACTTCAGGGTAACTCCACCAACGCACCAGGATTTTTTCCGCGCGGAATTTTTCCAGCCACTCGCCGGCCGGAAATCGCGGCGGTCGGGTAAAAATGAAATTCGTCTGGCTGGGAAGGGTCTGGAACCCAAGTGCAGCCAATTCTATCGTGACGCGCTCGCGGGTCGCGACGATCCGCGCAAAGTTTTCGCTATAATAGCCCAGATTATCCAGGGTTGCTTCGGCGGCGATCTGTCCCAGCCCGTTGACGTTGTAGCTGTCGCGGGCCTTATCCAACGCAGCAATCAACTCCGCGTGTCCGACAAAATAACCCACGCGCAAAAAGCAAAGCGCATACGCTTTGGAGAAAGTTCGCGCCACAATCACGTGCGGATACCTCAGCGCGAGTCGCATTGCGCTCTCGCGTCCAAAATCCACATACGCCTCGTCCAGCACGAGCACGCCCTTGTGCGCGCGACAGAGCGATTCCAACTCAGCCGCCTTGAATCCGCGGCCGCTCGGCGCATTGGGGGTCGTGATATACGTGAGGGCAGCGCGGAAATCCCATCTCATTTGCCGTAACTGCTCGGCTGCGGGCAGAGTGAAATCAGGATTCAGAGCAACCGCGTTGTTCTCCGAACCGTGAATATCCGCGAGCACCGGATACAGCGAATAGCTCGGCGTGAAATATTGAATCGTGCTGCGCGATCGCGAGACGCCCTGGCTCGCGACCGGTTCAACAAATACCCGCGTTGCCAACGCGAGTAGTTCGTCCGACCCGTTTCCAACAATAATATTCTCGGGCGCGCAATCGTGAAACGCCGCCAGCTTGTCGCGCAGCCGTTCGGCAGTTGGATTGGGGTATAATCTCAGTCGCCCGTCCACCGCATTCTTGATCGCCTCGAGCACTCTGGGCGAGGGTGGATAGGGATTCTCGTTCGTGTTGAGCTTAATCAACCGCGGAATTTTCGGCTGCTCGCCCGGAACGTAGCCGTGCAATTTTCGGATATGCGGTCGGATTAACCCACTGGCGCTGCTCACTTCCGGCCTTTCTGAAATCTGATCTCGGCGGATTTGCCGTGCGCGTCGAGGCCTTCCAGTTCCGCGAATTTGGCGAGAGTCGGCAAGGAGCGCTTCAGCGCAACGCCGCTGTACTCCACCACGCTCGTGCGCCGCTGAAACTGGTCCACGGTCAATCCCGCGAACGACGCCCCTGCACCGCCTGTTGGAAGAGTATGGCTCGGCCCGGCCATGTAATCCCCGAGCACAGTCGGTGAATAGGGGCCGATAAAAATCGCGCCGGCGGTGCGAATTTTGTCCGCCAGCTTCCGGCCACTCTTCGCCATAATCTCGCAATGTTCCGGTGCTATGCGGTTTGCCAACTCGACTGCCGCGTCGATGTTCTTCACCTGCACCAGCCAGCCGTTGGCGTCGACCGCGCGTTGAACGAAGTCGCGGCGGTTCAACGCAGCGAGTTGCTTCACGATCTGCTCGTTGACTTTGCCCAATAATTTCGCGGACGGACTGAGACACCAGATTCGTTCATGCCCCGAACCGTGTTCGGCCTGCGCGAGGAGATCAGCCGCGACAAAGGCCGGCTCTGCGCTCTCGTCGGCAATCACCAACAGTTCGCTCGGGCCCGGCAGCAAATCAACCGCGACACGCCCGAACAACAAGCGCTTTGCCGCAACGACATACGCATTTCCCGGCCCAAAAATCTTTTGCACGCGCCGGATCGCGGGCGTGCCGAACGCCATCGCTGCGATCGCCTGAGATCCTCCCACCCGATAAATCTCCGTCGCGCCCGCCGCCCGCACCGCGAACAACAAGGCCTTGTTGATCTGCCGTTCCTTATCGCAGGGCGTGCAGACGACAATTTCGGGACATCCCGCCACCTTTGCCAGCAACACGGTCATGAGCGCGGTCGAGGCCAACGGCGCCGTGCCGCCGGGCACGTAAATCCCGACCCGCTGAAACGGATCGTACTTTTCTCCGACGATGCCTCCCTGGGCGTTCTTCGCTTGCCATCCCTTGCGCAATGACCGCTTGCTGAATTGCGAAATATTCCGCGCCGCTGTCACCACCGCGCTCCGCAACGCCTGGTCCGCCTTCACCGACGCACCCAGCAACTCCGCCGTGCCCACCGCAAACTGCTCCGGCGTGAGTTGCGCGCCATCAAAGCGTTGCGTGAACTCGACCAGCGCCTGGTCGCCGCGCGCTTCCACCGCTTCGATGATGGCCCACGTCCGCTCCTCGATCGTCTTGTCAAACAGACTCGAAGCCGAGGTCATGCGCGCGACCTGCTCGGCGAAATCGGCCTGATTATACCGGATCAACTTCACAATCGGGCGCAGACGCTACGGAAATGAGCACCCAAAAGCAAACTTGAGCTTGCACGCGCCCATGGCATCTTTAGCCACCCTGCGCGCGTGGTGGAATGGCAGACACGCCGGCCTTAGGAGCCGGTCCCGTAAGGGGTGAAGGTTCAAGTCCTTTCGCGCGCACCACTTATCAGTTCAGAGTTTAGAGTTCTGAGTGCAGAATTTCAGTTGTCAAAGAACAAGCCACAAAAGCTGTCGAGAGTCGAGAGTCGAGGGTCGATAGTGCTTGATCAACTAGACCGCGAGGAAGCGGTTTGGTGATTTTTCGAGGAAAAACGCAGATCCAGACCGGTCGGCGGTATAGATCCGGTATAGTTGCCCGCCTTGAGTGCAGAGTGCAGAACCTCAGTTGTCAAAGAACAAGCCACAAAGCTGTCGAGCGTCGAGCGTCGAGAGGCGAGAGACGCAGCGCTTTACAGAAGGCGCCAAGGCAGCGAAGGACCAATGTATCAGTTTGTCCCTCACCCTTAATCCCTCTCCCCGCGGGAGAGGGATTGCGGTGACGAGGGAGTAAGATTAGGATTACGATTACCAGGGCGACCGACCCCTCGACGACCGCTCGCATCGGCAGTACGCTTCCGTAATGCGACCGCTTCGGTATTCCATCAACGTCACGTTGGACGGGTGCTGCGATCATCGTGCAGGTTCCACGGACGAAGAATTGCATCGTTTCTGGGCCGAGAAACTCGCCCAGGCCGATGCCCTGCTCTTTGGCCGGGTCACTTACGAAATGATGGAGGCAGCGTGGCGGTGGCCGGGAGGTGCGAGGCCGGATTGGGTGACTGATTGGATGGAGCCCTTCGCCCGGACGATCGACACGGCAAAGAAGTACGTCGTGTCGAGCACCCTGGACCGGGTCGATTGGAACGCGGAGCTCGTGCGCGGGGATCTGGGGAAGGCCGTTCAGCAGCTGAAGCGGGAGCTGGGACTGTTCGTGGGAGGCGTGAAGCTCCCGCTGGCGTTGGCGGAGCTGGGATTGATCGATGAGTACGAGTTCGTGGTGCACCCCAGGCTAGCGGGCCATGGGCCGACCTTGTTCGCAGGGCTATCGAAGCGTATCGACTTGAAGCTCGTGAGCCGGATGGAGTTCGGCTCGGGGGCGGTGGCGATGCGGTATGAGCCGAGAAGGTAGCCCTGGGGCCGAGTCGGCCGCATCATGGAGCAACTCGGGCAGATCCAGAACTGACACCTTCACGGTCGGCTTGCAACAATCGCGAATAAATTTCCCGAACCGTCCGGCTGCCCAGCGGGGCGGCGGTTCGCTGCAGCGACCTGGTCAGGCATCCTCTTCCATAGATGCGCAGTAACCAACAGGCCATACGCGATGAGCCACACATAATAACCCACTTTGATGGCAGCGATCTGAGACGGTTTTTCAGAAATAGCGAACAGGACCAACCATGACAGTGCCTGCAAAAAGCAGACAACTGAAAGGACCGACCTAACTCTTCGTATCTTCCTTGTCACAAACAGAGCCACCACCAATCCAACGAAGAGGATATTGGACATGACAAACCCGGAATAATAAAACCAGCTTCCGCTAAGAATACGGATATTACCGAAGGGTTCATGTCCTAAAAGAGAATTCCAGCAAAACGCAAAAGAAGCGAATCCTGACATGCCTTCAAAAGCAGGCAGAAAGAAGGAGATGATAAAGACCACAAGTGCTGCCAACCCTAAATTGCGATGTGTTTTCATATTGGTGTCTAACAGATAATCTACATCATTTGACGCATAGTTCTGGTCTCTGTGCGATGGGTCAAGCCGATTGCGGCCACGGGCCGACCTTGTTGGCAGGGCTGTCGAAGGGTATCGACTTGAGGCTCGTGAGCCGGCTGGAGTTCGGCTCGGGGGCGGTGGCGATGCGGTATGAGCCGAGAAGGTAGCCATTGGGCTTGTTAGCCCGAGTCGGCCGCATCATGGAGCAACTCCGGCAGATCCAGTGGAAATATTCCGATCCGACCCGCCGCATCCGCAGTAACGTTGTCTCTGCGACATGCCATTGCGGAACCGAGCGCTTTTTTGTAGGATTGCGCAAAGCACCAGGATGACTCCCGCGGAGAAGAAACGCCTGAGCGAGCGCGATGCCTCGGGGACCAGCAGCTCGATGAAAAATGTCGGGCGCGAGGTGATGTGCAACTTGCCGATTCCTCTTCCACCCCTCGCTGAACAACGCCGAATCGTGTCCAAAGTGGATCAACTGATGGCCTTGGTGGACCAGTTGGAAGCGCAACTCGCTGCCTCCCGCGCTGTCGGAGAAAAGCTGATGGAAGCCGTCGTGGCCGAACTCACCGGCGAAAACGGAGCCATTCTGGACAAAGCCTTCAAAGGGGAGCTATGAGCACAGGATCTGTTCAAGAACCCGAGTATCACAAACTGATTCGGGTGAGGATCAAAGCCAACGATCCGGAATATAGAATACTCTACAAATATCAGTGTTTCCGTCCGTACACATGCGATTCACTAAAGAATAACCGCATAAAATTTTCGCGTCACGCTGAACTGAACGATGCCTTTGATCTCGCAGTGCGTTTTCCTGAACCGTTCGGTCCAACATACGGAGTAATCTGGAAATTCCGCGATTTGGTTAAGCCTCTTGAGGGGCAGGGCTATAATGTGCCGGACGATCTTGAGGACATTGCCGAATACGTATCGCGGCAACAACTTCGCCCACTGGAAGGGCTCGCAATACTCGCCGCCCAGCTCAGGCTTGATGAGCTAAGGCAAGATTTGACCTCTATCCAACCGACAGAAGAGTGGTGTGGAAGGGTGTTGTTTGCCAGCATGACACTTGCCCGAGAATGGGCAGAGAATACGCAAATCTTTTGTTTAAGCAACGATCCCCAGAGCCATTTAATGTGGGGGTATTACGGCGATGGCCTCCGAGGCCTCTGCATTGGATATGGGTGTCCCATAGAAACGAATCCGACAATGCTCGATCCTGCTCGTTATGAACCTCGCGTCAAGGCATTCGATCCGGTGGAGGCGGCTCTTAATCCGGAAAAAGTCGCGACAGACATGCTCTACACGAAGCCGACGGCCTGGAAACATGAAGCCGAATGGCGTGCGCGTAAGGTTAGTTTCGACCCCGATTCAAACGGAGTGATGGGTTCATTTTTTCCAATTATCAGAGTCATAATCGGATGTCGAATGCCAAAGGAGCAGCGTGATCAGATTCTACAGGCCATCGATCTATCCAAGGTCTCCGTTTGGGAAGCCCCCCGGACACTCCTCGCAAGTCGTATAAGGTCGGATGGCGACCACTGAAAGGGTATGAAGCCCACGCGCGTTGATACCTAGGTGATTTGCTGGTAATTCTGTTGAAAAGAAGGCCCCTCGAATGGATTTGCGATTTTCGATTGGCGATTTCGGATTTAAAAGCAACCGCGAATAAACGCGAATTCGCTTTGACGAGTTGGCGTCCTTTGTGCGTCCAATACCTCCATGATCCGAATCAGTGCTTTTGTAATGTTGATCGCAGTCTCCGCCATCGCCGCGGATGCGCCCCGACCTTTGCGCGCACTGCTCATCGCTGGTGGCTGCTGCCATGAATACGGGAAGCAAAAGGACGTGCTGAAGGCGGGGCTTGAAGCGCGCGCTCACGTCCAGGTCGACGTCATTTACTCGCCCGATACGACCACAAAGGCGCGGTTCGAGATTTATGAGAAGCCCGACTGGGCCAAAGGGTACGATGTCATCATCCACGACGACTGCACATCTGACGTCAAAGACCAGCCGTACGTGCAGAATATTCTGAACGCGCACACGACGGTTCCGGCGGTTAATCTGCATTGTGCGATGCACGCGTATCGCGTCGGCACCGACGACTGGTTTAAGTTCGTGGGCATTCAATCCGCCGCTCACGGCCCGCAGGAACCCATCGCCATCACTTTCGTTGACGCCGAACACCCGATAACGAAGGGGCTGACCAACTGGACGACTATTCGCGAGGAACTCTACAACAACATAAAGCAATTTGAGACTGCGAAGCCGCTCGCGCGCGGGAAGCAAATCGTCAAGCAAAGGGACGGCTCGACCAAAGAGGTCGATTACGTCGTCGCCTGGGTGAACGATTACGGAGGCACGCGCGTCTTCAGCACCACCCTTGGCCACAACACCGCCACCGTTGGCGATGAGCGTTATCTGGAATTAGTTACCCGCGGATTGCTCTGGGCTACGGGCAAGGAGAAGGGCGGTTACCGCAAATAGCGGGACGCGAATCCATGGCCGCAAAAGAACGCAAAGACAGCGAAGTACCAGTCTGTCCCTCACCCTGACCCTCTCTCCGGGGGAGAGGGGAGCCAGCGAACCCGTTTGTCCCTCACCCCCTTCAGTGCAGAGTTTAAGAGTTCAGAGTGAAACTCCAGATTCCGGACGCCTAGCCGCAAAAGACGCGAAAGGACGCCAAGACAGCGAAGTACCAGTCAGTCCCTCACCCTGACCCTCTCCCCGCGGGAGAGGGAAACAAGAACCGGTTTGACTCGCGCACTGCCCAGTGCGCTCGGCCTGGCGGGGGGAGAGGGAAAAGGTTGCGGGCGTTCAGTCGGTTTGCAAGTGTCCGGAGCGCATGAGGACCTTCATTCGCGCCCTGGCAATTGTTGTCATCTGCATGTGCGTTGCGCGCGCGGCTGAGCCGCGCGTCGACGGCAAATCGCACTTCGCCACGTTCGGCACGAACAAAGTGCATTACGTCGCCGCCGGCACTGGCGACAAGACGCTGGTCTTCATCCATGGCTGGTCCGGCAACGCCAATCTGTGGAACGAGCAGGTCGCCGCCATCTCGAACAAAGCCAAACTCATCTTCATCGATCTGCCCGGCCACGGGCAAAGCGACAAGCCGCAGGCAAAGTACACCATGGATTACTTTGCTGATGGCGCGCTCGCCGTTCTGCGTGATGCGAAAGTTAAAAAGGCCGCCCTCGTCGGGCACAGCATGGGCGTCGCCGTCATTTGCCGCATGTACGCCAAATCGCCCGAGCTCGTCTCGGGGCTTGTCGCTGTGGACGGCTTCCTCAAGCGGCCCGATTTCAAACCAGAGCAGATCGAGCAGTTCACCGTTCCGTTTCGGGGTCCGGATTACCGCGAGCACACGACGAAATTCATCACCAGCATGTTCCCAAATCCCGGGACGGAGGCCGTGCGCGATCGCATGGTCAACGAAGTCCTGAAGACACCGCAGCACGTCATGGCCAGCGCGATGGACCAAATGTTCAACAGCGCGGAACCGAACTGGGATCTAAAGAAGGTGGACATTCCGGTGATCGCAATCAACGCCCCGAATCCAAGGTGGACGGCTGATTACGAGGCGTATGTTAAAGGTCTGTCGCCGAAATCTGAGTATCGAGTGGTCGAAGGCGTTGGACATTGCCTGATCGTCGAGAAACCGGAGAAATTTAACGCGGCGTTCCTAGAGTTGCTCGAGAAGCATGGTTTGATTGGGAAATGAGCGGAGCGCTGTGCCCGCATAAATGCGGAACTCCGACGAATGCCGGATGCAGCGACTGGTTTGCAGACTGGGAAAGACGTTGATGGAAAATCGGGGGAGGCGCCTCTGTGGCCGGCGGGGCCGAGCTTTTGACTGCGCGCGGCCTCCATAGACCCGGCCGTGCTCGCCGTCGGTGGTTACAGGGTCAGCCCAGGAGTTTTACAGCGAGTTGCGCGATCTGTTCGACCGCGGTCAGCCGCCCCGTACCCTCGTAACCGCACGACAGCAATCCCACGTCCGGCCCCACAAAATGCACCCCTCGCGATTTCAATGTCGCGACGTTTTGTTGCGTCGCCGCGTGCTCCCACATCTTCCCATTCATTGCCGGCGCGATCAGCACGCGCGCTTCTTTGCGCAACGCCAACGCGATGCACGTCAGTGCGTCGTCGGCAATTCCATGCGCGAGTTTGGCAATGACATTCGCCGTCGCTGGCGCAATCACCAGCATGTCCGCGTTGTCTGCGAGCTCGATGTGCGTCGGCTTCCAGCCCTCCTCTTCGTCATAGAGGCCGGTCACCACGGGATGCCGCGACAGCGTTTTGAAGGGCAGGGGAGTGACGAAGTGCAGCGCGTCGGAAGTCAAGACGGCGTGGACATCACATTGCTGTTTGGTGAGGAGGCTGGCGAGGTCGATGGCTTTGTAGGCGGCGATGGAGCCGGTCACACCCAACACTACATATCGCGAGTTCATAACCTGAGTACCAGTCTGTCCCTCACCCTGACCCTCTCCCCGAGGGAGAGGGAACAGCGTTCGACAGCAATTTGAAGTTTGAAAGTCATATCAGGTCAGGTGATGTCCGGCGGCTGCACGCGCGGCTGGCGCATTGATTCGGCGTCCAAAACCGCCTGCATACGCCGCAAATCTTCCGAAATCGTCGTGCTGATAATCAGGTAATCGAAATGCCGCCACTGCGCGATCTCCTGCTTTGCGACGCTCAACCGTTTCTGGATCACGCCCGGCGCGTCCAGCCCCCGTTTGCGCAAGCGCTGCTCCAGAATGCTCAGCGACGGAGGCGTCAGAAACACTGTCACCAGCGCGCGCTTCAATTCCGGATCGTGCTCCGCGTGCTCGCGAATCGCTGCCGCTCCCTGCACGTCCACGTTCAACACGACGTGGCAACCCTGCCGCAATTTGCCCAGCACTTCCGATTTTAAAGTCCCGTAACTGTTCCCGTAGACTGTCGCGTGCTCCAGGAAGTTCCCCGCTTGCACGCGCTTCAGGAACGTCCCCGCGTCCATGAAATAATAATCCACCCCGTCCTCCTCTCCTGGGCGCGCCTCGCGCGTGGTGCAGGTGATCGCGCGCGTCACATTTGGGCGGGTCGCTAACAACTGCTCGCACAACGTCGTCTTGCCCCCGCCGGAGGGCGCAGAAATAACGATCAGCAGCGGGTTTGGGTTGACCTGCGGCGAACTCATTCCACATTCTGCGCTTGCTCGCGGAATTTCTCCAGTTCGGTTTTCAGCACCACTACTTCCTTCGAAATCCTCGCGTCGTTCGCCTTCGAGCCGATCGTATTGATCTCGCGATTCATTTCCTGCGCCAGGAAATCCAGCGTGCGCCCAACCGGCTCAGGCGATTTCAGACACTCCTGGTATTGCTGAAAGTGACTCTCCAGGCGCGTGATCTCCTCTGTCACATCCGCTCGGTCTGCAAAGTAAACCACCTCTTTGAGCAACCGTTCATCATCCAGCGACGTATCATTGAGTCCCGCGTTCTTGATGCGATCCAGCAATTGCTCGCGGTAACGCTTCTGCACTTGCGGGGCTTCCTTTTTCACACGCGCAACCGACTTCTGCATCGTGCCGATCCGAAGTGTCAGGTCCTTTTGCAGGTTTGAGCCCTCGCGCTCCCGCATTTTTAACATCATCTCCAGCGCCTTCTTTAGGGCCCGTTCGACCGACGGCCAGAAATCCTCCGCATCTGCGGCCTCCTCGTTCGTCTGCAACACCCCCGGCGCGCGCATCAACGTGTCGATCGACAGCGAGCCGGTCAGCTTCAATTCCTTCGCCAGCCGGTTCAATTCCGTCGCGTACGCTTTCGCGAGGCCGCGATTCACGTGCACCCGCGCCGCTTCCATTCCTTCTCCGGCGTGCAATGACACCCGCGCGGTGATGCGCCCCCGCGCGACCACCCGATTTACCCGGTCCCGAATCTGTGCTTCGAGCACTTCGAGTTCGCGCGGCAAATTCACCGTGATCTCGCTTTGCTTGCGATTGACGGAGCTGAGTTCCACCGTGATTTTGAAGCCATCATCGGCATCTTCGCCCCAGCCATAACCGGTCATCGACTTCATGCGTGCGCCAACTATGCGTACTCACCTCCCCCTTGAAAATTCAAATCTCGCCGCCTCTCTTTCCTTTCCCTTCCCGGGGCTTTTCGCCAATATCCGCCTATGAGCCTCGCCGTTTTTTATATCGTTGGACTGGTGTTCCTTTCCACCATGACGCAAGTTCACGCCGCGTCTATGAAGCGAGCCGATGAAAGGGAATACGGCAAAATGCCGGACGGCGCCATGGTGAAGGAGTTCACCCTGCGCAACGGCAAAGGCATGGTCGCAAAAGTCATCTCGTACGGCGCCACCCTGACCGAACTCCAGGTGCCGGACAAGAGCGGCGCGACCACCAACGTCGTGCTCGGCGCCGCTTCCCTGGACGAATACCTCAACGGCTTCAGCGCCTCTGCCGCCACGATCGGCCGCTACGGCAACCGCATCGCCAAGGCCCGCTTCACGCTCGATGGCGTCGAATACAAGCTCGCCGCGAACAACGGCGTGAACCACCTCCACGGCGGACCCGCCGGTTTCGCCAAACGCGTTTGGTCCGGCAAGGCGCTCGCCTCGGGCGACGCTGTGCAGTTCACCTATGCCAGCAAAGACGGCGAGGAAGGTTATCCCGGCAACCTGACTGTAAAAGTCACCTATACACTCACGGATGCCAACGAACTGCACCTCGATTACGAAGCGACCACCGATAAACCCACGCCAGTCAATTTCACCAACCACGCTTATTTTAACCTCGCCGGCTACGGCGACATCCTCGATCACGAACTCTGGCTCGCGGCCGACCAATACACCCCCGTCGACGACGGCCTGATCCCCACGGGCGAAATCGCTTCAGTCAAAAACACCCCCCTCGACTTCACGACTCCGAAGAAAGTCGGCGAGCGGATCGACGCCTTCAAACCGAAGCTCAACGGCTACGACCATAACTACGTCGTACGCGATGGCGGCAAATCCCTCGTCCTCGCCGCGCGCCTGACGGATCCAAAGACCGGCCGCGTGATGGAAATGCGCACCACTGAACCCGGTTTCCAGTTGTACACGGGCAACCACGTCAAACACAAAGGCCTCTGCCTGGAGAGCCAGCACTATCCCGACTCCCCTAACCGTCCCAACTTCCCTTCGTCGATTCTGCGGCGCGGCAACGCCTTCAAGAGCACCACGGTCTACGCCTTTTCAAATCGCTAGACGGCTATCGCCCCATCATCAGCAGGATCATCAACACCACCACGACGATCGCCACGATCCACCACAATGGCGAAATTCCATGTGGCCGAATCTCCTTTTTCTCCTCCTCAAACTCTTCCTTTACGAACTCGTCATAATCGAATTTCTCATCCGGCAAACCGAGTCGCTGCGCGTCCGCATCCTCGCTCCACCCGGTCTCATGATCCGAGCCGCACTCCGGACACGCGAGCGCTTTGCGCGGCACCTCCGTCCCGCACTGCGGGCAAATCTCAGGCGGCGATCGTTTCATTTTTGGGGAGGCCGGGCGTCCTCGCCCCGCAGCAATTCTCGTAGCAAATAACTCGACACTCTGTCTTCAACTGGAGGGGCGAGCTCCGCGAGTCCGCACTCACCCCATGCCCGTGTATTCCTCATCCGTCTTCAGGTCGAGTCCCATCCACACGTAATCGTGCGTCACGGCCTGCATGTCCTTCACATAGTTTGGAAGCCGCGCCAGCGTTGTGAAACCGAGCAACGCGAACACCTTCATCGCCGCTTCCTGCTCGGCAATAAACTCCGCCTCCAGTTTCTCCAACCCAACCTGCCGGGCCAAATCAATGATCTCGGTCACCATCGCCTTGGCCAGCCCGCGCCCGCGAAAGTTCGGGTGAATCAAAACACTCACGCGACCAATGTGCCGCTTCCAGCCGCCCAGTTGTTGATGCAACGTCGCGTCGCCAATGATTTGTCCGTTGTTGCAAGCCAGCAGAGGAAGATTGCGCCCAAGGTCAATGTTCCGGCACCACTCGCGAATCACCTCCGGCTCCGTCACCCGATGCTTGATGAACATCCTCTCCTGGTGCGGCACGGCCAGGAAAAACTCATGGAACGCCAGCTCGTCCGTCGATTCGAGGGGACGCAGTTTGCACGCGAACCCTTTCAGTTCGACGTCCTTCGGATACTCCTCAAGCGCCATTTCCAGCGACATAAGGTCTTTTGATTTTTATAGGGTGCGGCCACGCGCGCAATCAATGCGCTCGCGATGGCCGCGAAAGTCTGCCCGTGATCCCGTGCGATTGCCTCAGCGCCCGCGAATCGATCGCCGCCGGGTCGAGGCTCCAGCGCGCCGCCAGCAACGGCACGCGGTCCGTATTCAGCGCCACGGGATCACTCTGCGCGAAAGTCTGTCGCGGCGCGGGCTCGCTATAGTCATAGCACGTTAATCCCAGTTCCGACTCTGCCCGCGTCGGTGTCCCCTGGTTCCACACCGTTTTTCCCGCCCACGCGTACGCCCGCAAGATCCTTCCCTGGTCAGCCTGCACCCACGAATGATAACTCACCACGCGGTTGTAACTGAAAAACTGCACCTGCCCCAGCTTGCGCGTCACCTCCAGCACGAACTTGAAACACTTGTCCACGTCATCGGCAGGGTCCGGCAGGGCCGAACCGAAGACCAGCACCCAGCCATTGACCGAAGGCGAAATGAAAAGCTTCTGCTCCGTCGCGGCGCACAACCCTTCCTCCCAGGAGCACGGCATCGGCTTATACAAACCCAACGCGTTCTGCACCACGTACGGGTTCCCGCTGCGAATCGCCAGCCACCGGTTCGGCAGCCCCAACAGCGCCGACGCCGAGCGGCGCGTTGGTTCAATGCCAAACACTCCGTTGCGTTCGCCCAATTTCCGCCTCCGCAACGAATAAATCACCAGGACAAATCCCGCGACCCCAACACCCATCACCAGACCAAGCAGCAGAAGAATGAGACCAACGATGAGAGCGTGTCCCTGTTCCGGAAACCGGCCCGTCACCTGGGCCAATACTGCGAACATGGGCGCTGAAACCATCATGCAGGATAAAATTACTCTGAACAAATCGCCGTTCAATGGCAAACAATTTTCTGCCTGGCCGACTTGCGACCGCACGGCTCCCACTCTACAGTCGCTCCGCGTCAAGCGAGTATGAACCGCAATCTTACCGTCCTCATCGCAGAAGATAATGAGAATGATGCCTTGCTGCTCCAGCGGGCCTTTCGCAACATCGGTTTGCAAAACCCCCTTCAGATCGTTCCTGACGGTGAGCAGGCCATCCGCTATCTGCAGGCCGAGGGCAAGTTCGCTGACCGCCAGCAATTCCCTTTTCCCACCGTTCTCTTCCTCGACATCAAAATGCCGCGCATGAGCGGCTTCGATGTCCTTGAATGGGTCCGCGGCCATCCGGACTGGCGCATCATCCCAACCATGATTTTTAGCAGCTCATCGCATCCGGGTGATATCACGCGCGCCTATCAAAGTGGCGCTAACGCCTATCAAAGTGGCGCTAACGCCTATCTCGTGAAACCGGCAACCCTTGGCTGCTCTCGAAACGCTTCTCAAAAGAGCATTCGATTTCTGGGCCGTTTGCGCCAAGCCGCCTCTGCCGGAAAAATGCGGGTAGATGAAAGTGGTTGTTTCTTCAAAATCCGGCCCAGGGCTGGTAAAGCTGGAGTCGCCTGATTTTAGCCTGCCCCGGGCCGGTCTCATGTAGCGTGAACGGTCCTTTGCAGGCTTCCGTTCCCTCCGCAACATCCGCAACAACTTCCTTCCGATTGGTGCCACGAGCAATAGGGCCAACCCCTGCTTATTATTTGTTCATCCCTCCCCGCCCACGCTGCTGGGGTAGGTAAACACCTGTGTTCTGTTCCGGTCCTCGATCTGCCACTATGTTCTGACCCTGCGAGTTGCGACGACCCATGAAATGTAACGCGAACTTTGTAACCCCCGACGTAAGGAGCGGGCTGCCTTCCTCCGATTCTGCTTAAATGAAGACCGACGCCACTACCGTTCTCATCGTTGACGATCACAGCATCGTGCGACAAGGACTCAATGCACTCCTCGAAGCCCAGGGCGATATCAAAGTCGTTGGCGAAGCGCGCGACGGCCAGGAAGCTCTCCGCCTGGCCGCAAAACTCAAACCCCATGTGATGCTCCTGGACATCGCCATGCCCGTGTTGCATGGCCTCGAGGCCGCGCGCCAATTGCCTCTCAAGTCTCCAGACACCCGGGTCGTGATTCTTTCCAGCTACAGCGACCCGCACGAAGTGGATGCCGCCCTCGAGGCCGGCGTGTCTGGATACGTGATGAAGGAAACCGCCGCCACCGACCTCGTGAAGGCCGTGCGTGAAGCCCGCCGCGGCAATGCCTTTTTCAGCACGCCGATCTCCCAACGGCTCCTTCAAATCAATCGCACTTCTTTCATGCGCGGGAAGACCCAGGCCAGTCTTGCTCCGCGCTTGACGGACCGTGAAACCGAGGTCCTGAAGATGATTGCCCAGGGCAAGGCCAACAAGCAGATCGCCGATGCGCTCGGCATCAGCATTAAAACCGTCGAAAAGCACCGGCAGTCGCTCATGGACAAACTTAACATTCACGAGGCAGCGGGGCTCACCCGCTACGCGGTCACGAGCGGCCTCGTCGCAAAGAGCGAACCGTCGCCAGCTAAAGCGCACTCCTGATTCTGCTTCCTCCCCCACACTGATTAGTGATTACTCCGCCCCGTCAAAGTATCCCTACCTCGGCGCGGGTATCTACTCCATTGTCCGCCGGCGAAGCTGAGCCATAATTTCGAGTGTGGATTCGTCGGTTGCCACGCGGCGGTTGTTAGCGTCGCTCTTAGTGGCGAGTCCGGGGCTGATTGTTTCGGGGTATCTCGCAGTACGCAGGGCGGTCATCGCTTTTCTTTACAAGGCCGCATCATTACCCAACGAACAGGTGCTGCGAGACGTCTCGTATCTCGAGGGGTCTGAGGACGAAAAGCACCGGTTGGATCTTTTTCTCCCGCAGGGAACAAACTGGCCCATCCTGATTTTTATCCATGGGGGGGCGTTGACCTCCGGCGACAAGGCGTTCCGCATCGCCGGCGCGGATGTGTACGGGAACATCGGACGCTTTTATGCCTCGCAAGGGATCGGAGTGGCGCTGATCAATTATCGGCTGCAGCCGAAGGTGACGTGGCGCGAGCAGGTCGATGATGTCGCTCACGCGGTGGAATGGGTGCGTGACCACATAAGTGATTATGGAGGGAACAGCGACTGCATTTTCATTGGGGGACACTCGGCGGGAGGGTATTTGTCTGCGCGCGTGGCGCTGGACCCCGAGCCGCTGGCGCAATTGGGTTTGTCGCCGCGAGTTTTCCGCGGGGTCATTGCGGTGAGTGGAGCGGCGCTCGATTTGTGCGACGCGCAGACTTATGAACTGGGCAAAAACTTGCGCGATTACGAAGCGCGGTTTCGCTGTGGCGATCCCACGGAAAGCTGGAAGACGAAAGCGTCGCCCGTCCATTGTGTCACGCGTGGCGCGCCGCCTTTCCTGGTTCTCTACGCCACAGAAGAAACCAAATCTCTCCAGCGTCAGTCGCAGCTCCTGCACGAAGCGTTGCAGCGCAAAGACGTTCCGAGCGAGTTGGTGGCGGTGCCGGGCCAGAACCATTGTCGCATGGTGCTAACGTTGAGTCGGCCCGATAAAACTTCCGCGCCGGCAATCCTGCGTTTTATTCGCGAGCGCACGAACGAGGCGGTGCTAAGAGAGGCCATCGATCAATGCTGGGCGGGGCGAAGTTTCACGATGGTCGCCCCGCTCCCGCCGTAGAACTGGCTGGCGAGAGTAAACGAGAGCACTTCGGAATGTTTTTGAAGCAGCGCATGGACAGTTCGTTGCAGATTACCGATGCCCTTTCCATGAATGATGCGGACTTCGAGAACACCTTGTTCCTGACAGGCGTCGAGATAAGCAAGAACAACTTGTTTGATCTCGCGTGGCAGAAAGGTGTGCAGATCCAACACGCCGTCGATCGGCAACGGGACCGGGTCGCTGAACTCATCGTCAGACTGCTTCATCAAGCACGCAATTAGTTGACGAGCGTGGCGCGATAGAAGTCGCGCGGAGGCGGGTTGGTGCCGCTGTCCTGCAGAAAGAGGACGGTGCCGGAGCTATCGAGAAATTCGAGGACTGGACCCGGGGACCAATTGGTAAGCGAAGTGGAACTCTCGAGACGGAAGCGCTGGTCGGGCTTGCCCGCAACGAAGAAGACGTTCTGATTCGTGGCGGGGGTGAAATCGAGAAAGCGAATCGGGGAGAGATCTGGAACGACCTGGCTGCGAATGATCGCGCCTTCGACCCCAGCGACGACAAGTTGCCCAAGACCGTTATGCGCGACGCCGTAAAGAGATTTTTCGGTGATGGTGCCGATGCTCGTCCACGAAGTGAGGTTCGTGCTGGCCAACACGGCACCCTGAGTGCCGACGACAAAGTACGTGTCGTTCAGCAATGTGACATCATTGAGCCAGCGTGTGGTGCCGCTGGAACGAGGTGTCCAGGAAACTCCATCGACGCTCGTGAGGATGGTTCCGTTTTGGCCGACAACGATGAGTTGGCCGCCGAGATAGCGCACGCGATAGAGCCAATTGGTGGTGCCGGAAGGCCGCACGGCCCATGAAACCGTGTTGGTGCTGCGGATGATTGCTCCCCGCGAGCCCACGGCGACAACGCCCTCAGGAAACGCAGCGACACCGGAGAGGAAGGCGCTCGTCGGAGAGGAACGCGCGGTCCAATTCGTGCCGTTGGAACTGATGAGCACGACCCCGCGGTCGCCGGTGAGAACAAACTGATCGTCGAAAACCGTTATCCCCTGCAAATCGTTCGTGGTAGGGCGGGGCTGGACGTCATCCCAAACAATTCCAAGCGTGCTCGTTTGGTTGGTGGTGAGAGTTCCGTTGGAATTTGTGAAGACGATGTTGGTGACGGCATGGCGACTGAGAATCACGCTGCCCTTTTCGCCGGCGGCAAGCAGCAGATTGGTGTTGCCGCCGACGCCGAGGAAAGTTGAGTTCGTGACGGAGTCGGGAACCAACTCGAGGTCCCAATCGATGCCATTGACGCTGGTCATCACCGTTCCGAAGTAACCAACCGTTACATAGAAATCCGGCAAGCGCTGAAGTTCCCAAAGCCAGTTACGGATCGGCTGCGAGCGATTGACCCAAATGTAAGGACTCGAAGAGTTGGTCTGGAACCCCTCAACCATCATGCCGGAACGGCCCGAGAGAAAATAGAGGCTGCCTTGCCAGAGCGCATTGTAAAATGTCCAGGTGGGAGCGAAGTAGGATGGAATGTTGCGTTGGTCCGACCACGCGAGAGCGCTGTCGCGCAGACGCACTTCGTTGTTACCGACCGCGAGGCGAGTCTCCGGATTGCCGCTGACGGAAAAAAGCGAGTTAGTCGCGCCGTTGTTTACCGTGGTCCACGAACCGAGGCCGAGCAGAGGACTGACAATCGTGATACCGCCGTCAGCGGCAATCCAGAAACGGTCCTGAACGAAAGCGACTCGATTGAGATGCCGCGAGGTCGGGCTGTTGGGAGTGGCCCACGACGTTCCGTTTTGACTGGTCGCAATCGTGCCATTCTCGCCGACGGCGACGAACATGCCGCTGCCGTATGCGACGCCGCGGAGCCAGCTTGTGATCGACGTGGAACGGCGCTGCCAATTTGTGCCACTCGCGCTGGTGTAGATTGCGCCGCGATCGCCGACGGCCACAAGGAGATCGCTGGAGGCGGCGACGCCTTCAAGCCAATCGGGAGTTGCGAGATCGATCCTGCGAAAGTTTTCGAGGGAGTCCCCGTGCAACACGATGCCACGCTCGCCGGTAATGATAAGGCGGCCATTGAAGAAAGTCACTGCGCGCAGAGAATTCGTGACACCGCTGTCGCGCGGTTGCCAGAAACTCAAATCCTCGCTCGTGAAAATCTGTCCGCGCTCGGTCACCGCGACAGTGAGACCGAAGCCGTAAGCCATATCGAAGATGTTGCCACCGTGAGGGGAGGGGTTGGACCAGCGCCAGCGTGCGGGCAACTGGGCGGCCGAGAGATCCAGAGCCGCGGCGAGAAGAAGGACAACCCCTGGAAACGCACAGATGGTTGTCATACGCGCGAAGTAATCCGTTCAGCCTGCCGCAGTTTGAGAAGGGTGGCGATGATCCTCGGACATTCGCGACACCGAGACGGTGAGAGCGAACACCGAACCTGAGTCAGAGGTGCGCTTGAGTTCGAGGTTGGCGCCGAGGTGATTGGCCAACTGTTTGCAGATGGCAAGGCCGATGCCGTGCCCGCCCAGTTTGCCGGAGCGGCAGGGCGTGAATAACGCGGAGCGAAGCGAATCAGGAATGCCGGCGCCCTGATCCTGGACTTCGCAGGTGATCATTTCGTCGACGCACGTGACAAGAAGCGCAACGGTCTTCCCGCGCGGCGTGGCTTCGATGGCGTTACGGATGAGGTTCTCGAGGATGAGAGCCATGAGTCCCGCTTCGCGATTCAAAATTATGCCGTCGGAATTGACAGATTTGGTGAAGTGCACCCCGGCCGATTTCGCAACCGCCTGCACCCTGGCGGCGACGAGCGCGCCGAGCTCCCCAAAGGTAATCTCGTAACGGTCGATGGCTTGTTCCTCGCCGAGCAAGCGAATGATTTCGGCAATAAGATCTTGCATCTCACGAGTCGTGGCCACGGCGCCTTCCCAGTCGATGTCTGAGGATTGGGGAGACGTGTCCCCGCCGCGACTGGCGACAAAATCCTGGAGACCGGAAAGGGGGTTGCTCAGGCGATGAATGAGATGGGCCGTCACCGCGCCGACCGCGGATGTTTTCGCGGCGAGGGCCAGTTCCTCATTGGCGCGAATGAGCTTTTCGGTCCGCTCGGTGAGACGGCGAAAGCTCCACATGAGGGCGATGGCGATGATGAACCCGCCGACAACGAACACCGCAGCGGCTTGAAAGAGGAGGTTTCGGTCCAGCGCCGCGAACTCACTGGCGATGGTTTCGCCGTCGATGATGAATTGGGTCACGGCGACAAGTTTCGATTCATTTTTGCGGTGTAATGGAATGTTGACCTGGAGCAATGGAGCGATTTTGCGTGATGGCTCCGGCGCAGTGGCGAGGTACGGCGCAATGGAAGCCTCGGGATAAAAGCGGCTGCCCGGGATCAACCGTTTCAGTTTGGCGAGGTCCTCCGCCGCGAGCGGCGCGCCGGAGACGTGCTCGGGAAATGCCAGGGTGAACGCTCCCTGGGCATCGTAGAGGCGTGTTGCGATCACCCCCTTCAATTCCGATATCTTCAGCGCGAAATTCAATTGCACCGGAAGGTCTTCCAGTTCGACTCCGGCTTCCGCATCGCCGTTGCGATCGGATTGCTGCTCATTGAGTTGCATGAGCGCGACGGCGTAGAGGATATCCGCGTCGCGGTGGACGATTTGCGCCCGAATGCTTTTGCGCAGATGGATCGTCCCGAACCAAATCGCCGCGCCGAAGACGGCCAGGGTCACGCCAACAATCATCACCGGCAGCCGGCGCGACCGGGAAAGCTGTTGCGGAAATCGGGCGACAGGCTCCATGCAAATGGCTTAGACAGACATGCGTTTTCCTGCGTTGTGGACAGACCGCTTGATGTTCGAACAGTACGCGATTTTACAGTTCGAAGTCAATGCCGCCGACCACCTTGTTGACGAAGTATTCCTCGACGGGGCGGTTGGAAATGGAGCGTTCGTGTTCCCATTCTGCAAAGAGTTTGAGTTGCTTCACCAAGCGTTTTTCGGCGCGGAGGGAGAAGGTCACCAGCGTTTTGGCGCGCGTCGAACCATCGGTCAGCGTGGCGGGTTGAATCGAAAAATCATAATACGAGGCGCGCGCCGACGCCCTGAGGTCCCAGCTGTGAGCGACGTAACTCATCTGCTGCGAAACCTGGTAGCGATAATAATCGTAAAATCCTGAGCCATTGTCGGTGTTCGCCTGGAAGCTCAGCCGCGTAAAACTGCGCCAGCGGCGTCGCGCGTCTAGGTTGTGCCGCAACATGAGTTCGGCATCGTGTTGCGTAAATCGCAGCGGCTTGCCGGGAATGAGAGTGCCATCGCTGGCGGCCTGCTCGCGCGTATCGAAGATGAGTTGCTTGATTTCGTAATTGAGCGAGGCGGTGGACCTGAAGCCGTAATCAGACCCAAACGTCACCCGGCCGCCGGGTTCCCAGTAATCATCGAGAGGTTCTTTAAAGAATTGCCGGTGGACCCGCGTTTCGGCCTGGAGCCAAAAATTTCGGCTGAGGTCCCTGCGAAATGTCGCGGGCCAGACGCCAAGGCGATGGCCCTCGACGCGAACGGGACCGAGTGTTCTTTCGATTGTCGAAACGTCGACGATCTGATTCTGATAGACATATTGGACGAGCGCGCTGGCGTTCCAGTGCGCGCCAAGATCCATTTTGAATTCGCTGACGGCGGCGAGATACTGCTCATACCTGATCTCCTCGCCTTCAAGAAAGCGCGTATCCTCTCCCGTGATGAATGCGGTGAATTGCCGGCCATCGAGCGGCAGGCGGAGGACCGCGAGATCGAGTTCAGTCGAAACGAAAACGCTGTCTTCGCGATTGGTGCGGCTCAGCGCCAGGTTGTCCTTGTAGCCGAATCCCGGGCGCAGGTTTAGAGACGTGTCCCACGGCGAGGGTTCATCCGGCAGGAATTCATTTGTCGCTGCCTTAGCGCCGAAGCATAACAGCAAGCTCGCCGAGGCAATTAGGAAGACGCGCACGGTTCGTCCGATGGCGAAGCCGAGTAAGACGATCTTATCTACCCCGGCCTTCCGGCCTGCCCGCTTCGAGGACGTCATTGATCACAGGAATCCTATCCCTAATGTCGCCCAGCTGGTCGCGCAGGTCCTTCAGGTGCTGCTTCTGGAGTTCACGCCATTCGTTGAGCCTTTCTTTCAGCCGCTCGCGAACGATGTTGCGCTCTTCCTGCGTCCCACTTTTTAGCTGGCGCATCAGTTCCTCCTGTTCACGGAGAAATTCCTGGCGAACGGTCTGAAAGTCTTTGACCAGGTCCTTAACCGTCTGCGTCAGCAATGGACGATCCGGAGTTGAGGGTCGTTCCGGTGTGGGCGGAGCCAGTACTTGGTTCGGCAGCGTCGCGGGTGGAATAATCAGCGGACGATTCAGAATCAAAGGTTGAGCCGAAGCGGGCGGCTCAAGAATTGGCGGGAGAATCGGCGGCAAGAGATCGTCGATCAGCGAATCACCGGGCGGCGGTGGCAAAGGCGGCAATAGCTGAGCAGAAGCCGACGAGACGAAATACGCCAGCACGACAAAAGCAGTCACAAGGGTGATTCGACTGGACGAGTTCAGTTTCATTTCTGGCGGCGAGTACAGGGACGCCGATTCATGCCTGATCTTCCTATAGCAGCGAAAGTGCCAACACTGACCGCATCGTCAAGCAGGAACTTGAACGTAGCGCAGATTTCCAATTGCTGTATCGCCGACTCCAGTCGGCGAGCTTTGATCCTTCCATGCGACTTTCCTTTGGGAACCCGTGCCCACCTTCGGAAGGCAAAATTGGGAACTAATTCCCAGGCGTCCGCCGCGTTTTCAATCCCAGCCGATACCGGACAAAATCTCTTGGCACTCCTAAAAGCCGGGCAGCGGCGGAGACGTTACCCTTGCTCCGATCCATAGCTAAACGAACGAGTTCGTCGATGGCCGCATCGAGCGAAAAATTCTCAAATTCAAAATTTGGTGCCAGCCATGGCGTGCTGCCTGGTTTCTCCGGCGGGCTCGTTGTGTCGATGCCCAACGCCGAACCGAATTGTTGAAACTCGAACTGTTCGCTCTCACCAAAGACAATTTCGCGCTCCACTTCGTGCGCAAGTTCACGGACATTTCCCGGCCATTGATATGCCAGCAAACGCCGCTGGCCCTCCGCCGATATTTGCTTCAGTGGCAATCGATGTCTTTGACAGAGGCGTTGAGCAAAAAGCTCGGCGAGCTTGAGGATATCGCGCCCTCGCTCGCGCAACGGCGGAATGTTGACGCGATAAAGATCGAGCCGGTGCAGTAAATCCTCGCGAAAGCGACCCTGTTGCACGGCTTCCTTGAGATCGCGGTTCGTGGCGGCGATGAGGCGCACATCGACCGCGATCATTGTGTTGCCGCCGACGCGGCGAATCTTGTGGTCCTCGATCGCGCTCAACACTTTTGCCTGCAGGGCCAGCGGCAGGCTGGGCAATTCGTCCAGGAACAGTGTGCCCCCATCGGCGGCCTCGAAAAGACCCATCCGCATTTTTCGTGCGTCCGTAAAAGCGCCGCGTTCATGGCCAAAAAGCTCGGATTCTGCGAGGGCTTCGGGCAGTGCGGAGCAATTCACTTCGACCAGGTCGCGCGTCGCGCGCGGACCGCGTTGATGCAGCCATCGCGCGATGGTCGTTTTGCCGGTGCCGGTTTCGCCCTGGATGAGGATCGGCGCCAAAAGTCCCTGCACACGGCGGTCGGCGGCGAGAATTTTTTCCAATTGCGCCTCGAGGCCGGCGAGCGCTTCGCCGAAGAACAAACTGGCTTCGTCGCGCCGGTGCTCTTCCAATCGCACCGCTTGCCGGGCGCGTCGCGCGCGATCGAGCACGAGTGACAACTCGGCCGGGTCGAATGGTTTGACGAGGTAATCGACAGCCCCCAGCCGCATCGCTTCGACCGCGCCCGTGACAGCGCCCATCGCGGTCATAACCACAACCGCTGTTTCGGAAGGGAAGGTTTTTTCCTTCAGCAAATCAGTGCCGCGCCCGTCCGGCAGGTTTACGTCCAACAACACGAAATCGAAGTTTCCGCCGGATGCGGTCTGCCGCGCCTCGGCGATAGAGGCAGTGAGCAACACTTCCGCGCCGAGAGCCTGCAAGCGCGCTCCGATCTGCTTCCGCAGCAGCAGATCGTCTTCAACGATCAGAATTGTTGAACCCGCTAACGTAATCTCAGGCATGAAGCATAAAATGGGCGAGGGGGCCGTGCGATGCGATGCAAAAACCAACGGATGATTCGAGGCGGGTTTTACCCCTCCGGGCCTCGGCAAGGTTTCTGCTAAAGGACGGGCATGAACAGGTGCGAGATGGATGGCGGTGTTGGATTGATCGAATTTATGGCGACTCGTCTTTTATTGCATATCGATGACGACGCCGATGAGGCGTTTTTGCTGGAACGGGCCATTGAACTGGGTGGAGTGGGTGAATGGAGCTTTGTCCATCGCTCGAGTGGCGAGGAGGGCATAGCTTACTTGCAGCAGGCCAAAAATGGCGGAGTGGCGATGCCGGCTTTAATCCTCCTCGACATTAAGATGCCTGGCATCGGTGGTCTGAAAGTATTGGAATGGGCGACCGCGAACGTTTCCGAAGTCCCCGTCGTCATCCTCAGCTCTTCGGGCCTGCTCAAGGATCGATTGCGCGCCCGGGATCTTGGAAGCGTCGGATATTACGAAAAGTCCGCCACCTTTACGGACGTAGTCGACTTTCTGCGCCAGTGGGAAAGCGTCCAATTTCGTTTCCCCAGGCAACGTGACTCTCACCGACGTTCGAACTGCTTCAACTGAAATTATTGGGATAATCTTCCATTTACACTTTGACTTTTCGGGTCGTGATTCTTAGCTTGGCGCGCTCGTTGAGGATGGGGTCGTAGCTCAGTTGGTAGAGCACCACAATGGCATTGTGGGGGTCAGGGGTTCGAATCCCCTCGGCTCCACCATCCTCCCGTTTGCCGGGAATTTCCTACTCCTCGACAAAGCGATAACCAACTCCCCGAACCGTATCCAGGTACTTCGCCGCGGGCCCGAGTTTTTCGCGCAGCCGGCGCATGTGCGTGTCCACCGTCCGCGTGTCGATCAAGTTGTCGTACTCCCATACATCGTGCAGCAACTGTTCTCTCGACTGCACCCGGCCGCGCCTCTGTGCGAGCACCGTTAGCAACTTGAATTCCGTCGCCGTCAATTCCACCGACTTGCCCTTCACCGTCGTTTGATGCCGCGGAATATCAACCGTCAACTCCTTCCATTCGATGCGGTCGCCGGCCTGCTCCGCTTCCTTGCCCGTGCGTAAGAGTCGTTTCACGCGCAACACCAGCTCCCGCGGGCTGAACGGCTTCGTCACGTAATCATCGGCCCCAAACTCCAGTCCAAGCACACGATCGATCTCCGCTGCTTTGGCCGTGAGCATCACGATGGGAATCCCCGCGGTCTTCTGATCGCGCCTCAGGATTTTGCACACCTCCATCCCATCAACCTCCGGCAACATCAGGTCCAGAATAATCAGGTCCGGCAAAGTGAGTCGCGCCTTCGTCAGCGCCTCTTCGCCATCGTGCGCGCTGACCACCTCGTAGCCCGCGCCCTTCAAATTCACCTCCAGCAGTTCCACCGCGTCCGGCTCGTCATCCACGACAAGTATCTTCTGCTTCATACTTTTGAACTTAGCTATTGGCGGAGCCGTGACGGATGTCACGTCCCTCGTAAAGGTAAACGACGGATTCGGCAATGTTCGTTGCATGATCGGCTATCCTTTCCAGGCTTTTTGCTATCACCATCAGGTGCAGACAGCGGGTGATGGCTTCAGGTTGTGTGGCCATGCGTGCACCCAGTTCCCGCTGCAATTCTTTGTGCAGATTGTCCACGGCTTCGTCCCGCGTCACCACTATCCGCGCTCGCCCCGCTTCGCCGTTGACAAAAGTATCCAGCGCTTCATGTAACAATTGCAGTGAAAGCTGCGCGAGTTGCGGAAGATCCACCTGGAACTTCAGCGGCGCCTCGTGTCCCAGCTCGATGCAGCGCCGCGAAATCGTCGTCGCTTCGTCCCCGACCCGTTCCAGTTCCCGGGCGATTTTTGCGACCGTTGTCAGCAGCCGTAACTCGAACGTCGCCGGTCGCTGCCCGAGCAAAGTCAACACCCTCCGGTCAATCTCGACTTCCAGTGAATCGATCACTGTGTCGTCCTCGCGCGTGCGCCGGGCCAGTTCGTCGTCCCGTCGCAGCATAGCGCGCATGGACCGATTCACCGCCCCTTCGGCATGGCTGGCCATCGTCAGCAACTGCTGCTTCAGGCTTTCAAGCTCGACGGATACTCCGGGCATCTGCTCTAACATTCGTCCACTTCCTGAACCCGCGACAAGCTCAGGATTCAGCGGGAGATCATCCCGTGCGACCCTCGCCGGGGCTGCCAGTCCTCTATCGAGCACCTGGTTCACGCGCCCGCAGTCTCGAACATCATTGTTACAAACAGGTGACGAACCCGTAACGATTCCTCCACGTTTGGCCCCTCCGTCACGAAGGCCTCTCCCCGGGCAGAACCATATCGCCCACTCTTCAGTCAGTGAACCTTTCTGAGCCGCAGGACCTCATACGCTTCTCGACCAATTGTTGCGATTGTAGTACTTTTTTGATAACCTGCTTGGGCCGTTCTTCCGTCCTTCCCCCTTGCGCCAAAATCCTCCCAAATCCACAATCCGCCCCCTGTTTATGACTAAAACTCCTCTTCGCGTCGCAGTCACCGGCGCCGCCGGCCAGATCGGCTATTCCCTCCTTTTCCGTATCGCTTCCGGCGCGATGTTCGGCCCCGATCAACCCGTCATTCTCCACCTCATCGAGATCGAACCCGCCCTCCCGGCCCTGAGCGGCGTGGTCATGGAACTCGACGATTGCGCCTTCCCGCTCCTCAAAGGCGTTGTCCCTACCGCCAGCCTCGACGAAGGCTTTCGGGGCGTGAATTGGGCCCTGCTCGTCGGGAGTGTTCCCCGTAAGCAGGGCATGGAGCGCAAGGATCTCCTCGGCATCAACGGCAAAATCTTCATCGGCCAGGGTCAGGCCATCCAAAAGAATGCCGCCAGCGATGTCCGCATCCACGTCGTCGGCAATCCCTGCAACACCAACGCGCTCATCGCCATGAACAACGCTCGCGACCTCTCGCGCGATCGCTTCTTCGCCATGACGCGTCTCGACGAAAACCGCGCCAAGTCCCAACTCGCCAAAAAGGCCGGCGTGGACACGACCGCCGTAAGCAACGTCGCCGTTTGGGGCAACCATTCCTCGACGCAGTATCCCGACTTCTACAACGCCCGCATCAACGGCAAGCCGGCGACCGACGTGATCAAAGACGAAGCGTGGCTTAAGGGCGACTTCATCGCCACCGTCCAGCAACGCGGCGCCGCCATCATCAAAGCGCGCGGTGCGTCCAGCGCCGCCAGCGCCGCCAACGCCGTCGTCGACAGCGTCCGCTCCATCATCGAACCAACCGCCGCAGGCGACTGGCACAGCGTTTGTCTCTGCTCCGACGGCAGCTACGGCGTCGAAAAAGGTCTCATCTCCTCGTTTCCGGTCCGCAGCAACGGCCAGAGGTTGGAAATCGTTCAAGGCTTGCCCGTAAATGACTTCAGCCGCGCCCGCATCGACGCCACCGTCCGCGAACTCCAGGAAGAAAAATCCCTCGTGGCAGACCTCATCCCGAAGTGACCGCGCCGTTTTTGAAATCCTGAATTCCTGATTCTGGTTCTGGTTCGGTCTAATTCGGGCAAGGGCAACCATTGCTCATTTCGCGATTTTCCTAGGGAATTTGTGCAACCAGCTTTCCGGCGGTTGCATTCTTAAAACCGTCGAGCCGAGAACGCCCACCCCCGCTATTGGCCCGTTTGCGTGCGAGGATTGAGGAGCCGCGTGAGCGTAGGTTCGTCGAGGCCGGAGAGTTCACGCGCGACCTCGCGCACGGTGCGATTGGTTTCGTACGCGACTTTGGCGATGTGCGCGGCTTTGTCGTAACCGATTACCGGCGCGAGGGCAGTGCACATCGCGAGGCTGCGCTCGATGTTCGACTCGGGCTTTTCGGCGTCCGCTTGCAAACCAGCGACGCACCGTCGCGCAAAAACGCGAGAACCATTTGCGAGAAGTTCGATGGACTGAAGAAGATTGTAAGCGATTACCGGCAGCATCGTGTTCAGCTCGAAATTCCCAAATGCGCCGCTGAAGCTGATGGTCGCATCGTTGCCGATGACTTGCGCGCCGACCTGGATCAACATCTCGGACATGACGGGATTGATCTTGCCGGGCATGATCGACGAGCCGGGTTGAGTCGCCGGAAGCTTCAGCTCACCGAGCCCACAGCGCGGGCCGGAGCCGAGCCAGCGAATGTCGTTGGCGATCTTGATAAGGCTGACCGCGATCGTTTTGAGCGCACCACTGGCTTCCACGCAGGCGTCACGCGTCGCCTGGGCTTCAAAGTGGTTTGGGGCTTCGCGAAGCGCGAGGCCGGTTTCGCGCGCAATGCCTTCGATCACGCGTCGTGCAAATTCCGGATGCGTGTTGAGACCGGTGCCCACCGCGGTGCCCCCAAGCGCGAGTTCAGCAAGGTGCGGCTTGACGCTCTCGACTCGAGCGAGGCCATGCTCCACCTGGCTTGCGTAACCGCTGAGTTCCTGGCCAAGGCGCATCGGCGTCGCGTCCTGCAAATGCGTGCGGCCAATCTTCAAAATTTCGTTGAACTCAGCAGCCTTCTTTGCGAGCGCGGTGTGGAGTTCCTTGAGCGCAGGAATCAATTGCGTCTCGATGTCGAGCAAAGCGGCCAGGTGAATCGCAGTCGGGATCACGTCGTTGCTCGACTGTCCGCGATTCACGTGATCATTGGGGTGAACGAGCTTCCCGCCAATTTTGCCGCCGAGGAGTTCCGTGGCTCGGTTCGCGATCACCTCGTTGGCGTTCATGTTCGTGGAGGTGCCCGAGCCGGTTTGGAAGATGTCCACCACGAACTGCGAATCGAGCTCGCCCTCGGCGACTTCCGCCGCAGCGCGCTCGATTGCTTCGGCCATTTTGGCGTCAAGCAGGCCGAGCGACTGGTTCACGAGTGACGCATGTTTTTTGACGAGGCCGAGCGCGCGGATGAACGTGCGCGAGAAACGGAGGTTGCTGATAGGGAAGTTCTCGACAGCACGCGCGGTTTGCGCCCCGTAGTAAGCCGAAGCAGGCACGCGCATTTCGCCCATGGAATCGGATTCAACGCGAGTCTCGCTCATCATCGCGACGGTAGCGCGAAATCGCGCCGCGTAGAAAGTGCGAAAGTGCCGGCGCGCCGCGACAGTGCGCCCTGCCTATGGAGTCGTGACGCGATAGAACCGATTGTCGCTTGTGCCGGCGTTGTTGTCCGTAACGCTTCGCATTCCGTTTGTTGCGGAAGCGGAGACGCTGGTCAATGGCGACCACGTTGTGGAAAGGGACTCGCGGAACTGCACAGAATAGGTTCGGTTGGACGTGGCGTTGAATTGCATCGTCGCTGTGCTGCCCGCGCGCGACACAGAAATGATGCGCAAAGTGCTGGACGCATTGCGGGGGTGCGTGCCCGCGAGATACTCCTGCAGGTTCGTCATGCCATCGCCGTCGGCGTCCTGACCGGCGTCGCTCGCGCTGTTCGGGTTAAAACTGTAGAGCTGTTCCCAGGAGTTCGGCATGCCATCGCCGTCGCTGTCGACGATCCCGGATGGCCCTGGAGACGGCGCGGCCGCGAGCCAGTTGGTAGGATCGTTCGCGTAGCCCATGGCCTGACGCCGCTGGAGCGACGCGCCAAAGCTGTCCGCATTGGTTGGCCAGGGCGCGCGATCCGAGTAAGCCACATAATCGACGAGCACAAATGGAACCGAGCCGTTGGTTTGTGGCGCATCGGGCTTGAGCAGTTTCACGCCTTCGCCGCCGTTATCGAGCTTGCCACTGTAGGGGCCTACGAGGACGGAGTCGGAGCCGTAACGCAACCGGAATGTCGAGAGCGCCGACGGATTATTCGCCGGATTGAAACTGACCACGAGCACGTAACCGCCAGGCGCGATGCTCATGGCAGGTGGAAAATCGAAGTCAACGCCGTCGCGTAAACGCCAGCTGTTCGTCGGCGCGAGCGGATCGTAAAGCGGTACCGTGCCGGCCGTGGGGTTGTGAATTTCCACGAATTCGTGCACGACGTTGTCGTTCGTGTCGATCGCGGGCGGATGGTACATGATTTCGCTGATCACCAATGGGCCAACCAGTGGATAGGGATTGGCTGCGCCCTGGCCGGTGCGGAACGTCGTGATCTGACTGGGCGGGCTGTCGCGCGTGACGCTCGTGCCGAGGCTGAGAGCGCTCATGGCTGGATAATCGACCGCGCCAACGCTATTCACGTAGCGCCCAAACGAAACGCCGTTAGCCGAGGCGCCAAACTCAGCCTGCGCTCGGCTGCCCGTGAGCACGCCATTGGTCGCCGCGGAAAGATAGACTTCGTCGCCGTTGGCTGAGCTAAACGAAAATGGAATCGGGCCCACGTCGCGGTCGTTAAATTGATACTCGTAAAAAACGCGGTAGCCGCCGGCGGGAATGGGAGCTGTCGTTGGAATTTGGAATTTGCGCGGCGTGCCACGCGAGTCGCTCAGCCACCAGCCGCTCACGTTGACGGCGGAAGAACCGACGTTGCGAATCTCGACTGCGTCTTCCAGCGGCAAATCAGTGTGCGTCAGGACTTCGCTGATGACCACGCCGGTCATCAGGATGTAATTGGGATCACCGGGTGACGGCGTGCCAGGGAAGTAAACGATGTTCGCTTCGCCGTCGAGCAGTCGACCCTGGGAGACGCCGCTGGTTTGATTTGTAAAGGTAATGCTGTCGATTGGCTGGCCGTTGGTTGTGGACAAACCAATCGCTTCGCCAGCGCCCCGTAAATTGAAGGCAACGTGATCTGCGCCATTGCCGACGTTTCCGTCAGCGACAAATTTTTGCCACGCGTTCGTGATCGCGCCAATGAAGGAGAGAGCCGGGATCGGCAGGTAACGCGTGCGGTTTGCAAGATCATCGGTGAGGTAACAGCCGCCAACGGAGACGGGTTGGTTATTGGGATTGTAAACCTCGAACCAGTCGTCTTCGCCCGGCACCGGGTTGGCCATCCATTCGTTGATGCGCAGGCGCATGACGTCCCCGAGTACCGCGGGAATATTTGTGGACCCCAGCGTCGGCACGCCGAGCCCCCAACTGGTGCTGCCGGTGCGAATGATCGAGAAGTCTGCGGCTTGAAGGCCGAAGGTCACGAAGTCGAACACGGTGTTGTTTGCGGCGAAGAGGTAGAGTGAGTCACCCGAGGCCTTCAAACCAAAGCCGGAATTGGTGGCAGAAGCGGGCCGATCTGCGTCAAACCGCAGAGCGAAATAGCCGCGCACAGGAACAACCGAGCCCGCCGGAAACACAAAGCGGTCCGGATTCAACGTGCTGTCGCTCACGCTCATCCCGCTGAGATCGAAGGGCGCGTCGGAAGGATTGTAAAACTCGACCCAGTCCGGAGTCGAGCCGTCCGGTTCGGCGATGCTGCCGTTGTTGGCCAGGACCTCATTGATGCGCAGGCCGACTGCGCCTGGGTCGGCAATCGGAACTCCGACAATTCGCATGCCGAAGACCACGTCCGGGCTATTTAGCATGCCGGGAACTCCGTTGTGCACTTCCACGGCCAATTGGTTGTCGCCGGGGCGAATTGAGTTAAGTGGAATCGTGACCGGCGCGCTGTAAGAGGTGGCCTCCTGGTTCACAAGCGCCAGATTCGTAAATGCAATCGGTCCATTGCCCAGGTTGAAGCGAT
>Ga0075428_100000837_pt1 | contig 32226 bp, 35 predicted proteins | sample RhiMetdeltSRZDD2_FD_75291 | JGI IMG/M metagenome (GOLD analysis project Ga0075428, IMG submission 75291) | Populus rhizosphere microbial communities from Tennessee, USA - Rhizosphere MetaG P. deltoides SRZDD2 | ecosystem: Host-associated > Plants > Roots > Rhizosphere > Soil | place: USA... | reverse complement strand
GGCAACCGCTTCGAGCGGACCGTCCGTGGCGACATGCGTCGCCTCGGCGCCGAGCTCTCGGGCCAGCGCAAATCGGCGAGCCGTTCGGCTGACGACCAGCACTCGGGCGCCGTGGGCTCGCAGGACTTGAAGAGCCAGGAGACCCAGGGTTCCCCCACCGACGACGGCCGCGGACTCGCCGGGTCGCACCGCGGCCTTGGCGACCGCGCGGACCACCACGGCCAGCGGCTCGGTGACCATGAGGTCGTCGTCGGCAACGCCGGCTGGGGCCGGCCAGCAACACCGCTCTGGTACCCGTGCGACCTCGGCAAAACAGCCATCGACGTCGATACCTACTGCCGTGCGGCTCAGGCAGAGGTTGCGATTGCCCCCACGGCAGAGCGCACAGGCGCCGCAGGAGTAGTTGGGCTCGACGGCGACCCGCGCCCCCACCTGGACTCGCGTCACGCCCGGACCGACGTCGGCCACCAGACCCACGAACTCATGGCCGGGCACCAGCGGATAGGGCACGGGACGGTCCCCGGTCCAGATGCGATAGTCCGTTCCGCAGAGCCCGGCCATCCGGACGCGGACGAGGACTTCGCCGGGACCCGGGCGGGGCGATGGGGCACTCTCGACACGGAGATCGCGTGGACCGTGCAGAACCGCGGCTTTCACGCCGCAGACTCTACCCCACTCAACCAGCGTTCGCCCAGAATCGGCGGGGGGATGACCCGCTCAGGCTGCGGTGTGGCCTCCATCCAGGAAGACGGTCTGGCCGGTCATGAAATCCGATCCGGACGAGGCGAGATAGACGGCCAGTGGGCCGATCTCGTCGAGCCGGCCGGTGCGCCGGGCCGGGATGTCTCGGGTGAGCCGCTCGCGAATCCTGGGATCGCCGAATGCAGTCTCATTCATCTCGGTCACGAACCAGCCAGGGGCGATCGCGTTCACCTGGATATTGTGGCGAGCCCACTCCACGGCGAGGGCGCGGGTCAGCGAGATGATGCCGCCCTTGGTCGCGGCGTAGAGGCTATAGCCCGGCAAGCCCACCGCGGCGAGGACCGAAGCCAGGTTGATCACCTTGCCCGCGCCCTGGCGGATGAGATGCGGGGCGGCGGCACGGCACCCGTGAAACACCCCGGTGAGGTTGGTGTCCACGATCGAGCGCCAGTCCTCGGGCGACGCCTCGGCGAGCGGCGTGATCCGGGCAATGCCGGCGTTGTTGACGATGACGTCGAGGCGCCCGAGCACCTCCACCGTCCGGGCCATGCAGCTCTCGACGTCCGCGAAGCTCGTGACATCGGTCGGCATCGCGAGGGCGCGGACGCCGCGGCGCTCGATCTCCCCCGCGGTCTCTTCCAATCGGGGCTTCGACCGCGCGGCCACCGTGACGTCGGCACCCGCCTCGGCGAACGCGAGCGCGATGGCGCGCCCCAGGCCGCCGCTGGCGCCCGTCACCACGGCGACCCGTCCGGCCAGCGGTGAGGCGCTAGCCGTAGAGAGCCTCCAGCTCGGCCCGGTACTTCTCGGCCACGACCTTGCGCTTGACCTTGAGCGTGGGCGTCAGCTCCCCGCCCTCCAGCGTGAAATCGACGCTCAGCACGGTGAACTTCTTGAGCTTGGCGTAGGACTGCAGATTGGTGTTCTTCTCCTCGACCGTACGCGCCACCCGCTCGACGATCTTGGGATGCCGGACGAGCGCGGCGGGATCGGCGTTGAGGATCCCCTGCTCGCGCGCGAACTTTGCCAGCTCGTCGGGGTTGAGCGTGATCAGCGCGACCGGATACGGCCGGCGATCGCCGTGGACCATCACCTGGCTGATGAACGGATCCGCCTTGAGCAGATTCTCGATGTTCTGGGGCGCGATATTCATGCCGCCGGCGGTGACGATCAGATCCTTCTTGCGGTCGGTGATGAACAGGAACCCGTCCTCGTCGATCTTGCCGATGTCGCCGGTGTGGAACCAGCCGTCGGGCTCGAAGACCTCGCGGGTCGCCTCCGGCTGCTTGTAGTAGCCGCGCGTCGCGATGTTGGCGCCACGGGCGAGGATTTCCCCATCCGTCGCGATCTTCACCTCGACACCGGGCAGCGCCTGCCCCACCGAGCCGAACTTGAACCGATCGGGCCGGTTGAACGTGAGCGCGGGGCACGTCTCGGTCAACCCGTAGCCCTCGAGCAGCAGGATTCCGGCGGCGTGGAAGAACTCGGCGATGTCGCGGGCCAGCGGCGCCCCGCCCGACACCGCCCATTGCAGGCGTCCTCCCAGCCGCGCGTGGAGCTTCGAGAACACGAGCTTGTGCGCGATCTTTCGCTTGATCTCGAGCCCGGTGGGCACCGGCTGGCCCCGCTGCTGGTGACGGCTGACCTCCCGGCCCACCGACACGGCCCAGTGGAAGATCTTCCGCTTCGTCGGCGACCCGGCCTCCGCCGTGGCCAGCACGCCCGCGTACACCTTCTCGAACACCCGCGGCACGCTGAACAGGAGGTGCGGTCGGACTTCCGGCAGGTTGTCGCGCAGCTTGTCGAGGTTCTCGGCAAAGGCGGTCGTCATGCCGTGGGCGATCCCCAGGAACGACTCCATGCGCGCAAACGAATGGGCCAGCGGCAGGAACAGCAGGTGCACCCAGCCGTCCTGCACCGGCGTCGCCTTCGTGGATGCGGTGACGGCGGCGATGTGGTTGCCGTGCGTCTGCACGACCCCCTTGGGCGGCCCGGTCGTTCCGGAGGTGTACACGATCGACGCCACGTCGGCGGGCATCGTGCTCGCCACCCGCTCGGCCAGCGTGGACTTGTGGACCTCGGCGTTCTCGCGGCCGATCCGTTGCAGCGTCGCCCACGTCATCACCGACTTGGGCGGCTGCGCCGCCTCGTAGCCGCCCATGACGACGATGTGCTCGAGCTGCGGGAGCTGCTCGCGCGCCTCCAGCACCTTGGCCAGCTGCGCCGCGTCCTCGACGAACACGGTCCGCGCTCCCGAGTCGTTGATCACGTAGGCCACCAGATCGGGGGGATAGCTCGGATAGATCGGCACGGTGACACCGCCGATGCTGAAGATCGCGAAGTCCGCCTGCACCCATTCGGCGCGGCTGGACGACAGCAGCGCCACCGCGTCGCCCTTCTGCCGCCCAAGCGCGATGAGTCCCAGCGAAAGCTCGCGGACGATCTGACCCACCTGCCCCCACGTCAGCGTCTGCCAGGCGCCACCCTGCTTGAACTGCTGGGCCGGACGGTCCGAGCCCCGCTCGACTCGATCCCAGAACAGCCTGGCGAGTGTGTCCTCGGCCATGGAGTCCTCCTGCGCCGCCTCAGCGTTCATGAACCCGAACCCCTGGAATCTCCAGAGGTTTCGAGACACTACCACTGGGGCAATGACGCGTCGCAAAAAAACGCTTGCCGCCGCTGACGCGGCGCGTTAGAGTGACCGACGTAGGCGAGGTAGACGCATGAAAAGGCGAACCAAGCAGCCACGGTCTGAAGCACCGAAGGGAGACACCATGCAGGACACGAAAAAGGCTCAGGAGATGTTCACGCAGAACTCGGGCAAGGTCGTCGAGGCGATGACGGTGTGGTCGGAGGCCAACCAGCGGGTGGTGCGCGAGCTGGCCGAGCTCTCGGCCGTCGCCGCCAAGGAGGGCGTCCGGCTGTACGCCGAGCTGCAGCAGAGCGGCATCGAGGCACTCCGGGAGGCGCAGGCCGTCGCGCTGCGGTGGCAGAGCGGCTGGCAGGAGACGGCGCGCGATCCGTTCGCCTGGTATCACCGCGCCCTGACCGACAGCGTGGAGAACACTCAGAAGTGGTTCCGGATGCTGGAAGGCAATGCGCAGTCGGTCACGCGCACGGCCGAGCGCCTGCAGACGAGCACCGAGCAGGCGGGCAAAGGCATCCAGGAATCGTTCACGGAGGCCGTGACGCGGCTGAAGGACGTCTACGCCGCCGCGGCGTAACCCGCCCGCGTCACTTCGACTCGGCCTTGCGCTTCTGAAGCCGCTCCTCGAGCGAGCGGAGCCGGTCGCGCAAGGCCGCCACTTCCTCACGCAGCTTGTCGGAATCCTCGCCGGTCCCGTCGCGCCGCGGCTCGGAGGCGGCGGGCGTCGCCCCCAGCATCGCGCCCCAGCCCGCCCGGGCGGACCAGTCGCGGAAGATTCGCTCCATGTCGCGCTGGCTCGAGACGATGCCCTCGAAGCTCGATCGCATCGACTTCTGGACGAAGTCCTGCCACGACTCGCCGTGCTTGATGAGCTGGTGCAGGAAGGCCGACGGCAGGGTCGCCCGCCGGGTCCGCTCGTTTTCCAGAATGATCTGGGTCAGCGTGACGGAGGTCAGGTCTTCGCCGGAGGCGGCGTCCACCACGGAGATCTCCCGCCCGCCCCGGATCATCTCCTCGATCTCCTCGAGGGTGACGTACCGGCTCTCCTGCGTGTCGTAGAGCTTCCGGTTCGAGTAGCGCTTGATGACGTACGCCATCGCGTGAAGCGGAGTTTAACACCGTGCGTCACACCTCACAAGAAGCGCGCCATGTTAGACTGACCGTCTCAGTGCGCGCCCAGGAGGTTTGAATCCATGAAATTGAAGGGTCGCACCGCACTGGTCACCGGCGGCTCCCGAGGGATCGGACGCGCCGTCGCCCTCGCCCTGGCCGAGGAAGGCGCCGACGTCGCGGTCAACTACGTCTCCAGCGAGTCGGCCGCCCGCGGCGTCGTCGAAGGGATCGGCAAGCTGGGCCGCCGGGCCATCCTGGCCCAGGCCGACGTGAGCGACTATCCGGACACGTTCCGGATGGCCCAGGACGTCCTGCGCGAGTTCGGTCACCTGGACATCCTGGTCAACAACGCCGGCATCAACTCCGACAAGACGTTCACCAAGATGGACCACGCCTCCTGGCGCAAGGTGCTCGGCACCAACCTGGACGGCGTGTTCAACTGCACCAAGGTGTTCGTCGACGGCATGCTCGCCCACGGCTACGGTCGCGTGGTGAACATGACCTCGGTCATCGGCCAGATCGGCAACTTCGGGCAGGCCAACTACGCCGCCTCCAAGGCCGGCGTGGCCGCTTTCACCAAGTCGCTGGCCAAGGAGCTGGCCGGCAAGGGCATCACCGTCAATGCGGTGGCGCCCGGGTTCATCGAGACGGAAATGGTCTCGAACATCCCCGACAAGGTGAAGGGCAAGCTCCTCGAACAGATCCCGCTCAAGCGCTTCGGCACCGCCGAAGAGGTCGCGCGCGCGGTCGTGTACATCGTCTCCTCGGACGGCGACTACATCACCGGCGCCGAGCTCTCCATCAACGGCGGTCTCCTGATGTAAGGCCGGGCGGCGCCGGGTCTGGCGCCGCCCTCTCTCCCCGACCGGCTGGCCTGATTGCGTATACTCACCTCGGCGGCGTCTGGCCGGGGAGGGTGAATGGCGTCAGTCCTGCTCGTGGTGGCCCGCGACGCGTCTCACCTGCTCACCAGCTTCCGGGAGGAGTTCGCCCGCGTCGAGGCCGTCTCCGTCCTGCTCGACCGCCGCATCGCCGAGCGGCGCCGCCAGGGCGACGACGACGGGGCCGAGCGGCGCCGGCGTGACCGCCGCGAGCGGCCCTGGGTGGACGCCCGGCTGCGCCAGCATGGCTGGGCGCTCAGCGATGCGGTGACCGAGGGCAGCCGAGGGACGCCGGCCGCGGCGCTGCTGCCCGCCACCGATCCGCGCAGGATGGGCGAGCTCCTCGATGCCGTCCAGACGCTCAGCCGCGAGCTGAACCTCACGCGGCTGCTCCAGGTCATCATGGACAAGGCCTCGCGCCTCATGAACGCCGACCGCTCGTCGCTGTTCGTGGTGGACGAGGAGCGGCAGGAGCTGTGGTCGAAGATCGCCCAGGGACTCGAGGTGCGGGAGATCCGTGTCCCCATCGGTCAGGGCATCGCGGGCCGGGTGGCGGCGACCGGTGAGTCGATCAACATCCCCGACGCCTACGCGGACGAGCGCTTCAACCAGGAGGTCGACCGTCGCACCGGGTACCGGACCCGCTCGATCCTGTGCGCGCCGGTCGTCGACGTGGGCGGCCGCGTGGTGGCCGTACTCCAGCTCCTGAACCGTCTCGACGAGGCGCCCTTTGACGAGGACGACGAGCGGCTGCTCGGCTCCTTCGTGGGGCAGATCGCCATCGCGCTGCGCAACGCCCAGCAGATGGAGCAGATCGAAGAGCGCCGCAAGACCTCCGAGCTCCTGCTGGACGTCATGAAGTCGTTCTCGTCCGAGCTCGAGGTGGACGCCCTGCTCCGCAAGATCATGGAGCGCACCTCGGCCGTGCTGGGGGCCGACCGCGCGACGCTGTTCCTGGTCGATCGCCGCACCAACGAGATCTGGTCGAAGGTGGCCCAGGGCGCCGGCATGGTGGAGATCCGCGTTCCGATCGGCCGCGGCATCGCCGGGATAGTCGCGGCCAGGGGCGAGACGATCAATATCCCCGACGCCTACGCCGATCCCCGCTTCAATCCCGAGGTGGACCGGCGTACCGGTTATCGTACGCGGACGATCCTGTGCGCCCCGATTCGCGACGGCGCTGGCGCCGTGGTCGGAGTCTCGCAGATTCTGAACAAGGCCGCCGGGCCCTTCACGCGTGACGACGAGGGGCTGCTCGCCGCGCTCTCGGCGCAGGCCTTCATCGCGCTCGACAACGCCCGGCTCTTCGAGTCCGTCGTGACGATGAAGAACTACAACGAGAGCATCCTCTCCTGCATGGCCACCGGCGTCCTCACCCTGGACAGCTCCGGTGTGGTGACCGGCGTGAATCCCGCCTTCCGTCGGATCTTCGGCGTGGTCGACGGCGCCGAGCCCGGCCGCGGCGTGCGGGATCTGCTCGATGCCAAGGACAACGAGGCCTTCGTGGAGCGACTGGACACCTGTGCGCGGAACGGCGAGGCCACCAGCCTCTACGAGCTCCGCTACCACCTGTCCGGCGACGAGTCGGTGAACGTCAACGCCAGCGTGGTGCCGCTGCTGGACAGCAAGGGCCAGTCGCTCGGCGTCGTCGTGGTCGCCGACGACATCACGCAGGAAGAGCGGCTGATGTCGACCCTCTGCCGCTACGTGACGCGCGAGATCGCCGAGGAAGTGCTCAAGTCGAAGGGGAATGCGCGGCTGGGCGGCACGCGCCAGCCGGTGTCCATCCTGTTCTCCGACATCCGGAGCTTCACGGCGATCAGCGAGCAGTACGCGCCCGAGCAGATCGTGGAGTTCCTCAACGACTACTTCAAGCTCATGGTGCAGGAGATCTTCGTCGAGCAGGGCACGCTCGACAAGTTCATCGGCGACGGCATCATGGCGGTGTTCGGAGCGCCCATCAGCCGCCCCGACGATCCGCTGCGCGCGGTCCGGGCGGCGCTGGGCATGCGGCGCGGCCTGCGCCGCTTCAACGCGCTCCAGCGCGAGCGCGGCGCGGTCGAGATCGAGATCGGCATCGGCATCAGCCACGGCGAGTCGATCTCCGGCAACATCGGCTCCGAGCAGCGCATGGAGTACACGGTGATCGGCGACAGCGTGAACATCGCCTCGCGGCTGGAGGGGCTGACCAAGAACCATCCGTACAAGATCCTGATCAACGATCAGATCTACGAGCAGGTCAAGGACACCTTCGATTGCGTCCTGCTCGGCGAGGAGTTCGTCAAGGGCCGGGCCCAGGCCGTCCTGGTGTACGGCGTGGCCGACCGCGACTGAGCGCCTACCCCCGTCGCGGCAGCGCGCCCGAGAGCATCGACAGCGACAGCATCCCCCAGAAGGTCATGGCCTGGGCCGTCCACGCCCACGGGTTCCAGGCCAGCGGGGTGCACGCCGCGGCATCGGCCGGACGCTCCTCGTAGACCACCCGCGTCCGGGAGGGCATGATCCAGGCCTCGCCCGAGAGCACCTCCTCGCCCCGCTGATTGACGCACACGGTTTGCAGCCGGATGCGATTGCGCTCGGGGAGCATTTCGACTACTTCGGCCCGGGCGGTGATCACGTCGCCCGCCTTCACCGGCTTGATGAACTTCAGCGACTGCGACAGATAGATGGCCCCCGGACCCGGTAGCTCGGTACCGATGACGGCGGAGATCAGCCCCGCCGTGAAGATGCCGGGCGCGATCGGCGCCTTGAAGGGCGTGCCGGCGGCGTAGGCGGGATCGCTGTGCACCGGATTGTAGTCGCCGACGGCGTCGACGAACGCCGCGATGTCATCCTGCTCGACGACGCGCGTGATCTCGGCGTGATCCCCCGTCATCAGCTCCGTGATCGTCTTGCCGATCATCAGCGCTCCTTGGCGTCGAGGCGGCGCAGGATCGCCTGCACACCGTCCTCGACCCGCTCCAGCCGCTCCTCCAGCTCGACGATCTGCTTGGCCACCCCGGTGAGCTGGGTCCGGGAGGCGAGATTGAGGTGCATCAGCATCTGGTCCAGCGCCTGCTCACCGGCCTTCTTGGCGGGTGCCTGCGCGGCCAGCATCTGCTCCAGCGAGCGGCCCATCATCTGGGCGAAACCCTCGGTGTTCATGGTCTGGCCCAGCACGCGCGACCACGCCTCGATCCACTGATCGAGGAACTGCTTCCACTGGCTGACCAGATCGGGACTGGCCGGGGTCTGCGCGAACATGCGGGCCCAGTTCTCGAGCCCCTGGTTGAGCACCGGGCGCCAGAAGGCTACCGGATCGGGGGGCGCGGCCTGCGGGGTCATCTGGGACACCATCTTGGACCAGGCCTGGGTCGACTCCTCCAGCTGGCGCTTCCACGTGTCGAACAGCTGCGTCGTCGGATCGCTCATGCCGCCTCTCCCGAGCGGGGTGCCAGCCACTCCGAGACCTTGGGCCAGCAGTGCAACGCCGCGCCGCGACCGGCGATCAGCGAGATGTGGCCGCCGGGCAGCTCGATGTAGTCCTTTTCGCGGCTGCTCACGGCGTCGATGAGGGCGCGTACGCACGCCGGCGGCGCGATGTAGTCTTCCTTGGCGCCCACGACGAACACCGGACACCGGATACTCGACAGCCGCACCGGTCGGCCCCCGAAGACCAGCTCGCCCCGGAAGAGCTTGTTGCCCTGATAGAAGTCACGCACCCACTGGCGGAAGAACTCGCCGGGAAACGCCACGTACTCGTTGGCCCACTTGTTGAGCGCGGTGAATCCCTCGACGTACTTGTCGTTCCACGCGTTCCACCAGAGGTTCAGATTGGTCGACAGGTCCATGGTGGGCTTGAGGAGCTTGAAGCCGGCCTTCACCAGGTCGGCCGGGACGGAGCCGAGCGTATCCACGAAGCGGTCGACGTCGAAGTGCTTGGCATCGAGCCAGAGCCCGAACAGCCCGATCTGCGAGAAGTCGATCGGCCCCGCCATGTTGATGAAATTGCGGACCGGGATCTCGGGATGCGACGCCACGAAGGAAGCCGACAGCGGCGCGCCCATGCAGTAGCCGAGCACGGAGAGCTCCCGCGTGCCGGAGGTCTCCAGCACCTTGGCGGCCATGCGCGGCAGGATCTTCGTCACGCAGTCCTCGAACGTGAGGTCGTTGTCCTCGGGGCCGAAGACCCCCCAGTCGAGGAGGTAGAAGTCGAAGCCCTCGCGGGTCATGTGCTCGATGAACGAGCCGCCGGGCAGCAGGTCGAAGATGTAAGGCCGGCTGATGCCGAGGTTGGGCACGAACAGCACCGGGGTGCGATGTCGCCGGCTGGACGCGTAGCGGTAGAGCCGCGACTTGTTCCGCTTGTAGATTTCCTGGCGGGGCGTCTGCCCGGTGCGAGGCTCGGGAGCGGTCGCCAGGCGCGCCAGGTTGGTCATGCGCCGGACGTTGCGCTCGAGCTCCTCCTGCCACTGCTTGGCGACTTCGGGCGAGACGGCCGCGGCCGCGCCGTTGAACCCACTGGTAAACCGCTCGACCACGTCGGCGAAGCGCTCCTGAGCCATCCGGGCTCCTCCATATGGTCGCCGCTCGGGGTGCGGCTCGGGCGAGCGGCTCCAGTATCGCACGGTTACGCCGCGGCGCGTCAGGATTCCGCCGCGCCGCGGCACACGTCCGTGTCGACGCTCCGGGGTGCCTCGTTACATGGAGAACATCGAGCCCAGTTTCATCGCCAGGCCCATGTCACCCTTCACCTTCAGCTTGCCGGACATGAAGAGCATCTGGCCGGACTGCTTGCCCGACAGCATGTCGAGCCAGTCCTGGCCGGCGATCGCGACCGTCAGGTTCGGGCTCGGCGCCGAGCCGGAGTTGACCGTGCACTTGCCGTCCTTGATGACCGCGTGCCAGGTGCCGCCGCCGTCACCACTGACGTCGTACTGGATCACCGCTGCCGTCCCACTGGCCTTGTCGGCCCGGAACCGGCCGGCCATCGCGTCGAACGTCTCCTTCACTGTCGGCATAGGGCGTCCTCCTCTATGAGCAGTGTCTAGAACGTGAACAGATCCATGCCACCGGTGACGGGCACCACCGCGCCGGTGATGTAGCGCGCGCGCTCGGAGCACAGGAACGCGATCGTCGAGGCCACGTCTTCCGGCTGCCCTTCCTGTTGCATCGCCACTCGCTTGACCATGCGATCGTACAGCGGGCTCAGGCTCGCGTTGGGAGCAATGATGCCCGGGGCCACGGCATTGCAGGTCACGTTGTACCGCGCGCCCTCCAGGGCGACCGACTTGGCGAAGCCGATCACCCCGATCTTGCTGGTCGAGTAGGCCGTCTGACCGAAGCCGCCCATGAGGCCGGCGATCGAGGCCATGCAGACGATCCGCCCCCAGCGCCGCTCGCGCATGCCCGGGAACACGGCCCGCGTGACCTTCATCGTGCCGGTCAGGTTGACGCCGAGGTTGAACTCCCAGTCCTCGTCGCGCATGTCCTTGAGCTGGCCCACCGTGTAGATCATGCCCGCGTTGTTCACGCAGATGTCGACCGGTCCCAGCTCCCGCTCGATGCGCGTCACGGTGTCCTGCACCTGCGCCGTGTCGCGAATGTCGCACGCGTAGCCGCGGGCGCTCGCACCGCCCCCGGCGATCTCGCGCGCCGTCTCCTCGGCGCCCTCGGCGTTGAGATCCACGATGGCGACTTTACAGCCCTCGCCCGCCAGCATCACCGCGTCGGCCTTGCCGAGGCTGCGGGCGCTGCCGGTCACCAGGGCAACCTTGCCGGCGATTCCGAGATCCATCGACGACCGTCAGCGCCCCTTGAACTCGGGCTCGCGCTTGGTGAAGAACGCCTGGATCCCCTCGGCAGCGTCCTCGCTGCGAAGCGTGGGCATGAAAGCATCGAGCTCGATGTCGATGGAGCGCGCCATCGGGGCCTCCAGCCCTTCGTCCACGGCCCTGATGATCGCCGCCGTCGCCAGCGGCGCGCGCTTGGCCAGCTGCCGGGCCAGCGCCTTGGCGTCGTTCAGGGTCTCGCCTTCCTTGCAGAGCCGGTTCACCAGTCCGAGCGTCAGGCACTCCGCCGCGGGGATCTGCGTCCCCAGCAGCAGATACTCGAGCGCCTTGGTGCGGCCGATCAGCCGCGGCAGCCGCTGCGTGCCGCCGTAGCCGGGAATGATCCCGAGGTTGGATTCGGTCTGGCCCATGCGGGCCGTCTCCTTCAGCAGGCGTAGGTGACACGCCATGGCGATCTCGCAGCCGCCCCCCATCGCGTGGCCGTTGATGGCCGCGATGATCGGCTTGGGGAAGCGCTCCATCTTGCGCATCACGCTGTTGCCGAAGCGAATGAAGGTCTCGACGTCGCCGCCGGAGAACGCCGAGCCGAGGTCGGCGCCCCCGCAGAAGATCCGCTCACCGCTGCCGGTGATGATCACCGCTCGCACCGTGTCATCGGTCTGCAGGGCGCTGAGCGCGGCGTTCAGCTCGCGGATGAGCGTCTCGCTGATGGCGTTGGCGGGCGGCCGGTTCAGCGTGATGACCGCGAACGACTCCTCCCGGTCCAGGATGAGGGTCTCAAACGCCATCGCGCGTGACTCCTTTGAGGAAGATCGTGGCCACCTCGTCGGCCGTGTCGGCGAGACGATAGCCGCGCTTGCCGAGGACCCAGGACGTGGCCATCTGGTCCATGGCGCCGAACAGCACCTTGGTGGCCACCTTCACCGGCAGGTCGGAACGGAAGCAGCCGGCCGCCACCCCCTCCTCGAGCACGGAGGCGATCAGCTCGAAGTAGGCCGAGACTTCGTGCGCCGAGGCGCCCCGGAAGAACTTGTTCCCCTGGCGCAGCTCGACTTGCACCACCTCGGCGAGCTCCGGGCTCTGCTCCAGCACGCTGAAGTGCACCCCCACCAGCTTTCTGATCTTGACCACCGGATCGAGCTGGCCGGCCAGCTCGCGGCGCTGATGCGCGACGAATCCGGCCATCTTCTCGCGGAAGAGCGTCACCAGGATCTCTTCCTTCGTCTTGAAGTAGAGGTAGATCGTTCCGCTGGCGATCCCGGCCTCGCGCGCGATGTCCGACACCCGCGAGTTGTAATACCCGGTCCGCGCGAACACGCGGATGGCCGCGTCGATGATCTGCTGTGGCTTTTCGGGATCTCGCATATCGCGCGGGCCTCTCCGGGCAGTAGGGCTTGGGTGAATCGCCGTTCATTCTACGGGTGGCGACGAAACGCTGTCAACGCGTGATAGCATCCCGCCATGCGAATCAAATATCGCGTCGGGGTCATGCCCGGGCCCTGGCCGGCCGGCGAGGCGGGCCGTGACTTCTTCTGGCGCTTCGTCGACCTGTGCGAGAAGAGCGAGATCGACTCGCTCTGGTTCTCCGAGCGCCTGTCCTCCCCGCTGCCGCTGCCCGAGCCCATGACCGCGATGGCGGCCGTCGCCGCCCGCACCACGCGACTGAAGTTCGGCCCGAGCGTGTTCGTCACCCCGTTCCGCAACCCGGTCCTGATGGCCCGCGAGATCGCCATGGTCGACTACCTGTCGAACGGCCGCATCCTGCCGGCCTTCGGCATCGGGGCGGAACAGGAGCGCGAGTTCCTCGCCGCGGGCGTGTCGTTCAAGGAGCGCGGGCGCCGCACCGACGAGGCCATCGAGATCATGCGGCGCTGCTGGACCGAAGACGAAGTCACGTTCGCGGGGACCTTCTGGCGTCTCGATCGCATCACGGTGCTGCCGCGCCCCGTCCAGCACCCCCTGGAGCTGTGGATCGGCGGCAACAGCGAGCCGGCCATGCGGCGGGCCGGTCGGTTGGGCGACGGCTGGATCCCCTCCTTCATCACCCCGGACCAGTTCCGCGTGGGGGTCGAGAAGACCCAGGCCTTCGCGGCAGAGGCGGGCCGCCAGGTGCCCGTCGATCACTTCGGCGTGCTCTTCTACTGCTGCATCGATCCCGACCCGGCGGCCGCTCGGGTGCTGGCCGCGCCGTTCATCCCGCGCGGCCGCATCGACGACGCCGCCCTGGCGCGCTGCACCGCCTTCGGTCCGGCCGAGGTCGTTCGCGAGCGGCTGGAGGAGTACATCGCGGGCGGCGGCTCGAAGTTCATCGTGCGGCCGATGTGCCCGCCCGACCGGATGCTCGATCAGCTCGGACAGCTCGCCAGCGACGTCATTCCCGACCTTCATCGGCGCTGATCACGCTCGGCCGAGCGGGCGCGGCGCTCAGCTCGCGCGCAGGATGTCGATCAGCAGCCCCGGGTCGATGTTCCCCCCGGAGAGGATCACGCCCACGCGCGAGTTCTGCGCAATCGGCAGGCGGCCTGACAGCACAGCAGCGGCCGCGACCGCGCCGGACGGCTCCAGCACGATGTGCGCGCGGAGAGCCAGGTAGCGCACGGCGGCCCGCACCTCGTCGTCGCTCACCAGCAGAACATCGGTGAGGTGAGCGCGCAGCACGGGGAAGGTCAGCGCCCCCGGCGTCATGGCGCGCAGACCGTCGGCGATCGTCGTCGGCGGCGGGATCGTGACGCGCTCGCCCTGACGCATTGACAGATACGTGTCGTTGGCCGTGTCGGGCTCGACGCCGAAGACCTGCATCCCGGGGAATAGCGTCCGGGCCACCGTCGAGCAGCCGGCCAGGAGACCACCGCCGCCAATCGGAGCGAGCAGCACGTCGAGCGAGGGCACGTCCTCCAGCAGCTCCAGCGCGGCCGTCCCCTGCCCGGCCATGATCTCGGGGTCGTCGAAGGGCGGGACCAGGACTCGCCCGGTGCGCTCCATCAGCTCCCGGACGAGCTGCTCGCGGTCGTCGGTGATCCGATCGTAGAAGACGACCTCGGCCCCGTAGTTCTGCGTGGCCTCCAGCTTGAGCGCCGGCGCGTCCTTGGGCATGCAGACGACCGCCGTGGTACCCACCATCCGCGCGGCCAGGGCCACGCCCTGGGCGTGGTTGCCCGAGGAGAACGCGATGACGCCCCGGGCGCGCTCGGCCGGCGTCAGCGTGGCGAGCTTGTTCAGCGCGCCGCGGATCTTGAAGGCGCCGGCGCGCTGGAGGTTCTCGCACTTGAAGAACACTTGATGCCCGCAGGCGTCGTCGAACGACTGGCAGCCGATGACCGGCGTACGATGGATGCGCGCGCCCAGCCGCCGGGCGGCAGCCCGGACATCGTCGAGCGTGAGACTCATGGACCCCCGGACCCGTCGAGCATGGGCGCCGAGTATGCGCGAGCCGGGGAGCCGCCGCAACTCGCGCGTGCCGCGTATACTGCTGCCATGCGCTGGCTCTTGCTCGTGCTCGCCGCGGTGCTGCTGGTCGGCTGCTCCTTCATCTCGATCGACTTGACCCCTCGAATCCGTCCGCTGGAAGAGAAGACGGTGGAGGGCAAGGGCGACGCCAAGATCCTTCTCATGGACGTCTCGGGCTTCATCTCCGACGAGACGCCCGGAGGCGGGCTGACGATCGGCTCGCCGCCGCCCCGCGTGCCGATGCTGGTGCGTGTGCGCGAGGAGCTCGAGAAGGCGGCGGGCGACGACAAGGTGAAGGCCGTGGTCGTGCGGATCAACAGCCCAGGCGGAACGGTGACCGCGTCGGACATCATCTTCCGGGAGCTCCAGAGCTACAAGCGCACGCGGGGCGTGCCGATCATCGCCAGCATGATGGACGTGGCCGCCTCCGGCGGCTACTACATCGCCCTCGCCGCCGACACCATCGTGGCGCACCCGACCACCGTGACCGGCTCCATCGGCGTGATCATGATCACCCTCAACGCCGAGGGGCTCATGCAGAAGATCGGACTGTCGGCCAACGCCATCAAGTCGGGCGAGCGCAAGGACATGGGCAGCCCCTTCCGCCCGCTGACGCCGGAGGAGCGCGCGATCTTCCAGTCCGTGATCGACGACCTGCAGCGCCAGTTCGTCGCCCATCTCATCGAGCGGCGCAAGCTGACGCCGGCCGCCGCCGCCACCCTCGCCGACGGGCGCATCTACACCGCCGATCAGGCGCTGGCGCATCGCCTGATCGATCAGATCGGCTACATGCCCGACGTGCTCGAGGTGGCCCGCCGGGCCGCCGGCCTGACCGAGGCCCGCGTCATCGTCTACAAGCGCCCGCGCGAGTATCGGGCGACGTACTACGCGCGCGCCGAGAGCGACGCCGGGGCCTTCGCCGCCGTGTCCCAGCTCACCGGTCTCGCCGCCTCCGGTCCCAAGTTCCTGTACGTGTGGTGGCCGTAGCGTCCACGGCCGGAACACCCTGCCGCTCGCTGGCAAGCGCCTTGCTCCCTCCAGATTGAAGACTCGAGAGGAGGTCGGCGATGCGCTCACTGATGGCAGGAATACTGGGGGTCGTGGTCGCGGCGAGCCTGGCGGGTTGTGCGACGACGGAACCGTCGTTCGAGCCGACCGGCGCCATGCCCGTCACCAAGCCCAACGTCTCGAGCACCACGCCCGCCGAGGGCACGGTCGCCCGGGTGGACCCGCCGCAGCAGGTCGTCGTGCTCGACAACGGCCAGATGTACCGGGTCGCCGGCGATCAGGCCGTCATGGTCAATGGCCAGCCGGTGCTGATCAACTCCCTACAGCCGGGTAACCGCGTCACGGTCGTCGGCACGCCGGTCGTGTATCAGAACGGCCAGTACGTGACGCTGCCGTCCGGCGCGGTGGTCGCAGCGATACCGGCCGCGGCGCCGCTGCGGATGTTCGGCCGGGTCACGGACATCGAGGGCAACGGGAACGTCAAGCTGCGCCTCACGGACGGCAACGCGTTCGAGTTCCGTCCGCCGTCCGGCACCATCGTGCGCAAGGGCGATCCGGTCGTGATCGACTTTACGTTCGGCACGACGCCGTCGGCGTCACCCCGCTGAGCCTTCCGCCGGGCGACCGGGGGACGCGTCGCTCCCCTGGTCGTCCCGGCGGGCGAAGCCGGCGCAGCGCAGGACCGGCAGTCGCGGATACTTCGAAAATCGCGGGTCGCTGGCGCTGAGCTGACAGAGCCAGAAGGTGGAGCCTCGCCCCGACACCACCGCGCGTCCGTGCGCGCACGCCGCGCAGAGGCCGATCGCCGCGACGGCCATCGTCCCGCTCGCGCGTCACTCGCTCTCGACGATGTCGAGATACTGCTTGAGGATCCGGGCCGTGGCGCCCCAGATCGTCGTATCGCCGTAGTCGTAGAAGTACACGTCGCGGACGATTCCGGCCCGCTCCCACTGCTCGACGCGAAAGCAGCCCCGCGCCAGCAAGGCCCCGACCGGCACTTCGATGACCCGATCCACCTCGTGGGCGTCCGGCTGCCACGCGACGGCGCCGTGCACGAGCCCGACCCACGGCGTGATCACGTACTGGGTGGCGAACGTCTCGGTGTCGTCCAGCACGCCGAGCGGCTCCACGGAGGTCGGCGGCAACGCCACTTCTTCGTGGGCCTCGCGCAACGCCGCGTGTAGATCGTCGGCATCGTCGGGGTCGATCCGGCCACCGGGGAACGAGATCTGGCCGGCGTGCTGCACCCGGTCGCTCCGCTGGATGAAGACCAGGTGGGCTTCGCCTCGATCCACGATGGGCACGAGCACGGCCGCCCGAATCAGCGGACCCGGCGGCACGACCCGCCGCGGCCGGTCGGTCAGACGAGCCCGCGTGCGCGCCGCCAGCGTCTGTGCGTCGATCCCGCTCACCGCTCGGAAGCGCGCAACGGCGTCAGACGAAGCGCGCCGAGACTGTGCCCAGCCGCGTGAACGTCGCGCGCACGGTCTCACCGGCCTTCGGGCGTAGCAGCGCGGACACGGAGCCGGTCATGACGAGGTCGCCCGCCTTCAGCGACAGGCCGCGCGCGCCCAGGTGATTGGCGATCCAGGCCAGCGAGTTGAGCGGGTTGCCCATCACCTCGGCCGCCGTGGTGGTCGCCATGATCCGCCCGCCCTGCTCCCACACCAGCCCCTCGAGCGCCAGGTCGAGTCCGGCGATCGGCGTCAGTGCCCCGGCCAGGACGAGGCCCTTGGCGAAGACCCCTTCGGCGATGACGTCCGTGCCGACCGCCTTGCCCGTGTAACGGAAATCCACCAGCTCGAGCGCCGGCTGCGCGCCCTCGACGGCGGCGGCCGCGGTTGCCGCGCTGACCGCGGGCCCGGCCAGGTCGCGCCGCATCACGAACGCGACTTCCGCCTCGACCGCGAGGCCGGTGAACCGGGCGAGCGGCACCTCGGCGCCGGAGGCCAGCACGCTACTGCCGAGCAGGAACGCGCACACCGGCTCGCGCACGCCGTACGCGTCCTGCGCCGCCCGGTTGGTGAAGCCCGCCTTCCAGCCCACCACCTTCTCGCCGTGCCCCGTCAGCGTCTCGCGCAGCAGATCTTGCAGCCGATACGCTTCGGCCAGACCGAGCGGCGTGCCCTGCCGCTCGCTCGGCGGGGTATGCGCACGGTGCTCGGTACGCGCGGCAACGAACTCGTCGATCAGCTCGGCGTCGGAAGCCACGATGGACTCGCTCCTTCAGGCGCGGCGGAACGGGGCATGGCGGCCAGGGCCGCCGTCATGACCTCTCCGGTCCGGGCGCGGATGACGAGATCGGCGCGCGCATCGTGCGGCGTCGGCTCGAGATTGACGATGACCAGCGTGGCGCCGGCGTCCCGCGCGTGCACCGGCAGATAGGCCGCCGGGTAGACGACCAGCGACGAGCCCAGCACGACGAAGAGATCAGCGGCGCGCGCCCTGCGCTCCGCCTTCTGAATGACGCCGGGGGGCATCGCCTCGCCGAACAGGACCGTGAACGGCTTGATCACGCCCCCGCAGGCCGGGCAGGCCGGCACCTCCACACCCGCCTCGAGCCACTCGTGGACCTCGTCGCGCGTGTACGGCGTGACACAGTCGAGGCAGCGTGCACGCGTGGCGTTGCCGTGAAGCTCCAGCACGCAGTCGGCCGGCAGCCCGGCCCGCTGGTGCAGACCGTCGATGTTCTGGGTGATGCAGCAATCGAGGCGACCCCGTGCGTGAAGCTCGGCCAGCGCCTGATGCGTCGCGCCGGGGCGAGCCGCCCGGATCAGCGGATAGGTCGTGCGGCCGAGAGCCCAGTAGCGCCGGCGGCCCTCCACACTGCCCACGAAGTTGCGGTAGGTGAACTCCGCGGGGTCGAACCGGTCCCACACGCCGCCCGGGCTCCGGAAATCCGGGATACCGGATTCGGTGCTGACGCCGGCGCCGGTGAAGACGACCGTCCGGCGCGCCCCGGCGAGGAGCGTCGCGAGACCCTCGGCCTCCGTCATCGCGCCTGCTTGCCGGCCCGCGACCGGGCCTTCGCCGTCGACTTGCGGGCCGTGGCGCGCGTCACCGGCGCGCCCTTCGCGCGCGGCGGCACGTGCTCGGCCTCGCGCGGCCGCACGTGCGGCTCGTTGCGCCGGCCCACGCCGCCGCGCACCACCGGCCCGTGCTCGATCAGCGCGATCCACGCGGCCAGGTCGCGGGCCAGCTCGGGGTAGCAGTTGTCACGATAGGCGGCCAGGGCGCGCAGCGCGGCGGGATCTTTCCACGGCTTGAGCACGAAGACGCCGTCGGGGTCATGCGGATCGAACGGCGCCTCAGCGCCGAGGGCCATGACGACGTACCGCCGGTTGAGCTCGGGCATGGACGGGCCGCGCTAGGACTCAGCAACGATCATGAAGGTGCCGCTAGGGTACCGCCAGCGGCGCGGGCGCCGCAAGGCTCACTCCGGCGGCGGCAGCGGCGGCGCCAGCCGCGCCTCGCGGCGCAGCCACCAGACGCAGCCAACGAACACCGCGGCCGCGATCGGCGCGGCGATGAGATTTGCGCGGCGGCCCGGCACCGCCACTCCCAGCGCGGTCTGCAGCGTGTAGAGCACGTTGTTGGCGATGTGGCAGGTGATGGCAGGCAGCGCGCTGCCCGTGAGCTCGACGATGTAGCCCAGGTACAGCCCGAGCACGAACGCCAGCACGATGTGCACGGCCGAGATGTCGATGTGCAAGATCGCGAACGCCGTGCTGGCCGCGACGATGGCGGCGGCCGGCGGCCAGTGCTCGCGCAGGCGCGATTGCATGTAGCCGCGGAAGAAGATCTCTTCGGCGCTCCCCGCGATCACTCCCAGGACGACGACCGCGCCGAACAGGTCGGGTCCGGCGGTGCTCTCCAGCAGCCGACGGATGAGCACGATCGCCTGACTCTCGCGCAGCCCGAGCACGATCGTCAGCGAATCGAGCGCCTGGCCCAGCGCGAGCAAGCCGATGACCATCACCGCGAGCGCCGGCCCGGTCTCCCAGCCCGGCCGCAGCCGGAGCCGGGCCGGCGTGAGCGGCTTGACCACGAGGACGAGCGTCAGGAGCAGACCGGTCGATGCCGCGAGGCTGCCGGCCAGGAGCCCGGGCAACGTGCCCAGCAGGGTTGCCTCGGGCACGTCGGGGTACATCGTGTGCAGCGTCTCGATGGCGATGCCGGTCGTGGCGAAGATGCCGGCGACCGCTGCTGCGTAGGTCGCGAAGACGTGCCAGGGGCGGCCGGGACGCTCGTCCATGCGATCCGGCTCGAGCAGCCGCTCAGTCGCGCGGCGCGCGCCGGGGTAAGGCCTGCTCCACCGCGAGGCCCAGGCGGAAGATCGTGGTCTCATCGAACGGACGCCCGACGATCTGCAGGCCCAGCGGCAGCCCGTCGGCCGAGAGTCCGCACGGCAGCGCCAGCACCGGCAGACCCAGACCGTTGAACGGTCGCGTGAGCCGCGAGAATCGCCCCATCCGGCGGACGATCTCCTCCACCGCCCCCGCGGTCACCGCCGCCAGCTGGGGAGCGGGCTCGGGAATGGCGGGCGCCAAGATGGCGTCGACCTCGCCGAACACCTCGTCCACGAACTCGCGCGCCAGGCGCGCGCGCAGGCGCCCGGCCTGCAGATAGTCGTGCGCGGAGACGTGCAGGCCGATCTCCAGGCGGGCGCGCACCGCCGCGCCCAGCTCGTGAGGCCGCTCGCGCAGGACGCGCGAGTGGATGACGGCGCTCTCCGCGCGCGCCAGCACGTTGCACACGTCCACGATGCCGGCCGGATCGGGCAGGCGCAGCGGCAGCACCCGTGCGCCGCGCGACTCGAGCGTGCGCGCGGCCGATTCCACCGCCGACTTCACCTGGGCGGTCACGCCGTCGAAGTAGTAGTTCTCGGGCAGCGCCAGTCGCAGTCCGTTCAGCGGCCCCTCGAGCCCCGCGCGGACCGCGGGCGCCGGGCGTCGGCTGCTGGTGGCGTCGCGCGGATCGTGGCCGGCGATCAGCTCGAACATCAGCGCGCAGTCGCGGACAGTGCGGGTCATGGGACCCAGATGATCGAGCGCCCACGACAGCGCCATGGCCCCAGCGCGGCTCACCCGCCCGTAGGTCGGCTTCAGCCCGACGATGCCACAGCAGGCGGCCGGCAACCGGATCGAGCCGCCGGTGTCGGAGCCCAGCGCGCCGAACGCCAGCCGGGCCGCGACCGCGGAGCCGGAGCCGCTCGAGGAGCCGCCCGACACATAGCCCGCCTTCCACGGGTTGTCGACATTACCGTGGTGCGGGTTGTCACCGAACGGGCCGAGCGCCAGCTCGGTCATGTTCAGCTTGCCGAGCGTCACCGCGCCGGCGGCCTGCAGGCGGGCCACCGCGGTGGAGTCGCGATCGCTCCGGAAATATTCGGCGGTCTTGGTCCCGCACGACGTGGGCAGGCCCACCACATGGAAGAGATCCTTGTACGCGACCGGGACCCCGTGCAGCGGCCCGTGGCTCACTCCCCGCGCCAGGTCGGCGTCCAGCGCGCGGGCGCGGGCGAGCGCGCCGTCCGCGTCGAGGGTGATGAACGCGTGCAGGCGACCATCCAGACGCGCGATGCGGTCCAGGCAGGCCTGCGTGGCGTCGACCGCGGAGACCTTGCGGGTGGCGATGGCGGAGGCCAGCTCAACCAGGGTGAGATCAGTCACGCGGAGCGCCGTCCTCGAGCACGGCCTGGAAGTTGGAGGGCTCCTCCGCGAGCGACAGGTCGCCGGCCGCTCGTTCGATGGCACCCGCCAGCGCGGCGATCTCGGCCTGGGCGGCAGACCCCTTCGACGGACCGGGCTCGCTCATGATGGGCGGGATTCTAGCAGAGGGGGCCGGCTTTCCGGCCCCCTCTCGACCTCGGGCGGGGCTACTTCTTCTTGTCGGCGGTGGCCTGCTTGGCGACGACCTGATCCTTGATCTTGTCGTAGGTCGCGGCCGGCACGACCTTCTTCTTCACCAGATCGTCCTTGCGCGCGTACGGCCGGTTCTCGACGATCTTCTTGGCGTACGCGTCGCCGATGCCGGGCAGCGCCTTCAGCTCGTCCTCGCTGGCGGTGTTGAGATCCAGCGGGGCCTTCTTGTCCGACTTCGTCTCCGTCTTGGTCGCCGAAGGCTTGGGCTCGGTCTTCATCTGAGCACTGGCCATCGGTGCGGCGATGGCGCCGACGGCGAATAGCAGGCCTACGATCAACGCAACAATGCGAGTCATAAGCAGTCCTCCTCGGGTGTCGTCAGGTCGTTGTGGAGCTTCGCTCCACCACGTCATCGTACAACGTCGGCGCACGCAGCGCGAACACGCGCATCAGCGGTCGTCCGAGCTCGGCTCGTCAGCCAATCGCCCGAGCGTGACGCTGACCGTCCGCTCCCCGCCGCTCCCGGCGATCTTGAGATCCACCTTGGTGCCCGGCGGTGTGCCGCCCACGCGGCGCGTCAGCTCGCTCGGGCCCTGGATCGGCGCGTTCTGGTATGAAACGATGACGTCGCCCTCTCGGATCCCGGCGGCGGCGGCCGGCGAGCGCGGCACCACGTCGGCCACCACCCCGCCACGCTGGCTCGACAGCCCGAGCGAGCGGCTCACCTCGGGGCTCACCGGCACCACGGCCACGCCGAGGTAGCCGCGCGTCACCCGGCCGCTCTCGCGCAGCTGCGGCAGCACGTCCTTGGCGATGTTCACCGGAATGGCGAAGCCGATGCCGATCGAGCCTCCGGACTGCGAGAAGATCGCCGAGTTGATCCCGACCAGGGCGCCGCGCGCATCGACCAGCGGACCCCCGGAGTTGCCGGGGTTGATCGACGTGTCGGTCTGGATGAAGTCGTCGTACGGACCCGCGCCGATGAAGCGCTCCTTGGCGCTCACGATGCCGGTCGTCACCGTCTGCTCGAGACCGAATGGATTGCCGATCGCCATGACGGGCTCGCCGACCTGCAAACGATCGGAGTCGCCGAAGGGCAGCGTGGCGAGGTTCTTCGCCTCGATCTTCAGCAGGGCGATGTCGGTCTTGGGATCGCTGCCGACCAGCCGCGCCTTGTGCTCGCTGTGATCGGCCAGGCGCACCACGATCTCGCTGGCCCCGCGCACCACGTGAAAGTTGGTGACAACGTAGCCGTCGACCGAGGCGATGAATCCGGAGCCGAGACTCTGCCGTTCTCGAGGCCCCGGCCGGCCCGGCCGCGGCTCACCGAAGTAGCGCCGGAAGAACTCCTCGGGTCCGCTCCGCTGCTCGCGCTGGGTCGTGCTCACGTTGGCCACCGCCGGCTTGACGACCTTGGCCAGCTCCACCCACAGCGCGAGCGCCTCCGGCAGCTTCGCCGTCCCCGGCTCGTCCCGCCAGAACGGCGCGGCGCTCACCCAGGGCGCCGGCTCGACCTGCACCCGTACCCGGACCGCTCCGGTCGCCACCAGCACCCCGGCGATGCCGCCCAGCACGATCAGCGCGATCAGCAGACGTCGCACGGCTTGATCTCCCCGTACAGTGCACTCCCGGTCATGTCGTCAGGCTCCCCCAACGTGTGAGCAACCGTGGTGCCACACACTACGGCCACCGCCAGGACTCATAGACGGTCGAGCCGCGAAAACGACAGCCGGTACCGGTGCCTCCCGAGCGCCTCACCATCCCCTATTGCTCTAGCGCGCGAGCGCGACGCACGCAACACCGGCCAGGACGATCGATGCTCCGGCCAGCCGCGGGCCCAGGCGGCCTTCGCGCAGCCAGAGGCTGCCGATCACCGCCGAGAGCACGATGGACAGCTCGCGGGCGGCGACGACGTAGCCGGTCTTCGACAGGCGAAACGCGAAGAGCACCAGCGTGTAGGCGAGCGCGCTCATCACGGCGGCCACCGCGATCGTGCGCCAGGAGCCGAGCTCGCGACGCACGCTGTCCGCGCGCAGCCACAGCAGCGGCAGCCCGAGCAGCGCGCAGCCGGCCTCGAGCAGCAGCATGTATGCCACCGGGTTGAGCCGCGCGACGCCGGCCTTGTCGAGGACGGAGTACGCCGCGATCGTCAGCCCGGTCAGCACCGGCCACAGGATCGCCCGGCCCGGCCACGACGCGGCGGCGCCCGCCGGCAGCACGTGCAGGCCCACGATGCCGACGACCACCAGGGCCACACCGGTGGCGCCGAGCGCGGACAGACGCTCGTCGAACGCCAGGAACGCCACGATGGGCACCAGCGCCACCCCGAGGCCGCGCGCCACCGGATAGACGAGCGAGTACGCCCCGGTCGCGTAGGCGCGGCCCAGCGCGTAGAAGTAGAGCGCGTGGAGCCCGATCGTGCCGAGCACGAACGGCACCGCCGCGGCGCTCAGGCCGTCCCGGGCGAGGATCCAGAGCCCGAACGGGCTCACCGCCAGAGTGGACGCCAGCGTGGCGCACCACAGGAACACCACGGGGTCGCGGCCGCGCTTGGCCAGCGCGTTCCAGCCGGCGTGCAGGCCGGCCGCGCAGATCACCAGCAAGAGGGAGGCGAGGGTCACGCGTCAGGCCGCGCGTGCGCCCACACGGTCTCGATCAGCCGCCCAGCTCCTTCAAGCACTCCGCGAAGGCGTTGACCACCCCGGCCATGTCCTCCGGCGTGAGCGTCCCCATGTTCGACACGCGGAAGGCGTAGGTCCGGATCTCCCCCTGGCCCGCGTAGATGATGTAGTCGCGGCGCTTCATGGCGTCGTGCAGGGCGTCGTACGTCAGCCCGGGCCTGAGCCGGAACGTCGTGAGGATGGACGAGCGCGCGCCCTCCGGCACCAGGATCGAGAAGCCGAGCGCCTCCATTCCGCGCCGCAGCACGCGGCAGTTCTCGGCGTAGCGCGCGATTCGACCGGGCACGCCCTCCTCCTCGAGCTCGATCAGCGCCTCGCGCATGGCGTGCAGCACCTGGACGGCCGGCGTGAACGGGGTGTTGTCGCGCTCCTGGGTCACCCAGTGCTGGTGCACGTCGAGATAGACGGTGCGGGCCTCGCGTCCGGCGAGGGCCTCCAGCGCCGTCCGACGCCCGAGCACGAACGAGATACCGGGGATCGCCTGCAGGCACTTGTTGGCGCTGGCGGTGACGAAGTCGATGCCCTCGTGGGCGACGTTCAGAGGCTCGCCGAAGAGACTGCTGGTGGCATCCACGATCAGCCGCCGGCCGGCGGCGGCCGCCACGTCGGCCAGCGCTTCCACCGGGTTCAGCAGGCCGGTCGTCGTCTCGTGGTGCACCACCGCGACGTGGCTGATCTCCGGATGCTCGCGCAGCCGGCGGGCGACGTCCGCCGGGCTCACCGGCGTGGTGAAGTCGTAGCGCAGAGTCTCCGCGGTGATCCGCGCCGCACGGCAGATGCGCAGCATCCGGTCGCCGTACACGCCGTTGTCGATCACGAGGACCGAGCGTTCCGCCGGCACCACGGAGGTGAGGGCCGCCTCCACGGCCGCCGTGCCGGAGCCGGTGAAGAGCACGGCGCTGAACGTCCGCTCGATGCCGAGCACGCCGACCAGGCGCTGACGACACTCGCGCATGACCTCGAAGAACTCGGGCTCGCGGTGACAGAGATCAGGCGTCTGCAGCGCCTGCCGGACGCGCCCGCTCGTATTGGCGGGCCCGGGATTGAGCAGAATCCATTCCCGTTCAGCCATTTCAGTTGACCTGGTTGAGGGCGAGGTCGAAGGCGTCGAAGTTCCGCAGGCGCTTGCCCGGCACCGGTGCGGCTGTCCGACGGTTGAGGAGCAGCGGCACCTGCTGCTCGGTGAGACCGCCGTGCGAGCGCAGCGGGGCGTCGAGGCCCGAGAGATCGTGACGGCTTCGCGCGGTGCCGACCACTGTGTGCCGCTCGGAGATCACGACGAGATCACCCATCCGGTCCGGCGGCAGCTCGAACCGGGCGCACGCCTGAGCGCGATCCAGGACCACCTCGATTCCCGGCAGCGCGGCCAGCCGCTTGCCGAGCCCGGCGGCATCCGCCCCCGCAGGGAGATAGACCGTGGCAAAGGAGCCGAGCGCGCCGTGGTGCACGACGTAAGGGTCGGTGATGGGCAGGATCACGCGCGCCCGCGTCGCCCCCAGCCACTCGTCCAGGTGATCTTGCAGGTACGTGACTTGCGGAGCGCCGTGGGCGTCGGTCTTGGCGTTCATCCCGTGGTCGGCGGTCAGCGCGATGGTCGCTCCCAGCGCGTCCAGCCGGGCCAGGTAGCCGTCCATCATGTGATAGAAGGCGTCGGCCTCCGGCGTGCCGGGCGCGTGCTTGTGCTGCACGTAGTCCGTGGTCGACAGGTAGGTGATGTCCGGCCGCTGCGACTCGAGCAGCCGCACGCCGGCGGCGAACACGAACTCCGACAGGTCGGCGCTGTAGACCGAGGGCAGCGGCCGCCCCACGAACTTCAGCGCCCCCTCCAGGCCGTGCTCCTCGCGCGTCGTCTCGTCGGCCTTCTCGGAGGAAAAGCAGACCCCCCGCATGCCGTGACCGAGGAGGCGACGCAGCTTGTCCTTGGCGGTGACCACCGCGAGGGACGCGCCGGCCCGCGCGAAGGTCGCCAGGATCGTCTCGGCGCGGAGATACTTCGGGTCGTTCATCATCACTTCCACGCCGGCGTCCGGATCGTAGAAGTAGTTGCCCGAGATACCGTGTACCGAGGGCGGCGCGCCGGTCACGATCGAGAGATTGTTGGGATTGGTGAAGGTCGGGACCACCGCGTCGGCCAGGTGCGCGGTGCCGCCGGCCAGCACCGAGCCGAGCCACGGCGCCGCCCCGCTCGCCGCCGCCCGGTGGATGTAGTCGGGCTCGCACCCGTCCACGCACACCACGACGAGCGGACGGTCGGGCCACTTGTAGGTCCGGCCATTGACCTGGATCGGGACACGGCTCGCGCTCACGGGTTCCTCCCGGCGCGGATGTCAGCGCCGCGAGCCAGCGTGGCTGCCGATGCGCGCAAAGTCAAGGATCGGCGGAGGGCGGCTCGGCGCTCAGCGACGTGCGAAGCGGGCCAGCGCGGCGTGGGCCACCGCCTCGACGAGGAGCGCGGGATCGATCGGCTTCGGCGCCCAGCCAAGAAACCCCGCGGCCAGGGCCCGCTCGCGATCGTCGGCGCCGGCGTAGGCCGTGACCGCCACCGCCGGGGGCGCGGCGCGACCCGCGGTGCCAGCGCGCTCCTGCACGCGCGCCATCAGGTCGTAGCCCGTGCCGTCCGGCATGCCGATGTCGCTCACCAGCACGTCGACCGGGGAGTCGGCCAGCGCGGAGAGCGCCGCGCTGATCGAGTCCACGATCTGCACGATCGCGCCGCGGCCCTGGAGCACCGTGCGCATCAGGTCGGCGGTGTCCACATGGTCCTCCGCCACGAGGACGCGCACCCCGGCCAGCGTGGGGCGGCCCGCCACCGGCGGCACCTCGGCCGGGACGACCGGGGCGGTGCGGCCGCGGGCCGTGGAGACCGCGACCGGCAGGCAGACGCTGAACGTCGCTCCCTTCCCTGCCCCGGGGCTGGTCACGCTCACCCGTCCGCCGTGCAGCTCGCTCAGGTGACGCACGATCGCCAGACCGAGCCCCAGCCCGCCGTGTCGCCGCGTGATGGTGCTGTCGGCCTGACGGAAGCGGTCGAAGATCTGCGGCAGCACGCTCGGCTCGATCCCGATGCCGGTGTCGCCTACCGTGAGGACGGCCTCGGCACCCTCCCGGACCAGCCGCACGGACACGTCACCGCCGGCCGGGGTGAACTTCACCGCGTTGGTGACGAGGTTCGACACGATCTGGCCCAGACGGAGCGGATCGCCCAGCACCGCCGCGCCGCCGGCGTCCTGCGCGATCTTCAGAACCACGCCCTTGGCCTCGGCGTCGCTGCGGGAGGACTCCACCGCCTCCTCGACGATGGGCGCCAGCTCAACCTCGTAGCAGTCCAGCTGCAGCTTGCCGGCGATGATGCGCGACACGTCGAGCAGATCGTTGATGAGCTGGGCCTGGATCCGGGTGTTGCGCTCGACCACTTCGAGCGCCTGGCCCGACCGTTCCGGCGTCAGCTGCCCCGCGCGCAGCAGGCGGAGCCAGCCCAGCATCGACGTCAGCGGCGTGCGCAGCTCGTGGGAGAGCACGGCCAGGAACTCGTCCTTGGCGCGGTTGGCGCTCTCCGCCTCCTGTCGGGCCCGCTCGGCCTGCTGATAGAGCCCGGCGTTGTGCACGGCGATCGCGGCGTGGTCGGCCAGCCGCACCAGCACCTCCTCGTCACGCTCGGTGAACGGGCGGGGCGAGCGGTTGTCGCAATAGATCAACCCCTCGACGCGCGAGCCCATCCGGATCGGCGCCACCACGACGGCCACGCTGCCCTCTTCGCGGATCATCTCCGCGTAGTCGGGGTGGAGGCGCGGATCGTTCAGGACGTTGTCGGTGCGCACGGGGCGGCCCGTCGCCAGCACCGCGCCGGCCAGGCCCTTGCCCGCGGTCAGCAGCACGTCATCGTGGCCGCCGACGCGCGTGCCGACCGTGTAGCGGTAGACCATGCCGCCGCGTGCGGCGTCCCACAGCGCGATGCGCGCCAGGTCCGCGCCGCAGAGCTCCTTGGCCGCCACCGTCACGCGCCCCAGCACCGTGTCGAGATCGAGCGAGCCGTTCACGGCCTGGGCCAGGTCGGCCAGCATCTCCGCCTCGCGGCGCCGGGCGCTGGCCTCGCCGTAGAGCCGGGCGTTCTCCAGCGCCACGGCGGCGTGGTCGGCGAAGGCCTGGGCCAGGCGGATGTCGGGCGGCCCGAACACGCGACCGAGTCGGTCGACCATCGCAAAGGCCCCGATGACCCGACCATTCACGCTGAACGGCACCGCCAGCACCGCACGATACGGGGCCAGCTCGATCCACCGCCGCGTGTCGGGCGGCAGGCTCACGTCGGGATCCTCGAGCACGTTGGCGCTCGTCACCGGCAACCCCCGCGTGATCGCCAGGCCGGCCACGCCGGCGCCGGGCGGTACGACGCCGCCGGTCTTCAACTCGCCCATGTCGCCCGAGACGGCGAGCGCCACCAGCGCGCCGGACTCGTCCAGCCGGTAGGCAGTCGCCGCGATGCCGCCGAGCAGGATCCGCGACAGCTCGGCGATCCGATGGGCCACGGCGTCGAGCTCGAGTCGCTGCGTCAGCAGTCGGCCCAGGTCGGCGATCGCCTCGGCTTCGTGACGGCGGCGCTGCTCGAGATCGAGGACCCGCCCACGCTCGCTCTCGGCCCGATGCGCTTCGGTGAGATCGCTGACCACCGCGATCACGCCCTGCACGTGCCCGTCCGGGGCGTCGGGGACGTAGCTCACCTGGAATTGACGGACGTCGCTTGCGGTGGCATCGGACGTCTCGAACGTGCTCGGGGTCCCGGCCAGCGCCGCGCGGAGGTGCGGCCCGATCCTCTGCGCGCGCTCAGCGCCCATGGCCTCGGCGACCGGCCGGCCCACGAGGTCTCTCACCGAGACCCCGTACCGCTCGGCGAACGCCTGATTGGCAAAACGGACGCGCTCCTCCCGGTCCACGTAGTAGATCAGGGTGGGGGCCGCGTCGATGATCATGCGCAGCCGGCGAGCGCTGGCGTCGGCCCGTCCCTGGGCCCGGCTTCGCCCGAGGATGAGCCAGGCCATAACCAGGGACACCGCACAGAAGAGCGCCAGCCATCGCGCGTCCGTGGCGTGGATATCGAGCGAGCCCCTCGGGGAGAGGAAAAACCAGTTGATGGCGGCGGCGCTGAGCACGATGCTCAGCACGGCCGGGCGAAATCCGCTGAACCAGGCGACGACGAAGATGGCCGCCACGAACGGGGGGCTGGGGACCTGATCGATGGACCCGCTGAGCGGGAGCGCGATGCCGAGGGCGATGCCCGGCATCGCCACTGCGAACAGCCACCGCGCGAGCGTCCGCGGCCAGGTCGCGGTCATCACAGTAGCTTGCCGAGCGGTCCGAGGTCGAGGTTCAAGTCTTCCGGTTGCAGGCCAAACCGGTCCGCCAGCTCGCGAACCGTCTCCTCCAGGCGCATGAGCGCCAGCCCGATGTCCTCCGTCTCCTCCGCCGTGAGCGAGTCGCGCTCCATGCGCCGGATCGCCTGCCGCTCGAGCAGTTGCCGCAGGAACTCGACCAGCGTGAGGACGAGCTGGGCCACCGAGCGCTGGACGTCCTGGGGATCGGCGTTCCAGCGGGGCGCGTTCGACTGCCGCTGCAGCTCCGCGCGCAGCGACTCGATCTCGCGCACCTCGATCGGCGGCCGCCGCTCGCTCACGCCGCCCCGCCGAAGGCGTAGGGAAGCCACGGCCCCGTCACGGTCACCCGCCACGGCGCCAGTTGCGCTCCCGCCGCCTCCACCTCCGCCAGGTACTGCGCGCTCTCGCCCCGAGGCACGAGATGCTGCACGGTGGCCAGCAGCGGTGGCCGGTCGTGTCGCTCGACACGCTCCGCCTTGACGAGGGCGCCCAGCCGGCGGCGGAGCGTGTCGACTTCCGGAACCTGACGCGCCCGCCGGCGCGCGGCCAGGTAGCGCGCACCGGGACCGGCATCGGTCACGCCGGCGTCAGCCGGGGGTGCGGCCTGCTCGCCCCACACTCGCAGCGTCATCTGCTCGCAGCCGGAGACCTGGGCCAGCGCGCGCGTCAGCTCCGTCCGCCGAGCCGTCAACGACTCCACCAGCGTGGCGTCGTCGGCCACCAGCGTGCCGAAGCGCGCGGGCAGGATCGCATCGACGCCGGTCGCGAGCCGGCGGAGCACCGCGTCCTGCGCCGTCAGCGTGGCCGGGCTCGGAGCAAGCGCCGCGGGCACGTCGCCCACCAGCGCGAACAGCCCGCCGAGATCAACGGTCCGGAGCGGCTCGTCACTCACACCCACGCCGGGGCTCGTGGCCGGGTTCGCGCCGAGCAGGGCGTAGAGATACACGCCGCTCACGGGCGTCCGTCGCTGATCCGGTCGGCGGCGCACAGCAGCGCGCTGACCCGCAGGTAGACCAGATCCACCCCCGCCAGGCCCAGCATCACCTCGCCCGAGATCACCACGCCGCGATTGAGCAGGTTGTCGACCAGGTCGAGGAGCGAGCTGTCGGTCGTGTCGAGCACGTCGCGGGCCGTCGCGCGCGTCGGCGTCGTCATCGGGCGTCCACCACGAAGCTGTACGGAGGCCAGGGCCCGGTCAGCTCCAGGCGATACCCCTTCGCCCCCAGCTCGCGTGCGCGGCGACGGATGAGGCGCTTGAACTCGGGGGCGCGGGAGGCCGGGACCAGGAGGGCCGCGTCGAGCAACAGCCGCGTGCCCTCCAGCTCGGTGGCCGGGCGCCGACGCGTGGCGTCGGCCAGACGGCCCAGCGCCTCGAACGCCGCCTCCACCGCCGCGCGCCCTTCGCGCAGCAGCGCCTGCGCCGCGTCGCGCTCGTGCTTCTTGCCCAGGAGGAATCGCGTTCCCGCCTGAGCGCCCGATGGCCGCGCGGACGGTCGGGGGCGCAGGTGACGCCGGGCCAGCTGGGCATCCAGGCGCACCCGCACGCCCCACTCGTGGCGCCCGGCCACGCGGTCGAGCACGCGGCGGATCCGCGGCTCGCCGGCCCCGACGTCGGCCAGCGCCCGCGCATCCTCGGTGAAGAGCGTGAAGAGCTTCATCGGCAGCGTGGTACGACGCCGGGCGAAGTGCTCCACCACCCGCGCATGGGCGGCCCCCCGCAGCGCAACCCAGTCGAGATCGCGGAGCCCGCGCTCGATCGGCGCGCCGCCGTACTGGGTCAGCGGCGCGTCGGCGGCGACCAGCCACAGGTCGCCGGCGGCCTGAAGCAAGCGGAGCGCCCTCGTGCCCGGGAGCCCGCGCGGAGCTCCGGCCACCGACGGGCGCCGGTCGGCCTGGACCAGGCAGTAGAGGTAGGTGGCGGAGTCGCGGCTCGTCTTCATTCGGAAGCGTCCCAGGCGTGCGACCACGCTCGGAGCGCCGCCGCGCCGCGCGGCGGAGGCGTGACCGCAGGCGAACAGATGATACTCCACGCTCGCCGCCGTCGCGGCGTCCGGCCGGTCAACCGCGACAGCCACCGCCGCTCGTGGCGCCGAGCCCGCTCGCAGCGACGACAGCCGGGCGGCGTCACCGCATTGACCAGCACGGCCGGGACCGCGATCCCCAGTCGCCGCAGACGATCCAGCAGACGCTCGGTCTCGCGCTGCGGCAGCTCGGCGGCGCGGGTCACGGCGATCACGCGGGCGCGCGCCGGATCGGTCAAGAGCGCGATCAGCTCGCGCAGCCGACGGGCGGTGGCGACCAGGTCGGCGGCAATGTCGCCCAGGCCCACGACGTCCCGGTACTTCAGCAAGATCGCCAGCAGTGCGTGGACCCAGCCGAGCGCGGCCGTGGGCATCTCGAGCAGCCGGAGCGCATGCCCCGTCGGCGCCGTGTCGAGCACGACCACGTCGACGGGCGGCTCGCGCTCCAGCAGGGCCTCGATCACCGAGAGAATGGCGAAGAGCTCGTCCATCCCGGGCGGGGCCAGGTCCATCAGCCCTCGCAGGGCCTCGCGGTCGTAGGCGACGTCGAATCGCGATCCGCGCAGCAACGAGTCGAACGTCTCCTCCACCGTGCGCTGGTAGCGCTCACGCGTCCGCGCGAACGCGCGGTCGGCGTCGAGCTCGCGCACGCTCAGCCCGCCCGGCAGCCCGGGGACCGGCGTCTCGTCGTCGCCGACGGGGATGTCGAGCACGTCGGCGAGCGA
>Ga0075428_100000834_pt1 | contig 32302 bp, 24 predicted proteins | sample RhiMetdeltSRZDD2_FD_75291 | JGI IMG/M metagenome (GOLD analysis project Ga0075428, IMG submission 75291) | Populus rhizosphere microbial communities from Tennessee, USA - Rhizosphere MetaG P. deltoides SRZDD2 | ecosystem: Host-associated > Plants > Roots > Rhizosphere > Soil | place: USA... | reverse complement strand
ATCCCCGGGCGCCGTCTCGAGCCGCGACAGCCAGCGGTCTTCGACGGCGTCGAAGCGCTCCTCGTCGAGGAGCGCGCGGATCTCCGGATCGAGCTTCATTGCGGCTCAGTGTAGTATGCAGCGCGGGCGCGAGCAATGCGGGCAGACGGAGGCGTGGCGCGCGTGGCGGCACCGAACAGCGGGCGCGGCCGAGGGCTCGTCCTCGGTGTCTTCGCGGTGGCGCTCGCCCTCCGGGCACTCTACCTGTTCGACATCCGCGACAATCCTTTCTACGACTCTCCCATCATCGACGCGCAGTACTACCGCGATCTCGGCTGGGCGCTCTCCCGCGGTGAAGGCACCGGGCATGCTCCCTTCATGATGCCGCCGCTCTACCCACTGCTCCTGGCCGCGCTCTTCCGTGTCACCGGCCCCGACCTGCAGGGGGCGCATCTGCTGCAGATCGTGCTCGGCGCCACGACGGCAGCGCTCACCGCCCTGCTCGGTCTCCGTCTCGGCGGTGTCGGTGTCGGTGCGGTGGCCGGTGCGCTCGCCGCCACCAACCGTGCCGCCCTCTACCTGGAAGGAGATCTGCTGGCGACACCGCTCGCGATGTGCCTGGATCTGCTCTTCCTGCTCTTGCTCTTGCGCTTCCTCGAGCGCGGGCGTCGGCGCGAGCTCGTCGGCGCCGGCATCGCGGCAGGGCTCGCGGCGCTCGCCGTGCCCACGGTGCTGGCGAGCCTCGCCGTCCTCGCCGCTTGGCTGCTCTGGCGTCGACGAGTCGGAGCCGCGGCAGTGCTGGTGGCGGCGACGCTGCTGCCGATCCTGCCGGTGACGGTGCACAACGCCCACGCCAGCGGCGCGCTGGTGTGGATCAGCGCCAACGGTGGCATCAACTTCTACCTCGGCAACAATCCGGAGATGCGCCGCACCGCCGCGCTCCGCCCCGGTCCGGAATACCGGAGGTTCAACGATCTGCCGCTCCGCGCCGCGGGCATCGTGCACCCGGCGCAGCGCGACCGCTGGTTCTACAGCCAAGGGTTGCGCTTCTGCGCCGGGCAGCCGCTCTTGGCCTTGCGGCAGACCGGGGAGAAGGTCTTGCAGCTCCTGCACACCCACGAAGGCATGCGCGATTTCGACCGCCAATACTTCGCGGCGCACTACTCCCGCTTCCTGCGCTTGCCCGGCTGGAGTTTCGCCTGGCTGCTCGCCGCCGCCGTGGTCGGCATGGTCTGGGCCCGGCGCGGCACGGCGGCGGAGACGGCGCTCCTGCTCTTCCTCGCCTCCTATGCACTCGCCATCGTCGCCTTCTTCGTCACCGCGCGTTACCGGGCGCCGCTGCTCCCGGTGCTCTCCGTCTTCGCCGCCAGCGGCGCGCTCTGGCTGGTCGAGGTCCTGTGGCGCCGCGCCTGGCGCCCAGCCGCGGTGGCGCTCGCCGTCGCCGCCGGGGTGGGGACGTTTTCCTCGCTGGATGGGTTGGGGGCGAGCGGCGTCGATACCGTGGAAGCGCAGTACCGGGTGGGGACCGCGTACCAGCAGAAGGGGGACTGCGAGCGGGCGCTGCAGTGCTACGCCGCGGTGCGGCGCTTGCAGCCGGATCACGCTTTGGCGGCGGCGCACGCGGCGCAATGCGAGCAGCGCGCCGGTCGTCTGCAGGCGGCGGTGGATCTCTACGAGGGGATCCTGCAGCAGCACCCGGATTACGTCGAGCCGATGGTGAACCTGGCGAATCTGGCTTGGGCACACCATGATTCGCTGAGCGCGGTGCACTACTTCGAGCTCGCCGTGGCGACCGATCCCCTCTTCGCCCAGGCCCACGGCTACTACGGGCTCTTCCTCCTGGCGCAGGGTGCGGCGCCCGCGGCGGTGCGCTCTCTCTCCCGCGCCCTGGAACTGGATCCGAGCTGGGAGTCGTTGCGGCTGGAGCTGGCGCGGGCTTGCGTCGCCAGCGGGCAGAGTCAGCGCGCCTTGCGCGAGCTCGACACGGTGCTGGAGGTGATGCGCCCCACCGCGACCCTCGAGCTCGTGCGCGGCGAGGCGCTGCAGAATCTCGGTCGCCGGGAGGAAGCGCGTGCCGCCTGGGAGCGCGGCCGTAGGCTCGACCCGACGAATGCGGAGCTGCAACAGCGGCTCAGGCCCGGTCCTTGAGCGGCACGAAGTCGCGCGGCGCCGGGCCATGGTAGAGCTGCCGCGGCCGCACGATCTCGATCTCCGGATCCAGGAGCATCTCTTCCCACTGGGCCAGCCAACCCACGGTGCGCGGGATGGCGAAGAGCACCGGGAACATGGCGCTCGGGAAGCCCAGGGCGCGGTAGACGAGACCGGAGTAGAAATCCACGTTCGGGTAGAGCTTGCGGCGGACGAAGTACTCGTCTTGCAGGGCGATCTTCTCCAGCTCCAGCGCCACGTCCAGGAGCGGGTCGCGCCGGGTGGCGGCGCACACCTGCGGGGCCAGGGCCTGGATGATGCGGGCGCGCGGATCGTAGGAGCGATAGACGGGGTGACCGAAGCCCACCAGGCGCGACTCGCCGCTCTTCACCCGGCGGACGAAACCCGCCACTCGCTCCACCCGGCCGATCTCCAGGAACTGGCGCAGCACTGCCTCGTTGGCGCCGCCATGCCGCGGCCCGTAGAGGGCACCCATGGCGGCGGCCACGGCAGTGAAGGGATCAGCGTGCGCGCTGCCGACGGTGCGCATGGCGCTGGTGCTGCAGGTCTGCTCGTGGTCGGCGTGCAGGATGAAGAGCACCTCCAAGGCGCGCTCGAGGACTGGATCGGCGCGGTACTGGGTCTCGGTCATCTTGAACATCATGCTCAAGAAGTTCCCGGTGTAGGTGAGGTCGTTGTCCGGGTAGACGTAGGGAAGACCCATGGTGTGCCGGTAGCAGAAGGCAGCGATGGTGGAAACCTTGGCGATGAGGCGGAAAGCCTGGGAGCGCCGCGAGGCGGGATCGAGGATATCCCGAGCCCCGGGATAGAAGGTGGACAGGGCGCCCACGGTGGAGAGCAGCATGCCCATGGGGTGGGCGTCGTAACGGAAGCCAGCCATGAACTTCTTCACGTTCTCGTGCAGGATGGTGTGGGTGGTGATGTTCAGGCTCCACGCGGCCAGCTGCGCCGCCGTGGGCAGCGTTCCCTCCAGGAGCAGGTATGCCGTCTCCATGAAACTGGCCTGCGCCGCCAGTTGTTCGATCGGATAGCCGCGGTAGAGGAGCACGCCGCGCTCGCCGTCGATGGTGGTGATGCGGCTCTCGCAGGCGGCGGTGTTGACGAAGCCGGGATCGTAGCTCAGGAGGCCCAGGTCCTGGTCGTCGGTGCGGATCTGCCGCAAGTCGGCGGCGCGGATGCTGCGGTGCTGGATGGGGATCTCGTAGGTCCTGCCGGTGCGATTGTCGACGACGGTGAGCGTCTCCCGGGCCACGCGGTTCCTCCGGAGGCAAAGTTGGCGGCAGGATAGCGGCTCGCTCCGGCGGGGGCAATCGCCGCCGCCTCGAGGGTGAGGAAGCGTTGCAGGAGCGCGCGCACCCGCGTGTACCCTGCCCACACGAAATGCGCCGGCGTATCCCCCGGGCCGTGCAGGTGGCGAATGCCCCAGGCGCCAGGCTCGACGGTGAGCAGCGTCAGCGCCGGCACACCGGCGCCGAGCAGCTCCCCGGCGTCGGTCCAGAGCGGCAGGGGCAGGTGACGCAGGCGGCTTCCGGCGGCACGTTCGAGCTGGCCGTGCACCGCCGCGCTGGCCGCTTCGATTCCGTGGCGGCGCAACTCGTAGCGGGACACCACGGCTTCGCTGCCGGCGCCGATGGCTTCGAGGTTGATGCAGGCGTCGATGCGCTCGGCGGCGAAGCGCGGTGCCAGCGCGGCGCTACCCTGGGCACCGTTCTCTTCGCCAGCGAACCAGACGCAGGTGAGTCGCGTGTGTTCGAGAGGCTGCCGTGCAGTGGCCGCGGCCAGCTCGACGAGGAGCGCACAGGCGGCGGCGTTGTCCACCGTGCCCCGGCTCGGTTGCCGCAGGCCGCCCAAGGCGAGCACTGCCGCCGCGGCGGCGAACGCCAAGGCCGTGAGCACTCCCAGCGGGCGCAAGGCGCGCCGCCGTCGCCGCAGCACCAGCAGTGCCGTGGCCGCCCCGCCGAGGGCGGCGCCGCCGAGAACGATGCCGCGCCCCACATGATCGAGGAGCTCGGTCTTGCTGTCGTAGTGCGCGCTGAGGAGAACGTGGCGGAGCGGCGCGCCACGCGGCTCGACTTGGGTGACGAGAACTGCTTCCGTGGTCGCCGGCAGGAGCCGATCCAGATCGCCCGCACCGGCCAGGAGCGCGGCGGCGAGGGCCAAGCCTGCCGCCGCCAGCCAGCGGCGCGAAGGTCGGAAGGCGGCGCGGCCGAGGAGGAAAGCGACGCAGAGGAGCGCCAGCGCGGCGGCGTCGGCGCGGGCAGGGTGGCAAGCGAAGGGAAGGGTCGCGGGTTCGAGCCCAGCAGCGCGCAGCGCCGTCTCGAGACCGGCCTGCGCCTGCTGCAAACCGGGCGTGCCGTTCTGGCGCGGGAAATCCAAGCGCGCCAGCAGCGACTCCGCCGCGGCAGTTTCGCTCGCGCTCTCGGCGCTCGTGATCGAGGTACTCATTCCGGGCTCCTGGAAACCGCGCTGCTTCTTTCTTCTAGCATTCCCGCCAGGACGACTCCACACTATGCAACCGTCCGAGGCATGCCTCTTGCTGCCTGGAGACGTCTCCACACTTCCTTGGGAGGACGGGCGATGGGACCCGGGGATTTCCTGCGCACACACTTCCGCGTCTACCGCCTGTGGATCCTCGAACGCGCGCTCGGCCCGGAGGCCGTGCCGGAGCCCACCGCGCCCGCCGGGGTCGAGATCCGCTTCCTCGATCGGCATGCGCGGCGCGATTGGATCTGCCAGCATGCGGGCAACGAGGCCGACTGGCCGCAGTTCCGCACCGCTCTCTTGCACGATCACGATCTCGTCGTGGCCATGCAGGGAGGCCAGCCGGTGGGCTGGGCCTGGCTCGGCTACGGGCGCGTGTTCCTGCCGCCTTTGGGTCGCGAGATCTGCCTGCCCGAGGGGACTGCATATCTCTACGAGGCCTATGTGCGGCCGCTCGTGCGTGGTCACGGCATCGGCACGGCACTGGTGGGAGCACGCTGCGCCCAGGCAGCGCGCCTCGGCTACGCCCGGCTGCTGACCCATGTGCTCGCCGGCAACGTTCCCTCGCTGCGCGCCCTCGAGCACCATGGTTTCGTGAACAGCGGGCGTACCCACTTCCTCCGCGCCTTGCTGTTGCGGGTGTGGATGCGCTCGCCGCTTCCGGTGTCACGCGCCGCCTAGGACCTCTTTCCGCTACCATGCGGGGATGGACTCGGTCGATAGCCCACAGGATCCTCTGCTCGAGCTCGCCCGGCAGCTGCTGCCGCTCGGGACCTGGCGCGAGGTGGCGCGCGATGGCTTGCTGTGCATCGCCGGCATCCAAGGCATGGCGGCGGGTGCGGTGCTCTGGCGTGCCGACGAGGGTCCCCTGCACTTGCTGAGCCATTTCGGCCTCGGCGCCGGACGGCTGCGCGGCCGCTTCCGCCTGCCGGCGGAGGCACAAGGCTTCCTGCTCGAAACCGGCCCGCTGACGTTGGAGGCGGCACGCCGTCGCCCGGCGGGACGGGGCCTCTTGCGGGCGTTGCAGCCGCTGGATGCGCAGCTCGGCGAAGCCTGGCTCTTCCCCCTGCACGCCGAAGGCAAGCTGCGCGGGCTCCTCTGCGTCGGCCCCTCGCTCGTGACCCAAGAGCTGGTGGCGCCGGACGCCATCGGCGGCTGCAATGACATGGCCGAACTGCTGCGCCTACGTCTCCTCGGCTGCGCTTCTGACAGCGGCGTACCGCTGGCGGAGGAGCGGCCGGCGCCGGCGGATTCTCGCCCTCTCGCCAGCAGTGGCCGCGGCGTGGCCTCGCGCCTTCGGCACCTCCGGTCGCGCTACCCGGACGCCGCCGCCATGGTGGGAGAGAGTGCGGCCATGCTCGCCCACCTCGAGGAGATCGTCTCGCTGGCGGACACGGATTACACCGTTCTCGTCGAGGGTGAAACGGGGACGGGGAAGGAACTGGCGGCGCACCTGCTGCATCGCTCGAGCCGGAGAGCGCAGGGGCCCTTCGAGGCCGTGGACTGCTCCGCCATCCCGCAAGAGCTCATCGAAAGCGAGCTCTTCGGGCACGTGAAGGGAGCGTTCACCGGCGCCTCGCGGGATTTTCGCGGCGCCTTCGAGCGCGCCGATGGCGGCACGCTGCTCCTGGACGAGATCGGCGACATGGACTTGCGCAGCCAGACGCGACTGCTACGGGTGCTGCAGGAAGGCCAGGTGCGGCGGCTGGGGGGCGATCGGCCCGTACCGGTGGATGTGCGCGTGGTGGCGGCGACGAACCAGGAGCTCGCCGCCTTGGTGCGGCAATCGCGCTTCCGCGAAGACCTCTATTACCGCATTCACGTGTGCCCGGTGCGGGTGCCGTCGCTGCGCGAGCGCGGCGACGACCGCCAGGTCCTCTTCGAGCACTTTATGGCCCAGCATGCCGCCGAGCTGCAGCGCCCGGCCCGCCGGCTGACGCCGGCAGGGCGCCGGCGGCTGCGCTCCGAGCTCTTTCCCGGCAACGTGCGCCAGCTGCAGAACGTGGTGCGCCAACTCCTGGTGCCGAAAGCGGCGCGCGGGCCGGTGGATGCCGACGAGCTCGAACGCGTCCTGCGCCGCGCCTCGAGTCAGGGGCTGCAGCCACGCCGGGCGCGGCCTGCTCACGAGGCTGCCGAGGAGCGCGCCGAGATGCCTCCGCCCACGGCCGAGGTGACTCGCCTGGTGGAATCTGGCCGCAAGGTGCGGGATGCCCCTCCGACGCTTCCCTCTCCTCCCACGTTGGCGAGTCCGAACGGCGTCGAGGACGTGGGAAACTGGGTCCTGGAGCGGCTCCGGGAGCATCGCTTCAATCTTTCCGCCGCGGCGCGGTCGCTGCAGGAACAGCGGCGCCAGGGGGCCTCGCGCGAGGCCGTGCCGGTCTTCGATCGCGGCGCCCTCGACTACTACCTGTGCGGGGAGTTTTTCCGCGCCCTCGTGGGTCATGCCTATGCCGTCGATGCCGCCCTGCAGCATTTGGCGCCGCGGGCGCCGCATTCGCCACGCTTGCGGCGCAAGGTGCAGGCCTTCGTCCGGCCGCTGCGATCCTGGCAGCGCCGGACTGGCGCCCAGGCTCGGGCGCGCTTGCACGAGGTCTACCGGCGCGTGCCAGAGACCTACCTGACGGAGATCGAACAAGCGGCGGCGGCGCTGCGGCGCGGCCGCTGGCGGCTGCCATGAAGACGACGATAAAAAAAACACGGGGAGGCGGGCTTCCTGCGCACGCCTCCCCGCGACAGCCTGCGTGGGGATCCAGGCTCGCTTCGCCAGTCGAATCGATCCCACGCGCTCAGGAGGTTCCGAGGGGGAGCGGAGCCTCGACCGACCGTGCCGAGGGGAGCGTCACGATCGTCTGGCGCGGGGAAGGGCCTCTCGGCAGCTCGCGTGCTACCCAGCAGCCCGGGACCGCTCTCGCGATCTCCACTTTCCACTCTTGCAGGGAGCGCGCCAATTCCAGTCGGTCCCGCTCCAGGCCGGCAAACTTTTGCGGCGGCGTCAGTTAGCTTCGCCGGTTCGAGGCCGGGCGGCGTGTCGGAGAATATGCTGAATCGGCATTTTAATGGTGATTCATTGATGAAACAGCGATGAAACAGCACGTATTCGGCGAAACGGGCAAGCAGCGGGTGGCCGTGGTGGGGGCCTCCACCAGCCGCGCCAAATATGGCAACCGCGCCGTCCGGGCCTATCGCGCCGCCGGCTGGGAGGTGTACCCGGTGCACCTCACCGCTGCCGCCATCGAGGGGATCCCGGCCTTCCGCAGCGTCCTCGACCTGCCGGAGCGGTTGGAGCGCGCCACGATCTACCTGCCCCCGGAGAAGACCTTGCAGGTGCTGCCGGATCTGGCGGCGAAGGGGGTGCGGGAGGTGTTCCTCAACCCCGGTGCCGAAAATGCCGCGGTCATGGCGCGAGGCCAGGAGCTGGGCCTCGTGCTGGTCCTGGCGTGCAGCATCGTCGACATCGGTCGCAGTCCGCAGAATCCAGACTGAGCTCGCCCGGGCCGGGTCCGCCGAAGACCTCGCCGTCGCTCTCCGCGCCCGAATCTTTCCCAGGAGCTTGGGTGGGTGCGGTCTTCCGCTTGCCCCAGGGGACCAGAGAGGCTAGTACTTGGATTGCATCGCTCTGCCTCGTCTCGAGCCGGGGGTCGACGGTTGTCCGCTGGGAAAAAGCCGCCTGCACCGCAGGACGACGTGCCGTCGGCTGGCACACCCTCCTCGGCCCGCCTGCCTCTGGAACAGACGAAGGCGCCGCGCGAGTGGCGCAGCCCTCGCACTGCGGCAGAAACAGGGAGCCAAGGCGCCGCCGTGCCCGAGGCCGCTCCCCTGGTGCCCGTGCCGGCTGGCCTACCGCCGAGCCCGGAGCGCCCCCAGGGTTCGCTCGGTCCGCCGCGCCCGGAGGCACCACGCGAGACGGCCGGGGTCGATCAGGGACCACCCCTGCCCTCACGCTACGGCGTCGATCGCCTCGTGCTCCTGGTGCGCGATCCGCACTGGAGCTACGCCTGGTGGGAAGTCCGGGAGGACGAAGTGGAGAGGGCGCGGCGCGATCTCGCCGAGCCAGGGCGCCTGGTGCTGCGCTTCTACGACGTGAGCGCCGTCGACTGGGACGGTCGCAATCACCACAGCTCCTTCGACATCGAAGTGCACGACCTGGCGGGCAACTGGTACGTCGAGCTCGGACGCCCGGGAGCTGACTTCGTGGCCGAGCTCGGCCTGCGTGGCGCCGACGGGCGCTTCCTGCCCCTGGTGCGCTCCAACTTCGTCGCCATGCCGCGGGACGCCATGTCGCCGCAGAGCGATGCACACTGGATCGTCGAGGAAGAGCACTACCGGCGCATGTTCGAGCTCTCCGGTGGGGAAGCCATCGGCCTCGGCTCGGGGGAGATCCTGCGGGCGCTGGAAGAGCGGTTGCGTCGCGAGCTGATTGCCGGCGGCGTCTCCAGCTTCGGGATCTCCAGCCTCGCCTCGCGGCGCCAACCCTGAGTCACGAGCGGCGGAGAGGACATGCCCCAGGGTTACTTCGCCCTCGTCCTGCACGCCCACCTGCCCTTCGTGCGCCATCCGGAGCACGACGAGTTCCTCGAAGAAGACTGGTTCTACGAGGCCATCTCCGAGACCTACGTGCCGCTCCTGCACGTCTTCGAATCCCTGGCGCGGGACGGCGTGCACTTCCGCGCCAGCATGTCCATGTCGCCGACCCTGCTGGCGATGCTCACCGACGAGCTCCTGGTGTCGCGCTATGTCCACCACCTGGAGCTGCTCATCGAGCTCGCCGACAAAGAAGTGCACCGCACCCGCCACGAGCCGCGCTTCCATGTCCTGGCCCAGATGTACGCGGCCCATTTCCGCGACTGCCATCGCACCTTCGTGGAGCGGTCGGGGCGTAACCTGGTGGCCGGCTTCCGCGCCCTCCAGGACGCCGGCCACCTGGAGATCCTCACCTGCGGCGCCACCCACGGCTTCTTGCCGCTCATGCAGAGCTCCCCCGAGTCAGTGCGCGCCCAGGTGCGCATCGCGGCGGCGGACTACGTCCGGCACTTCGGGCGGCGGCCCCGGGGGATTTGGCTGCCCGAGTGCGGCTACTTTCCGGGCCTGGAGACGGTGCTGCAGGAAGAGGGCATCCGCTTCTTCATCGTCGACGCTCACGGCATCCTCTACGGCACGCCGCGGCCCAAGTTCGGCATCTTCGCCCCGGTCTATTGTCCCGGCGGCGTGGCCGCTTTCGGCCGCGACCTGGAGTCTTCCAAGCAGGTGTGGAGCGCCGAGGAAGGTTACCCGGGGGATTACGAGTACCGCGAGTTCTACCGCGACATCGGTCACGATCTCGATCTCGACTACATCCGCCCCTACATCCACAGCGGTGATCTGCGCATCAACACCGGGATCAAGTACTACGCCATCACCGGCCGGACCCCGCACAAGCAGCCCTACCGGCGCGACGTGGCTCTGGACACCGCCGCCCACCACGCGGGCAACTTCCTGTTCAACCGCGGCAAGCAGGTGGAATACCTGCGCGGGGTGATGGGGAAAGAACCCATCGTGGTCTCGCCCTACGACGCCGAGCTCTTCGGCCACTGGTGGTTCGAGGGACCGCAGTTCCTGGATTACCTCTTCCGCAAGCTGCACTACGACCAGGACCTCGTCGAGCCGATCACGCCCATGGAGTACCTGGAGCGCCATCCGCGCCAGCAGGTGGTACGCCCGAGCTTCTCGAGCTGGGGCCACAAGGGCTACGCCGAGGTCTGGCTCGAGGGCTCGAACGATTGGATCTACCGCCACCTGGACCAGGCGGCGCGCACGATGGTCGAGCTCGCCCGGGCCCATCCCGAGGCGACGGGTGTCGAGCGCCGGGCGCTGAACCAGGCGGCGCGCGAGCTGCTGCTGGCGCAGAGCAGCGACTGGGCTTTCATCATGAAGACCGGCACCGTCGTCCCTTACGCCGTGAAGCGCACCCGGCTGCACCTGCACCGGCTGCAACAGTTGGCGGAGATGCTGCGGGACGGTGGGGTCGACGAGGCGGAGCTGCTGGCGATGGAACGCAGCGACAACCTCCTCCCGGACCTGGATTACCGGGTCTACGCCGGACGGTGAGGGGATGCCCAGTTCGCGCCGGCCCGATTCCCGTGTCGTCTTGCACGGTCACTTCTACCAACCCCCTCGCGACAGCCCCTGGACCGAGGAGATCCCCGAGCAGCCCAGCGCCCACCCGTACCACGACTGGAACGAGCGCATCTATCGCGAGTGCTATCGGCCCAACACCGCCTCGCGGGTGCTCGACGGATTCGGGCGCATTCGCCGCATCGTCAACAATTTCGAGCACCTGAGCTTCAACGTCGGGCCGACCCTGCTCTCCTGGCTGGAAACGGCGCACCCGGAGACCTACAGGCGCATCCTAGAGGCGGACCGCCGCAGCTGCGCGCGGCGCCGCGGCCACGGCAACGGCATCGCCCAGGCCTACCACCATTCGATCCTGCCGCTGGCGAACGAGCGCGATCGGCGCACCCAGATCCGCTGGGGGCAGCGCGACTTCGCGCTCCGCTTCGGGCGCGAAGCCGAAGGCATGTGGCTGCCGGAGACGGCGATCCACCGCGGCACCGTGGACGCTCTGGTGGAGTGCGCCGTTCGCTTCACCGTGCTCTCGCCTTATCAAGCGCGGCGGGTGCGGCCGCTCGCCGGGGGGGCGTGGCAAGAAGTGGGTGGCGGCCGTATCGATGCGCGCCGGCCCTACCTGGTGCGCTCCAGCAACGGCGGCACCCTGGTGGTGTTCTTCTACGACGGCCCGGTGTCGCGGGCGATGGCCTTCGAGAAGCTGCTGCACAGCGCCGACCGGCTCGCCGAGCGCCTGGCGCTGGTGGTGGATCCGGAGCGCGCCGGGCCGCAGCTGGTATCGACAGCGGTGGACGGCGAGACCTTCGGTCACCACGAGCCGTTCGCCGACATGTGCGTGGCATCCTTCTGCAGCGACAAGGCGGCGCTGCGCGGTTTTCGTCTCACCAATTGGGGTGAGATCCTGGAGGAGCTCGAGCCAGCCCACGAAGTCGAGCTGGAGACGGGAGAGGCGGGGGAAGGCAGCGCCTGGAGCTGCGCCCACGGGGTCGGGCGCTGGGTGCGGGACTGCGGTTGCTCCACCGGCGCGCCCCCCGGATGGAACCAGGCCTGGCGCGGGCCGTTGCGCCAGGCGCTGGATGGCCTGCGCGACGCGACGGCGGCACTCTTCGAGCGCCACGGTGCCGGACTCTTCCACGACCCTTGGGAGGCGCGGGACGACTTCGTCGACGTCGCCACCTGGCCCAGCGATGGAGACCGGCTCGACGCCTTCCTGACCGCGCACCTGCGTCCCGAAGCAGGGAAGGGAAAGCAGGTGGCGGCGCTCACTTTGCTCGAGGCGCAGCGGCACGCCATGGCGATGTACACCAGCTGCGGCTGGTTCTTCGCCGATGTCACCGGGATCGAAACGGTGCAGATCCTGCGTTACGCCGCCCGTTGTGTCGAGCTCATGCGGCGCGTGTCGGGGGAGGACCTGGAGGAGACGCTGCTCGCAGCGCTGGAGCGTGTGCGCAGCAACAACGGTCACGATACCGGACGCACGATCTACGAGAACTGGGTGCGTCCCGATCTCCGCAGCGCCGAGCATGCGGTGACGGCGCGGGCGGTGCTCGGCGCCCTCGACCTCGCCGCCGGGGCGAAGCGCTTTTACGGCTTCCAGGTCGAAGCCGAGGAGGAGAGCACCGCCGTGCTCGCCGGCCACGGCGGGCGGCGCGGCCACCTGCGGCTGCGAGAGGAACGCACGCAAGAGCGGCGGGAGTTCTCCTATCTGGTTCTGCAGTATGCCCCGCGGTTGTTGGCTTGCTTCACCAGCGCCGCCGACCGGGCCGCCCACGAGCAGCTCGGCCGCGAGCTCGGCCGCCTCAAGAAAGATCTCACCCGGCTCGAGTTGGAACGGGTGCTCACCGGCCACTACGGGGCACGCCCCCGCGGCATCGGCGATCTGCTTGCCGCCGAACGCCGGCACATCGCCACCAGCCTGGCGCTGGAGCGCGTGGCGGCAGCGCGCCTGCATGCTCGCGCTCTCTTCGACGAGAGCGTGGAGTTGTTGCGGGACTTCGCCGACATCGGCCTGGAGCTCCCGGAGGAGCTGCGCACCCCCTGTGAGCTCAGCCTACAGGTCGACCTGGAAGCGGCGGCGGCGGCGCTCCGTCCGCCGTTCGGCGGGGAATCGACCCAGCGTCTGCGCGATGTCCTGCGACTGGCGCAGGAGCTCGGCTTGCGCCTGCGCTTGGAACCGGTGGCGAAGAGCTTGAGCTCGCTCCTGCGCGAGCAGACCCAGCAGCTGAGCCAGCGGCCGGACCGCTTCGCCTTCGGCGCGGCGCAGCAGCTGCTGGCGCTGGCGGAGGAACTGCAGCTGCGACTCGACCGCACCGAATCGGAAGAGCACCTGCACCGCCTGGTGGAGCGCCTGGTGGTGGCGGTCGCCTCCCCCAGCGCCGATCTCCCCGAAGGGGCCATGCTCGATGCGGCGCTGGAGCTGGCGGCGCGGCTGCACTTCGCGGTGGACGAAATCCGCTTGCGCTTGCAAGTGCCCGGCGGCGGCCCCCTGCCTCAGAACTGAGGCGTGTTGATCATGTGCACCGTGGTGGGATCGAGCGCTCCAGCGAGGAGCGTGCGCAGCACGTGATAGGCGCGCATGTCGAGCCGCGTGCCGGCAGCGACCGGGCCGCGGGGGAAGCGGGTCTGCAGCGGCCGGTGCGTGCTCGGGTCGAAGTCCACTTCCATCGCGGCGCTGCGGAAGGTGGTGGCGCCGCTGTCGGCGTCGCGCTGGAGGAAATGTTCGCCGCCGTCGGCGAAGCGACCCCAGATACCGTGCCGGCGGCCGAGACGGACGTAGAAGCCCATGCCGCCGTCGCGACTCCACGACTCCAGGCTGGAGAAGAAGCGGGGCTTTTCCACGAAGGGGCCGCCGTCTTCGGGACAGAAGACGTCGCAGTTGCCGCAGTCGTTGCAGAAGTCGGCGTAATTGGCGATCTGGTGTTGCTTGGCGACGACGAAGCGCCCACCCGGCACGGCGACCAGGGCGCCGTCCTGCCAGGTGTAGTCGACGTATTCGAAGTCCTGCGGCACGGCGTGGTAGACGAAGTTGGCGGCGTTCGGGCACACCGGCATGCACTTGTCGCAGTTGATGCAGTCGTACAGCTGCAGGTGCGAGCCGATCTTCCGCGGCACCCGGGCGTTGCGGGCGGCGTGGTAGCGCGGTTCGAGGGGAGCGCGTTCCACCACCGGGTCGATGTTCGCGGCGGCCGCCAGCTCCACCAGACGCCGGTAGAGCTGCGCCCTGTCGGCGCTTTCGTTCTCGACCCGCAGGGTGGAGCGGAGCAAGAGCGGCCGCGTCTTCCACACCGCCCCGAGGGCGGCACGCACGTCGTGATAGGGGGAGCCGCGGATGGCCTCGCAGAGACGCCGCTCCAGAGCCTGGGTGAACTCGAGCACATCCGCCTGCCGGCGTGGGTCGCCGCCGGGCCGGGCGGCGCGCTCCAAGGCGGCGCGAAGCTCGCCGACGGCGGCGCGCGCCGCGGCCTCGCCGTGGTTCTCGGCGCGGAGGACGAAGTCGCCGATCGAACGCACCCCGAGCCGCTGCATCTCCGCTTCCAGGTTGGTCAGATACGTTGGCAGGCGCCCGAAGCCACCGGGGCGCAGCAGATCGGTGCAGGTGGTGATCGGCGTCAGGTTGCAGGCCATGGCGCGGGAGAAGTTGTGCGCGTCGATGCCGGCGGAAAACGAGATGGGCAGCTCGGGCCCGAGGGCGGCGCGCACGTCGCGCAGGATGTGCAGTGTCAACACGTGCAGGGGCTGCCCCGAGAGGTACATGACCTCGTCGGCGAACATAGGGCGGTGGTTGTGCACCACCAAGGTGTTGGTGAGCTTGAGGCCGAAGCCGAGGCCGACGGCCGCGGCGCTCTGCCGCAGACGCTGCGCCATGGGCACCATCTGCTCGAACTGGAGATCGCGCTCGAAGTGTTCCCGCGCCGGCCGGATGTCGGTGTAGCCCAGCTCGTCGTGCAGGAGTTGCTCGCAGCGTTCGACACCGAGCAGGGTCGGATTGAGCTTGACCGTCAGGTGTAATCCCAGCTCGCGGAGGAGGAACTCCCCGATCCCCTCGATCTCCTCCGCCGGGCAGCCGTGGAAGGTGGAAAGGGTAGCGCTCTGGACGAGGTCGCGGCGGAAGGGCAGGTCGCGCAGGCCGTGGTAGCGCTCCGGGATCTGCGGTCGCAGCTCCTCGATGATGCTCTCTGCGTCCATGCAAGCACGGATGCTCTCCACCACCCGCGGGTGGCGCAGACCCTTCAAGTCGTAGCCCACCGAGAGGTCGAAGATCCACTCCGACTGGGCGAAGGATTCGTCTTCGTAAGCGCCGTCGAGGACGCCGCTTGCCCGCAGCATTTCGAGCAACATCTGAGCCCCGACGTACTCCCGCACCGCTTTCTCCAGGCGCAGCTCCTGGGACCATTCGACGTTGTAGCCGACGTTGGTGGCGTCGATGCACGGCCGCGGAATGGTGAGGTGGTCGTTCACTTGGATGGTCTTGAGCTCGAGGATGCGCGCGCCGGCGAGCCAGGAGAGGACGATGTTCTGCAGCATCTGCGTCTGCGGTCCCGCTGCCGGACCGAGAGCGTTGGTGGCCTGCTGGCCGTGGAACTGGACGCCGAGGTCGTAGCCGGGACGGCTGCGGTAGAACTTGTGCTCCGGCAGCTCGAAGATGGCCCGCGTGCGCTCGTACTCCACGAAGGCTCGGTGCACCAAGGTGCCGAAGGGGGCGGGAATGAGCTCGGCCACGTCTGCCTCCTGGGAATGCCTCGGAGCCCATTATAGTTGCGACCCGGAACCGTCACCTCGCTCCCGCACCGCCGACCGGCTTGCGCCCAGCCTCCGCAAAGGTTATGGTCCAGATGTGTATCTCGTCTGCTCATCGGATGTTGCGAGGCTAGGGTGAGGTCGTCGAGGAGGTCCGGTGCCGCTCTCGCAGCCCTCGGAGTCTGCATGCTTCTGGCCATGACGCTGGGTGGCGCGGCTCCCGGCGGGGGAGAGGACCCCGCCCGGGAACGAGAATTCGAGCGCGCCCGGGAAGCCATGGTCGTGGAGCAGGTGGCCGCGCGCGGCATCGAGGACGAGCGGGTGTTGCGGGCGATGCGGCGCGTGCGCCGGCACGAGTTCGTGCCGGCCGACGTCCGCGGCTCGGCGTACGAAGACCGGCCTCTCCCCATCGGCTGGGAACAAACGATCTCGCAGCCCTACATCGTGGCCTTGATGACCGCGGCCCTGGAGCTCGAGGGACAGGAGCGGGTCCTCGAGATCGGCACCGGTTCGGGGTATCAAGCGGCGGTCCTGGCCGAGCTGGTGCCCGAGGTCTACAGCATCGAAATCATCCCGGAGCTGGCGGAGCGCGCCCAGGCGACTTTGCGCCGCCTGGGCTACGACCGCGTCCAAGTGCGGAGCGGCGATGGCTATCGAGGTTGGCCCGAGGCGGCGCCCTTCGATGCCATCGTGGTGACCGCGTCACCGGAACACATCCCCGAACCGCTGCGGCAGCAGTTGCGGCTGGGTGGGCGCATGGTGCTCCCGGTAGGCGGCGGCCAGCAGCTGCTGCTCCGCATCCGGCGTACGGCGGAGGGTTTCGTGAGCGACACCCTCGCCGCGGTGCGCTTCGTGCCCATGACCGGCGAGGCCATGGAGAAGAAGTGAAGCCCCGCAGCCTCGCCGTTCTCGTCCTCTTGCTCTTGCTTCCTGGGCGCAGCAAGCCCGCGCCCGAGTCGCCGCCTTTCTTCGTCGTCGTCTTCGAATCCCCCACCGCAGCGGTCGTGGAGGCGCTCGCCCAGGAAGGCGGCGTCGACGTGCGCTGGGTCGAGAGTGGTCTCGTCGTCGTCGAAACGCGCGACCCGCGCGCTCTCGCACCTACCTGGGGCGGGCGTGTGCTCGGGAGCCACGGCCGCGGCACCGAGCTGGCGCTGTTGCGGCCGCAGGAGCAGCAGGCGCTGCGACGGAGCGACCACGCCGGCACCCTCGCGCTGCTGGAAACGCTGCGGCTCGGAACGGTCGCAGCCGCGGCGGGAGAAGTGTGGCTCCTCGCTGGTCCGCCGGAGGACTGGCCGCCGGAAGTCCTCGGCTGCCACGGCGGCCTGGTGCTGCCGCCGCACCAGGTGGATCCGCAGAGCCTTCTCGACCGCGGCCCGCCGCCGGAGCTCGCGCCCTGGGTGTTCCGGCCCGTGGGCAAACCGCGGCCGGCGTTGCAGAGCCTGTTGGAATCGGTGTCGGAGGACTCGCTCCTCGCCAGCATGGCGCTCCTCACCCGCGATCCCTTCGGCGCCGACGCCGATCGGCACGTCTTCAGCGCCGCTCTCGACACGCTCTACAGTCCCCGTGTGCAAGCGGTGATGCACCGCGCCGTGCAGGGGATCGCCGGGGCCAGCGTGCGCCGCGAGAGCTTTCCCCGCTCGCGCCGTTGCAACAACGCTACCGTGGTGGACTCCACCTACAACGTCATCGCCCGCTTGCCGGGCAGCGTCCCCGGTACCGGAACCTTCGTTGTCTGCGCTCACATCGACGCCACAGGGCAGCGCAACAGCACCTGGGTAGCGGCGCGCAACGCCTGCCAGCCGCTCTCCGCCACGCCGGGAGCGGAGGACAACGCCACCGGCGTCGCCTGCGTGCTGGAGGTGCTGCGTTGCGTCGCCGCCGGGGTGCGGGACGGCAGCCTCGATTTCGCCTTCGACCTCGAGTTCATCGCCTTCTCCGGCGAAGAAGCCGAGGGGATCGAGCCGCCCCTCGCCGGGAGCCGGGCGTACGTCGAGCGCCGGCAGCAAGAGGGGACGAAGGTGCTCGCCGCCTACAACATGGACATGGTGGGCTCGGACAGCCTGGGAACGAACTTGCAACTCGTGCACAACGTCGCCTCGCGCTGGCTGGCGGACGTGCTCGCCGAGGCGGTCGCCGCGGTGCAGCCGCCGATCGCCCTCACCGTACGGCGCGAGCTAGACGAGTCGCTGGCCTCGGACCACAACAGCTTCTGGCTCGACAACGTGCCGGCGCTCCTCGGCGCCGATGCGCCGGTGAGCACGCTGCGCAACTACGCCTCCTACCATCGTCCGAGGGACACGGGGCTCGACGTGCGCTCGGCGAAGTTGGTCGAGGTGTCGCGGGCCATCCTGGCCGGGGTGCTGCGCTTCGAGAGCGGCGGCCAGCAGACCCCGGCACTGCTCGCGCCGGAAGGGGTGAAGCTGCTCATCGCGCCGCAAGGCACGCCGTTCCCCTACGACGCGGCGGCGGGCACCTGGCGGCTCTGGCCCGGTGGTCCGCTGTCGGCGAGCTTCACCGTGGTGAGCACGGGCGCGGCGTACGGCGGGCCGCTGCAGGTGGAGATGTGGGTGGAGAGCGCGAGCGGGGCGGTGCGGCCGTTACTCGACTGCAGCGACGACGACTGCTTCAGCCAAGGCGGCGCCGTGCGGCCCTTGCAGACCGCCGATCGACTCGAGCTCGTCGTCGATCCGGTCCCCATTCTCCCGGAGGACACGGGACAGAACCGCGTCGCGGTGCGTCTCACCACCGGGAGCGGCGGCGGCACCAGCCAGACCTACACCGCTCCCTTCGTCGTCGCGGCGCAGTCGGGGCTGCCGGTGCAGGTGCGGCCGAACCCGGTGCGCAGCTTGGAGGAGGCGAGCCTGAGCCTGGGGCTCGAGCGCCCCGGCAGCTTGCTGACCGAGCTCTACGACGCCGCGGGCCGCCGCGTGGCGTCGCACCACACCACGGTGCAGCCGAATTTCCAGGCCCGGGAGCCCCGAGTCACCGTGCCGCTCCTCGGTGCCACCTCCCGTTTCGAGATCCCGAGCGGTATCTACTTCGCCCGCGTGCAATGGGCCGGACCCGGGGGGCAGCAGGAGATCTCCGTGGTGCGTCTGGTCGTGCTCCGCTGAGGAGGCAGGGTGCTCGGTTTCCTCTTCCGCTTGCTCTTCGTGGTGGTGCTGGCGCGTCTCGGCCTCGGCTTGCTGCGCTTGGTGCGCGGACCCCGCCGCCAGGCGCCGCAGCCCCCGGTGCAGGGGCGTCAGGAGATGCCGCGACATCTGCGCGAGGAGATCGTGGACGGCGAGTTCGAAGACGTGCAGAAGGATCCGGAACGATGAGCATGCGGCCCCGGCGGCGCCCCGGAGGAACGCCGCGACGGCAACCCCTTTCCACCTTCGGCTTGCTACGGCCGCTGCAGCGGCGCGAGGACGAGGCGGCCTGGCAGGAACGGCTGCAGTCGTTGCCGGCGCTCCGCCGCGAATACCGTTCCGGACTCCTGTTGCAGCTCGCCGTCATCGGCGCTCTCGTGCTCGCCTGCGCCGTGCTCCTGGTGCAAAGCCTGTCTCTCGTGACCTCGCTGCGGAAGATCGCTGGCCTCTCGGCCTTCGCTTGGTTCCTCCCGGCGCTGGTCGCGGCTCTCGGCGCCGTGGCGCTGCGGCGCTGGCTCCGCGTCCTGGCCGAATTCCGGCGTTGGCGCCGGGAGTAAAGCTCGTTCCCGCCGTGGTATGCCTCTTGCACGCTCCAGACCCAACGCGTGTCTTCGAAGGAGCGGCTGCGTGGACAGCAGGGAACAGGATCTGCTTTTCGAAGCGTTCTTCGACATCACGAGCCTCGCCCGGGTCGAACGCGGCGAGGCGCCGCTCTACGAACGCGTCCTCGACTGCTGCCGCGAGCTGCTGCGCGCGGACCAGGTGATGGTGCTCCGCATGCGTCAAGGCCGGGTGGAGCGCTACGCGCTGCGTGGCAGCGATTCGACTCTGTACCGCGACGAGGTCTCCTGCCCGCAGCCTGTGCTGGAGTGGCTGGAGCGCGAGGCCACCCCCTTCGTCGGCCGGGCGGGGGAGTGGCACCCGCCGCTGCCGCAGGAACTGCTGGTGCGCGGCACCGGCGCGGTGCTGGCGGTGCCGCTGCTCACCAAGGTGAGCCAGCTCGGGATGCTGGTGGCGGTGCGGGAGAACCGTCCTGTCGGCTTCACCCCCGCCGATCTCAAGCTGCTGGCGGCGCTGGGCAACCAGACGGCGGTGGCCCTGGAGAACGCCGCTCTCTACCAGCGCCTGCAGCAGGAAGCCCTGGTGGACGGCCTCACGGGAATCCTCAACTACCGCTCCTTCCTGCGCGCGCTGCGCAGCGAGCTGCGCCGGGCGCAGCGCTACGGCCAAACCTTCGCCTTCGTCATGGCCGACGTGGATCACCTGAAGATCTACAACGAGCGCTTCGGCCATCTCGCCGGCAGTCAAGTGCTGGTGCAGGTGGCGCAGCTCCTGGTGGGCAATTGCCGCGGCACCGACGTGGTGGGGAAGTACGGCGGCGACGAGTTCGCCCTGGTGCTGCCGCAGACCGACGCCGTGGGCGCCCGCGCGGTGAGCGAGCGCACCCGCAAGGCCATCGCCCGGCATCCGTTCAAGTTCGTCCAGCCGGGCGAGGTCACCTGCAGCTTCGGCGTGGCGGTGTTCCCTCACGACGCCAACGACGTGTACGGCCTCATCCGGCAGGCGGACGCGGTGTTGTTCACCGCCAAGCGGGCCGGGAAGAACATCGTCCGCACCACCGCCGACCTCGACCCGGACCCCGTCCGGAGCTGAGAGCGCTTGCCGCGCCGCGGCGCGGCTGTGCTAGATTCCCGACCGTTGTTCGTCCCTGGAATGCGGCTTGCAGCCCGGGCTCGCCGTGCGGAGGGTTGCCATGCGTTTCCTCGTCACCGGCGGCGCCGGTTTCATCGGTTCCAACCTGGTGCGCGCGCTGGTCCGGCGTGGCGACACCGTCGTCGTCCTGGACGACTTCTCCACAGGCAAGCGCGAGAACATCGCGGGGGTCGCCGATCGTATCACCCTCGTCGAAGGCAGCCTCACCGATCTGCCCACGGTGCGGCGCGCCGTGGCCGGCGCGGACTTCGTCCTGCACCAGGCGGCGCTGGCTTCGGTGCAGCGCAGCGTCGACGACCCGCTCCTCTCCAACACGGTCAACGTCGTGGGCACCTTGAACGTCCTCGTCGCCGCGCGCGACGCCGGCGTCAAGCGCCTGGTCTATGCCGCGTCGTCGTCGGCGTACGGCGACACCGAAGCGCTGCCGAAGCACGAGGACATGCCAGCCCGGCCGCTCTCGCCCTACGCGCTGCAGAAGTGGGTGGGCGAGGAGTACTGCCGCATCTTCACCAGCCTCTACGGCTTGGACACCATCGCGCTCCGCTATTTCAACGTCTTCGGCCCCCATCAGGATCCGAACTCGCACTACGCGGCCGTGATCCCGATCTTCATCACCAAGCTCCTGGCCGGCACGGCGCCGACGATCTACGGCGACGGCGAACAGTCTCGTGACTTCACCTTCATCGACAATGTCGTGGCCGCCAACCTCCAGGCCTGCGACGGCGGTCCCAAGGGCGGCCCGGTGGTGAACGTGGCCTGCGGCGAGCGCTACAGTCTCAACGAGCTCTTCCGCAGTCTGGCGCACCTGATCGGCGTCGACTTCCGGCCGCAGTACGCACCGCCGCGGCAGGGGGATGTGCGGCACTCCCAGGCGGACGTGCGTCGCGCCGAGGCCCTCCTGGGCTGGCGGCCCGCGGTGGACTTCCAGAGCGGTCTGGCGCGCACCGTGGACTGGTACCGGAGCACCCTCTTGCCTTCCCGCTAGCACGGGGCATCCTGGTGAATCGCAAGCTGCTGCACGGACTCGGCGTCGGTCTGGCCGTCGCGGCGCTGGTGTACTTGGGGGTGGCGGCCTACGCCGACTGGGGCAAGCTGCAGGCGGCGTTGCGCGCCTTCCACTGGCGACTCTTCGCCCCGGTGTTGGGGCTCTCGCTCCTCAACTATGCCATTCGCTTTTGCCGCTGGCAGCTGTACCTGCGCGAGCGGCGCATCGAGCTGGCCGCACCGCTGTCGTTGCGCATCTTCCTCGCCGGCCTGGCGTTGTCGGTGACTCCGGGGAAGATGGGGGAGCTCCTCAAGGCGTACTTGGTGCGGGCGCAAACGGGGGCGCCGGTGACGCGCACCGGTCCGGTGGTGGTGGCCGAACGCCTCACCGATCTCACCGCGCTCCTCGTCTTGGTCTTCGCCGGTTGCCTGGTCTATCGCACCGGCTTCGCCACCGTCGCCGCCTCCGGAGCGGTGACGGTGCTGCTCTTTCTCGCTCTCGCTTCGCCGCCGGCGGCGCACCTCGTCCTCGGCGTCGTCGAGCGCCTGCCGCGGCTGCGTCGATTCGGCGAGAAGCTCGAGCACGCCCTCGAGGGGATGCGCTCGCTGCTGCGGCCGTCGCTCGTCTTCCAGGCGACGGCGCTCGGGAGCTGCGCCTGGTTCGCCGAGTGTCTGGGATTCGCTCTCGTCTGCCGCGGCTTCGGTCTCGAGGTCGAGCTGGCCTACACGACCTTCGTCTATGCCTTCGCCACCATCGTGGGTGCGCTGGTGCTCCTCCCCGGCGGCCTCGGCGGCACCGAGGTCACCATGGTGCTCATGCTGGTCCAGGCCGGCGCCGGGAAGGAGCACGCCGCCGCCGCCACGCTCCTCACGCGTGGAGCGACGCTCTGGTTCGCCGTCTTTCTCGGCGCCGCGGTGCTCCTCGCCTCGCCGCGCCTTGCGGTTCGGGCGCAAGATCTCGATTGATCGAACGCGCCGCGTTGCTCCTCCGCGCAGCAGCGTGATGCCCCAGCGCTTCCCCTCGCACTCCCTGGTTGGATAGAAAGTTGCTCCTCCCCTGCGGGGTTTTACCCAGCGGCGCACCCGGCGGGTGCCGGCCGCGGCAGGGGGTTCTGGCGCATGTTTCCACGCTCGGTGAGCTTCTGGATGTTGGGGACGCTCGCCTGCGTCGTTTCACTCAGCATGGTCGTGCCGCCGCATTTCGCAATTCTCGCGGGCTGCGGTGCTCTGCTCGCCGGCGGCCTCGTCCTGCAACGACGCCACGCGCGACTGTGCGCCGCCACTCTGGCGCAGGCGGCAGCGGTGCGCGGCGCCCAGCAGCAGAGCCCCCGTCCAGGCGTCTGGGGCGATCCCGTCGCCGCACTCGCCGAGTGCAGCCACGGTCTGGCACGGGATCTCGACGATGCCTACTTCAAGCTCATCCACACCAACATCCAGTTGCTGGCGTTGAAGGAACTCGGCAGCCAGATCATCTCGGGTCTGGACCGCGAGCGCATCGTGGCGACGGTGGTGGAGTACCTGAACCGCGGCGTGGGATTCGCCGAGTACGGCGTCTTCACCTGGTCGCCGGAAAAGGGAGTCTTCGAAGGCGGCCTGCGCCGGCGTCAGGGTGACGGCTACGAAACCGTGGAAGAGAGTTTCGCCCTCCCCGAAGTGAGCGGCATGGTCTCCCGTTGCCTGGGGCACCAGCGCTCTTATCTGATCCGCGACGCCGCCACCCATCCTCCCGGCTCACTGCACGGCGATCCCCTTCTGCCGCAATGCACCAGCGGCACGTACGCCGTGGTGCCGCTGCTCAAGAAGGCCCCGGTGGGAGCGATCTGGAGCCGCAAGGGCTGCGTCGCCGAGCACTGCCCGCTCTGTCCGGAAGCGGTGGTGGACGACTGGGTGGAGAAGTTCGCCAACGAACCGGATGCGGATTTTTGGCAGGGGGGACGCTTCCGCTGTTGGACCTGCACCGGCTTCCCGCTCCTCGGTTGCCTGCTAGTCAGTGACGCCGGGCGCGCCCAGCCGCTGTCGCGGGTGGACCTGGTGATGCTGGAGACGCTGGCGGCGAACGTGGCCACGGTGTTGGAGAACGCCCGGCTCTACGAAGAGCTGCAGTTGCAGGAGCGCTTCCTCGATCACGTCATCGGCGCCATGTCGAACGGTCTGGTGTCGGTGGGACTGAACGGCTGCGTCACCCTCTTCAACGAGGCCGGCCAGAGCTTGTCCGGATACCACGAGGTCGAGGTGACCGGACGGCCGAGCGCGCAGCTGATCCGCGACGCCACCGGCCGTGATCCGTTGCGCGAAGCCCTGGAGGGCGGCCGCAGCGTCGGCAGCGTCGAAGCCGTGCTGCACACCGCCGCCGGCGCCACCCTGCCGATCCAGCTCACCACCTCCTTGCTGCGCGACGAGGAGGAGCACGTCTACGGCGTGGTCGGCGAGTTCGCCGATCTCTCGGCGATCAAGGGCATGCAGGCGCAGATCCGCAACCTGGACAAGCTGGCGGCGCTGGGCCGACTTTCCTCCAGCATCGCCCACGAGATCCGCAACCCCTTGGCGGGCATCACCGCCGGCATCCAGTACATGACCAAACAAATGAAGGGGGAGCGGGCGCAGCACGCCGTGTTCGTCCTCGACGAGGTGGACCGGCTGAATCGCATCATCGAAGACCTCTTCACCGCCGGCCGGCCGATGGAGCTGCGCCTGCGGGAGACCGACATGGGCGCGCTCGTGGAGCGCAGCCTGCAAGCGCTCGAGCCCAGCTTCGCCAAGCACGAGGTGCGCTGCGACCTGCGCCTGCAGCCCGAGTTGCCGGCGCTCGAAGTGGACCCCGGCCGCCTCGAGCAGGTGCTCATCAACCTGATCCAGAACGGTGTCGAGGCCAGCCCACCGGGGGGTGCGGTGGAGATCGAGCTGCGCTTGGGCTCGGGCCAGCAGCCGCACCTGCGCCGCGGCCCGGGGGACAGTCTGGTGTTCAGCGTCCGCGATCGCGGCGACGGCATCAGCGACGAGGATCGGGACAAGATTTTCGAGCCGTTTTTCACCACCAAGGCCAAAGGAACGGGCCTGGGCCTGTACGTCTGCCATCACATCGTCGAGAGCCATGGCGGGCAGATCGTGGTCGAAAGCCGTCCCGGACACGGCAGCTGCTTTTACCTGTGCTTGCCATTGGGACGGATCCTGAGGGGAGGAGCCAGTGAAACCGCTGATCTTGCTCGTCGATGATCAGGACTCGATTCGCTACTTCCTGAGCAAGACGCTCGTGGAAGAGGGCTACGAGGTCCGCACCGCCGCCACCGCGACGCAGGCGGTGGAGACCATCAACAGTGAGCTGCCGGATCTGGTGCTCCTGGATCTCAAGCTGCCGGACCGCACCGGCCTGCAGGTCCTGGCGGAGCTCAAGGACGTCCTCGACGAGATCTGCGTCATCATGATGACCGCCTTCGGCGACATCAAGACCGCCGTGGAAGCCATGAAGCTGGGGGCTTACGACTACGTCAACAAGCCCATCAACCTCGAGCAGCTGCTCTTCGTCATCGACAAGGGCCTGAAGTCGCGGGAGCTCGCCCGGGAGCTGCTGCAGCTGCGCCGCCGGCACAAGCTCGATCCGGACACCACGGTGATCCCGAGCCAGAGCCCTTCCATGCAAGCGGTCTACAACACGGTACAGCAGGTGGCGAAAAGCGACTCCACCACCGTGCTCATCGAAGGGGAGAGCGGCACCGGGAAGGACGTCATCGCCAACATGATCCATCGCATGTCGGCGCGCCACGACCTGCCCTTCATGGAGATCAATTGCGCCTCGCTCCCGGAAGAGCTGCTGGAATCCGAGCTCTTCGGCCACGAGAAGGGCGCCTTCACCGACGCCAAGAGCCAGAAGCTGGGCCTCATGGAGCTGGCCAACCGGGGCACCCTGTTCCTGGACGAGATTGGCGAGATGAGCCTCACCATCCAGGTGAAGCTGCTGCGGGTGCTGGAGCGCATGTCCTTCAAGCGCGTCGGCGGCACCAAGGACATCACGGTCAACGTGCGGATCATCTCCGCCACCAACCGCAACCTGGCACAGGCGGTGGAGCAGAAGACCTTCCGCGAGGACCTCTACTACCGGCTGAAGGTGGTGCCGGTCTTCATTCCACCGCTGCGGGAGCGCAAGGAAGACATCCTGGTGCTGACCAAGCATTTCCTGCACTTGTACAACAAGCAGTTCCGCAAGAACTTCCAGAACATCTCGCAGGAGTGCGCCGAGATGCTGCTCAACTACCCCTGGCCCGGCAACATCCGCGAGCTGAAGAACATGTTGGAACGAGTCGTCCTGCTGGAGGACGGTGAGACCTTGCTGCCGCCGCAGCTACCCATCGCCGGCCAGGTGTCGATGAACCTGTCGGCGGTGCGGCGGCTGGAAAACGTCCTCGCCCGGCCGCTCCCGGAGGACGGCGTCGATTTCGACCGCCTGATGAGCGATGTCGAGATCGATCTCATCGTCAAGGCGTCGCGGCAGTGCAACTGGAACCAGAGCCGGACGGCGGAGCTGCTGCAGATGAAACGCGACAAGCTGCGCTACCGGATGAAGATCTACGACATCAACACGGAGCGGAAGCGCGGCCCCGGCCGGCCGCAGCGCGAGGAGCGTCCCACCGACGGCCCGATGGGCAAGCGTGGGGGCGCTCCGACGGGCTCGGTCGAGACCCCTGACATGGTGCTTCCAGAAGATCCGGGCGCCCCGGAGGCGGGGGCTCGGGACGTGGGGGCGGAGCGGCCGTAGGCCCGACCTTTGCCCGCGAGCCCGCCGGCGGCCTATCCTGGCGGCAGCCGGGAGGTGGGCTTGCGGGTCCTCTGGGTATGGCTCTTTCTGCTCGCCGGTTGCGCTTACAACACGACCGGGCGCAGCGCCGCCAACGTCGGCAACATCTACATTCCCTTCTTCGCCGACGAGACGAGCGGCGAGCGAGCGCCGGATCTCGGCTCCCGCCTCACCCAGCAGCTCGTCCTCGAGTTCCAGCGCGACAAGGAAATCCACGTCTACCAGGGGGAGAACGAGCGCGATCTCGCCGACAAGGAGCTCCTGGGCACGCTGCGGCGCCTCACCGAGGCGGTGCTCACCCGCAGCGCCGAGGAGACCGAGGAGGAGTACATCGTCGTCGTCTCCTGCTCGATCAAGTATGACGATATCCGCACCGGCGAGGTCCTGTGGCAGGACGCGGCGGTGAGCGGCGACGGCAATTATCGGATCGAGGAAGGGGACCCGGGCTTCGAGCGCGCCCTCGATGAGGCCCTGAAAGAGATCGTCGACAAGATCCTGGACAAGACGGTGCGGGCCTGGTAACCGCACGATACGGCGCCCGGCGGGGCCGAGTTCAAGCGGGGCCCTTCCAGTAGAACAGGAAGAGAGCATGGCAGCTCGTTCACGGACGAAGAATTACGATGCCGAAACCCTGCGCCGCGAGCTGCGCGAAGGGGGCCCCGGGCCGCTGTATGCAGTCCTGGGTGAGGAGACGCTTCTGGCCGAGGAAGCCGTCGGCATCTTGCTGGAAGCCGCGGTGCCGGCGGCGAACCGCGATTTCAATCTCAACGTCTACTCAGGCGACGACGAGGCAGCGCGGCAGTTCCTGGCGCAAGCACAGAGCTACCCGTTCCTCTGCGAACGGCGCGCCGTCGTGGTGCGCCGTTTCGAGAAAATGTCGCTGCGAGAGCCGCGAGCCGAGGCGGCACTGCTCGAGTATCTGACGCAGCCGACCCCGAGCACGGTGCTCGTGCTCGTGGCCGCCAAGCTCGATCGCCGCACCCGCATCGCCCAGGCGCTGGAAAAACGGGCGCGGGTGCTGCAGGTCGAAGCGCCGCCCGCTGCTGCGCTCCCCGACTGGGTGCGACAGCGTTTCGCCGCTCAAGGCGTGCAGGCCGAACCGCGGGCCTGCGTGCTCCTCGTCCAGTGGGTGGGGGATTCGCTCCTCGACCTGCGCAACGAGGTCGACAAGGTGGTGTTGCGCTACGGCGAAAGCGGTCGCGTCGGAGCGGCGGAGGTAACCGCGACCGTCGGCCAGTACCGTCAAGAAGAGGTGTGGGCCGTGAACCGGGCGCTGCGTGCCGACAACATGGGCGGCTTCCTGCAGGCTCTGACCCGGATCCTCGAAGTGGACGACGACTCCATCCGCGTGGTCGCGGTGCTGGCGCGGCAGGTCAGCCAGCTGCTCCGTCTCAAGCTCCTGCAGGACCGGGGTGTGCGCCAGGAGAAGGAGCTCGCGACCCGTCTCGAAGTGCCCCCCTTCGCGGTCGCCGATCTGGCGACACAGGCGACCTCCTTCACCCGCAAGCAGCTCGCCCTGTGGTTGCGGAACCTGCAACATGCGGATGTGCAGATGAAGTCCCTGGCGTTGCCGTCGCGCTGGGTCCTGGAACGTGCCCTGGTAAACTCCTTCCTGGGCGAGGAGCTGGCCTAGTTCAAGCCCGTCAGGTCGCCCATGCCATCCCGCCGCCCTTCTCCTGCCTCCCGCCCGAACCATGACGTGGCGCGTCCCGCCGCCGGTGCACCACCCGGCGCCGCTGCCGCCGGTGGCCCTCGCCTCGGTCTCGCCTTCGGCGGGGGCCTGCCGTTCGGGCTGGTGGCGCTCGGCGTGCTGCGCGCCATCGAGAACGACGGCCTGCGCATCCACCGGCTGGCGGGGACGAGCATGGGCTCCATCATCGCCGCCTCCTACGCCGCCGGGGTCTCCATCGACGACTGCAGCGCCCTTTTCCGCGACTCCTTCCGCAAGCGTCGGGTGCTTTCGATCCTGCTCCGCGACCTCAGCTTTTCCGGGAGCGGCATCCTCCGCGGCCAGGAGGTGACGCGCATGCTGGAAGCCTTCGTCGGCGCGGACCTCACCTTCGAGGACCTGCGTCTGCCGCTTCGCATCCCCGCCTGCGATCTGGCCGATGGCAGCGAGGTGGTCTTCGACAGCGGGCCAGTGATCCCGGCGATCCGGGCTTCCATCAGTTTGCCGGGGATTCTCGCGCCCTTCCATTATCAAGGCCGGCAACTGGTGGATGGCGCACTGTTGCGCCCCATCCCGGTGCACCTCCTGGGGAACGACGAGGTGGAGGTGAAGATCCCGGTGCGCGCCGTGCGCCGGAGGTCGCGGACGCAGCTGCACGAAGACCTGCAGCGAGCCCGCCGGGAGCACCGGCTTTCTTCCATCGTCCGTCGACGTGGCGAGGACTTGTTCAGCGTCGTCTGGCGCGCCATGTCGCTCATCATGCAGGACGAATTCGCCGAGATGGTCTTCGACGACTTCGACATCTACATCAAGCCGCAGCTCGATCTCGAACTGTCGCAGGACACCACGCGCCTCGACGAGATCATCCAGGCGGGATACGAGGAGACGGTGCGCACCCTGCCTGCCATCCGGGCGGCGCTCGAGGCCAGCGCGGCGGGCTCACCGCGGCAGCGCCAGGCGGAAAGCGGCCACGACCCGCTGTCCGAGGCACTGGACGCGGAGTTCCAGGATTAGGGCGTGGGGCGCGGGCGCGGGCGTCGCCCCAGTTCCTCGCGCATCTCTTCGGTCAGTTCGGCGAGGACCGCATGCAGCGACTGGGTGGCGCCCTCGCGGAGCAGCAGCAGCTCCACCCTCTGGCCCGGTCGGAAGAGGGCGATGCGGTTGCGGAAGGAGGAGACCTTTTCCAGGGGTTGTCCGTCCAGGGCGACGATGATGTCGCCGGCCAACAGCCCCGCGCGCGCTGCGGGGCTCCCCGCGTACACCGAGCCGACGCGGACGCCCGCCGGGTGCGGCATGCCGGCCGCGCGGGCGGCTTCGGTCGGGACGGCCTCGACGTCCACGCCCAGCCAGGCGCGGGTGACGTGACCGTCGTGCAGCAGTCGCGTGGCGATGTCGCGAGCGAGGTTGATGGGGATGGCGAAGCTGACGCCCTGGGAACTGCCGTTCTGTGTGGCGATGGCGGTGTTGATCCCGATCACCTGGCCGCGCAGGTTCACCAGCGGGCCGCCGCTGTTGCCTGGGTTCACCGCGGCGTCGGTCTGCAGGAAGTCCTCGTAGTCGGTGACGTTCACGTCGTCCCGCCCCTTGCCGCTGATGATGCCGGTGGTGACGGTGCTGCCGAGAGAGGCGCGGAAGGGGCTGCCGATGGCGAGGACCCATTCGCCGACGCGTACGTCGTCGGAATCCCCGAGCTGCACGACGGGCAGGCTGGCGGCTTGAACATGAATCAGGGCGATGTCCGTGTGGCTGTCGCGGCCGACCACGGTGGCGTTGTATTCCTGTCCGTCGCTCAGGCGCACCACCAGTTCCTCGGCGTCTTCGACCACGTGGCTGTTGGTGAGGATGGTGCCATTTTCCTGCAGGATGAAGCCCGAACCGTGCCCTTGCACCGATGGGTGCTCGCCGCCGAAGAAGCGCTGAAAGAGGCCGTTGTCGTCTCCTTCGAGGCGGCGGCGGCTGATGACGGTCACCACGGCCGGGGTCACTGCGGCGGCCACGTCGGCGAAGCGGTCGAGGCCACTGCTCGGGGAAAACGACCGGAGGGAGCGCCTGGAATCGGGCCCAGAAGGTCCGAGCAAAGGAGAAGTGCTGAGGGGGAGGCGCGTTATCGGGGTCGCTTCAGGTCGTTCTGGAAGGGAGGCGGGAGCTTGTCGGTCGAGCTCCTGATCTCGCCCTCCAGGGGTCGAAGAGGCGAGCGGTCGTAAGGCGATGGAGCGGAGCCGGAACCCTGCCGCCGTCCCGACGATGAGGCCGCAGACGACGACCAAAGCCATGAAGGGCCCGGATCCCGGCCGGAACCCCACGAGAACCTCCCCCCGGGGCCCGTACAGAGGCACGATGGCCCGGGCGGGCAGCACGCGAGATCAGTGAGCGCCGGTGAATTCGATCTCGCACGTGCCTCGTCCGGGCCAATCGTACCATGTGAAACGCAGGAACCGGCGAGGAGTTCCAGTTTCGTCGAGGAGGATCCGTGCAGGCCGGAACCCCCAGGCTCTATTTCGAGACCATCCGACGGCTTCGGGCCGAGCAGGTGGTTTACCAGCTACGCCGGCGCCTAGGCACCCTGCGGCCGGCTCCGCGAGCGGATTCTGCCCCAGCCGCCTTGGCCCCCAGGGAGGGCTGGGGTCCACGGGTGCCGCGCTGCCGGACGGCTCCGGAGACCGATGTGCTCGCCGGGAGCTTCCGCTTCTGGGGGACGGAGCGACACCTCGATCTCGAAGCCCCCTGGCTGGCCCCGGATCTCGGCGCTTCCTGGAACTATCCCCTGCATTATTTCGACGCCCTGCCCGCCTTGGCAGATCTCGCCCGAGAGGATGGGCCAAGCCTTCGAACCCTCTGTACCTTCGTGGGGCGTTGGATCGAGCACCATCCGCCGGGGAAAGGAATCGGCTGGGAGCCGTATCCCACCGCGCTCCGCTTGGTGAACTGGATCGACGCGCTTGCGATTCTCGGGCCTGCCGCCGAGCCCGGCTGGCGCGAACGCTTGCTCCGGAGCATCCACGTGCAGGCGCAATGGCTCTCCCGTTCCCTGGAGCGCCATCTCCTCGGCACCCATGTGCTCAAGGACGTCAAGGCTCTCCTGGTGACAGCGAGCCTGTTCGACGACGCTGCAGCTCGACGCTGGCGGCGCGAAGCAACGCCCCTGCTGCGCCGCGAGTTGCGCCACCACGTCGGCGCCGAGGGCGGCCACCTCGAGCCGAGCCTCATGTACCACTGCACGGCTCTCGAGGATGTCCTCGATCTCCTCAACTTCGCAGGCGCCCTCGACGTGGCGACAGCCGCCGAGGTCCAAAACGTGGCTTCACGCATGCTCGCCTTCGCCACCGCCACCGCGATGCCTTCGGGCGAGGTGCCTTTGCTCGGCGACGCCTGGATCGGCGGCGCGCCGAGTCCGGTCGAGCTGTCCGCCTATGCTGCCCGTCTAGGCCTGGAAGCTCCCATACCATTGCCTGGGCCGCTCCTCCTCAGCGAGGCGGGACTCCTGGTCTGGCGCGACGGTCGACTCGTGGCGCTGGCCGACGTGGGCGGCGTCGGGCCACCACACCTGAGCGGTCACGGCCACTGCGATTCGCTTTCCTTCGAGCTGTGGTGCGACGGCGCGCCGTTCGTCGTCGACTCCGGCACCTTCACTTACGAGCCAGGGACAGCTCGTCAAGCCTGCCGAACCACGGGCGCGCACAACACCATCCAGATCGACGGGAAGGAGCAGCACGAGATCTGGGCGGCGTTCCGTGTCGCCCGGCGCTCCGAGGTACGTGTCGTGTCCTCGACGAATTCGAGTCTCGCGGCCGAGCTCGTCCCATGGTTCGACAAGCGCCTGCGCGTGCAGCGACGGTTCGAATGGGAGGAAGGACTGCTCCGCATCGTCGATCGCGTCGAAGGCCCCGGGGCTCACCGAGTGGTCAGCCGCCTCCATTTGCACCCGGACTGCCAGGTGCAGACCACGGCGGAGGGTTGGATCCTGGTGCACGGCGATGCTCGAGTCGAGCTCTCCTGGCCGCGCGGAGCGCCCCTGCAGCCGCGACAAGAACCACAACTGCTGTCCCCTGAGTCCTCAGGGAGCCACTTCGCCGCCCGGGCAGGGGAGTTGCAGGCGAACGCGTTGCTGCAACACGTCTACGAAGGAACCCTACCCTTCACCTCCGTTTTGACCCTTCGCTGTCGCGACCCTCTCTGAACCGGGGGATGGAGAACAGTGAGCGGTCTGCATCGCATCGCCGTCCCGAGGTAGGGCCTGGGCAGGGATGGAGAACAGTGAGCTGTCTGCATCGAATCGCGGTCCCGGGGTAGGGCCTGGGCAGGGATGGAGAACAGTGAGCGGTCTGCATCGAATCGCGGTCCCGGGTAGGGCCTGGGCAGGGATGGAGAACAGTGAGCGGTGCTTCGCATCGCCTTTCTCTTCGCATGGGGGCACGAGGAGATGCAAGAGGTGCAAGAAAGCTTCGTGCCAAGATGCAATTGCAGGAACCACAACACCTAGGGCGCGCAGAGGGTGTTGAGACCGTCGACAACGTTGACGGTGCGTGTCCACGATGTTGACAGGAGGGA
>Ga0075428_100000832_pt1 | contig 32320 bp, 20 predicted proteins | sample RhiMetdeltSRZDD2_FD_75291 | JGI IMG/M metagenome (GOLD analysis project Ga0075428, IMG submission 75291) | Populus rhizosphere microbial communities from Tennessee, USA - Rhizosphere MetaG P. deltoides SRZDD2 | ecosystem: Host-associated > Plants > Roots > Rhizosphere > Soil | place: USA... | reverse complement strand
GGCCACTCCTTCAGCGCCATCCGCGCCACCGCACACACCATCACCGCCACTGGCATCCACATCCCCGCCACCACCATGTTCCAACACCCCACCATCCACACCCTCGCCCAATGGATCGACAGCAACCAACCCACCGATCGCGCGATCGCGCTGATTCAGTCGGGCGGCCCGCTGCCGCCGCTGTTCCTGGTGCATCCGGTGGGCGGCAACGTGCTGTGCTATCGGGAGCTGGCGCAACGCATCGCGCCGGACCGGCCGGTCTATGGTCTGGTGGCCCGCGGTGTCGACACTGACGCGGTACCAAGGGAAAGCATTGAAGAAATGGCGCGGGCATACCTGCGCGAGGTGACCGCGGTGACCGGCGATGACTCCTTCTGCTTGGGCGGCTGGTCGATGGGTGGCCTGGTCGCCTACGAGATGGCTCAACAGGAGCACCGGCGCACCGGCCGCCAGGTTCCGGTCTTCATGATTGACAGCTTTGCGCCGTCGGCCGCTGGTCTCGGCGAGTACGACGACGCGCAGACGATGGTCGACTTTGCCGGCGATTGGGCCGCCTCCAGTGGTCTTGAGCTCGATCTGAAGCCAGCCGACGTGGCGGGCCTGCCCCGTCAGGATGTTGTGCGGATGGTGCTGCAACGCGCCGGGTTGCCGGATACGCGTGACGCCGATGAGGCGGCGTTGCTGGACCGGTTGCTGCGGGTGTACATCGCCAACACGCGGGCTATCCGTGGCTACCATCCGCAGCAGGCCTATCCGGGCCCGATGTTCCTGTATGCCGCCCGCGACAACGGCTTCGACTGTGGCGACGCGGCGCACGGCCTTGGGTCGTGGACCAGTGGCCGGCTCGACATCACGCCGGTGCCCGGGGACCACTACAGCATCCTTCGCGGTGACAACCTCTCGGTCCTTGCCGCCGGGCTGCGCTCGGCCCTGGAAAGCATCCTGGAAAGTGTCCTCGAAAGTGGACCGGAAAGTGGTGAGTTCAAGTGAGACTACGCCGTGCGCTGCTTGAGGACTGGATGCGCGAGTTCTACTTCACGACCGAATTCGACCTGGGCAGCAGTGGTGTCCAATGCTGGTCTCTGGCTCAGCTTCGGCGCCTGCTCGCCATCGACATGGACGATCTCGACGACATCTATTTCGACGACAGCCAGTCGCTGGGCGGCCGGGTGCTGCGCGGCGCGCTGGCGCGGCGGTTCACCGCCGGAAACACCGAACGTGTCGCGGCCACGCACGGCTCCACCGAGGCGATATTCCTGGTGATGAACGCGCTGCTGTCGGCGGGCGATGAGGTGGTGGTCGTCGATCCCGGCTACCACTCACTGTGGTCGATCGCCGAGTCCATCGGCTGCCGGCTCATCCGATGGCGGCTGCGGGCCACCGACGGCTTTGTGCCGGACCTGGACGCGCTGCGTGCCTTGATGACGCCGCGAACGCGGATGGTGGTGGTGAACTTCCCGAACAACCCGACCGGCGCCAGCCTCGCCCATGCCCGATTCGACGAGTTCGTGGACGTAGTCGCCGGCAGCGGCGCCTACCTGGTGTGGGACGGCGCTTTCACCGAGCTCACCTACGACTCGCCGCCGCTGCCCGACCCGGCCGAGCGCTACGAGCGGTGCATCACGCTCGGCACACTGTCCAAAGTGTACGGTCTGCCCGGCACTCGAATCGGCTGGTGCATCGGCGATCCGCGCCTGCTGGCCCAACTGCTGCCGATCCGCGACGTGTTGACGATCTGCCTTTCGCCCCTGATCGAGTTCATCGCAGCCCGCGTGATCGACGGCGCTGACCGGATACTGTCACTTCGCGGCGCGCAGGCCCGGCAAAACCTGGATCACCTCAACGCCTGGGCCGCTGCCAACACACACCTGGTGGACTGGATCGCGCCGATCGGCGGCTGCACCGGATTCCCGCGGATCGTCGGTCACCACAATACCGAGCACCTTTGCCGCCGGCTGGGCAACGACGAAAACGTCCTGCTGATACCGGGCTCATGCTTCGGGCATCCGGACAGGGTCAGGCTCGGCTTCGGAGGTGACCCGGCCGCCTTCGCCGAGGGCCTGGAGCGCCTGGAGCGCACGCTGCACAGCTACCACACCACCAACACTTCCGGACCGACAACCGGATCGAGGGTTGCCCCATGAGCACTGACACCATCGCCGACCGGCTCGCCGCGCTGCCGCCGCACAAGCGGCAACTGGCCGAACAACGACTCGCGCAGTTGCGCAACCAGCCGCAGCGGCACGATATTTCCGTTACCCAGCAAGGGCTGTGGTTCCTTGAGCAGCTGGCCGCCGGCAGCTCCGTCTACACGCTGGCCTGGCGGGTCGATCTCGACGGCGAGCTCGACGTGCAAGCGCTGCAAGCGGCGGCCCAGTCCGTAGTGCAGCGGCATAGCGCTTTGCGCACCGGCTTCGCGGTCGTCGACGGCGCGCCGGTTCAGGTGGTGGCGCCCAAGGTGGATGTGCCGGTAACGGTGGCCGACCTTTCCGGACTGCCCGACGCGCAGCGGGCGGCCGCCTTCCAAGCGGCGTGCGAGGCCGAGACGCGGACCGGTTTCGACCTGACCCAACCGCCGCTGATCCGGTTCCGGTTGCTGCGGCTGGCCGCCGGGCACCACGTGCTCATCATTCGCGTACACCACATCGTGTTCGATCCTTTGTCGCTGGACATCCTGCTGCGCGACCTGGTCGGCTGTTATCGCGCCCGGGTGCAGGGTAGCGCCGCGCCCGAGCCGCCTCGGCGCCAATACCCGGATTTCTCCGCCTGGCAGCGCGCTCACCTGCGCGAGGGCCAGCTCCAACGGCTGCTGGACTATTGGTGTGAACAGCTGGACGGAGCCGCCGACGTGCTGGCGCTGCCCACCGATCGGCCGCGTCCGGCCACCAGCACCTATGTCGGCGGTGACGCGCACGCGGTGGTGCCGGCCGAGCTTGCTCACCGGCTTCGCGAGCTGGGCGCGGCCGAACGCTCCACGCTGTTCATGGTGCTGTTGGCGGCCTACGAAGTATTGCTGTCCAAGCACTGCGGTCAAACCGACGTACTGGTCGGCACGACGGTGGGCGGGCGGGCGCGCACCGAGTTCGACTCCACCATCGGCTATTTCGTCAACACCGTGGTGTTGCGCGGAGACCTCTCCGGTGATCCGACCTTCCGCCAGTTCCTGCGCCAGATGCGCCTCACCTGCCTGGCCGCCTACGATCATCAGGAGCTGCCCTTCGATCGTCTGGTGGAGCAGCTGCGCCCGCAGCGATCGCTGGGCCACAACCCGGTGTTCCAGACCACCTTCGACTTTCACCAAGAGGCGCCGCGCCGGCTGGAAGCCGCCGGGCTGGCGGTGCGGTCGGTGACGATCATCGAGGTCGGTATGTCCAAGTTCGACCTGTCGCTGGCGGCCTTCAGCGCCGGCGAGGAGATCGGCCTGGACGTCGAATACGCCACCGACCTGTTCGACGCCGGCAGCGTCCAACGGCTGCTGGCCCGCTTCCTGACGTTGCTGGAACAGGTGGCGGCGCACCCGGACGTCCCGCTGAGCCGCCTTGAGATCCTGCCCAGCGCGGAACGGCAGCTGATGCTGGGCGCGTGGAACGACACCGCTCATCCGGTCAAGGAGGACTCCCTGGCCAGATTGTTCACCGCCCGCACGGCCCGCTGGCCCGACGCGACCGCGGTGGCCTGTGGCGCGGTGCGCGTCTCCTACCGAGAGCTTGACCAGCGGGCCAGCCGGCTGGCGCACCGGCTGCTCGCGGAAGGGATAGGGCCCGAACAGGTCGTGGCGTTGGCGGTGCCCAACTCGGTGGACACCGTCGTTGGCGTGCTGGCGATTCTCAAAGCGGGCGCGATCTACTGCCCGATCGACACCGAGTATCCGCCGCAGCGGATCGCTCACGCCCTCAACGACTCCAGACCGTCGCTGATCCTGACCACCGCCAAGGCGCACGCCGCCGTGCAGCCGGCGCCCGCACCCGTGCTGGTGCTCGACGATGCGGCCACCATGGCCGAACTGCGCCGGTGCCCCAGCACCGATCCAGGTTGCGCCGCCGGCGGCGAACAGGCCGCCTACATCATCTACACATCCGGTTCGACCGGCAGCCCCAAGGGCGTGGTCGTGCCGCACCGCGCTGTGGTCAACTATCTCGCCTTCAGCCTGGCCAAGTATCCGTCGCTGCGCAGCCACGCCATTTTGCACTCTTCCCTGGCCTTCGACCTGACCGTGACCGCCTTGTTCGGCCCGCTGCTTTCCGGCGGATGCCTGCATATCAACGGCAAGTTCGAGATGGACGACCTGGACCAGGCGTGCGGGTTCCTCAAGGTGACCCCGAGCCACCTGGCACTGCTCACCGCCGGGAAAAAGCCGGTCGCCGGTGACGGCGAGCTGATGGCCGGCGGCGAACCACTGCTGGGCGAGACGGTGCGGGTCTGGCAGCGGCTGCGCCCGGGCACCTCGGTCATCAACGAGTACGGGCCCACCGAGACCACGGTCGGCTGCTCCACGGAGTGGATCGCACCGGGCGACGACGTGCCCGACGGGGTGCTGTCCATCGGCCGTCCAATGTGGAACACCCGGATGTACGTGCTCGACGCGGCCGGCAATCCGGCACCGATCGGCGTGGTCGGCGAGCTTTACGTCTCCGGAGACTGTGTCGCGCGGGGCTACCACGACCGTGCGGCACTGACCGCGCAGCGCTTCGTGCCGTGTCCGTTCGAGACCGGCCAACGCATGTACCGCACCGGCGATCTGGCCCGATGGGATGGCACGGGACGGCTCTGGTTCGCCGGCCGGGTCGACGATCAGATAAAGATTCGCGGGTACCGGATAGAGCCGGGCGAGATCGCCGAAGCGCTGGCCGCACACGCCGCCGTCGAGCAAGCCGTGATCGTCGCGCAATCCGACAAGCCCGGCAACGCGTGGCTGGCGGCCTATGTCGTGCCCGCCGACCCGGCCAACCCGCCAAGCCCGGCCGTGCTGCGGGCGCATCTCGCCGAAGCCTTGCCCGCCTACATGATTCCGGTCTCCTACCAGCTGATCGACTCCGTTCCGCTCACCAGCAACGGCAAGCTCGATCGGGCCGCGCTGGCCCCGCCGGATCAGACCGGCGCCGCCCTCGCCGAGTACCGGCAGCCGGACACCGACGCCGAGGCCATCGTCGCCGGCATCTGGGCCATGGTGCTCAAGCGCGAGCAGGTGGGCGCCGACGACAGCTTCTTCGATCTGGGTGGCCACTCGCTTCTGGCCATGTCGGCCATCGCCTTGGTACAGGACGCCTTCCAGGTGAGCGTCGCCATCCGCGGCATCTTCGAGTCCCCGACACCGGCGCTGTTTGCCGAGCGGCTGCGTGAGCAGTTCGCCGACGACCAGTCGTTCCACGAGCTGTGCGCGGCGATCCGGGCCGTGCTGGAGCTGTCCGACACCGACGTACAGGCAGAACTTGAAAACTCTTGCGACGACGAAAGGATCGCCAATGAGGGTCACAGAACCAATGGACGTGATCTGCCCGCCATCACCGCATCCAGCTGACACAGCCGCACTGGAATCGGTGGCGCGCAGGCTGATCACGACGGCGTCAGGCGACATCGATGACGGAAAGTGGGTCGATGCCGCCCGCTCCGGCTGGGAGGACGTGCCTGCCGCGCTGAGGCGCACCATCCACGACTTCCGGCGCCATTCCGGCCCGGACGGTCATCTTCTGCTGCGTGGTCTTCCGGTGCCCGTCGATGAGCTGCCCGAGACTCCCTCGGTGAGCGGGTCGGTCCAGCTGGAGGCTTCCGTACCCGCCGGGCTTCTGGTCACCATGGCCTGCGGGCTGGGCGAGCCGTTCGCCTTCCTGGCCGAGAAATCGGGAGCGCTGGTGCAGGATGTGGTGCCGGTGCCGGGAAACGAGTCCTTCCAAGGCAACGAGGGCTCGGTCAAGCTTACTTTCCACAACGAGAACGCCTTTCACGAGCACCGCCCGGATTATGTGCTGTTGCTGTGCTTGCGCCAGGACCACGAGGGCGTCGCCGGGCTACGCACCGCCTGTATTCGTTCGGTCCTGCCGTACCTGGACCCGGTGACGCTGCGGGCGCTGTTCGCCGAAGAGTTCGTCACCTCCCCGCCGCCGTCTTTCGGCACCGCCGGCTGCTCCACGCGGCCGCATCCGGTGCTGTCAGGCGCTTCTGACGACCCGGACCTGCGGGTCGATTTCGCCGCCACCCAACCGCTGACCGCGCACGCCGCCTCGGCGTTGCGGCGGCTCGAAGAGCTCTTCGAGCTGACCGCCGCGACGGTGCTGCTGCGCCCGGGCGACATGGCGATTGTGGACAATCGGGTGGCCGTGCACGGGCGTACTGCCTTTCAGCCCCACTACGACGGACGCGACCGGTGGCTTCAGCGCACCTTCGTCAGCGTCGACCTGCGTCGTTGCCGGGCGCTTCGCCCGGACGACGGCCACGTGCTGGTCGGCTGAACACCCGCAACACCAACCAAAACACCGCCGCGATCAACGTTGATCGCGGCGGTGTTTTTGTAGTGTTTTTCAGTTTGCCGCCACCGGCGCCTTGGCAACGTTGACAGGAGCCTTGGCGGCAATGGGAACCTTGGCGCTGGTTGCCCGCAATAGCGGTGCGGTAGCCAGCGTGCTCAGCAAAGTGAGCATGACGAGCAGGCCGTAAAGGCGGGTTTCGATAATTGCCAGGCTCAGCCCGAGGTTGAGCACGACGAGTTCGGTCAGGCCGCGACAGTTCATCATGATCGACAACTGGGTGGACTCTCGCCAGGTCAACCCGGCCATCCGGGCCGGCCCGGCGGTGCCGAGGACTTTGCCACCCACCGCCACGGCCACGATCAGGGCGAAGGTGGCCAGACCACCGGCCATAATGGACGGTCCCAGGGACAGCTTGAGGCCGACCGTGGCGAAAAAGACCGGCAGCAGCAGCCACAGCGTCAGACCCTCCACTTTGGACGCGAAAACCTGCACCGGCTTGGCCGACCTGGGCATGATGAGCCCGGCCAGGAACGCCCCGAAGATGGCGTGGATGCCGATGCCGTCGGTGATCAGCCCGCACAGCAGCACCAGACACGTCAGCAGCGCCATGGCGACCTGGGCATCGGTGCCGCGAGCGGCCATGCGCCGCATGGCCCAGCCCAGCGCGGGCCGAACCACAAGCAGCATGACCGCGGCGAAGATCACGGTGAGCGCGATCACCATGACCGTGCCGGACCCGGACCCCGCCCGAGACATGGCGATGACCGCGGCCAGCAGGCACCAAGCGGTGACGTCGCAGATGGCCGCGGTGGCCAGCCCGATGTTGCCGATCCGGGTGTCGCGCATGCGGCAGTCGTCGAGAATCCTTGCCAGTACGGGAAATGCGGTCACGCCCAGGGCCAGCCCGACGAAGAGCACGAAGACCATCGGGCTGGTCGTCGCCGGCTGGTAGCCCTCGCGCAGCAGCAACGCGAGCGCGACGCCGCCGACGAACGGGACCGCGATGGTGGAGTGCCCGACCACCGCCAGCGCCGCACCCGCGCCTCTGAGCGTCTTGAGCTGAAGCTCGAGCCCGACCAGAAACATGAAGAAGACGACACCGAGGTGGGCAATGCCCTGCAGGAAAGGCACAACCGTCTCCGGGAAGAGCCGATGCGCCAAGTCGGGCGCGACCGCGCCGAGAAAGGAGGGACCAAGCAGTACCCCGGCGATCATCTCGCCCAACACCCACGGCTGGCCGAGCCGTTTGAACAGCGCACCGAACAGATGAGCGGTGACCACCACCACGGTGACCGCGACCGCCAGCACGTAGCCCTTGTCCACCACCGTGCTCAGCGGGTGGTTCGCCGCACCTGACGACGAACCCCACCGGACCAGGGCGAAAACGATCAGCGCCGCCGGTGCCGCCACATACAACAGGTAGCCCAGCGCCGCGCCGCGCACTGTCGCATGGCGCGGCTGGTCCACGTCGAGGTGGGCGCTCACGACCGGAACCGTCCATCGAGGAACACCAACGGATCCTGCGTCGGGTCGGAGCACTCGCACTGCCAGACCTCCCCGATGATCAGGTCGTGGTCACCGACCGGCTGGATGGCGTCCACCGCGCACATGAAATAGCCCAGGCAGCCCGGCACGATGGGCACGAGCCCCGGCGAGGTCAGCTCGGTCAGGCTGTACTCGGCCGCGTCGAGAGGGCGGTTGCGATCGGCGTAGAAAGTGGCCCACCGCTGTTGCGAAGCGGCCAGAATGCTGACGCCGAACCACCCGGCCTTCTCCACCAACGGGCGGAACCGGCCCTGCCGCCCGATCGCCACACCGATCAGGGGTGGTGTCAGCGACAGGGTCACAAACGAGTTGGCGGTCAAGGCGTGCACGCCGCCGTCGCCGCTGACACCCACCACCGTGACACCGGTCGCGTAGCGGCGGGCCACCGTGCGAAGTGGGCTTGCGGGCGTTAGGGTCGCAGCCTGCCGATTCATGGCGCTCCGTGCAGCTGCCGTAGGTAGGCCGCGTTTGTGGGCAAAGTGCCAAGCAGCTCCTCCTGCTGGCGCTTGACCCTACCGAACAGCGGCTCGGCGCCCTTGACCGAGTCGGGCTTATAGGTCAGCAGCGGCACCGGGTGTTCAGGCATCAGGCCCAACCCGGCGAAGATGCAGTAGTAGCTGCCGTTGGTCCAGAAATTGCGGAACTCCGCCTCGAAGTTGCCGTAGTAGGTGCCTTCGTCGGCGGTCGGTGCGTTGATGGCCAAGCCCGCCTTGTACATCGCGATCTTCTCTTTGATGTTCTCGGGTAGGTGCAGTTGCTTGTTGGCCCGCCAGAAGTCGGTGTCGACGCGTGGTGAGTAATAGAAGTGCGCCTGGATGAAGTCGCGGGTGTCGTCGAACATCTCCTCGATCTCGCGGTTGAACCGGTCGATGAGGATCTGGTCGAATCCCTTGTTCGGGAAGTGCTTGGCGAGCTGATAGATGGCGGCGGTGATGAAGTAGATCCCGCTGGACTCCAGCGGCTCCAGGAAGCACGACGACAGGCCGATGCTCACACAGTTGTTGACCCAGGCGCGGCGGTTGCGGCCGACCCTGAAACGGATCTTGTTCAGTGGGGTGTTTTCCGGATCCAGATTCCACAGCCGGCAGAACTCGGCCGCGGCATCGTCCGGCCCGGCGAACTTGCTCGAGTACACATAGCCCGATCCGAACCGGCCCAGCAGCGGGATTTTCCACGTCCATCCGGAATTCATCGCGATCGCCGAGGTGAAGGGCTGCACCCCCTCGGCCTCGTCGTCGTGCGGCACCGAGGTGGCCACGGCGCTGTCACACAGCAGGTGGTCACTCATATCGATGAATGGCTCCTGCATCGCCTGGTTGATCAGCAGCCCCCTGAAGCCGGAGCAGTCGACGAACAGGTCGCCCTGCACGGTGCGCCCGCTCTTGGTACGCAACGCCGTGATGAAGCCGCGCGAGTCGAAGAGCACCTCGTTCATTTCGTCTTGCAGGTGGGTGACGCCCTGCTTTTCCAAGGCGAAACGGCGCAGGAAATCGGCCACCAGATGGGCGTCGAAGTGCCACGCGTAACGGGTGGCGCGGGTACCGTCCAGCTGCCGGGGCGCGAGGTTGGCATCCATGATGGGTGGTTCGCGGAAGCACGCGTAGTCGAAAGGCTCGCTGGTCTGCCCGTGGAAACGCTTGTTGAACCAGTAGTGTGACAGCGGCAGCTGGTCGTGGTCGGGCAGGATGCCGAACGGGTGGTAGAAGTGGTCACTGCCGTTGTGGTCATGGCGGCTGATTGGGCTGGGCTCCCCTGAGGTGCGCCAGTTAATGAACTTCACCGCCATTTTGAAGCTAGCGTTGCACTCCCGCATCCACTCATGCTCTTCTATGCCGAGGAAGTCGAACAACACCTTCTGCAGATTGGGCACGGTCGCCTCACCGACGCCGATGCGCGGGATGGTCGGGGCCTCCACAACCGTTATGTTGACGGTGTTCTGCAGGGCCTTGCCCAGGTAAGCCGCGGTCATCCAGCCGGCCGTGCCGCCGCCGAGAATGACTACGTTCTTGATACGGTCGTCCACGATGCACGTCCCTTTCGTGTTCACTCGACGATGACCGGGCGGGGCAGATCGCCGGGCTGTTGGATGAAGTGGGAGCCTGGTCCGCCATCACGATGGAAGCTCTGCACGAGGCTCATGAAATTGTCGTCATTGGCCATGTAGTAGGTGGCCAGCTGGTTGACCATGGACGGTTGCGCGTTGGTGTCCAACCGGATGCTCGGCGACCAGGACAGCAGGAAGATTCCCGCGTCGGTGTAGCCGCGTTCGCGCCACCACTTCCAGATGGCGTCGCGAACCGGTTCCTGACCGGCGAAATAGCCCACCGCGCGCTGGCGTGGCCCGGCTGGAGGGTCTGTCGGGGGTACCGGCTCGGCGCGCAGCACGATGCGCTGCCCGTCCACGTAGGCGATGCGGATCTTCTTGTTGACACAGAAGGTCAGCGCCTGCGCGGCGGTGTCGACGATGGGCTCACCCTTGTCGTTCAATGAGGTGTTACACAGGATGGGCACGCCGGTTTCGGCGCGGAAGGCATCGATCGCGCGATACAGCAACGGATCCACCTCACGCGAGAGTGTCTGGTGGCGCGCGGTGCCGTCCAGGTGCACCACGGCCGGGACCCGATCCGGTGCCCCCGGGCGCAGTTGCACCGCCTCCAACATGAACGGCGACTGCCGGTCGGTGACGAACCACTCGCCGGTGTACTCCTCCAGCACGATCGGCGCCACCGGACGCCACCACTGGCGCTGCTTGTAACCGTTGAGCAGGTCCTTGACCTTGGTCGATCGCGGGTCACCCAGAAGGCTACGATGTCCCAACGCGCGCGGGCCCATCTCCGATGGGCCTTCCACCCAAACGATCACGTCGTCGCTGACGTCCACGACGAACTGGTCGGCGTCGAATTCGGTGACGCTTTCAATCCACGGGGCGAACTCGGCCACCGCTTGTTCGCGGTCGCGTATCGGCGAGCCGTGGTGGGCCGAGCCCAGCCGGAAGTCCGCCTCGTCGAACACGCCGCTGCCGTGCAAACCAAGCAGTCCCAAACCAAGCGCCTGACCGGAGTCGTTGGCCGCGGGCGGGGTCAGCAGGCCACGGAAACCGAACCGGTCCAGCAGCAGGGTGTTGGTCGGGCAGTTCAAGGCGAATCCACCGCTGGTGGAAAGGTAGGCCTCGCCGGGCTCTATCCCGGCGGTACGGCACAGCAACTCCACATTGCGGATGGCGATCAGGTTGCAGGCCCGCTGCACATGCTTCATCACAGCGCTTTGCAAGTGCTCGGCCGCGGAGAATCCGCTGTCGAGACCGCGGCCGGCCAGCTGGGTTTCGGCCTGGCCGATCAGCTTGCGGATCAGTTCGAACGCTTCACCCCACGGCGTGGTGCGCCCACCGAACAAGCGCAGCGAGGCCACCTCCGCGTCGATGTCGAAGTCGATGCAAGCTTGCGACGCCGAGGCCAACGCCATCAGCGAGCCCGGTTCGAGCCCGAAGATGGTGGAAGCCGCGGTGTAGAGCGGTCCGGGCGACTCGATCGGCACGAAGGTCACCGCGCCGCGGCGGGACACCGCACCCGCGTACCAGTAGGCCGGGCTGCGCTTGTCCAGCACGGTGTCGGGCGCGCCGTCCATCGCCATAGCCACGATGATTTCGTTTTTGAACACCGTGGTGTCCAGGAGCAAACCGCTGTAGAGATGCGCCAGGCTGTGCATCGGGAAGTCCTTGGCACCAGCGGGCACCTTGAGGTCCGCATGCCCGGGAAGCCCCGGGGTGCCCCACACCTGGCCGATGTCGGCCAGGCTCAAGCCTTCCTGGGCCAGCAGTCCGTCCAGGAAGGCGCGGGCCCGGGAGCCGGTGAAAAGCGGCCAGCCATGATGCTTCTGACCGCTGACCCGTTCCACCTCCCAGTGCCGGGCCAGGTCAACGCGCGAACCGGTGCGGCGCCACAACGCGACGCTGTGGTCGTGCCGGGGCGCGAGGATCGCTAGGTCCCCTGGCGGGCTCAGATAGCACGACAGGAAGTATTCAGCGCCGTCTTGTTTTGCCACGACTACCCTCTTCTCAGTACGACGAATTGGTCATCCAGGGCAACGTCCGAATCGTAAAAGCGGTCCGCCCCGGATCTCGACAACATAAGTGGCTGCACAAATTCAGCAGAATGTTGACTCCGATGCCCCGCGGCGTGTAACAGCACACTCGGCTATTGCTCATTGACGCCGTTTCGGCGCACTCGATACGTTGCAGCACAGGCCATCAATGACGCCTCGAACACGATGAGGCAATCGACGGGAACGGTTGAGCGCCCATGGTTTTGAATCACGAGCCCGACGTCCTGAATGAACCTGGAATGGTCGCTTTGATGGGCGCTGCTCCGGGTACCATTCATGCCGCATTCCTAGACTGCATCCACGCCTATGCGGACACCGTCGCGGTGGCGTGCGGCGGGGAGTCGCTGACCTACCGCGAGCTCGACGAGCTGTCCACCAAGCTCGCGCATCGGCTTATCGACCTGGGCGTCACCGCCGAGGCCAGGGTGGGCATCTGTGCCGACCCGTCGCTGAGTCTGGTGGTCGCGATGCTCGGCGTGGTCAAGGCCGGCGGAGCTTACGTACCACTGGATCCGCAGTATCCGGCGGAGCGGTTGACGTATCTGATCACAGATTCCGGCGCTGAAATCATCATTGTGCAAGACGGCTTGCGCGACCGGCTGCCCGTCACCGCGGCACGGTTGCTGGTGCTGGATCCGCCGTGGACAGAGATTGCCGGCGAGCCGACCAGCCGGCCACCGGCTGCCGCCGATGCAAGCGCCGACAGTGTCGCCTGCGTCATCTACACCTCCGGGTCCACCGGCGCCCCGAAGGGCGTCCTGATCACCCACCGCGGCGTGACCAATCTGGCCGCCGCCGCGGCGGCCGAATTCGGCCTCGGACCGGCGGATCGGTTCCTGCAACTGGCATCGATCAGTTTCTCCGCCATCCTGGAGGAGATCTATCCCGCGCTGCTCAGCGGGGCCACCGTCGTGCTCGCCGGATACCAGCGGGCCATCCCGACCTTCACCCACTTTCTGGAAACCTTGAAGCAGCAACGCATCACCGGCTTTGAGATCACCACGTCCTACTGGCATCAGCTGGTGGAGGAGCTGGTCTGCGGCGGCCGCCTACCGGACACCGTCCGTTTTGCCGTCATGGGCGGCGACCGGGTCGAGCCGGAGCGGGTGCTCGCCTGGCGAGCCTTCGGCGTGCCGCTCATTCACGTCTACGGCCCGACCGAGACCACGGCAACGGCGACCTACTATCACAGCGGCAAGGAAATACCCGATCCCGCGGGTGTCCTGCCGATCGGGCGCGCCATCGCCAACACCGAGGTCCACCTGCTCGATGAGACGATGCGGCCGGTGGCCGAAGGCATGGCCGGCGAACTGTATGTCGGCGGTCAGGCTCTTGCCCGCGGCTACCATCGCGCGCCGAAGGCCACGGCCACCGGGTTCGTCCCGGACCCCTACGGCCTGCCGGGCGGGCGCCTGTACCGCACCGGCGATCTGGCCCGGCGCCGCCCGGACGGAACGATCGAGTTCCTCGGCCGGGTCGACGGCCAAATCAAGATCAGGGGCTTTCGCATCGAACCGGGCGAGGTCGAAAGCGCTCTGAGGCGCCACCCGGACGTCGGCAAGGCGGTCGTCATGCCGGCCGGGCAGGCATCGGAAGACAAACATCTGGTTGCCTACGTGACCCGCCGCGGCGCGGCCACCCCGGAGGTGGCGCCGCTGCGCGAACACCTGGCCGCGATCCTGCCGGCCTACATGATTCCCAGCGCGTTCGTGATACTGGACCAGATTCCCGTCAGCGCCCACGGAAAGGTCGACCATGCGGCGCTGGCGGCAATCGAGGCGCCGGCTCACACCGCCTACGTCACACCGAAACCCGGCACCGAATCCGAACTCGCCGCGCTCTGGGCAGAAGTACTCAAGCGCGTGCGCATCGGGGCGGACGACGACTTTTTCGCCCTCGGCGGCACTTCCTTGCAGGCGGCCCGGATCGTGGCCAAGGCGCGCCGGCGGCTGTGCGCCGAACTGCTGCCGGCGGACCTGCTCAAAAACCCCACCATCACACGGTTGGCCCAGCGCGCCGACGAACTGCTGCGCGGCCACGCCACGACCTATGTGCCGCTGCGCCAGCAGATGGCGCCGTGGTTGGCCAAGCGGCAGGCGCTGTCGCGGTATCTGAGCCAGCGCACCAATCACCAGCGCGGCAGCCTCACCTCGATGTCACAGCAGAACCTGTGGCTGATGAGCAAGCTGCAGCCGAACATCCCGTTGTACAACGAGTCCTGGTCGTGCCGGCTGCGCGGTGAACTCGACTTCGCCGCCTTCACCCACGCGCTGGCAAAGGTGTTCGACCGGCACGAGGCGCTGCGCACCACCTTCGAACTCATTGACGGCCAAGCGGTCCAGCTGGTCGGTGGACCCGACGGACTCCCGCTTTCCTACCACGACCTGCTCGACGCCGATCCGCTGGATCGCCTGAGCACGGCGCACCGGCTGCGCGACACCGAGATATGCCGTCCGCTGGATCCCCGCCGCGAAGCCGTTCGGATGCAGCTTTTCCGGCTCACGCCGACCGAGCACCTGTTCGTCATGAACATCCATCATCTTGTGTGGGACGCGGTCTCCAAGGAGGTCTTCCTGCAGGAGTTCATGGCTTTTTATCAGGGGTACGGCAGCACGCAGCCCCCGGACGTGCCCGACCTTCCTGTCCAATATGGAGACTTCGCGCTCTGGCAACGCGACCATCTCAAGGGCGCCAACCTCGAACGGCTGCTCGGTTACTGGCGCGACAAGCTGGCCGACCCGGCCGCGCCGCTGCCGATGCCCTCGGACCGGCCGGCACCCCCGGTGCAGGACTATGACGGGGCAAAACTACTGGTATCGATGCCGGGCCTGCGCCGCCGCGTGCACGAACTGGCCGGGCACGAAGGTGTCACGCCCTTCACCGTCCTGCTCACCGTCTTGTACACCCAGCTTCGGCGGCGCACCGGCTGCGAGGACCTGTGCGTGGGCACGCCCGTGTCCGACCGCACCGCGCCCGGCGTCGAGTCGCTGATCGGCTGTTTCATCAACACCATTCCGTTGCGCGTTCTTACCGCGCAAGTGCTCACCTTCCGCGACGCGATGGCACAAGTGCACAAGACGTGCCTGGAAGCGATCGAAAATCAGTCACTGCCCTTCGACACGGTGGTCGAAGCGCTTCGTCCGCCACGGCATCCGGGCCGCAATCCCTACTTCCAGCTGTGGTTCGCCTTCGAGGACGACGCTCCCCTGCCGCGCGAAGGCTCGAGCCTGGCACTGGATGACTTCCAGTCGATGGCCACCGGCTTGCACGCGGGCCGGGCAAAAATGGATCTTTCCTGGCTCGTCGTGGACGACGGCGACGAGTACCGGCTCTCGCTTTCCTACCGCACCAGCATGTTCGACGATTCGACCGCCCGTGGCATCGCGGTGGAGTACCACTCGCTATTGGAGGAGCTCGTGCAAAATCCCACAGCGTCTTTCGCTCAACCCGCACTGTCCACACAGGAACTCATCGTTTCGCAGTGGCGCGACGCCTTTGCCAACCCGGAGATCGGCGTCAACGACGACTTCTTCGAGTTGGGTGGCTACTCGATGCTGGCCGTCCAGCTGGTGACCAAGATGCAGGAGGAGTTCGGTGTGGAGATCTCGTTCACCGACTTCTTCGAGGGTCCGACGGTGGCCGAAGTCGCCGAGAAGGTGGACCAGGCCCTGCGTGAGCAGCCAGCGGCCAACCATGTACCAGCCGTGCCCACGTGGGAGGAGCAGAGCCTCGAGGACATCCTGGCCGAACTTGAAACCGAAGCGGCGCTTGAACACGGTGCGGCGCAACAAAACGGTGCGGCCTAGGCCGCGGACCGCCCGGACGGAAGGGACCAGACGTGTTCACCATCGAGCTCTCAGACTCCGACTGCCGGCAGATCCAGGCGCTCATCGCCGACCTGCGCGGTCACCACACGTCGGTGGAGGACGAGGCGCTGCTTGACGATCTTGCCGTCTACAGCCACGAGATGCCGCGCGCGGTGCGTCTGCGCGCCAACGAGTTCCGGCTGCGCGAGCCCTCGGGCGGATGCCTGTTCACCGGGTTCCCGGTCGATGACCTGCGCATCGGCGACACCCCGGCCGGCTGGAACAACGTGCCCGACCAACCTGACCGGCACAGCCCGACGCTGACCGAGGACCTGTATTTCCTGCTGTGCGCGTCGCTGCTGGGTGATCCGATCGCCTGGGCCACCCAGCAGGATGGCCAGTTGCTGCACGACGTCATCCCGATCAAAGGTCATGAGAACGAGCAGATCAACTCCTCCACCACCGCGCCGCTGTGGTGGCACACCGAGGATGCTTTCCACCCCTACCGCGCCGATTACGTTGGCCTGCTGTGCCTGCGCAACCCGGACGCGGTCGAGACCACCTTCACCGAATTCGACGATCTGGTGCTCGACCGCGACACGATCGAGATTTTGCTGCAGCCCCGCTATGTGATCCGGCCAGACGAGTCGCACCTGGTGAAAAACCGCGCCGCGTCCAGCCGCCTGAGGGTTTCCGCCGACCTGTTGCAGCGCAGCTATGACCGGGTCAGCGGCATGCAGGCCGATCCGCCGAAGGTGCCCGTGCTCTTCGGCGATCCGCAGCGGCCCTATGGACGGCTCGACCCGTACTTCATGGACCGCATCGAGGACGACCCGCGCGCCATGGAAGCTTTCGACCTTTTCGTCAAGGAGATCGACGACAAGATCTCCAGCGTCCGGCTCAAGCCGGGCGACGCACTGTTCATCGACAACTACAAGGCGGTGCACGGACGCAAGCCCTACACCGCACGGTTCGACGGGCGAGACCGCTGGCTTAGACGGGTCAACCTCTCGCGCGACCTTCGAAAGTCACGAGACGCCAGGATGGCGGCTCATTCACGCGTCATCTTCTGACCACTGTCCACATCAGACACTAGGACCTGGGATGAGACAAATGATGAAGTACCGACTCATGGTGCCGGGGCCTACACCCATCCCACCTGAGGTCGCCGCGGCGGCAACGCTGCCCATCGAGGATGAGCGCACCGTCGAATACGCGGCGGTGTTCACCCGCACCATCAACGGGCTGCAACGAGCCCTACTGACCGATAATGAGCTGCTGCTGTTCACCTCCAGCATGACTGGAGCTTTTGAAGGCACCATCCAGAATCTGTTCTCGCCCGGTGACCGGGTCCTCATCGTCAACAACGGCGCGTTCGGGCAGCGATGGGTGGAACTGGCCCGCGCCTTCGGCTTGGCCGTGCTGGAGGTGGCCGACGACTGGGGCGCGCCCGTGGACATGAGCCGGGTGGCGTACGCCGTGGACACCAACCCGGATCTGGTGGCCGCCATCGCCGTGCACTGCGAAACCTCCACCGGTGTGGTCAACGACATCAGGGCCTTCGGCGCGGCGACCGGATCACTGGTCAGCCTCGTCGATTCGGCCTCCGGCGCGGGCGCGTGCGAGCTGCGCACCGATGAATGGGGAATCGACGTCGTCGTGGCCGGCTGCCAGAAGGCGTTGATGACCCCACCCGGTCTGGCCTTCGCCAGCATCAGCCAACGCGCCTGGCGCCTGCACGAGCGCGCCGGGCTGCCCCGCTTCTACTTCGACTGGGACGCCGCCCGCGACGCGCTGCGCGCCGAGGTGCCGCGCACGCCGTGGACACCGGCGATCTCACTGATCAGCCAGCTCGACCTGGCCCTGCAGCGGCTACACGGCGAAGGCATGGACAACGTCTTTCGCCGTCATGTCGAGCTGGGCCGTATCGCCCGTGCCGGCGTGCTGGGCATGGGCCTGGGCCTGCTGTCACCGGCCGACGACCGCAACGCCTCGGTCACCGCGGCCGTCCTGCCGCCCGATGTCGACGGCCAGCAACTGGTCGACCATCTCCTTGCCCGGTACCGCATCCAGGTGGCCGGGGGCCAGGGCCCGCTCAGCGGACGGGTCATCCGCATCGGGCATTGCGGGCACATCGATGCCTTCGATGTCTTGACCGCGCTCAACGCGGTCGAGTTGGGCCTGCGCGACTTCGGCCAGCCGGTGCTGCCCGGTGCCGCGGCCACCGCCGCCCTCAGTGTGCTGGACGGCCTGCGCGGCGGGACCGAACCCCCGCCGATCCCACTGACGCCCTGGACCGTAAGCAGCCCCTACACATCCGTTGGCGAGGCAATGTCATGACCAGCCTTGCGTACCCGGTCGCGAAGCAGACCATGATGCCCGCCGCGGCCACGATCGCCGCGTTCGCCACCGTGCTGCACCGACGCACCCTGCAGGAGCACGTGACCATCGAATGCGCCATCGCCCAAGGCGAACGGGTGCTGCTCACTATCGAGCTGGGCGACGATCCCACCTTCGCCACCCTGACCAAACGACTTGCCACCTGCATGCTGAGCCTGGGTGCCGAGGAATCGCCGGCCGAGACCAATCACGGCCCGATCGCGGGAAGCATCCGGCTGGAAGCCAACAACGCCACCCATGTCACCGCGCTCTCGCCGTGCCTGGCACTGACCTCCTCGGAGCCCGGGTCGCCGTGCCGCGTACTGCGCGAGCCCGGATCGGCCGACGCGCAAGACCTCGCCGCGATCGAGGCCGCGGTGCACGCCGCCGAGACCTCCGGATTGCTCAACCCGGACCAGCCGGTGTCACAGCTGGATCTGGCCAGCACCGGCGAGCAGCAGCGCCTGCAACACATCGGCATCAGTACCGAGGATCCGCTGACCGCCCGCTTCGTGCACGACCTGGTCGCCGAGCAGGCCGCCCGCACGCCGCAGGCCGACGCGGTCCGCAGCGGCCGGCAGCGGCTCACATACACGCAACTGGATCAGCGAGCAAACAGCCTGGCCGAGCGGTTGCGCGGGTGCGGTGTGGACACCGATGACGTGGTGGCGGTCATGCACCACCGATCGCCGGAACTCATCGTGACCCTGCTGGCGATCCTGAAGGCGGGCGGTGCCTATCTGGCGCTGGAACCGGAAGACCCGCCGGGCCGCAACGCCGCGCTCATCGAGGCGGCCAGGGTGAGACTGGTCGTGACCGACGCGGCGCTGCGCGACCGGTTGCCTTCGGGCTGCCCCACCCTGATCAGCGACGACATCAGCGATGACATCAGCGCCGCCGCGCAGGCCGAACCGGTACCAGAGAAAAATCCCCGCAGTCCAGACACCCTGGCTTATGTCAGCTTCACCTCCGGCTCCACGGGCGAGCCCAGGGCGGTTGGCGTATCGCATCGGGCCGTGTCGCGGCTGGTGCGCAACCCCAACTGGATCGACATCCGGCCCGAGGACGTGTTCCTGCAGCTGGCGCCGGTGGCCTTTGACGCCTCGACGTTGGAGATCTGGGCCCCGCTGGCCAACGGCTGCTGTCTGGCCATCGCGCCGGCCGGCCACGTGGAGATCGACGAACTGGCCAACACGATCCGCGACGAGCGCGTCAGTGTGCTGTGGCTGACCGCCGGGCTGTTCCACCGGATGATCACCACCGCCCCGGACGCCTTCGCCGGCGTGCGCCACGTCGTGGCCGGCGGCGATGTCATCTCGCCCCAACACCTGGCCAGGCTGCTCACCGCCCACCCGCATCTGATCTTCACCAACGGGTACGGGCCGACCGAGAACACCACCTTCACCACCTGCTGGACCAGCGAGTCGGCTCCCAGCCACGGATCTGTCCCGATAGGACGACCGATCACGGGCAGCCACGTCGCGGTCCTGGACGCGGCCCTCAAGCCGGTGCCGATCGGGGTATGCGGCGAGTTGTACGCCGCCGGTGACGGAGTGGCCCGCGGCTACCTGCACCGCGCCGCCGCGACCGCTGACCGCTTCATTCCGGACACGTTCACCGGCCAGCCGGGCGGGCGCATGTACCGCACAGGTGACCTTGCCCGCTGGAACGCCGACAGCACGCTGGAGTTCCTCGGCCGCACCGACCATCAGCTCAAGGTGCAGGGCTTCCGGGTGGAACCGGGGCACATCGAGGCCGAGCTGACCGCCCTGCCGGAGGTGCGCGACGCGGTCGTCACCGCACAGCCCGACGGGGCCGGGGGCAAGCGGCTGCTGGCCTATGTGGTCCCCAACGGACAGGAGCACAGTCCCAACCTTGGGGCGACGCTGCGCGAGCGGCTTCGCCAGACGCTGCCGCCCTACAGCGTGCCGTGGACCATCTTGATCCGCGCCGAACTGCCGCTCAACGACAACGGCAAGGTCGATCGGCGCGCCCTTCCGGCCGCCACCCATATGCCGCGCAATGTGGACAGTCCGTTCGCGGCGGCCCGCACAGCGATGGAACACCGGCTGGCCGCGTTGTGGAGCGATGTGTTGGGTATTGAACCGATCGGCATCGATGACGACTTTTTCGATCTGGGTGGTCATTCGCTGCTGGTCGCCGAGTTGCTGGGTACGTTGGAGGAGCACTTCGGCGTCGATGTTCCGGCTCGCGTGCTCTACCTGCAGCCCACGATCGCGGAGCTGGCCCAGGAGATCGAAATCCAGCTGGCCGACGACGAGAAAGGAGTTGATCAGTGATGGCTCTTGATGCTCTGGACACTGTGGCGGCTGGCTGCCCGATGCACACCGCCGCCTTCGACCTGACCGATCCGGTGCTCTACAGCGACGGGGACCCTCACTCCATCTTCCGTGAGCTGCGCAAGCACGCACCGGTCAGCTGGCAGCAGCCCGCCACCGGGCCCGGGTTCTGGTCGATCACCAAGTTCCACGACGCCGATCTCGTGTTGCGTGATCACACGAAGTTCACCTCCGAGCGGGGCACCCTGCTCAACATCCTTGGCACCGACGATCCGGCCGGCGGCAAGCAGATGGCGGTGACAGACCCTCCCCGGCACACCAAGATGCGCGAGCCGTTGCAGCGGGCGCTTTCGATCAAGTCGGTGGAGGCGCACTCCGAGCGCATCCGCGCTCTGGTGGTCAATCTCATCGCGCCCCTGGCCGACGGCGTGTTCGACTTCGCCGCCGCGATGGAGCACATGCCGATGGCGGTGACCGGGACGCTGATGGGCCTGCCCGAGCAGGACTGGGCCCAGCTCACCCACTTCACGACCTCGGCGATCGCCCCGGACGACCCGAGCTATCAGCGTGCGGGCGGGCCGGCGGCGACCCTGGCCCACGCTCATCGGCAGCTGTTCGCCTATTTCCAGGATGTCGTGAGCGTGCGGCAGAAGAAGCCCGGTGACGATCTGATCAGCTTCCTGCTCTCCATCGACCTGGGTGGCCGCCGGATGTCGCTGGGCGAGATCATGTCCAACTGCTACAGCCTGCTGCTGGGCGCCAACGTCACCACGCCGCACGTGGCCAGCGCGGCGATGGCTAGCCAGTGGAACACCGCGGTTTTCCCGGACTGGGCCGAAAACCTGGACCTGACTGTTCGGGGGACCGAGGAAGCGCTGCGGTGGGCTTCGCCGGCCAACCACTTCATGCGCTACGCCACGCAGGATGTCACCTTGCGGGACAAGCTCATCCGGGCCGGCGACGCCGTGGTGGTCTGGTTGGGCTCGGCCAACCGGGACGAGGAGGTCTTCGCCGATCCGTTTACCTTCGACATCCGGCGTAAACCCAACCGTCACATCGCCTTTGGCATCGGCCCGCATTACTGCGTCGGACACACCGTGGCCAAGGTGACGTTGCGGCTGCTGTTCTCCGAGATGCTCAGCCGCTTCCGCGACTTCCAGGTCGTAGGCGAGCCTGAGCTGTTGCGCTCCAACTTCATCGCCGGATATAAACACCTGCCCGTTGTCGCACGAAGGGTCGATCAGGCATGGCACCGATGAAAAAGTGGTTCCTGCGAGAGCCGGACCCGGGCGCCGCCGCCCGCCTGTTTCTCATTCCGTACTCCGGCTGTGGCGCGAGCATGTATCGGCAGTGGCCGCAACAGATCGACGGCGTGGAGGTGTGCGCGGTGCAGCTGCCCGGCCGGGAAAACCGGCTGCGCGAGACACCACACGCCACCTACCAACAGATGGCCGACGACCTGGCTGAGGTGTTGCTGCCCTACCTTGACCGTCCCTATGGCCTGTTTGGACACTGCGGTTCGGCACTGGGCGCCTACGAGACGGCGGTGCGCATCAGCGAGCGCGGCTACCCGCTACCCACCAGGCTTTTCGTTTCCTCGCAGGTGGCTCCTCAAGACGGTCCGTGCGGGCGGTTTCTGGGGATGAACGACGCGGAGCTGCTCGATGAGCTGCGGCGCCTGGTCATCAAGCTGGGTGGCAACCCGATCCAGAGCCTGCTGGAGCTTTCGCTCGGCGTGCTGCGCGCGGACATCGAATGCAACAAGCTCTACCACATCGCCGAGCCGACCCGGCTGTCCTGCCCGATCACCGCGATCGGCTGGACCGATGATGTCGAGGTGCTGCACACCCTGATGGGTGGCTGGCCACGCTGCGGCGACGTCACATACGAACTGCTCGCCGGCGAGCACTACACCTTCACCGAGGCCCCACCACAACTGTTGACGGTGCTCTCCGCGGGCATCAGGGACGCGGCTATCAGGGACGCGGTGGCCGCGGGCGCTAGTCAGGAGGCAAACCTATGAGCAGCACCGCCACCACTACGGCCGAACCGCCCGCTACCCAGGACGACAAGAACGTCGAGCGACCGGTACTCGAACTGATCAAGCATCGCGGCTACTGGCGCTGGGCCGCGGCCACCACGCTGCTGCGGATGACTCCGCTGATGATGCCGATCGCGATGATCCTGGCCAGCATGGCCTTCACCGGCAGCCCGGCCCTCGGCGGTCTGCTGGTGGGTGTGGGCATGGTGCCCAGCATCGTGGCCGCGCCGATCGCCGGGCGCATCATGGACCGCCTGGGAACCGCGGTGTGGACCCCGCGCCTGCTCATCTTCGCGGCCATCATGCGCCTGGGGCTGATGGCCGGGTTCATCTTCCACGCCCCGGCTCCAGTCCTGATCATCGCCATGCTGGCCGGGACCTTGGCCACCTGCGGCATCAGTGGGGCCACCCGGACGTTGCTGCGCAACACCGTGCCGCAGCGGCTCATGGGCACCGCGCTGTCGCTGGACTCGGTCTCCGCCGAGCTGGTCATCATCACCGCGCCGTTCATCGTGGTGGCCATCGCGGTGCCGGGCGCGGCCTATCCGATCCTGCTGATGAGTCTGACGGGCGTTGCCGCCGCGCTGTTGCTGACCAGCCGGGACACCGCACGCCAGGAGGCCACCGCCAAGGACGAGGAAGCCGCCAAGAAGGCGCAAGCCGAAGCCGCGAACAAGTCCGCGAGCCTCAAGTCCGCGAGCCTGTGGCGCAACCGTGAGTTTCTGTTCTGGATGCTTGTCACTGTCGCCTTTGGACAGTTGATGGGCACCGCCGACCTCACCGCTTTGCCGATCGCCGCCCTCCATGGTGGCGGGACGGCTCAGGGCGCCATGCTCGTGGCCCTGCTCGGGGCGGCCAGCGCCGGAGCCGGGCTGCTCTACGCCTGGTATGGACGCCGGATCAAGCTGAGCCTCATCCAGCAAAGCATCGTGTTGCTGCTGCTGATGATCGGTAGCATCGCGTTCGTCGCGGCCGGGTTCGGCCTGATCGGCCTGGCGGTCGGGTTCGTCATCATGGGCCTGTGGGCGGCACCGCTGAACACGGTGATGCAGGAAGGGCCCAGCACCATCGTGCCGCCCAGCCGCATGACCGAAGCCTTCAACATCCTCATCGCCGCGGGAGCGCTCGGATTCGCCGCGGTCGGCGGCATGCTCTCGTTCATGTCGGCCCAGCAGGTGCAATATGTCGCCCCGGTCACCGCCATCATCGCGCTGGCGGCGGCTCCACTGCTGACCGGCGGACGCAAGAACGAACCCCAGGCCCAGTCGCAGACCCAACCGCGGACCGAAGCGCAGGAGGCCACGCCGTGAGCACCGCGAGCGCGCCGCCGGCCGGCGGCGTATGCCCCGTCGGCGATGGCGTTCAGCCCGCGAACATCGTGCGATTCGACACCCACGATCCAGCGATCGCCGCCGATCCCTTCCCGACCTACGCCATGATGCGCCGGCAATGCCCGGTGGTGTGGAGCGAGAATTGGGGCGGCTTCTGGGTGGCCACCGGTCATCCGGAGGTGGCGCGGGCCGGCCGGGACACCACGCTTCACTCTGGCTATGAGCTTGCCGACGGGACGGTTCAGGGAATCAGCATCCCTTCGCTGGGCCAGACCGACCGGCTCATCCCGCTGGAGCTCAACGCGCCGCAGGCCCAGAAGTACCGCAAGCTGATCAGCAGCTTCTACTCGCCCAAGCAAGTGCAGGCCCGGCGGGCCGAGATCCTTGAGCTGACCACGGAGAGCATCGATGAGATCATCGAGAATGGATCCGGTGACATCGTCGATGCCGTCACCGAGCGGGTCTCCAGCATCCTGGCGATGCGCGACATAGGCATCGCCGAACACCGTTGGCGGGAAATGGATGCCGAGGTGCAAAAGGCGCTGGTCAACCAGACCCACGATCTGGCCGCGGCGCAACAGGCAAGCCAGCTCATCTGCCTGCATCTGCTCGAGGAGATCGAGGCGCGCCGCGACGGCCAACAGGGCGGGTTGGTCGGCGACCTGATTCACGCCACCATCGACGGCCAACCACTGTCCGATGAGGACATCACCGCGATGATGTACCTGCTCCTTCTCGGTATCCATCCCACGTCGACTTTGCTTTCCACTTCTCTGTGGTACCTGGCCAGACATCCGCGGCTCAAGGCCACACTGGTGGCCGACAAAACGCTTATCCCGCAGGCGACAGAGGAGTTCCTGCGCTGGGTCTCCCCGGTGCAGGCAACCAGCCGCACCGCCACCACCGACACCACCATAGCCGGACACCACATCCGTGCCGGCGAAAGGGTTCTGCTGTCGTGGGCGGGCGCCAACCGCGACGAACGCCTCTACTCCGACGCCGACCACATCGACCTGAGCCGCGACACCGGCGCGCACCTGGCCTTCGGCAGCGGGATGCACTACTGCACCGGCGCCAGCATCGTGCGTGCCATCTTCGCGGTCGTCCTGGAGCAGGTGCTGACCCGGATGCCCGACTACCGGCTCAGTGACGAGGACGCCATCGAATGGTTCCCGGACCTCAGCTCGGTCTTCGGCATCACCCGACTGCCAATCACCTTCACCCCGGGCCCTCGCCTCAGCCGGCGCCCGACCATGATCGGAGTGAGCGGATGAGCATCGACACCATTCAGGCCCGGCCGAACACGAGCCGCTGGATCAAGTCGTTCCACGGCCACGCGGCGCCGCAGACGCGCCTATTCTGCTTCCATTACGCCGGCGGCAGCGCCACCATGTTCCGCGATTGGCCCGCCCATCTGCCTTCGCACGTCGGGGTGGAAGCCGTCTTGTTGCCCGGGCGCGACAACCGCATGCGCGAGAAACCGATCGACCGCATGGACCTGCTCGTCGAGGCGATCGTCGAGGCGATGCGGCCCCGCCTGGACCGCCCGTATGCCCTGTTCGGTTACAGCATGGGCGCCCAAGTTTCCTTCAACGTGGCGCACGGGCTCGCCGCCGCCGGGCTGCCGCCGCCAAGCACCCTGTTCGTGGCCGCCAGCCCGGGCCCGTCCGAGGAGCGGGAGGTGCCCGCCTGGGACAAACCCGACGAGCACCTGGTGGAATACCTGGTCGCGATGGGTGGGACGCCGCCAAAACTGCTCAACGACGCGGGTTGGCTGGAGCTCATCTTGCCGACGCTACGGGCCGATCTGACCGCCGTGGCCACATGTGCTTACGCCGCCCGGCCGCCGTTGCCCATGCCGATCCACGCATTCGGCGGCGAGCAGGACGAGTCGGCCTCTCCGGCGCTGATGGCTTCGTGGCGCAAGGAGACAACGGGACGCTTCACCCAGACATCCTTGCCCGGCGAGCACTTCTTCATCACCGCCCAGCTGCCGGCCCTGCTGGCCGCCGTCTCAGCGAACCTGCCGGCCTAGCGAGGCTGCCATGCCCCTCCAGACGCGTTACACCTCCGTGCTGGTGCTCGGGACGGGTTCGTCAAGCGGTGAGGACAGCGCGGCCGCTGAACCTTCGGTGGCCCAAGCGTGCCGGGCCCTTCGCGCCGAGGGCCTGCGCGTGATCCTGGTCTGCTGTGGCACGGCCACGGTGCTGGCCGAGCCGCAGCTGGCCGACCTCACCTATCTGGAGCCGGTGACACCGGAGACGATCACCGCCATCATCGACCGGGAGCGACCCAATGCGCTGTTGGTGACCACCGCGGGCGGCGTCGCGCTGCAGACCGTTGTCGCGCTGTGCTCCTCCGGGGTACTCAAAAAGTACAATGTGGATCTCATCGGCGCCGATGTCGACTACATCAGTGGCAGGCGCACCCGTTTGGACGGCGCCTACCAGCATTACGAATTGGCTTACCTGCGTGACCGTTCGGGAAGCACCGCCACGCTGGCCAGCAGCGAACTGGTCGCATGGCCGAACCCGGTGGACCACGAGCGCCTGGCCGTGATGCCGCCCATGAGCCTGGACGCCAACGGGTGGGAACGTCTGCGCCAGGCCGGTGCCGCCATGGTGGCGGCCATGCCCTCCGGCACCGTCGGCTGCGCGGTGACCTTCACCGTCGACCCGGTCGACGGGCAGATCCTGGCCAGCACGCTGACGCCGTGGCCCTCAGGGCACTGGGAGTGGATGGCGCGCGCCAGCGGCATCCCGCTGGGCCACCTCACCGCCCGGCTGGCGCTCGGCGACCCGCTTGATCAGCTTTGGGCCGAGCCAGCCGCCGACCCGGGCTGCGTCGCCGTTCACCTCAGCCGCGGTCCGGTGGCCGGCCAGGCGATGGGGCTAGGCGGCAATGTCGCCGAGGCGCTGCAGAAAGCGTTGCGCTGCTTCGACCGTCACGATATCCACGCATGGTGGTCCGAACCGGGCGCGGTACCCGTTCCTGACTGGCTCGGTATGGCGATCGGGCAGATCCGGTCCGCGGCCGGCGAGATCGCCCAATCCACCGGCCTTGGCGCCCGAATCCTGCGGCACGCCAAGCGGTTCGGCTTCTCCGACGCCCAGCTCGCCCACTTGACCGGCATTTCCGAAAGCGCCATCCGCCGAGAGCGCCATTGGCTCGACATCCGGCCAAGCTTTGCCTGCCTGCCCGGGCAAACGGGAGGCGAATACCGCTACTCGACCTACCACGGCCGGCCGGCGACCGTGGCGGGCGGTGACGGTCACCCGGTCATCGTCGTGGCGCCGGCGGCCGGTCGGCCGCCGGGCGAGCATGACGACGACTTCATCTGCGCACAGACAGCGGCCGGCCTACGCGACGCCGGCCACCATCCCGTGATGATCTGCGGCGATCCTGCCGCCCTATGTACCGTCGCCGACGTCGACCGCCTCTATCTGGAACCGTCCACAATGGAGGATGTGCTGGCCATCTGCGACGCCGAACAGGCAACCCGACCGGTCAAGGGCGTGCTCGTCCCGGCCGACGACGAACTCGCCGCCGCCCTGGCGCCCCAGCTATCCGCGCGCGGAATACCGGCGATGACCCGCCCGGCGACCATCGTGGGCGAAGCCGCCGACAACAGCACGACCACTACGATTGCGGTGGAAGCCCTCTTCGACGGTGAGGAGCTCTACATCGGCGGCCTCTTGGAACGCGTGGACGCCGACACTATCTGCTACACCCCACTCACGGTGTCCAGCCGTACCGCGCAACAGCTAAGTGAGAACGTGCGCCACGTCGCCGCCGCGCTGGAAGCACGCGGCTTGTTCACCGCCGTCTTTGCCTTCAGCGACGACGAGCCGCAACTGGTCCGTGCGCGAACCGGTGCGTCCAGCGATGTGCCGTTCCTGTCGGCGGTGACCGGGCTGCCTCTGGCCGGTGCGGCCGCTCGCATCTGCCTGGGCGAAAGCATTTCCAAGCTGCGGGCCGAGGGCATGCTCAGCCGCGCGCCTGACGGCGGTTGCGCTACGGCGGAGTGGATCGCTGTGCGTACCAGCGCCCATCGCACCGGCATGGGCATCGACTCCTACTTCGGCGCCGCCTTCGCCAAGGCATACGCCGGCGCCCATACCGCGCTGCCCACCAAGGGCAAAGTTCTGGTGTCGGTGGCCAACCAGCATCAGCGCCCGGCGATGCTTCCGCTGATCATGCTGGCGGATATGGGTTTCGATCTGCTCGCCACACCCGACACCGCCCTGATGCTGGCCAGAAACGGCATAACGGCTGAGATTGTGGCCGAGGTCGTGGATAGGCGCTCGGCCGCGACCGAACACATCCTGCGCGGCCAGATCGACCTCGCCATCGCCATCGCCGATCCCAGCGAGCGATACCTGGCCGTCTCGGCCGCGGCCTGGGCGACCAACATCGCGTGCGTGGATGGGTGCCGCACCCTGGACAGCGTCGTGCACGCCATCGACGCGCTCAGCAACCGCCGGCTGAGCCTGCTACCGTTGCCGCGCCCGGTGCTCGGCGTGTGTCAAGGAGAGGCTCATGGCTAAAAGCACTGCTAAAAGCACTATGTTGTCGGCCGGCGAGGCCCGCGCCGCCGCACTGTACGCCCAGGGCCTCAATGCCCTTCCATCACCGCCCGATGTGGCCCGGGTGCTTGACGCGGTGGCCGCGATCCAGCTCGACACCATCTCGGTGCTGGCCCGCTCACACGAGCTGATCTGCTACTCCCGGCTGGGCAGCGTCGGGCGGGCCAACGTCGACGGGTACCTGTGGGGCAGGCGGCCGCCCGAAGCGTTCGAGTATCCGGCTCATGCCGCCTGCCTGCTGCCCATGTCATCCTGGCCCTACTTCGCGTTTCGCCGGCGCAAGGAGGGGCATGGCTTTGCCGCCAAGGGACAGCTGGATGATCCGGGGCTCAAGGACTTGCGGGCACGTCTGGCCGACGGCCCGGTCACCGCGACCGACCTCGGTGGCGCCGCGGCCACGAAGGAACGATGGTCGCGCCATTCCGACGCCAAGTCATTGGCCGAAATGCTGTGGCGCACGGGCGAGGCCGCCTGCACCGACCGAAAGTCGTGGCGGCGGATCTACGATCTGGCCGAACGGGTGGTGCCGGCCGAACTGCGCGCCCAGCAGCCCAGCGATGAACAGTGCTATGCCTACCTCGTCACGGCCGCGATACGGGCCATGGGCGTGGCCACCCGCGCCGACATCGCCGACTACTTTCACCTGAGCCTGCGAGAGGTGGATGCCGGCCTGGTCGCCGCCGGGCACGAACCTGTCACGGTCGCCGGCTGGCCGGAGCCCGCCTGGGCCAGTAGGGAAGCCCTCAACGCCACCGCGAGCGCCCGCACAGTGCTGCTGTCACCGTTCGATTCACTGATCTGGAAACGCGACCGCACCGAGCGGCTGTTCCAGTTTTCCTTCTCCTTCGAGGCGTATAAGCCCAAGGAGCAGCGCGAGCGCGGCTACTTCACCATGCCGCTACTGTTCAACGGCGAGATAGCCGGATGGATCGATCCAGCCCGTGAGGGCCGCACGCTGGTAGTCCGGGCCTGCGAGTTGACCAACCAAAAGGCGCTCAGCGGACTGGTCGAGGCGTTGCGTGAGGCCGCGCAGTGGACCGGATGCCAAGCGGTCACCGTGGAAGCCACGATCGGCCAACCGAAGTTGTCAGCCTCGCTCAACCGCCTGCTGACCTAGACCATATTCCATTTAGGCCAGTGATGAGATTAGATTTATGGCTGCGTCTCCGGGGTGCGCTGAGACCCATTGCCACTCATTTCCGCCCGGTCGTCAGATCGACCAAAGTGAAAAGGGAGCAGCCATGAATCGTGTAGGTTCGCACTTTCGCATGCTGGCCGGTGTTGCCGCCCTCGTCGTGGCGGCGGTGATAGCGCCCACCGCGGCGCTGGCCTCTCACCCCACGATCTTGCAGAGGTTCGCCGCCGATTCCGGCGACAACTGCCGTTACGGCTTCACCGAAGGGGTCCTGTCGTGGCGTGCGGTTCACGCACCCGAGCCGGTGGCCGTCGACGTCAACGGCAAGTTGGTGGACCGGCCGACCACACCGGATCCGATCGCGTGCCGTGACGACCGGTTCTACAGCATCGCCAACTTCACCGCCAGCGCCTCAGGTGTGGTGGTGGACCGCCATTCCGAGCGCGTGGACAACGGCGTCGTATCGTTTGTCTTCGTGCTGGGCAACAGCTCCACGATCCCCCGCATCGACACGGTGACGGTCCAGGTTTGCCGGCTTGGCATCTTCGGGCCCGGCTACTGCGGCAAAGCGCAAGTCTTCCACCCCCTGCCCTGAGGCGCGACAACCGGCGGCCGGGTGATCTGGTGGTTGTTTTCCCCGACACCCGGCCGCGGGCAGCCGGCCGTTACCCCCTGGCGTGCGGGTTGCCCTTCGATCCTCTTGTTGCGTTCCAGGCCGTAGATCGATTCGTCCTGGACCCCGAGCTCTCGCGTGGTGATTCGGAGTGGTAGGTCACAGCAGGGGATTCACGAACGACTATTGATTGACCTTGTTGTGCCTGGTAGACATTCAGCGACTGGCTGGTCTCTTCCCGTACACCCCTCATGGGAAAGAAGGTGGGCGCGGATGCGTCTACTTCAGCCTTTTGCACGCCTCGGCGGATTGAGCGTTCCGCTTATCGCGGCAATCGTCCTACTCATCGGTGCGCCGGCACACGGCAACGTCCCGATCACTGAGGTCAGCAACGACCCGTTCACCGATACGCAAGCGCAACACCAGACCGAGGTGGAGCCGGACACGTTCCAGTTCGGCAACACCATCGTCTCGGCATTCCAGACCGGTCGGGTACCCGGCGGCGGCTCATCCGATATCGGCTGGGCGACCTCGACAGACGGCGGTGCCACGTGGACCAACGGGTTCCTTCCGGGCATCACCGCCAACAGTGTCCCGGCCGGATCCTACGGCCAGGTCAGCGATCCCGCGGTGGCCTTCGACGCCCAGGACAACGTCTGGCTGATCTCCTCGCTGGGCATCCGCTCCGGCGGCGCCGACGTGCTGACCAGCCGCTCCACCGACGGTGGCCTCACCTGGAGCAACCCGATAGTGACCGCCACCGGTGACCTGGACAAGAACTGGATCGTCTGCGACAACACCGCGTCCAGCCCGTTCTTCGGCAACTGCTATACCCAGTACGACATCGTTAGCGGCAACCAGATCCGCATGCGCACCTCCACCAACGGCGGTGTGACCTGGGGTGCGGCCCTGGCCCCCAACGGCGGCGCCACCGGACTGGGCGCCCAGCCCGTAGTCCGTCCTAACGGGACAGTCATCGTCCCGTACCGTTCCACCAGCGGCAACTCGATCCGATCGTTCCGCTCCATCGACGGCGGCACCACCTGGCGCTCCACGGTGCTGGTCGCCAACATCAGCCACCACACCGTCGCGGGTGGCCTGCGCGAGTCACCCCTGCCGTCGGCGGAGATCGACTCGGCCGGAACCGTATACGTGGCCTGGGCCGACTGCCGGTTCCGCACCGGATGCACCAGCAACGACATCGTGATGGCCCGCTCCACCAGCGAGACCACCTGGGCCGCGCCGGTACGGGTACCCATCGATGCCGCCACCAGCACGGTAGATCATTTCGCACCCGGCATCGGGGTGGACAAGTCAACCTCCGGCAACGGCGCCCGCATCGGGCTGACCTACTACTCCTATCCCAACGCGTCGTGCACGGCGGCGACCTGCCAACTCAACGCAAGCTTCATATCGTCGACCAACGGCGGCAACGCGTGGAGCACACCCATCCAGATCGCCGGGCCGATGACACTGTCGTGGCTGCCCAACACCTCACAAGGCCGCATGTTCGGCGACTACATTTCAACCTCGATCCTCAACGGCGGCAACGCCTACCCGGTCATCCCCGTGGCCACCGCCCCCACCGGCAGCACCTTCCACGTGCCGATGGTGGTGCCCACGGGCGGCATGGCGATCACCGGCGGAGCCCTCAACGCCGAAAAGTGGACCGGACCCGAACCACCGGGTCAATCAGTAGAACCACCCCAACCCCACCGATAAGTAGGTGAGGATCGGCTGGCGGCGCGTTCGTTGCGCCGCGCCGCCAGCCATCAAACCCGGCGCGTTGGATTCATGCGTTGGATTCATGGGCCGCTGTGGTTGGTGGGCCGCTGGTTGCCGCCGACCATGACGCCTACCCCGGTAAAGAGCCCGGCCAGTATCCCCACTATCAAGACTCGTTCCGGGCCGTCGTCCATGGAGATGAGCCAGTCGCAAGCGGTGACGGCCGTCAGTGCCGCGGCACCGGTGGTCAAGGGACGCCGCCACCGCGGCTTGGGCACCGGTGCGGGCTCGGGC
>Ga0075428_100000830_pt1 | contig 32333 bp, 29 predicted proteins | sample RhiMetdeltSRZDD2_FD_75291 | JGI IMG/M metagenome (GOLD analysis project Ga0075428, IMG submission 75291) | Populus rhizosphere microbial communities from Tennessee, USA - Rhizosphere MetaG P. deltoides SRZDD2 | ecosystem: Host-associated > Plants > Roots > Rhizosphere > Soil | place: USA... | reverse complement strand
CGGCATGCTATATGATTGCGCGCGTGACGCCGAACCCGTTCCCGCATCTCCTGGCGCCGCTCGACCTCGGATTCACGACCCTCCCGAACCGCGTGCTGATGGGTTCGATGCACACCGGGCTCGAAGACCGCGCGGAGGACTACCCAAAGCTCGCCGCCTATTTCGCTGAGCGCGCGAAGGGCGGTGTCGGTCTGATGGTTACCGGCGGTATCGCGCCGAACGCTGCCGGCTGGACGAAGCCCTTTGCCGGCACGCTGAGCGGAAAGCGCCACGTTGCGCGCCATCGACTCGTGACCGATGCGGTGCACGCCGAGGGCGGCCGCATCTGCATGCAGATCCTGCACACCGGCCGCTACGCCTACCATCCGCTGGCGGTCGCGCCATCGCGTCTCAAGGCCCCGATCTCGCCGTTCACCCCGCGCGAGCTCAGCGACCGCGGCGTCGAGCGCCAGGTATCCGCGTTCGTACGCTGCGCCGCGCTCGCACGCGAGGCAAGTTACGACGGCATCGAGGTGATGGGCTCGGAGGGGTATTTCATCAACCAATTCCTGGTCGCGCGGACCAATCGCCGTGCCGACCGCTGGGGCGGCAGCTGGCCGAACCGGATGCGGCTGCCGCTCGAGATCCTCGCGCGCACACGCGCCGTGGTCGGCCGTGACTTCATCGTCATCTATCGCCTCTCGATGCTCGACCTCGTCGAGGGCGGCGGACGCTGGGACGAGGTCGTCGACCTCGCCCGTTCGGTGGCGGAGGCAGGCGCAACGATTATCAACACCGGTATTGGCTGGCACGAGGCGCGGATCCCGACGATCGCGGCCATGGTGCCGCGCGCCGCATTCACTTGGGTCACGCGCCGGCTGAAGGGCGAAGTCTCGATCCCGCTCGTGACGAGCAACCGCATCAACGATCCCGCGGTCGCCGAGCGCGTGCTCGCGACCGGGGACGCGGACCTCGTGTCGATGGCTCGGCCGTTGCTCGCAGACCCGGCCTTCGTCGCGAAGGCGGCGGGAAATCGCGCCGACGAGATCAACACCTGCATCGCCTGCAACCAGGCCTGCCTCGACCTCGTCTTCGAGAACGAGGTCGCGACCTGCCTCGTGAACCCGCGCGCCGGCCGCGAGCTCGAGCTTGTCTATCGACCGACGGAACGGCCGAAGCGCATTGCAGTCGTCGGCGCGGGGCCGGCCGGCCTCGCCTGCGCGACGGTCGCCGCCCGCCGCGGCCACCGCGTGACGCTTTTCGAGGCCGCGGGCGGCATTGGCGGCCAGTTCAATATGGCGAAGGTGATTCCCGGCAAGGAGGAATTCCACGAGACGCTTCGCTACTTCCGGCGGGAAATCGAGCTCGCCGGCGTGAGCCTACGGCTCAGCCATGCGGCGACGGCGACGGAGCTCGCGGGCGGCGAATTCGACGAAATCGTGCTTGCCGTTGGCGTGCTGCCGCGCGTGCCGGAAGTTCCCGGCCTCGGTCATCCCAAGGTGCTGAGCTATGTGGAAGTGCTCCTGCACAAGCGGCCCGTCGGCCGGACGGTCGCCATCATCGGCGCCGGCGGCATCGGATTCGACGTCGCCGAATTCCTGAGTCACGATGAGGGTCATGCGCCCACGAGTCTCGACGTCCCCGCATTCATGAGCGAATGGGGCATCGACATGCAGTTGGCCCGGCAGGGCGGCCTCAGGCCCGAGTCGCCCATGAATTCGCCGCGGCAAATCTGGCTGCTGCAGCGGAAGCCGACGCCGCCCGGCCGCGACCTCGGCAAGACGACAGGCTGGGTCCACCGGCTCGCGCTGAAGCGGCGCGGCGTGCGCATGCTGGCAGGCGTCACCTATCGCGGCATCGACGAGCGCGGACTATCGATCGCACAGGGCGCCGAGGAGCGCCTCCTGGAGGTCGACAACGTCGTGATCTGTGCTGGACAAGAGCCACGGCGCGACCTCTTTGGGCAGATCGGAGCCACGGGCCGGAAGGCGCACCTCATTGGCGGCGCCAAGCTCGCGGTCGAGCTGGACGCAAAGCGCGCGATCGACGAGGGCGCGCGCCTGGCGGCTGCGCTGTGAGATTCGCGGTCAACGACGCGCAGCTCGGCCTGCTCGACGACACGTCGTCGCCGGACAGCGCCTGGCGCGTGCGCGCGAGCGAGCGCGCCCGTCGCCTGGCGGTGCGCGTGCTGCCCGGCGGTCTCGTCGAGATCGTGGTGCCGCGCGGCACGCGTCCACGCACCGTCGAGCAGTTCGTGGCGCGCCACCGTCGCTGGATCGAGCGCACACTCGACCTCTACCGCCCCGTCACGGACGCGTCGGCTGAAGCCCTGCCGGATCAGGTCGTATTCCCGGCTACCGGAGGCCAGTTCAAACTGCATCACACCGGCAGCGAGGGCCCGGTCCGGCTCACGGCCAATGAAGGCGTCATTCGAATCGCGGGCGGTACGGGGCGACCCGCGCTGCTGCGCCACGCGCTGCAGCGTTTCGCGATGCGCGAGGCGCATGCTGCCCTTGGACCCTGGCTGGCGCGTCTCTCCGCTGCGACCGGGCTTACGTACCAGCGCGTGCAGATCCGCCGCCAACGCACGCGCTGGGGGAGCTGCTCGCCGAGCGGCACGATCAGCCTCAACGCCTGCCTCATGTTCCAACCGGCACCTGTCGTGAACTATCTGCTGCTCCACGAGCTGGCACACACGCGACACATGAATCACTCGCGGCGCTTCTGGCGGCTGGTCGAGCGCTTCGAGCCTGGCTGGCGCGAGCTCGACGCCGCGCTGACCCGCGGCTGGCGCGAAGTTCCTTACTGGGCCCTCGGCTGAGTCCCGCAATGCGGACGAGCGCCGGCGAGTCTTTTCGCGCCGCGCCCTTCATCGTGCTTGGCATCGCGCTCCTTGCGGTTTCGAACGGCGCGATCTTTGCCCGTCTCGCAACGGCTCCGCCACTCGCCATCGCCGCCTGGCGCTTGGCGCTCGCCTTTGTCGTCGTGCTGCCGATTGCGCTCTCGGCGCCGCGCGGACGAGCCGTCAACCGGAAATCCGTCGCGTGGGCCGCTGTGGCCGGCGCTCTCCTCGCGGTGCATTTCTCGGTTTGGATCGCATCTTTGGAACACACCACGATTGCGCGCAGCGTGCTTTTCGTGAGCACGGCACCGATCTGGGTCGCACTGTTGCAGTTCCTTTCCGGACGCGGCACCCCCTCGCGCGCGACATTGCACGCTCTCACGCTCGCCATTGCCGGCGCGGCCATCGTGAGCGGCGGCGGGCGGGGCGCCGACGCGGCAGTCCTGGGAGACGCACTCGCGATCGCAGGCGGCGTGGCATTGGCAGGCTATTTCCTGCTCTCGCGCAAGGCGCAGGGTGCGCTGCCGTTCCGGACTTACCTTGGCGTAACGTACGGAACGGCCGCGGGGCTCCTCTGGGCAGCGGCTCTCGCGACTGGCACGCAGGTGTCCGGCTTCGATGGCCGCACCTGGTGGGCTTTCGCAGGCATGGCCGTGATCTCGCAGCTCATCGGTCACAGCGGCTACAACTGGTCGCTCCGGCATCTCGACCCGCTGTTCGTCGCGGTCGTGTCGGTCGGCGAGCCGCTGCTCGCTTCGCTGCTGGGATGGTGGCTGCTGGGTGAGGCGCTCGACTGGCGCACCGGCGTGGGCGGCTTGCTGATCCTCGCGGGCATCGCGCTCGCGACGCTCGGCGCGCGGCCGGCGAATTCAGCGACGGTGGACGTACCCGCGGCCTAGGTCCGCCATTCGGCCGACGGAATGCCGAGCCGCTCGGCCTCGCGCCGGAGCGCCGCGCGGGCATTGACGAGGACCGGCTCATCGACCTCCTGCAGGTGCGCAAAGTCCGAGCGGGCGTTGCCGTAGGCAGCGAAACGGGCACCCGCGAGACGGGCCCGGAGGGACTCCACGCAGCGCCGCTTTTCCTCGGCGCGCCGGTTCTCGCTCACGAGCGCACCGTCGAGGAGCCCGTCGCGCCAGGCGACCTCCGTACAGATGGTCTCGTCGAAGCCGAGGCGCCGACCGATGGCGGGGACGTAGAGATCGACGCTGGCGGACAGCAGTACGAGCCGGTCGCCTGCGCCGCGATGACGCTCGATCGCGGCGAGCGCGCCGGGGCAGAGCTCGGCCTCGCCAAGGGCTGCGACGTAGGCGTGGGTCCAGGATTCGACGTCCGTCGCGGCCGCGCCGCCCATCGCGATGCGGATCAGGCGCGATTTCAGGAGGCCGCGGTCGCGGTCGCAAGGGTAGCGGCTCACGGCAGCGACGACGCTCGGCCAGAAACCTGTCCGCGGGCGGCGCCGCACCCAGCCGCGCAGGTACGGCCAAAGCGTGTCGTGCCGCGTGATCGTCCCGTCGAGATCGAACACCGCGACCCGCATCGCGGCCGGGCTCAGGCCGCGAGCTGTCGCAACACGAAGTGCAGGATGCCGCCGTTCTCCATGTACTCCCACTCCTTGGGCGTGTCCACGCGGACATTCACCTTGAAGCGGACCTGGCTGCCGGCGGCGTTTTTCGCCAGCACGGTAGCCTCGCGGCTGCCGGCGGCGAGGCCCTCGATGTCGTACAGCTCGGTGCCGTCCAGCCCGAGCGAGCCTGCGGTCTGGCCCGACTGGAAGGTAAGCGGGAACACGCCCATGCCGACGAGGTTCGCGCGGTGGATACGCTCGAAGCTCTCCGCGATCACGGCGCGCACGCCGAGCAGGTTCGTGCCTTTAGCCGCCCAGTCGCGCGAGGAACCGGTGCCGTACTCCTTGCCGGCGATGACGACGAGCGGCACACCCGCCGATTGGTATTTCATCGCTGCGCCATAGATGGGCATGCGCTCGCCACCCGGCTGGTAGGCCGTTACGCCACCTTCGACGCCCGGCACCATCAGGTTCTTGATGCGCGTGTTCGCGAAGGTGCCGCGCATCATGACTTCGTGATTGCCGCGCCGCGACCCGTAGCTGTTGAAGTCCGCCGGCACGACGCCGTGCTTCTGCAAGTACTCGCCTGCCGGCGCGTCCTTCCTGATCGCGCCCGCCGGCGAGATGTGGTCGGTCGTGATCGAGTCGCCGAATAGGGCGAGGCAGCGCGCGCCGCGCACCGTCGGCAAGCCCGGCGGCTTCCGGCCCATGCCTTCGAAGTACGGCGGGTTCTGGATATAAGTGCTGGCATTCTCCCAGACGTAAGTCTTCGATTCCGGCACCGCGATACCGCGCCAGCGCTCGTCGCCGTGGAAGACATCCGCATAGGTCTTCGAGAACATTTCCGCACTCACGCACTTTCCGACGAACTGCTGTACCTCATGGGCGGTCGGCCAGACGTCGCGCAGGAACACCGGCTTGCCCGCACGGTCGTGGCCGAGCGGGTCATGGGTGAGGTCGATGTCCACCGTGCCCGCGAGCGCATACGCGACGACGAGGGGCGGGGAAGCGAGGAAGTTCATCCGCACTTCCTGGTGGACACGGCCCTCGAAATTCCGGTTGCCGGAAAGGACGGAAGCGACCGAAAGCCTGTGGTCGTTGACGGCCTTCGAGATCGGCGCATTGAGCGGGCCGGAGTTGCCGATGCAGGTGGTGCAGCCGTAGCCCACGAGGTTGAAGCCGAGCGCTTCGAGGTCGTCCAGGAGTTCCGACCGCTCGAGATATTCGGTGACGACCTTCGAGCCGGGCGCGAGCGAGGTCTTGACCCAGGGCTGGACGGTGAGGCCGCGCTGGCGCGCATTGCGGGCGACGAGGCCCGCGCCGATCATGACAGCCGGGTTCGAGGTGTTGGTGCACGAGGTGATGGCTGCAATCACGACCGCGCCGTCCTTCAGCTCGTACTCCCACGCCCCGTCCTTGACGCGGGCGGGACCGGCGGACTTCCACTTGTCCTGGTCGCGCGCGAAGGCCTCGCGATAGGCGTCCTGCATGTCGCCGAGGGAAACGCGGTCCTGGGGGCGCTTCGGACCGGCGAGTGACGGTTGCACGGTGCCGAGGTCGAGCTGCAGCACGTCCGTATAGAGCGCATCCGGTGCGCCGTCCTCGCGCCACAGGCCTTGCTTCTTCGCGTACTCGCGCACGAGCGCAACCTGCGGCTCGGCGCGTCCCGTGAGCCGGAGATAATCGAGCGTCACGTCGTCGATCGGGAAGATGCCGCAGGTGGCGCCGTACTCCGGGGCCATGTTCGCTATCGTGGCGCGGTCGGCGAGCGGAAGCTGGCCGAGGCCGTCGCCGAAGAATTCGACGAACTTCTCGACGACGCCGCGCTTGCGGAGCATCTCCGTCACGGTCAGCACGAGGTCGGTCGCGGTCGCGCCCTCGGCGAGCCGGCCTGTCAGCTTCACGCCGATCACCTCCGGGATCAGCATCGTGGAAGGCTGGCCGAGCATCGCGGCCTCCGCCTCGATTCCGCCGACGCCCCAGCCGAGCACGCCGACGCCGTTGATCATCGTGGTGTGCGAGTCGGTCCCGACGACGGTATCGGGATAGGCGAGGCCCTTCTCGTCAGCGAACACGACACGCGCGAGGTACTCGAGGTTCACCTGGTGCACGATCCCCGTGTCGGGCGGGACGACGGAGAAATTGTCGAATGCGGACTGGCCCCAGCGCAGGAAGGTATATCGCTCGCGATTGCGCTGGAACTCGAGCAGCGCGTTGAGGTTCAGCGCATCCGCCGAGCCGTAGTGGTCGACCATCACCGAGTGGTCGATCACCAGCTCTGCCGGGATCAGCGGGTTGATGCGCGCCGGGTCGCCACCGAGCTTCGCCATCGCGTCCCGCATCGCCGCGAGGTCGACGACGGCCGGCACGCCGGTGAAGTCCTGCATGATGACGCGCGCCGGCGTGAACGCGATCTCGCGTGCGGGTAGCTTGCGCGGGTCTGCCTTGGCGAGGGCGAGGATGTCGTCGCGGGAGACGCTCCGGCCATCTTCATGGCGGAGCAGGTTCTCGAGCAGGATCTTCAGCGAGTAGGGGAGGCGCCCGACACTTCCTTCGCCGATCGCTTCGAGCGCGAAATACTCGTACTGGCGGCCGCCCGCGTCGAGCTTGCGGCGGGCCTTGAAGCTGTCCTGCATGAATCCTCCAGCGGGTGCAGCGCCATTATAGCGGCCCCGCCGAGGCACTCCTCGCCGTCATAAAACACGATGTACTGGCCCGGCGCGGCGCCGCGAAGCGGCTGGTCGAATCGCACCTCGATGCCGCCCGCGACGACGGCGACGCGGCAGGCGACGTCCGGCTGCCGGTAACGGACCTTCGCGGTGCACGCGAAATCCGCCGCGGGCTCCGACCCGCAGATCCAGTGCGGCGTCGCGCCCGCGAGGCCGATGCAATGCAGCGCGGGATGGCCGGCGCCCTGCACCACGACGAGCGCATTGCGCGCGAGGTCCTTGCGCGCCACGAACCACGGCGCTTCGCCGCGGCCGGAGAGACCGCCGACGCCGAGGCCGCTGCGCTGGCCGAGCGTGTAACGCTCGAGCCCGCGGTGCCGGCCGATCACCGCGCCTTCCTCGGTCTCGATCGGGCCGGGACGGCCCGGCAGCCACTGGCCCACGAACTCGCCGAACGGCCGCTCGCCGATGAAGCAGATTCCCGTCGAGTCGCGCTTTTCGGCGATGGGGAGCCCACGGCCGCGCGCGATAGCGCGAACTTCACGCTTGCGCAGGTGGCCGACCGGGAACTCGCAATACGCAAGCTGCCCGGCGTCGAGCGCGTGCAGGAAGTAACTCTGGTCCTTGTCGCGGTCGACGCCGCGCAGGAGCCGGCGGCCGTCGCCGACGAGGGCGTAATGACCCGTCGCGTATCGCTCGGCCCCGAGCCGCCGCGCGTAGTCGAGCCCGACTCCGAACTTGACCTCGCTGTTGCAGAGCACGTCGGGGTTAGGCGTGCGGCCGGCCTCAAGCTCCACGAGGAAATGCGCGAATACGCGCTCACGGTACTCCGGGGCGAAGCTCGCGCGGTGCAGCGGGATGTCGAGCTCCTCGCAGACGCGGCGGGCATCCTGGAAGTCGGCCGCCGACGTGCAGTAGCCGTCGTCGTCCTCGTTCCAGTTCGACATGAACAGGGCCTCGACGCGATGGCCGGCGTCGGCGAGGAGCGCCGCGGAAACCGCGGAATCCACGCCTCCGGAGAGTGCGACCACGACGCGTGCCATCGCTCAGCCCGTCGCTGCGCGTAGCGCAAGGCCCGCGACCGGCACCTGGCTCAGTAGATCGAGCGGGTAGCGCACGCCGCGCAGGTAATCGTCGACGCCGAGCAGCACGAGGGGGCTGCGGTGCTCCGGAGACCGGGATGCGAGCCGGTCGCGGTCGAGCCAGAGCGTCCGGATGATGGCGCGGTCGAGGTGGGCGGCGGCGTCGCGCTCGCCGACCCGGCCCGCGAACGCGACGCGGAGCACCGTCCGTCCCGCGGGCCCTTGCCAGAGGTAAATGCCGGTGACGGATTCGGGGCGGAACTCGCGGCCCGTCTCCTCGCGCGTCTCGCGCACGACCGCCTCGACGAGCGACTCGCCCGACTCGAGGTGGCCGGCAGGCTGGTTGAGCACCACGCGGCGCGCGGCGCGTTCCTGCACGAACAGGAAGCGGCCGCCGTGCTCTGCGATGGCCGCGACAGTGAGGTCGAGCTTCGGGGGCATGCGCCGATTATACGGTCAAAGGGGACTTTCCCCTTCGGCGGTTCAGAGATGCTGCTGGCGCGTCTCGGCTTCCGGTTCGCTTGCGATCCAGATCTCGTCGAAATAGTTGAGGTAGCGCCGCGCGACGAGCGGGTCGTTCATCTCGAGGATCCCTTCCCAGCGCGAGGCCTGAAGGCGGTAGACGAGCGCACGGTCGTCGGCAATCAGGAAGGCGGACTGGTTGTCGCGGCTGTCGGATTTCACGCGGCGGATCTCGATGTGGCTCGTGATGCGGCGCGCAAGGTGGACGAACTTGCTGCCTTCGTAGACGACCCGCGAGGGATCCGCGAGCAGCACGCGCACTTTGGCGTAGCTCTTTGCGAGCACTAGCTTCTTCACCGTCTCGAGGAACTGGGGCTGGTCGTAGACGGCCGGCTCGAGGTCCTGGGTGTACATCGTGAGCAGTCGGCGGGCGGCGAAAGCGACCTGCTGCGTCGCGCCACGCGCCTCGTCGAGCGTCCCGATGATGGAGCGTGTGCCGGTTACGCTCTGCCGCTGCGTCTGCACCGATGTCACTCCAGGACGAGCGACATCCTCACGTGCGGAATGCCGGCCTCGTCGAACTCTCCGCCCTTCCGCTCGAAGCCGAGCTTCTCGTAGAAGGGCATGGCCTGCACTTGCGCGTGCAGGTAGGGTTCGCGGATGCCGAGACGGCGCGCCTCGTCGAGCAGGCGGCTCAAGATCAGGGTCCCGATGCCGCGGCCGCGCTGTCCGGCCAATACCGCGATGCGCCCGATCTTACCGGCGGCATTCAGGCGCCCGGTGCCAACTGGGTCACGGTTCAGGCGCACGAGGATGTGAACGCTGCCCGCATCCTCGCCGTCCCACTCGTCGGGCTCGGGAATCTTCTGCTCTTCGATGAAGACGGCGCGCCGGACGCGCTCGAGCTCGTCGCGCTCCGCGGCCCAGTCGGCGACCCTACATTCTAATGAGGCTTCCGCCACGGGCGGGCCTCAGAGGGCGCGCGCGAGCGCCTCGGCGAGGCCCGTGTACGACGCGGGCGTGAGAGATTCGAGCCGCCGGCGCGCTTCGTCCGGCAGGCCGAGCGTCGCGACGAAGTCGCGCAGCTCTGCAGCTCCGACGCCGCGGCCGCGCGTGAAGTCCTTCAGCTTCTCGTATGCGCTCGGGACGCCGTGCGCACGCAGCGCCGTCTGGATCGCCTCGGCGAGGACTTCCCAGTGCGAGTCGAGGTCTTCCCCGATGCGCCCTGCGTCCGGCTCCACCCGGTCGAGGCCGGCGAGCGTCGAGCGCCAGGCGAGCAGTGCGTGGCCGAACGCGACGCCAAGGTTGCGCATGACCGTCGAGTCAGTAAGGTCACGCTGCCAGCGCGAGACGGGGAGCTTCTCCGAGAAGTGCCGCAGCATCGCGTTCGCGAGGCCCGCGTTGCCTTCCGCGTTCTCGAAGGCGATCGGGTTCACTTTGTGCGGCATAGTCGACGAGCCGACCTCGCCCGCCACTGTTTTCTGTGCGAAGTAGCCGAGCGACACATAACCCCAGACGTCGCGGCAGAGGTCGACCAGGATCACGTTCGCGCGCGCAAGCGCGTCGCAGTACTCCGCGATCCAGTCGTGCGGCTCTATCTGTGTCGTGTGCTCGTTGGGGACGAGCCCGAGCCCCTCGATGAGGCGCCGCGACTCCGCGCGCCAGTCGACCGACGGGTTTCCGGCGACGTGAGCATTGAAGCTGCCGACCGCGCCGTTGAACTTGCCGAGGATCTCGACGCGCGCGAAGGTCTTGCCGGTTCGGCGCAGGCGCGCCGCGAAGTTAGCCACTTCCTTGCCGAGCGTCGTCGGCGAGGCTGGCTGGCCGTGCGTGCGCGAGAGCATCGGCAGGGACGCGTGCCGGGCCGCCAGCGCCGCAAGGTAGTCCGCGACCGACGTGATCGCCGGAAGCAGGATCCTGTCGCGAGCGGCCGCGAGCATCAGCGCGTAGCTCAGGTTGTTGACGTCCTCCGAAGTGCAACCGAAGTGCACGAACTCGAGCTGCGCGGGCGAGGCGCCCGCCGCCGCAAGCTCGGCGCGCACGTAGTACTCGACCGCCTTCACGTCGTGGTTCGTCTCCCTCTCGAGCTCCTTGACGCGCGCGAAGCCACCTGCGTCCGGACCGGCGACCAGCACGTCAAGACGTCGTGAGACGGCCGCAGGAATCGTCGCCAGTGCCGGAAAAGCACGGGAGCGCGCCAGCTGCGCGAACCACGTCGCCTCGACGCGCACGCGATGCGAGATCAGCGCGGCCTCGCTGAAGAGCGCGGCGAGGTCCGCGCATTTCTCGGCATAGCGTCCGTCGAGCGGCGACAGCGCATGCAGGCGGGTGTCGGTCATGGAGCGAAGGCGCGAGTGATAGAATGCACATGTTACCCGTGAGCGACCAGGATCGCATCGAAAAGGACAGTCTCGGCGAGGTTCGCGTCGCCGGAGCCGCGCTGTGGGGCGCGCAGACGCAGCGGGCACTCGACAACTTCCACATCGGTCGCGCCGGCATCCCGGCGGAGCTCATCCGGGCGATCGCGCTCATCAAATGGGCTGCCGCCGAGACCAACGGCGAGCTCGGCGAGCTTGCGCAGCCGCTCGCGGCGGCTGTCGCCGCGGCATCGCTCGAAGTCGCATCTGGCGCCCACGCGGACCAGTTTCCGCTCGGCGTCATGCAGACCGGGTCCGGCACCAGCACGAATATGAACGTCAACGAGGTCGTCGCGACACTCGCGGGTCGGCGGCTCGGCCAGAAGGTCCATCCGAACGACCACGTCAACCGCTGCCAGAGCAGCAACGACGTCATCCCGACCGCGATCCACCTGGCTTCGGCGCTCGCGGTGCGGGACGACCTGCTGCCCGCGCTCGGGAAGCTCGCGCGCGCCATCGCGGACAAGGCGGCCGAGGTCGGCGGACTCGTAAAGCCTGGGCGCACGCACCTGATGGACGCGCTGCCAATCACGGTCGGGCAGGAGATGCACGCGTGGAAGACACAGGTGGACGACGCGGCTGCACGAATCATTGGCGTGCTGCCGCGCCTGCATCGCCTCGCACTCGGCGCTACCGCGGTCGGCACCGGCGTCAACGCGCATCCCGGATTCGCGTCGCGGGCCATCGCGCGCCTCGCATCGCGCACCGGGCTGCCACTCGAGGGCGCAGCGGACCGCTTCGCAAGTCTTGCTTCGCAGGACACGGCCGTTGAACTGTCCGGCGAGCTCAGGGGAGCTGCAGTCGCACTCCTCAAGATCACGACCGACCTGCGCTGGATGAATTCGGGGCCCCTGTCGGGCCTTTCCGAGATTTCGCTGCCGGCCCTGCAACCGGGATCCAGCATCATGCCGGCCAAGGTGAATCCGGTGATCCCGGAAGCCGCTGCCATGGCCTCGGTCTACGTCATGGGCTGCGACACGGCAGTCGCGATGGCGGGCGCCTCGGGCAATTTCCAGCTCAACGTCATGCTGCCCCTGATCGCGCACCTGCTGCTCGAGGGCATCAACCTGGTCGCGGGGTCGTCGAACGCGCTGGCAGAGCGCGCGATACCCGGGATTCGCGTCCACACGGCACGCATTTCGGAATCGCTCGCGCGCAATCCGATGCTCCTGACCGCGCTCGCACCGCGGATCGGCTACGACCGCGCCGCGGCGATCGCGAAGCGCGCGGCGGCGGAATCGCGCCCGATCCTCGACATTGCCGTCGAGGAGACGGGCCTGCCGCGCGAGGAGCTCGCGCCGCTACTTGATCCCGCGCGCCTCGCGCGCGGAGAAGTGCCGGGGGCGTGAGCGCTGTGCCGGCCGTAGCCACGCACCAGCTTCCGACGGTGCAGCTGCGGGAGTTGCTCCGCGTGCGCCTCGCGGCCGAGCCGGCAGCGGGCGCGCCAAGGATCGGCCATTATGGCGGCGTGGATCGCCATCGGCTCGAGTCGCTCATTCCCGCTCCGGCCACGCGCGCGGCGGTGCTCGTGCCCATCGTCGATCGCGGCGACGAGCTCACCGTGCTCCTGACGCTGCGCGCCCTCGATCTCAAGCACCATGCCGGGCAGATCTCGTTTCCCGGCGGACGCCTGGAGCCCGGCGACGCGAATGCGACGGCGGCGGCGCTGCGCGAGACCGAAGAGGAAATCGGGCTTGCCCGCGACTTCGTCGAGATTCTCGGTCGCCTGCCGGAGCACGCGGTGATCACCGGCTATCGCGTGACGCCCGTGGTCGGACTCGTGCGGCCGGGTTTCACCCTGGTCCTCGACCCGACCGAAGTCGTGGGTACCTTCGAGGCGCCGCTCCGGCACTTGCTCGATCCAGCGACGCACTCGCCGCGCAAGCGGCGTATCGCGAACGAAGAGATCGAGACCATCGACCTGCCCTGGGGCAGCTTCAACATCTGGGGCGCAACCGCAGGCATGCTGCTGACCCTCGGCGACGTTTTGGGTGAGACGGCGGCACATGGCCATTGACCGGCTGCTCTCGATCATGGCGCGGCTGCGCGATCCGGAGCGCGGCTGTCCCTGGGACCTCCAGCAGGATTTCCGCTCGATCGCACCGCACACGATCGAGGAGGCTTATGAGGTCGCTGATGCGATCGATCGTGACGACCTCTACGCGCTCCGCGACGAGCTCGGCGATCTCCTTTTCCAGGTCGCATTCCACGCGCGGCTTGCGGGCGAGCAGGGCGCGTTCAAGTTCGACGATGTTGTAAATGCGATCTGCGACAAGCTGACGAGGCGGCATCCACACGTCTTCGGCGACGCCGTGGTCGCCGACGCCGGCGAGCAGAGTCGTGTCTGGGAGCGCATGAAGCGCGAGGAACGCACCGCGCGCGGCGACGGTGGCGCGCTGGCGGACGTCCCCGTCGCGCTGCCCGCCCTGACGCGCGCGAGAAAGCTCGGTTTGCGGGCGGCGCAGGCGGGCTTCGACTGGCCGGACGCGAGCGGCCCGCGCGCCAAGGTCGACGAAGAACTCGCGGAGCTCGATCGCGCGTCAGCGTCCGGGGACGACGGTGGCCGCGAGGCGGAGCTCGGAGACCTCCTGTTCTCGGTCGTGAACCTGGCACGTCACCTCGCGGTCGACCCCGAGGCAGCGTTGCGCCGTGCCAACGAGCGATTCGCACGCCGCTACAGTCACGTGGAAGCGGCGCTGGCCGCCCTCGGCGAGCCGGCGGCCGGCGCGTCGCCGGAGCTGCTCGACCGGCTTTGGACCGCGGCCAAGGCGGAAAACCCCTGATTTCCAGGCACGTGGTTGGTGCCCGGAGCGTTCAGGACGCATTCATTTGCCCCTCCGTAGATTGGCCACAGTGCCATTAGAGGAGGGTGCACCATGTTACGCACAATGAATGCGATCGCGGCGGCTGCCGGACTAGCGCTCGCATCGGGCGCGGCGCTCGGCGACGACCGCTATGAAGGCGACGGCGACTACGACTTTGCGCCGGTGGTGAACGTCGAGCCGCTGCGGCACCAGGTACGCGTCAGCGAGCCTGTCCGCGAATGCTGGCAGGAGGCGAACTACGCGTCGGACAGGCCGTTCTCGTCTAACCACGTCGGCGCGACGCTGCTCGGCAGCGCGATCGGCATCGCGCTCGGCAACCAGGTCGGCCATGGCCGCGGCAAGGACGTCGCTCGCGTCGCCGGTGCCGTCATCGGCGGTGCGATCGGGCACAACGTGTCGGTCGATCGCGAGCGACAGGAGTACAGCGACGGCGGCCGGAGTTACGAGCGTTGTGACGTGCGCTACCGCGACAGCTATGAAGAGCGCATCGACGGCTACCGCGTGACCTACGAGTACGCGGGTCGCCAATACGTCACGCGCATGCCCTACGACCCGGGCGAGCGCATCCGCGTCCGGGTCGCCGTGACCCCCACGTGACCTCGAGCCGGACGACCCGGGCCGCCACGCGCGGCCCGGGCCTTCGCTTCCTCTAGAATGTGCCCATGGCCATGAACCGCATGCTGTCGGTCACCGCCCTGTGCCTCCTGCTCGGGAACGCCGCGGCCTGGGTCCCGGAGGCGGAGGCATCGGACGGCCACCACGGACGTGATCGCGGCGCGCGCGTCGTCGACGACCGGTCAATCTCGCTGGACGAGGCCGTCGCGCAGGCCGAGCGCCGCTACAAGGCGCGCGCCGTCAAGGCGGAGGAAAAGCGCCACGGCGACCGCGTCGAGTACCGCATCCGCCTCCTCGGGGACGACGGCCGCGTGTTCGAGGTGCGCGTCGACGCGACGACTGGCCGCGAAGACTGAGGAGACGGCGATGCGCCTTCTCGTGCTGGAAGACGAGCCGGCACTGCGCGAGACCCTCGCCCGGCAATTCCGCGACGAGGGCTTCACGATCGACGAGGCGGGCGACGGCGTCGAAGGCGAATTCGCCGGCCTCGAATACCCGATCGACATCGCAGTGGTCGACCTTGGGCTGCCCGGACGCTCGGGCCTCGAAGCTATCCGGGCCTGGCGCAAGGCCGGCAAGAATTTCCCGGTGCTGATCCTGACGGCCCGCGACAGCTGGCAGGAGAAGGTCACGGGCCTCGACGCCGGTGCGGACGACTACGTCACCAAGCCATTCCGCTTTGAAGAAGTGCTCGCGCGGGTGCAGGCGCTGCTGCGCCGCTCGGGCGGCTGGTCGCAGCCCCTGATCCAGTGCGGCGCGGTCGCGCTCGACACGCGCGCCCAGGAAGTGCGCGTCGCGGGCGAGAAGGTCGACCTGACCGCCTTCGAGTACCGCCTGCTCGAGTACCTCATGCTGCGTGCGGGGCAGGTCGTGTCCAAGGCCGAGCTGACCGAGAAGCTCTATGAGCAGGATTTCGAACGCGACAGCAACACGATCGAAGTATTCATCGGGCGCCTGCGCCGCAAGCTCGACCCGGAAAATCGCCTCCAGCCGATCGAGACGCTGCGCGGCCGCGGTTACCGGGTCGCGCGCGGCTGACCGTGGCCCGTCCGGTTCCATCGCTCCAATCGCGGCTTGTACTGACGCTGGCCGCGGTGTTGCTCGTGGCGGCCGGAGCCGCCGCTTGGTCGCTCGACGCGCTCTATCGCAACCTCGGACTTCGCGCACAGCAGGACGTGCTCGACGCCCAGGTGATCGCACTCATCTCGTCCGCCGAGATTGGGGCGGACGGCCGGCTCGTGCCGCAGAACCTTGCAGAGCCGCGACTGGCGACGCCGGGCTCGGGCCTCTATGCCGAGATCGAGGGCGCGTCAGGAAGCTGGCGCTCGCCATCGGCCGTCGGCAGCGGCCTCGCTTTTATTGCGGCGCCGAAGCCGGGCGAGCGGCGCTTCGAGCATGTCCGGCTCAGCGACGGCACGCGCGTGCTCGCGCTCTCGCTCGGCGTGCACTGGGAACCGGAGACGGGCGCGGCCCGCGATTACGTGATCCGCGCTGCCCAAAGCCTGGAGCCCTGGTACGCGCAGCTTCTGCGCGTCCGAGCCGGGCTCGTCACGGGATTCCTGCTGCTGGGCCTGCTGCTGCTCGGCGGCCTCGCCGTCGCGCTACGCGTCTCGCTCGGCCCGCTGCGTCGCCTCGAGCGCGAGATCTCGGACATCGAGGCCGGCCGCCGTGAATCGCTCGGATCGGGTTGGCCGCGCGAACTGTCCGGCGTCACCGGCAACCTCAACGCGCTCCTCGTCGGTGAGCGCAAGCGGCTCGAGCGCTACCGCACGACGCTCGGGAACCTCGCGCACAGCCTGAAGACGCCACTCGCGGCAATTCGCGGCCTCCTGGAGCGCGGAGAGTCGGCGCCGGCCGCGCTCGAGCCGCAGCTGGACCGCATGCAAGCCATCGTCCAGCACCAGCTGAAGCGCGCGGTGTTCGGCGGCAGCGGCGCTACGGTGGCTGATCACGCCGTGCTGGAGCCGCTCGAGCAGCTGCGCGCTGCGCTCGCAAAGGTCTACGCCGACAAGGGAATCCGGATGACGCTCGCGGCGGCTCCGGGAACGGCGTATCCGATCGATGCGGGCGACCTGCTCGAGCTCGCCGGCAACCTCATGGACAACGCCTGCAAGTACTGCCGCAGCGCAGTCGCCATCCGGGCGACACCATGGACCGCGGCCGAATGGCGCCGGCCCGGGTTCGTGCTCGAGGTCGAAGACGACGGCAGCGGCATCGCACCCGCCGAGCGCGCGCGCGTGCTCGAGCGTGGCGTCCGCGCCGACGAGACCGTTGCAGGTCAGGGCATCGGACTCTCGGTCGCGCGCGAGATTGCGGCCGCCTACTCGGGGACGCTCGAGATCGGCGAGAGCCGCCTGGGCGGCGCCCGCGTCTGCCTGAGGTTGCCCGGCCGCTGATTCAGCCGACGTCGAACTTGATGCCCTGGGCGAGCGGCAGGTCGCTCGAGTAATTGATCGTGTTGGTCTGGCGCCGCATGTAGACCTTCCAGGCGTCGGAGCCCGACTCGCGGCCGCCGCCGGTGTCTTTCTCGCCGCCGAAGGCGCCACCGATCTCTGCGCCCGAGGTCCCGATGTTCACGTTGGCGATGCCGCAATCGCTCCCGGCGACCGAGAGGAATCGCTCGGCATGCTGTAGCCGGTCGGTGAAGATGGCCGATGACAGGCCGTAATCCGTGTCGTTGTGCATCGCGATCCCCTCGTCCAGCGTCTTGAACGGGATGAGGTACAGGATCGGCGCGAAGGTCTCGTGCTTGACCACCGGCATGTCGTGACGGGCGCGAACGATCGTCGGTTCGACGAAAAATCCCGAACCCGCCATTGTGCGTCCGCCGCAGAGGACCTCTCCACCTTGCTTGCGCGCGTCATCGAGCGCGGCCTCGTACTGGCGCACGGCCGAGCCGCCGACGAGCGGCCCCATCAGCGTCGTCGGATCGAGCGGATCGCCGATCCGCACCTGCTTATAGCTCGCCACGAGTCGGCGCTGGACCTCTTCGATGCGCGACTCATGGACCAGCAGGCGCCGGGTCGTCGTACAGCGCTGGCCCGCGGTTCCCACGGCCCCGAACACGACCGAGGGTACGACGAGGTCGAGGTTCGCGAACTCGTCCACGATGATCGCATTGTTTCCGCCGAGCTCGAGCAGGCTCCGGCCGAGCCGCGACGCGACGCGCTCGCCGACGTGCCTGCCGACGCTCGTCGACCCGGTGAAGCTCACGAGCGCGACCCGCTTGTCATCCACGAAGCGGCTCGCGAGCGCGTTGTCCGCCGGAATGAATAGCTGGAAGATCGGCGGCAGCTTCTCGGCCTCGATCACCTCGTTGCAGATCTTCTGCACGGCGATCGAGCAGAGGGGCGTGTGGTGGGAAGGCTTCCAGACGCTGATGTCGCCGCATACCGCCGCGATGAAGGCGTTCCATGACCAGACTGCGACCGGGAAATTGAATGCCGAGATGACCCCGACCACGCCGAGCGGATGCCACTGCTCGTACATCCGGTGGCGCGGGCGTTCCGAGTGCATCGAAAGGCCGTACAGCATGCGCGACTGGCCGACCGCGAAGTCGGCGATGTCGATCATCTCCTGCACTTCGCCATCGCCCTCGGCCTTGATCTTGCCCATCTCGAGGCTGACGAGGCTGCCGAGGAGGCCCTTCTTGGCACGCAGGGCCTCGCCCATGAGGCGCACGGCCTCGCCGCGGCGGGGCGCCGGGACCTGGCGCCAGTCGGCGAAGGCGGCAGCCGCGCTCGCCATCACGCGCTCATAGTCGGCGGCGGCAGCCGGGCGAACACGGGCGATGACCTCGCCGGTCGAAGGGTTCACCGAGTCGACGAGGGGCGTATCGGCCGCAGCGTGCCATTCCTTGCCCGACCACGCGCCAGGATTCACCGCGGCAAGGCCGAGGCCCGCTAGGATGCGGCCGGAATCGCCGGCGATCTTGTCCTGCATGGGTTTCCGTTCAGTATTCATCGAAGCGCTCCTGCGCGGCTCCGTTGCCGCCCTGCCTTGCCCTCGACCACGATCCGGCCGGAGACGGACTTGTCCTTGCCATGGCTGTACCAGGCGCCGAAGCGGTTGGCGAGCACCTCCGGCAAGCGGAACTGCTCCTGCCGCACGAATCCGCGGTAATCCTCGGGCTTCGCTAGCACGAGGTCGACGACGGCCGTGATGCCGGCCGCCGTCGTCACCTGGATCGCCGACCACAGCCGGCCCAGGATCTCCTGCGGATAGATCTTGTTGACGTAGTTTTCCTCGCGCAGTTCCCCTTCCTGCCGTCCGCTGACCGCGACGTAGACGATTACGACGTCCTGCAGCGTCTGCGGCACCGCGTTCTCGAGGATGCGTTTCAGTGTCGCCCGGTCGTGATTGAGCTTCAGGTCGTTCATCAGCAGGCGCATCTGCTCGCAGTGGCCGGGGTAGCGAATGGTCTTGTAGTTCATCTGCTCGCAGCGCTCGCCGTAAGTCTCGCCGAGCGAGCCGAGCCCGCCCGACGTGTTGAACGCTTCGTAGAGCGTCCCGTCGATCGCGATCTCCTCGAGGCCCTCGAGAGGCGCCGCTTCGACAAGCCGGCGGTCGGCAATGGCGTAGCAGGGGTTGCCGTATTCGTTGATGAGGCCCTCGGTCGACCAGGTCAGCGAGTACTTGAGAACGTTGTTCGGGTGCTGCGGTAATGCGCCGACGCGCATGCGGATGCTGCGGAGCTCGTCGAAGTGCGTGATGAGCTCGTTGGCCGCAATGGAAATGAAGCCGGGAGCGAGGCCGCATTGCGGGACGAAAGCGGTGCCGGCACCTTCCGCCGTTGCGCGCACGGCGCGCGTGACCTCGACGTCCTCGGTAAGGTCGAAATAATGCAGCCCCGCCTCGCGCGCGACCTTCGCGACGCCGGGGTTGCAGTAGAAGGGCAGGGACGAGATGACCGCGTCGCAGGGATGCTCAGCGACATGGCGTGCAATGGTCGCCGGGTCGGTCGCGTCCACGCTGAAGGCCGAGACATTCCGCTTGCCGTGGGCCCGAACGACCGCACGCGCGGTGTCGGCATTGACGTCGGCGAGCTGGACCTCGTAGCCGACGGCGTCCGCGAGCAGGCCCGAGATGAGCGCGCCGATCTTGCCGGCGCCGAGAACGAGTACGCGATGCATCGAAATTCCGCCTGAAAATGGGTGGCGCATTCTGCCCATTCCGCCGGGCTTAAACCACCCCCTTTTGGCCATAATTTTTGCAGTGCAATCAATCCGTGTACGATGGCCCGAACGATGAACGTCGCGGTCGAAACCGGCGGGTGGAGCCCGGATAGCTGGCAGCGCCTGCCGGCCCTCCAACAGCCCGCCTACAAGGACTCCGCGCGCCTCGCGCGCGTACTCACCGAGCTCGCGCGCTTGCCGCCGATCGTCGTGTCCTGGGAGATCGACCAGCTGAAAGACGAACTCGCGGCGGCGCAGCGCGGCGAGCGCTTCCTGCTCCAGGGTGGCGACTGTGCCGAAGGCTTCACCGACTGCGATTCCGACACGATCGCGCGCAAGCTCAAGATCCTCCTGCAGATGAGCGTCGTGCTGTTGCACGGTCTCAAGAAACCCGTGATCCGCGTCGGACGCATCGCGGGGCAGTTCGCGAAGCCGCGCTCGGCCGACACGGAGACGCGCGAAGGCGTGACGCTACCGTCGTACCGCGGCGACCTCGTCAATCGTGCCGCTTTCACCGCTGCGGATCGCGAACCTGACCCGGAGCTGCTGCTACGCGGATACGAGCGCGCAGCGCTCACGCTCAACTTCGTGCGCGCCCTCGTGGACGGTGGCTTCGCCGACATGCATCACCCGGAGTACTGGGACCTCGGATTCCTGCAGCACGCCAAGCTCCGTGACGCCTACCGCAGGATCATCGACTCCATCTCCGATTCGCTCGACTTCTATGCCGCGATTTCCGGCTCGCCGGTGCATGAAGCCGCGCAAGTGCGGTTTTATTCAAGCCATGAAGGACTACACCTGCTTTACGAGCAGGCGCAGACCCGCTATCTGAAGCGTCGCCAGCGCTGGTACAACCTGTCGACGCACATGCCATGGATCGGCCTTCGTACCGCGCGACCCGGAGGGGCGCACGTAGAGTATTTCCGCGGCATCGCGAACCCGATCGCGGTCAAGGTGGGCGAGGGCACCGACGCAGCGATGCTCGGGGAACTCGTCCGGATCCTCAATCCGGATGGCGAACCCGGGCGCCTGACGCTGATCCACCGATTCGGGGCGCGCCGCATCGACGAATCGCTGCCCGCCATGATCCGCGCCATACAGGCAGCCGGACGCCAGGTGCTCTGGGTGTGCGACCCGATGCACGGCAACACCGAGACGACACCGCAAGGCGTCAAGACGCGCCGATTCGAGAACATCCTCTCGGAGGTCGAGTCGGCTTTCCGGATCCACGCCGAGTCCGGCTCGATCCTCGGCGGCGTGCACTTCGAGCTGACGGGCGACGATGTCACCGAGTGCACCGGCGGCGCGCGCGGACTCACCGAGACCGATCTTGCGCGCGCCTACCACACGACCGTCGACCCGCGCCTGAATTACGAGCAGGCGCTCGAGCTGGCGATGCTGATCGGCCGCCAGCGCCCGCAGCCGTGAGTACGGGCGCGAAACGGGAACCGCCGGCGATGAGCGGCGCAGCGGCCGGCCCGCCGGCGAGCGTATCGCCGGAATGGCGCGAGGTGCTGACGCCCGGCGCCATCGCGTTCGTGAACGGCCTTGCCGACCGGTTTTCCGAGGAGCGGCGGACTCTCCTCGCGCGGCGCGCCGCGCTCCAGCGCCAGTTCGACGCCGGCGCCCTCTGTGATTTTCCCGACGAGACGCGGGAATTGCGGGAATCCGAATGGATGGTCGCCGCGATTCCGGTCGACCTCCAGGACCGGCGCGTCGAGATCACGGGGCCGACGGAACGGAAGATGGTCATCAACGCGCTCAATTCGGGCGCGAACGTCTTCATGGCGGACTTCGAGGACTCGCTGTGCCCGAGCTGGTCGAACCTGATCGAGGGGCAGGCAAACCTCATGCAGGCCGTGCGCCGGACGCTGACGCACACTTCACCGGAGGGCAAGCAGTACCGCCTGAACGAAAAGACGGCTGTCCTGATCGTCCGGCCGCGCGGCTGGCACCTCCCGGAGAAGCACTGGCTGCTCGGCGAGGACGCGATCGCGGGGGCGTTCATCGACTTCGGCATTTACGTTTACCACAATGCCGCCGAACTCCTGCGCCGCGGCACCGGGCCGTATTTCTATCTGCCCAAGCTCGAGAACCGCTTCGAGGCCCGGCTTTGGGCGAATGTCATCGCGCATTCCGAAGAGGAGCTCGGCCTGGCGCGCGGCACGGTGAAGGTGACGGTTCTCATCGAGACCATCACCGCCGCGTTCGAGATCGACGAAATCCTCTATGAGCTTCGCGACTGGATCGTCGGGCTCAACTGCGGACGCTGGGACTACATTTTCAGCGTCATCAAGAAATTCGGCCATCGCCCCGAATTCGTCTTGCCGGACCGCAGCTCCGTCACCATGGCATCGCCGTTCCTGCGGGCGTATTCGCAGCTCGTGATCCAGCGCTGCCACCGCCGCGGAGCATTCGCGATGGGCGGCATGGCGGCGCAGATCCCAATCAAGAACGACCCCAGGGCCAACGAGATCGCGCTCGCGCGCGTGCGCGCCGACAAGGAGCGCGAGGCCGGCGACGGCCACGACGGCACCTGGGTCGCGCACCCCGGGCTCGTGCCTGTCGCGCGCGAAGTTTTCGACCGCCTGTTGCCGGGCCCGAACAACCTGCATCGGCTGCGAGAGGACGTCGTCGTGACGAGCGCGGACCTGCTGCGCGTTCCGGACGGGAAGGTGACGCGTGCAGGCGTTCGCCTCAACGTCGACGTCGGGATCCGCTACCTCGCGGCATGGCTGGGCGGCAATGGCTGCGTGCCGATCCATAACCTGATGGAAGACGCCGCAACCGCGGAAATCTCGCGCGCCCAGCTCTGGCAATGGGTGCGCCACGCCACGCCGCTCGAGGATGGGACCGCCGTCACGCTCGACGGTGTCCGCGACGAGGCAAAGTCGGTGCTGGAGGGGATTCGCGCGGAGACGAGCGACGAAGCCTTCGAATCCGGGCACTTCCGCCGCGCGGCAGCACACCTCGACCGTCTTACCGCCGGCGCAGAATTCGAGCCGTTCCTGACGCTCAATGCCTACGAAGACATCGACTGACCCTGGAGACTTCATGACACCGCAGTCCGCCGCACAGATCGAGAGCCACTGGAAGGAGAGCCCGCGCTGGAAGGGCGTCACTCGCGGATACACACCCGCGGACGTGGTCCGGCTCCGCGGTTCGGTGCAGGTCGAGCATTCGCTTGCGCGGCTCGGCGCCGAAAAGCTCTGGCGCTACCTGCACGAGTTGCCGTTCGTGAATGCGCTCGGCGCGCTGACCGGCAACCAGGCCATGCAGCAGGTGCGCGCCGGTCTCAAGGCCATCTACCTCTCGGGCTGGCAGGTTGCGGGCGACGCGAACAATGCCGGCGAGATGTACCCCGACCAGTCGTTGTACCCGGCGGACTCCGTGCCCTCCGTCGTCCGGCGCATCAACAACACGCTCCTGCGCGCCGACCAGATCTGCCACGCCGAAGGCAACGACAAGGTCGACTGGCTGCAGCCGATCATCGCGGACGCCGAGGCCGGCTTCGGTGGCGTGCTGAACGCATTCGAAATCATGAAGGCCATGATCGACGCGGGCGCCGCAGGCGTGCATTTCGAGGACCAGCTCTCGAGCGCCAAGAAGTGCGGACACATGGGAGGCAAGGTGCTCGTGCCGACGCAGGAAGCGATCAACAAGCTCATCGCCGCACGCCTTGCCGCCGACATCTGCGGAGTGCCGACAGTCCTCGTCGCCCGCACCGACGCCGAATCGGCGACGCTGCTCACGTCGGACGTCGACGAGCGCGATCACGCATTCATCGCATCGAAGGAGCGCACGGCCGAAGGCTTCTTTGCGGTGAAGTCGGGCATCCCGCAGGCGATCGCGCGCGGCGTCGCCTATGCGCCATACGCGGACCTTGTGTGGTGCGAGACGGCGACGCCGGACCTTCAGGAAGCGAAGGAATTCGCCGAGGGCATCCACCGCAGGTTCCCGGGAAAGCTGCTCGCCTACAACTGCTCGCCATCGTTCAACTGGAAGAAGAAGCTCGACGACGCGACGATCGCAAAGTTCCAGCGTGAGCTCGGCACGATGGGCTACAAGTTCCAGTTCATCACCCTCGCCGGTTTCCACGCCCTCAATTTCTCGATGTTCGAGCTCGCGCGCGGCTACAAGGACGCGCAGATGAGCGCGTACGTCGCGCTGCAACAGGCAGAGTTCGCGGCCGAGCCGGCCGGATACACGGCGACCAAGCACCAACGCGAGGTCGGCGCCGGCTACTTCGACGACGTGACGCAGACGGTGAACGGCGGCAATTCCTCGATCACCGCGATGCGCGGCTCGACGGAGGAAGCGCAGTTCAAGGCGCGCTGAAGCGGCCCGGGGCCGCGTTCGACCCGCGCTGTCGGCTCTGCCCGCGCCTCGCGGGGCACCTCGCCGCCGTCAAGGCCGAGCATCCGGACTATCACTGCCGGCCGGTCGCGCCGTTCGGCAGCCGGCGGCCCCGCCTGCTCGTCGTCGGGCTGGCGCCCGGCCGGCACGGGGCCAACCGCACGGGGCGACCGTTCACCGGCGATCACGCTGGCATCCTCCTGTACGGCACCCTGCACGCAGCGGGTTTCGCCTCGCGGGCCTTATCCGTCTCGGCCGGTGACGGTCTCCGGCTCGTCGATTGCCGCGTCAGCAATGCCGTGAAGTGCCTGCCGCCCGGCAATCATCCGAACCCGGACGAGGTGAGGCGCTGCAACCGCTACCTGGTCCGCGAGCTCACCGAGTTGCCCCCGGGTGCCGTCGTCGTGGCCCTGGGATCGATCGCCCATGGCGCCATCCTGCGGGCACTCGGGATGCGGCCGTCAGCGCATCGGTTCACCCACGGCGCCGAGCATGCGTTGCCCCGCCGCGGCCGGCTGCTCGATTCCTATCACTGCAGCCGGCTCAACACGAACACGGGTCGCCTGACGCCCGCGATGTTCAACCGGATCTTCATTCGTGCCCGCCACTTGATCGGGGACTGAGCGACGCCACACGATGGAGCCGTGAGCGAGTTCGATGCGCGCGCCTACATCAAGCGGCTACCCGACCGTCCGGGCGTCTATCGCATGCTCGATGCCGACGGGAAAATCGTCTACGTCGGCAAGGCGAGGAGCCTCAAGTCGCGCGTCGGCAGCTATTTCCGCGCGGACCAGGTCCAGCCCAAGGTCCAGGCGCTGGTCCGCGCCGTGGCCGGTATCGAGGTTACGGTCACGAACTCCGACATCGAGGCGCTCCTGCTCGAGCACAACCTCATCAAGTCGCACCGGCCGCGCTTCAATGTCACCCTGCGCGACGACAAGAGCTTTCCCTACGTGCACCTCTCGGCGCACGAATTCCCGCGCCTTGCCTTCTACCGCGGCTCCCGCAAGCTGCCGGGACGCCTGTTCGGGCCGTACCCGTCGGCGAGTGCAGTGCACGAGGCGCTGAACCAGCTCCACAAGCTGTTCCGTCTGCGCAGCTGCAAGGACACCTTCTTCGCGAACCGCTCGCGGCCCTGCCTCGAATACCAGATCGGGCGCTGCTCGGCGCCGTGCACTGGGCTCATCGACGCTGCCGCCTATGCGCGCGATGTCGAATCAGCGTGCCTGGTGCTGGAGGGGCGGGCGAAGGACGTCACCGTTCGCCTCGGCGCGGACATGGAGCGCGCGTCAGAGCGCCTCGAATTCGAACGGGCGGCGATGCTCCGCGACCAGCTCGCAGCCCTGACGGACGTCCAGGCGCGCCAGGTCATGTCGCGTGCCCGCGCGGGGGCCGACACCGATGTCATCGCGGTCGCGGAGGAGGGCGGTGAGTTCGCGGTCGCGCTCATGTTCGTGCGCGGAGGCCAGGTACTCGGGACCTCGACTTTCCATCCGCGCGCACCGATCAGCGAGGCGCCCGAGGTCCTGTCAGCGTTCCTCGCGCAGCACTACCTGGAGCGCGAGCCACCGGCACGCATTTACCTCTCGCATGCGATTGAGGACGCCGACGCGCTCGCGGCTTCGTTCGAAGTACGCGCGGGCCGGGCCGTTCGGATCAACGTCGCGCGCCGCGGCTACCCGCAGCGCTGGATTGCGCTCGCCCGGCAGAATGCTGCGAATGCGCTTCGCATGCGGGACGCACAGCAGGCCGGCATGGACGAACAGCTCGCGGAGCTCGGCCGCTTCCTCGGCCTCGACGCACCGCCTGCGCGCATCGAGTGCTTCGACGTGAGCCATACGCAGGGCGAAGCCACGAATTGCTCCTGCGTCGTGTTCGGCCCGGAAGGGCCCGTGAAGGCGGAGTACCGCCGCTACAACATCGAGGGCATCGAGCGGGGTGACGACTACGGCGCGCTCCGCCAAGCCCTGATGCGCCGTTACCGGCGCCGCAAGGACGAGGAGGCGCCGCTGCCGGACATCCTCCTGATCGACGGTGGCCCGGGGCAGCTCGCAGCCGCGCTCGCGGTACTCGCGACGCTCGAAATCCGGCTGCCCGCCGTGGCAGGCGTCGCAAAAGGCGCGGACCGGCGTGCCGGGCAGGAGCGCATTTTCTTGGCCGGCCGGGAGTCGGCCTCTATACTGCCGCCGGACTCGAAGGCACTGCACCTGATCCAGCGCGTGCGCGACGAGGCGCACCGCTTCGCGATCAGCGGCCATCGACGCCGGCGCGCGAGGTCCCGCCAGACCTCGATGCTGGAGTCGATCGCGGGCCTCGGGCCCGCGCGGCGTCGCGCGCTGCTGCGCCACTTTGGTGGCCTGCAGGGCGTGCTGCGCGCGGGGTCCGAGGACCTGGCGCGCGCGCCCGGCATCGGACCGGCGCTGGCGCAGACGATCTTCGAGCACCTGCATCCGGGAGCGGGATGAGCGGCCCTTACACGATTCCCAACCTGCTTACGGCGACCCGCATCGCGCTGATCCCGGCGATCATCGTGCTGTTCTACATGCCTTACCACTGGTCGGACATGGCCTGCGGGATCATGTTCGCCATCGCCGGAATCACTGACTCTTTCGACGGCTATCTCGCCCGCAAGCTCGGACAGGTTTCGCCGCTCGGCGCCTTCCTCGACCCGGTCGCAGACAAGCTCATCGTCGTGACAGCGCTCGTGCTCATCGTCAGCAAGAACCCGGTCTGGTACGTCACGCTGACGGCGGCGGTGATCATCGGGCGCGAGATCGCGATCTCGGCGCTGCGCGAGTGGATGTCAGAGATCGGAGCGCGCCACAAGATGCAGGTTTCCGGCGTCGCGAAGTTCAAGACGATCGTGCAGATCACGGGACTTTCGATGATGCTGTTTCACGAGGACATCCTGGGCCTGCCCGTGTATGAATTCGGCCTCGTCCTCACGGTGCTTGCAGCCGTACTGACGCTCTGGTCGATGATCGCCTACCTCGTCGCTGCGGCCCCTGAACTCAGGGGTTCCCGCGGAGCTTGACAGGCGGGGGAGCCCTCCTAGAATGTTGCGTTCAGTTTCGCGGCACCCCGCGGGAATAGCTCAGTTGGTAGAGCGCAACCTTGCCAAGGTTGAGGTCGCGAGTTCGAGCCTCGTTTCCCGCTCCAGAATTCACTGAAACCCCGGCCCGCCAAACCGGGGTTTCGTGTTTAATGCGCCCGAAGGCTAGGTGGCAGAGTGGTCATGCAGCGGCCTGCAAAGCCGTGTACGCCGGTTCGATTCCGACCCTAGCCTCCAGAGAAAATCATCGCGCAACTGGATGAAAGACACGCCAAGCGCGAATTGAATTAACGCATACACGGCAACGAGACCGGCAACCCGCCCGTCCGCCCTCAATCACTTCTCAACGCGACCCTGGTAAACGACGGTGATTGCCAGCTGTCGCCGCGGCCGATCTTTGCGACGTGCGCAGATTGCAATTCCTCTAATTGGGCCAGCACATATTCCAGGAGGGCACTTCGCGACTAATTCTGCTAGCCCGGCAACGTGCTTTTTGCCGTGCCGCCGTAGGTATTGACCGACAGAGCGATCGCAGCCGATGAGCGCCTCGATGACGTGTTTGACAAAAACGTATCGTGCATACTTTGAAGCGCGGTTTCTCCCTCGTTTACGTCTTGATCAAACGGAGGAGGGGGTCCATGCTGAAGGCGCTGTGAGGGGTACTGCCATGAAGTGCCATACGGCTGAGAGTCGATCGGTTGTATTGCGCCGGTTTGCGGTTGCTCTCGCTTCTGGCTGGATGGTCTTCAGCGCGATGGCGGATCCAGGAAACCTCATCACCCGGCATCCTTTCCCGGCGCAGTCGTCGTTCGTGCTGACAGATGACCATCCTGGAATTGCGGCCAATCGCTCCGGCGATTTCGTCGTGGTATGGACTACTGTGACGGACCCGGACGTTCCTGACGCGGGAGGTATTTGGGGTCGGCGCTTCAAACAGAATGGTGTGCCGTACGCAGATCAGTTTCGAATCACGCTCGCCGAAGGCGCCGCGACTCCGCGGGTGAGCGATTCCGAGATCGCGATGAACGGTGACGGTGACTTTGTAGTGGTCTGGTACAAAAGTTCCGCCTTTGGCGCAGACCAGGTTCTGGGCAGGCGATTCGATCCTGCAGGCGCCCCGAAGGAACAGCCATTTGTCGTCAGTCCCGCAGCGCAGGAGGTGATTGGCCTGCCGGTATCCGTTGCAATCGCTTCGGATGGCGCTTTTGTGGTGATCTGGGGTGCCAGGGATCCTGACTTCGACGACATCGCGTATTTTGGCCAGCGCTTTAGCGCCGCAGGTGAACGGTCCGGACAGGTATTCCGGATTGCACCGGCTTGGAGCTTGGCGGCCGTGGCGATGAACGGTGAAGGTGGCTTTGTGACCATTTGGGACGAAGCCACCGATGGCGGGGGAACTAGATTACGAGGAAGGCGCTATGACTCGAGCGGCCAGCAGGCGGGCGGGGATTTCACCGTTTCAGATCCGGGTGCAGGCCGATCGGCGACCAGCGCTTCCATAGCGATGAGGAGCAATGGGGAATTTTTCGTCGTGTACAGCCGCAACGACTTACTGGGCACCTTCGGTTCCGAATCGCTTGGCCTGTTCGCGCGCCGGTACAGCGCGCTGGCCGCGCGGCAAGGAGGTGAAATTCGCGTTTCCAAGCCGGGTACCGTGGATTTCAGAGGCCAGGTCGATACGGCGATCAATTCACGCGGTGATCTCGCCGTCTCCTGGATTGCCGGGCAGGTCCTGCGGCTAGGTGGCACGTCATTTTTGCATACGCGGCTGTTGGACGCTTCCGGCAACCTCGTGGGTAAAGACCACGAATCTTTGTTTCCGGAAATTCGCGACCCCAATGGTCCGGGACCCAGCAATTCGACCGTTGCGATTGACGGAATGGGTAGATTCGTAGCCGCGTGGCAGCAGCAGTCCGAGAATCCGGACGAAAGCGGGCACGGTGACAATATTTTTGCGCAACGCTATGCGGGTCCGGACGATACCCGCGCCTCCTGTGGCGGCTATATAGCCTCCAAAGTGGGTACCTCAGGCTCCGACGTCATTTCGGGCACATCGGGCGACGATGTGATCCAGGCTCTGGGTGGTAACGACATCGTTTACGGCAGCAATGGGGCCGACATCCTCTGCGGTGGGGACCAGGATGATCAACTGTTCGGAGAATCCGGAACCGATCGGCTGTTGGGCCAGACGGGGGACGACTTCCTCACGGGTGGAAGTGGAATTGATATTTGCGATGGCGGCCCGCACGTGAACTCAGATACCGCAGTAGGCTGCGAGGCGACAATCCACATTCCCTGAGATTGTCTGCAGCGCGCTGGAAATAGCGCGAATTGCGGTTGGCACCAGCGGGCGGCTGAAATCTCATTATCACATGCGGCTTTCATAGTCGCGGCGATCGATCCGAGAAGCATTCATGTCGGACCAAGAACCCTACCGGGCACTTTTTCTGTGCACCGAGAACTCGGCCCGAAGCATCATGGCGGAATCGCTGCTCAATTACTGGGCCGGCGGCGCGTTCCGCGCGTACAGTGCCGGCACACATCCCAAGGGCACGATCAATCTCGTCGCACTTAATCTCCTGCGGCACATGAATCTGCCGACCGAGAGTCTGCGCAGCAAAAGCTGGGACGAGTTCACGACTCCGGATGCCCCGGTGCTCGATTTCGTGTTCACAGTGTGCGACCGGGCGGCCGGCGAAACCTGCCCGGTATGGCCCGGCGATCCGCTGAGTGCCCATTGGGGCGTGCCGGATCCGGCGCTCGACACGGGCAGCGATGCGGAGCGTTGGGCCGCGTTCCGGGACGTCTTCCACGAGCTTGAAAGCCACATCAAGGTTTTCACGAGCCTGCCGCACGCATCGCTCGATCGCATGCGGCTCCAGCAGCACCTGGAGGACATTGGCCGCGCACCGCGCCGGCTGCAGCCCGCCTGACCGTACGCGGCGGCGGGGACGCTAATCGAAGCGCCAGGTCGGCCCGACGACGACGAGATAGCCCCCGTCGAGGTCGAATCCGACGTCGGCCACCAGCTGGAACTTCTTCGAGAATTCGAGGTTTGAGCCGACGTCGTACATCCACTCCGTGTGCGGCCGCTGGTCGGCCTCGAACACGAAACGGCTGCCGTCCGGCAAGTCCGTGTGCCCGACCGCCGTCGCGGCCGTGTCCCAGCTCCCGACCCCGAGCCACATCTGCAGCGGTAGCGTGCCGATCTTGCCGCGGTAGCCCGCACGGACAGTCGCGATCGTCGCCTTGAACTTGTCGTCGAAGCCGAGATCGCTCTGGATGTAGCTGACGTCTGCGACCAGGAAGAAATTCTGGTAGCCGCCGGCGAGCGCGAAGCCAAGGCCGCCGATGAAGCCATCGAGCTCGGTCGGGATCCTCCGTTCGTAGACCACCTCGCCACCGCCGGGGCCGGGCGTCGAGATCGTGATTTCTGCGTGCGTGTCCGACTCGTTGTGCACGTAACCGAGCAGGGCATAGACGTTCAGGAACGGCAGCACGAACAGGTCGGCCTTGAAGTTCGCATTGAAGACGTCGCTGCTCGAGCCGAGGTGCACGAAGTCACTGATCGACGTGCCCGGGTTGCCTTCGAGGCCGAGCCGGACGTCGGTAACCTCGATCTCCCGGTCCTTGAGGCCAGTCAGGACGAGCGCCGCGCCATAGGGCAAGGGCAGCTCGTACCCGCGCGCGCGCGCTTCGTCCGCAAGCAACGGAAAGAACGAATGGGACTCGTCAGGAGCCGCTGCAGGCGCAGAGGCCGGCGGCGGTGCAACGGGACCGGTCTCTTCGCCTGACGCGCATGCTATGGGTGCCAGAATCGCTGCTACGAGGGCCGCTGCGACGTGTGCAGCGTTCATACGGGTGACCGACGCGAGAACGTCAGAGCTGTAGCTGGATGCGGGTCTGGAAGAATTGCGTCCCGCCCTTGACGCCGAAACGGTCGAGCTCGCCGTAGCCGTAGGCGATCTCGAGGCGCACATTGGGCGACATGTGCCAGTTGACCATCGGCGTGAAGCGCCAGAACTTGCCTCCCTGAATCGCGCCGTCATCGAGGTCAGTATAGGAGAAGCGGGCGACGAACTCCCACGTGCCCCTGCCGCCCTTGAACACATCGCTTGCAGGCACGATCCCGCCGAACACGCCGGTTTTCGCATTGTAGGGCCGGCGCTCACCGCCAGTCAGCCACGTGACCATGACCTCGCCGCCGTGGAAAAAAGGATCGCCCGACTGTGGTGCGGCGTTCTGGTTGAGGAAATACTCGCCGCCCAGGAAAAGCGAGCCGCGCTCGTAATAAGCCTCGAGCCCGATCGTCTGGGTATGGTCGACGGGGAACTGCCCCGTATCGATCACGAACGGCGCGGAGAAAGACTCGGGGCGGGACTTGTACTGCATGTTCCCGTCCTCGTCGGTGCCGTAGCGATAGGCGAGTCCGAAGTGCAGGATGTCCTCCGACTTGCCGTGGAACGGCTGCCAGACGCCACGGGCCACGAAAGTGTTGTCGTTCTTGTTGAACGATTCCGTCTCCGTGTACTCGTCACCGTAGGCGCCGACGTTCCAGGCTATGCCGCGGGATGGCACGCTACCGCGGAGCTGGATGCCGTCCGCGAGAATCGGTATGAACGCATCGTTCGACGTCGCGCGCTCGTTGGTCCAGCCGTTGTAGCCGACCATGATCTTGTTCATCGAGATGCCTTCCTTGGTCCGCCCGATGAAGAGGTCGCCGCCCCATTCCGGCATGTCGACGTAGATACCGGTCTGGCGCCAGAACCAGGTCTTCTTTTCCGGCGCCGGGTCGTACATGTAGCCAATCGTGTACCGCAGCCGCGGAGAGAATTTCAGCTTGCCTTTCAGGAGGAGGCGTGAGTCGCGGATGTAGGTTTTCGGGTCGAAATCGAATTGCGACTCGCTGTCCGAGTCCTGCGAGTAGTTGGCCGAATCGTAGAGAAAGCCGCCGCCGAGGCGCGCCGTGAACCAGCGGCCCTCGTATTCGTTCCAGTGAACCATGCGGCGCGTGGGCTCGTCGGAGCTGCCTTCGTCGGAGTTGACGGAGGCTTGCTCGTCATCTGCGGCGGCATCCTCGGACTCCGCCCGCGCTGGACAGGCTATCCATAGCCAGGACGCGGCGAGGATGCCGGCGGCGAGCAGCTCGTAGCGAGCATGCCCGCCGCCGGAAGGAGCCCGATTCATCGCACCTCAATACGTGTAGAACAGCTGCTGCAGCGCCTTCGCGTCGTGCGGCCGGAGCAGCGCGAGCGACAGGAGAATACGCGACTTCTGCGGATTCAGCTCATCG
>Ga0075428_100000827_pt1 | contig 32384 bp, 36 predicted proteins | sample RhiMetdeltSRZDD2_FD_75291 | JGI IMG/M metagenome (GOLD analysis project Ga0075428, IMG submission 75291) | Populus rhizosphere microbial communities from Tennessee, USA - Rhizosphere MetaG P. deltoides SRZDD2 | ecosystem: Host-associated > Plants > Roots > Rhizosphere > Soil | place: USA... | reverse complement strand
TTTTGGAAGGTTAGGATTGGTAGAATAGGCCATAGCAGGCCTCCTTTCTGTAATTGTTTAGTCGTAATTACAGTATACGGAGCCTGCTTTTTTGGTTGCAATGGTTTTGGGTTGGTACGGGTGGCTTGCATTCTTCCGGCACATCTGGTACAATGATAGGCGTATCGCGGGGTGGAGCAGCCCGGTCAGCTCGGATGGCTCATAACCATCAGGTCGCAGGTTCGAATCCTGCCCCCGCAACCAAGAAAATATCCTCATCCCAGATGAGGATATTTTCTTGGTTCCCCGATGCAGTGTTGGATGCTGCGACTTTTTGCCAAAGGCAAAAATAGTCGGCCATCGGCCGACATCTCTCGTTTCCTTTAAAAGAAAGTTATCTTAAGGTATCATGAGATGATAAAGTCATGTACTATTTCACGCATAAATACAAAATGATATCGTATATAGAAAGAATTATCCATGTCACTCATTTTAATCACCGGCATCTCCACCTCGGGTAAATCCACTATCGCTAAAGAGCTCGTAAGGCGTGGCTTCGAAGCCTACGATACTGAACATAACGGTATTAGCGCTTGGTACAACAAAGAAAGCAATGAGCGTGCTGCTGAATTCGGTCAGGTACCGGAACGCACAAAAGCGTGGATGGATGCACATGAATGGCGCATGTCTATGGATTGGGTGCAACAAAAAGTCACAGAGGCTGCGGATAAGCCCATTTTTCTGTGTGGTGGAGGTGCAAACGAACCCGAAGTGCGAGCCGTGTGCGATAAAGCCGTCTGGCTGAAAACTAACGAAGAAACAATCCGTGCGCGAGTAAATAACCCGCGTGATCATACGTACGGCACAAAACCCCACGAGTTAGAGCGTATTCTTGAAGGCAACAAGGAGAAGGAAGCTGAATATCTTGAAATAGGTGCAGTTATAGTCGATGCGACACGAGCGACTGACAAGGTGGTGGATGAGATACTGGCTAGCCTTTCCTAGCTAATCTAACGTACTCGTTTTCGATACGCCGCCACCCGCTCCCTCGTTGCACACGCAGCTGAACAGTAGCTGCGTCCACCACCCTTTCCTGAGTCAATAAACGGCCGGCCGCATATTGGCGAGGCGCATAAACCGCCGGGGTTACGTTGTTTCTCGGCCAGTAATGTAGCCAGTGCTAAAGCTGACGAGGCTGCGAACCATTCCGCCCATGGAGCGTGATCGTTGCTGTCGACATGCAGATGCCAAGGTGTATGACCATGTGAACTAAGCCGCGGTGCGCCAGCATACTCGTTAAGCAGAGTATTTAATAGTTTAGCTACTCTTTCCGTGTCTTGAGCCGCAAAGACGGCATAAAGCTTCTTAGCTGCGGTCTTAAGATCATCAAGATCAGTTGAAGTGACGTCGCTCTTCTCGCCGTAACCTTTCAAAGTCTCGGTAAGTTGCCGGGTTAAGATTTCAGGCTCCAGTTGATCCTTGTTTTGCAAAACGAAGATGACATCAGCAGCACGTTTTGCGGCGTATGTTGCCGAACCAAGAGAAAGGGTGTTTGCATTTTCCATACCCACAGTATACTATATGTAACATGTTTAATAAAGTAAAGCGTTACACACTAATACATTATCTCTTTGGGGCACTGCCAGCTCGGCTTGGCGACGAAATGTCCGGTCAGGCTATCTTACTTATGGGATTAGCCCTCACAGGGAGTGTCGCACTTGGCTCAACAGTACTGGCTGCACTAACATTTTCAGCAGCAATCGGTGGCCCATTGCTGGGCACAATACTCGACCGCTCGCTGCATCCTGGCAGGGTCTTAGCGTATACACTTGGGTTGTATGCGGTCGGTGTTAGTTGTATCGCCGTATCTCTTGCCTACGCACCGGTGTGGCTCTCTATAGCTATTGCGCTTGCTGCAGGATTCCTTATGCCCGCGATCTCTGGCGGTTGGTCGTCTAGGCTAAAGTCATTCGTTGTCGATGGGCAAATGACCAGAGCGAGTGCTATTGATGCGACGACATTTAATATCGCGGGGTTAGCTGGACCAGCAGTTGCCGGACTAATTGCAATCTTGTTCGGCGCGCACTGGGCAGTTGTTGGGCTGGTCGTACTACTGGTTGCAGCACTGCCGATGGCGTGGTCGTTGCCACAAAAAACAACACAGAAATCGTCAGTCCATACTGCTACGTTCACACAAGATGTAATGGCGGGCTTTAAAATTATCGTGCAAAACAAGAAGCTATTCAGAATAACCCTCGTGTCCGTCATCTCGTATATGGGTATTGGGATGCTGTGGGTAATCTATCCCCTTGTTGGCCAGGAATTGTTTGGTAATGCAGGCTATGGTAGTGTTCTCGCATCGGTAGTGTCGGTGAGTGCTCTTGTAGCTACCATTGCCTATGCTAAGTGGCCGACCAAGCATAGTCCGGATGCAATAGCCTTTATTACGACTCTCATATTGGGTGCGGCTATGCTTATACTGGCTTTCTCGAGCAATATTGCAGCAGCCCTTGTTGCAATGCTAGTCGTGGGATTAGCTGACGGGCCACAGCTGGCCGCTATATTTGCCGTGCGACACCGCGAAGCGTCGGAACGGTCACGCAGTCAGGTGTTTACGACGGGGGCAAGCTTGAAGATTACCGCTGCTGCCGTGGGAGCGGCATTGGCTGGCCAGCTAGCTGGAGGGTCGCTACTAATGGTAATAGTTGTGGCTTGTTTTGTGCAGTTTGTGGCTGCCGGAGTATTTATTGTCGCTACTTACTCCTACTCCCCCCAAAAAGAAAATTAACCCACTGCTGCATGTTACTCGGCTCCTCTTGCGGCACCGCTGCCTTCGGCGCCACCTGTGCATCAGCACTCTTTGCTGCTGCAGAATTCGGCGGCAATACCAACGTCTTTTCGCCAGGATTTACCAGCCCCAGCCGCTCGCGCACAGCCAGCTCCTGATATTCGCTACTTTTAAAATACCGCTGTTGATACGCCAGATTCTGTAGTTCCAATTCCGTCAGTTTCTGCTCGCGCGCCTTGCCATCAACCACTTTTTGCAAAGCATAATTACGCTGCATCACATCCACCGACGCCCAAGCCCAGCCAGCCCCTATCACCAACGCAATCGCCACCACCAGATTATTCACCGTAAAATAACGATGACGTGCATGATAATACAGTTTTCGAATGTTTATTTTTTGCATGTTTTCACCACCATTATAGCCCAACAGAGAAGAATACGCTATAATATGCCCAGCGGGGGCGTAGCTCACCGGTTAGAGCAGATGGCTCATAACCATTTGGTAGTTGGTTCAATTCCAACCGCCCCCACCAAAAGCTGCTGATTCACACCACCCACCACGCGAAACATCGTACGGTGGGTGTTCTTGTTGTTACCCTGTGTTGCCTTGTCGCCGTATGTGGTCAAAAACACACCAGACGGTGATGTCCGTGCATCCGGCACCTTCTCCGTCTCGCGCCCGTCCTGAACATCCTGTGCGTTCCTCACGGTGTCCCCCATCTCGTCGGCGACCACCCGGTCGCCATCCAGAAGTGCGGCGAACGGTTCAGTCAGTTTCGCGTGCGCCACACTTCCGTCGTCGCCGATCAGCAAGCGTTCAAAGAAACCTTGGTTAATCTGCCGACGAACATGCCCTGGTGCCCCGAGGTAGGCGTGTTGGCAGTTGCTGGCTGCCGCCAGCGCTGCGTCGAGGGTGGCTTGGATGGTGGTGTTGGTGACTTTGGCGGTTTTGATTTGCACATCGGCTTCGGTGAGTTCGCGGGTGAGGCGATTCATTTCTGAGGCGAGGATGTCTTGGGGGATGGCTCCGGCGTAGTGGGCTTGGAGGAGTTTTTGGCGTTGGTCGGTTATTTGTTGTTTGTGTTTGGTGGCTCGGTGGAGGGTGTGGTGGGCTTGTTGTTGGCTGACAAAAACATTATTATTGTTGTTTCTATTACACGAGGTATGATATTATTAACTACATAAAAGCATAAACAGAAAAAAGAAACATGGCACGATTACCAATACCCGGATCAGATGATGGACAATGGGGCGATGTACTCAACGATTTTCTTCTTGTTGCGCATACTTCTTCAGGCACCCTTGAATCCGATGCCGTCAGCGCAAGCAACCTGCAAGATAGCTCGGTAACAGATGTAAAACTCTCGGCCACCTCGGGCTCAAATGGTCAAGTGCTCACAAAAAACACTGGCGTCAGCGGCGGACTGGAATGGACCAGTGCCGCCGGATCACCCGACGCCACCACCTCATCCAAGGGTATCGTCCAGCTGGCGGGCGACCTAGCCGGCACTGCTGCTGCGCCCACCGTGCCCGGCCTAGCTGGAAAGCAAGCTTCGAGCGCCGAACTGTCGGCTATTGCCGCCCTCATCCCCGCAAACGACGACCTATTACAGCGCAAAAGTGGCGCCTGGACCAACCGCACACCGGCGCAGGTAAAAACCGACCTCGCCCTCACCAAAAGCGATGTCGGACTTGGCAACGTCGATAACACCAGCGACGCCAACAAACCCGTTAGCACCGCCCAACAAACGGCACTGAACTTAAAGGCAGATAAAACGACGACCATCTCTGCAGGCACAGGTCTCACAGGCGGCGGCGATTTGTCAGCCAACCGCACCTTGACCGTGAGCTATGGCACCACAGCTGGCACGGCCGCGCAGGGGAATGACTCGCGCATCACCGGCGCAATCCAATCCACCATCGTCGACGCAAAAGGTGATTTAGTTGCCGCCACCGCAGCCGACACAGTTGCACGCCTGGCCGTCGGTACAGACGGGCAAATCCTCACCGCCGACTCCACGCAAACCACCGGTTTGCGCTGGGCGACAGCTGCCGCAAGCAGCGGCGGTCTGGCCGAATACTACCCTATATCAGCCTATGGCTTCGTCGCGATTGCAGACACCGTCACCTCATTTACCGTGGGCGCAACCTTTGAATCCCACGTCGTTCGCATGTTCGTTCCCGCAGGCAAGGCCATTACGGCTGCAGGCGTCCTATTGGAAGCTGGCGGTAGCGTTGGCGCGGGCGGCCTGAACAGTTTTGCTATTTACGATGACGCCGGCACACTCGTGGCCGCAACACCCACCGATGACACCCTCTTTACCAGTTCCGGCTGGCGCTTCAAAGATTTCAGCTCGCCGATTGCCGCCCAAGGCTCCGACCGCTTCGTACGTGTCCATGCCAACGTTAGCGGCTACTCTTCGCTACCTACCGCCATGTATTCTATCGTCACCCCTAGCTCGGGCGCTGCATTCAACAGCGGCTACAATATGCCCAACCACCGGCGCTCGGTATACACCAGCGCGGTCTCCTCGTTCCCAGCATCGTTTACGCCATCATCGTATGGCAACGTATACCAATACCTGCCGCTTCTTGCATTAGGATAACAAACACCCCACTAACTGCTGATACCAGCTCGTTAATGGGGCATTTGGCACCTGTTTGTTTGATATAACTGTATCATTAATCGTGCTTGTGTTTCAAGCATTTACACACAAAAAACCCGTAAAAATATTTTACGGGCGTCTTGTCTATAAATAGAATGTACTAGTCTTTTTTGATCTTGCTAATGGTCAGGAAGCCGTTGCGTGGGTTTTCCTTTACTTCGCGATCTTCTGGAAGATCGGTTGGCTCGCCTTTAGCATTTTTTTCTACCTTTGCAAAAAAGTAGATGGTCTGTGGCTTGCCACCGCGGAGCGTGACATCTGTTTTGTGCAGGTAGTATGTAATACCCTTCGAGTTAGTGTGCTTGTAAGCCATAAGTTCTTATACCTCCTATTAGCGTCTTACTTTGCTAGATTACCGCCTTGGCACAGTCGTTGTCAACATTTAAATACCCCTGTAATGTTGTTTCAATAGTAAATGCAGGATCCCCAGGCCTGCCAACCGCACCACAATCATCAGTAAAATCACACCGCACACTACTGCCGACCAGCCGGCAAAATCAGCCGACCACAGGGGGCTCGCGAAACTATACCGGTACAGCGACGTACTAGGAAGCGTGACATTCTGCGCAGGGTCGGGCGAGGGCGGATACTTGGACAATTCATCTGTAAAACACTGCACGTACGCTGGCGACCACACCGTATACTGCGGCCGACACACCGCCTCGGCCTTGGCATTAATATTGCCATTCGGGTTGCTGTCGGCCTTGGTTGCATCCACTACCTTTTGGGCATCGCGGCGATATTGCTGCTCTAGGTAAAAAACACCCGAATCAGCGTTCATATGTTCCACGCTATATCGTTGTAAATCATACAGTCGGCTTTGAATGACCTGCACATCACCGGCTTTATCGGCCGCCAACACCGCATCCCGGCGCTGCGCCATGCCAATGTTATTCAGGCGCAAAAAAGTCGCCGTCACAAAAGCCATCAGAATAGCCAATACCAATAACTGCCAGGTTTTCACCCATTGCAGCTGCCTTATGCTTTTTTTAACTCGCCGTTTATCCACCACGTAAAATTGCCCACCTCTATGGTACTGCTATTATTGTAGCACGAGCGGGATGGCCGGCGACTAACGAAATGATATACTAAACACATGAACATCTACTTCTCTGGCATCGGTGGCGTCGGCATAGGGCCGCTGGCCGAGATAGCCCTTGATGCTGACTACAGCGTGCAGGGTTCAGACAGGCAAGAATCGCCCCTCACGCGAGCACTCGAAGCCCGCGGCGTACCCGTAGCCACTACCCAGGACGGCGCGTTCCTGCAAGCCTGCCACAGCACACAGCCCATCGACTGGTTCGTCTATACCTCCTCGCTGCCCGCCAACCACCCCGAACTGCAGCTGGCACAGCAATTAGGCATCAAAGCCACCAAACGCGACGAACTTCTGGCACACATCATCGCAGATAAAAACCTGCAGCTCATTGCCGTCGCTGGCACCCACGGCAAAACCACCACCACCGGCATGCTGGTGTGGTCACTGCAACAGCTGGGCATTCCCGTCAGTTACTCCGTCGGCAGCACCCTCAGTTTCGGCCCCAGCGGCAAATTCGACCCCGCCAGCCAGTATTTCGTGTACGAATGCGACGAATTCGACCGCAATTTCCTGCATTTCCGCCCCCACCTGTCACTCATCACCTCGCTGGGTTACGATCACCCCGACACCTACACCACGCCTGGCGACTACACGGCCGCCTTTCGCCAATTCATCCGCCAATCTAGCGCGACCATCATGTGGCACGCCGATAACAGCGACATCCAGGCCACCGCTAGCGACGGTTGGATACTGGGTGACCACGAAGTCCTCGATATGCACCTTGCGGGCGCCCACAACAGACGCAACGCCACTCTGGTTGCCAAGGCTGTCGAATACCTGCAATTAGGCCAGCACGCCGAGGTCATCGACATCCTGCAACAATTCCCCGGCACCAGCCGCCGTTTCGAGCGCCTAGCCGATAACCTCTACAGCGACTACGGCCACCACCCCGTGGAAATAACCGCCACACTGCAGCTCGCCCGCGAATTGTCCAGCCACGTCGCGCTGGTCTACCAACCCCACCAAAACCTGCGTCAACACGAAATCCGCGGCCAATACACCAACTGTTTCGAACAAGCCGACGCCATCTACTGGCTGCCCACCTACCTCTCACGCGAAGATCCCACCCTCCCCATCCTCACACCCCAGGAACTCTCCGCTAACGTCACCAACCAACAGGCAGTTCACATTGCCGACCTCAATACCCAGCTGTGGCAGGCCATCCAGGACGCCCGGCGCGCCGGGCAGCTGGTTCTGGTTATGGGCGCAGGTGATATCGACCCCTGGATACGCCAGCAGCTTCGCTAGCCCTAGCCACTCCCCTCCCGTCGCCACACATGCTATACTAACCATATGGACAAAGCCGTCGACTGGTTCAATACACACACGCTTGAAATACTCATCGTGGTCATCATTACGGGGCTATTCTATTACGTTGGCGTTAAATTCATGCGCAGCATCGTTGGCCGCGCCGTTCGTGCCACGCGCCGCCCGGACTGGCACCAAAAAGACATTGAAAAACGCCAAAATACCCTGGTAGGCCTCTTCAAAAACATCTGGCGCGTGCTCGTCATTACCATTGGTACCTTCATCATATTTGGTAAGCTCTTCCCAGGCACCGACCTTGCGCCGCTGTTTGCCAGCGCTGGTATCATCGGCGTCGCCTTCGGTTTCGGCGCCCAGTCACTCGTCAAAGATTTCCTGTCGGGCATATTCATCATTTCGGAAAATCAATACCGTGTTGGTGATATCGTTGAAATCGACAGCGCCAGCGGCACCGTTGAACGCATCGGCGCACGCTCTACCGTACTGCGCGATGCCGACGGTAACGTCCATTACTTCCCCAACGGCATGGTACAGCACGTTGTCAATAAAACGATGGGCTACAGTCGGGCTCGTTTTTCTATTGCCATCCACCCCAGCAGCGACCTAGATTCCGTCATCGAACTCATCAATGAAACCGGCCAAAAGCTCGCCCTTGAGGACAAATGGAAATCCAAAATCATCGAAGCGCCCGCCTTCGTATCCATCGAAGAATTCACCCCGTCCACCGTCAGCCTGCTCATCTCTGCCAAAACCCAACCCTCCGACCAGTGGTCGGTCAGCGCCGAAATGCGCCGTCGCCTCCTAATACTATTCGAAGAGAAAAACATCGCACTCGATGCCATCACACAAGCCCCAAAAAGCTCCAAGAAAAAATAACTACTGGGACATTTCGCCAGGCGCATCAATCGACAGCGACGCATCGCTCATCACATCACCACCAAAGCTCTCGTTACTGCCGATTTGCTGCACACGCTGGTCGTACAGTTTGCGAAATTGCTCGAGCGCATTCTTATCCAACACACCCGTTGCCGGAAAGCTATCCAACGTATCCGATCGCGATGCCTTTTCCCGCACCGACACATAGCCCGGCCTACTGAGGTCTAACTGAGCGGCGCCACTGCTGGCGTACAACGCCAACGCAATCGCCACCAGAAAAAGCGAAATCGCTACCGTTATCGCCACCATCAGCCCAAACCGATGGCCAGCCCACGGACCCGCTGCATGCCTATCAGCCATCAATTCTTCTTGGGTCATTGCGCGTCCTCCTGCACCTTCTTCGCGAAATCGTCAAACTGCTTGCTATAGGCCTGAATCGTCCGCTGCAGCGACTGCGAATTGTCATAGACAATCCCCCGTTTATTGCGCGTATCGGCTACGCTATCATAAAAAGCCACCGGTTGATTCGTGCAGTTTATCTGTAGCGTTTTCGACATCGCCTCTTCGTACGTTTGGTAATTTGCCCGGAATTCAGCCAGTTGGCGCTCATACGTGGCCGCCGTTTCCGCTAACTTTCCGCCATCTTGCTTGCTCGCGGCAATCCGGCTATCTAGCGGTGCCATCAATTTCGTCGAGATAGATTCGTACAATTGCCCGCGGTTAACGCGTAGCAACGCATCGCTCGCGTGCACCTGGCGCAAACTCGACTGCGCCTCCACGCAGTGGCTGCGAATCCGCTCAATATGCGCCTCCGTCATTGGCGCGCTTTGCGCCCGCACCACCGTGGTCGCCACGCCAGCCACAGCAACAATCGCAATAAAAACAAGAAAACGCTTCATACCCTTATTATCATACGAACCGGCCTATTTGGTCAAATGCAACGTCCGTCCCGTCTGCGTCACCAGCCCGTCGCGCATGAGCCCTGCCAATGCCGGCTGCACTCTTTCATCTCCGTCCAGCGCCTCGTCCAGCACGGCGGTTGTCATATCAGCCGTCGCGAGCAGCCGCACAATCTGCCCGCGCACCTCGCGCACACTTCCCCGCAAAGGTGTTTGTTTCACATAATGCTGGCTTTGCGTCACGCGCCCCGCACCTTGTTTTTTCAGCCATGTACCATAATCCATCACCGCCCAATAAAACTCGCGCGGATGCTCGCAGTCCAACGTCGCCTCCACCAGCTCGCTCAGCTGCGCGTCGCTAATTTTCTCGCCATCCGTAAAAAAGTGATGAAAATACACCGTCCGCACGTTTGTTTCGATAAAAACCGCCGGTTGGTTAAATGCGTACACCCGTATCGCGCCACTGGTGCCCGCCCCCACCCCAGGTAAGCGCAGCAATCCCTGGGGTGTATCCGGGAACACACCCCCATATTCGCCCACAATCAGCTTGGCCGCCTCGTGCAAAAATTTCGCGCGGCGATTATAGCCCAGCCCACTCCACAGCGTCAGCACCTCGGCCAAACTCGCCGCCGCCAACGCCTTTTCATCAGGGAAACGCGCCACAAACGCTTCAAACTTCGGAATCACCCTGTCCACCTGCGTTTGCTGCAACATCAGCTCGCTCACCAGCACATAATACGGCCGCGTATCGCGTCGCCATGGCATGTCACGGTACAATTCGCGCCCCTTCGCCCACAGCATCTCTTGAAAGTCATTTTGATTCACGCTTTTCATTATACCGTTGTATACTAGAAATATGACAAGCTATGTTCTTGGTGGTGGGTGTTTTTGGTGCTTGGACGCGGTCTACCGGCGAATCCGCGGCGTCACGCAGGTAGAAACAGGCTATGCGGGCGGCACTGGCCCAGCCAATTACCCCAGGGTATCCACAGGCGAAACAGGCTACGCCGAAACCGTCCAGGTGACTTTTGACGAATCAGTCATCCCGCCCGAAACCATCCTCGACATCTATTTCCTCATTCACGACCCCACCACCCCCGACCGCCAGGGCAACGACATCGGCACACAGTACCGTTCGGTCATGTTTTATGCCGACGATCAACAAAAACAAGCCTTCCAAGCCGCCACCGCGCGCGCCCAGGCAATTTGGAAAGATCCCATCGTCACCCAGCTCACACCACTGGACACCTTTTACCGTGCCGAGGACGAGCACCAAGATTATTTCAACCACAACCCCGACGCCGGCTACTGCCAAATCGTCATTGCGCCAAAAATAACCAAAGCTCGCGACAACTATAAAAAATGGTTCCTCCAGGAGGACGCATGAAACTAACCAAATACGAGCACGCTTGCTTTACAGTCGAAAAAGACGGCCAAGTGCTCGTGGTCGACCCCGGCGGGTTGTCGCCGGACTTCATCGCGCCAGCAGGCGTGGTAGCGGTGGTCTACACACACGATCATTTTGATCATTTCAACCACGAAATACTGGAAAGCATAATCGATAAAAACCCCGAAGCAATCGTCGTTGCGCATCCATCTATCACTTCTAAAATAGAAGTTTTCAGCACCCAAGCCGTCACTTCCGGCGAAACCATCACCGTCGGGCCGTTTACGCTCGCCTTCTGTGGCGACGTTCATGCGCTTACTCATGCGAGTGTTCCGCCCGCGCCCAATCTTGGCATCATGATAAACGAACTACTATACTACCCTGGCGATTCCTTTACGCTACCTGGCCAGCCAGTCGATACGTTGGCGCTGCCAGTCGACGCCCCTTGGATGATGCTCGGCGAAGCTATGGATTTCCTAACAGCAGTAAAGCCGCGGCTGGCATTTTCCACCCACGACGCGCTATTGTCGCCCGCCGGCCAAGAAGTCGTCGACAACTGGCTAAACCGCTACGCAGCGGCCAACGACATCGAATACAAACGCCTCGATACACCCATTGAAATCTAAAAGGAGCCGCACTAGGCGGCTCCTTTTAGATTTTCACTTCGTTACTTTAGGTGTTTCCGCACGTCCTCTCGGACTTTACGACCCACCTTTTCACCAGTCGTTGCCACACGGGCACCGCGAGTTTTGGCTTCTTTGGCTAGCTCGTCGCCAGCACCTTGGGCGCTGCCCATAAATTCGTCGAATTCACCGCGAACTTCGTCGGCACCAGCACGCAATGATTTGTAACCATCACGAGCAGCCGCCTTCGCCTGACCAACCTTTTCAGCTGTATAATCTTGGGCTTCACGCGCTTTACGTTTTAAATCTTTACGGGTTTCATCGCCACTTTTGGGGGCTAGTAGTAAACCGGCGGCAAAACCGATAGCTGCTGCGGCTAAAATTTTTACTGTTTTACTCATGTTTTTGTTCTCCTTTTTGTGTTATTTACGAAACATTTTGACCACTTGGCCAATCACTTTGGCAGGCACCAGCCAATCACTGGCAGCTGCGACATTTTGCGTAATCTCATCAATACAGTTGATGATGCGCTGTACCTTCACCAGTATCACGATAACTGCTGCCAACAGGCCGACAATCACGACCGACAACAGCACCACCGCAATGGTGAGGAGGGTTATCACGGCGCTTGTATCCATGTTTGTTTGCTCCTTGTGTTTGTTTTTAATGTTCTAACTTTTATACTGTAGCACGGATTTGACAAAAAAGCAATAGCGGGATGGATTAGTGGGCTAAATCTATAGAAAGCTCTTTTAGCTGTGCCGAATCAACCGTACTAGGCGAGTTCATCATCACATCAACACCAGAACCGTTCTTTGGAAAGGCCACGACTTCACGAATATTATGTTCGCCCACCAGCTCCATCAGCATACGGTCAACTCCAAAAGCACAGCCAGCATGCGGCGGCGCGCCGAACTTGAACGCGCCCAGCATGGCGCCAAATTTTTCTTCAACGTACGATTTGTCGTATCCCAATGCGCCAAAGGCTTCATACATCACCTCGGGGTTGTGGTTGCGCACGGCGCCCGAACAGATTTCGTAGCCGTTCATCACCATGTCGAATTGGTCGGCCACAATGCTCAGCTTGTCTTCGCTTTTCAGCGCATCGACGCCACCTTTTGGCATAGAAAACGGGTTGTGGCCAAAGTCGATTTTGTTGGATTTTTCGTCCCATTCGTAGAACGGAAAGTCGATAATCCATGCCAGCGCAATGACATTGGGATCTTTGAGGTTGAAATGGTTGGCAAATTCTATGCGCAGCTGCCCCAAAACTTTGTTGACGACCAGCCGTTGGTCGGAGCCAAAGAACACGATGTCGCCGTCTTGGGCCTGCATGGTATTTTTAATTGCAGCCAGCTCGTTGGCAGACAGGAATTTCGCGATTGGTGAGGTGACTTCCCCGTTTTGGAAGGTCAGATACGCCAATCCACCCGCGCCATTGGCTTTGGCGATTTCGGTGAATTTATCTATTTGCGACCGGCTCAGGCCTGCGCCGTTTTTCACACAGATCGCCTTGACTACTCCACCGTTTTTGAGCGTGTTTGCAAATACACCAAATTCAGTTGCTGCCAAAACGTCGGAAAGGTCGACAAGCTCCATGCCATAACGAAGGTCTGGCTTGTCGGTGCCGTACCTGTTCATGGCGTCTTGGTAGGCGATTCGCGGAACTGTTTCAGCTAGCAGCGTTTTACCCGCAAACTCGGTGACGAGCCGCTTGATAAGTGGCTCGGTGAGCTGGCGTACCGTTTCACCTTCTTCGACAAACGACATTTCTAGGTCTAACTGATAAAACTCGCCGTACAAACGGTCGGCCCGCGGATCCTCGTCACGCAAACAAGCCGCAATTTGGTAATAACGCGACACGCCGCCCACCATCAATAGCTGTTTGAACTGCTGTGGAGCTTGGGGTAATGCGTAAAATTTGCCAGGGTGAATGCGCGACGGAATCAGGAAATCGCGCGCGCCCTCGGGACTAGAGTTAGCCAGGATTGGCGTGGTAACTTCCATGAAATCTTGCGATTCCATGAACTGGCGAATGAATTTGTTGTAGTCGGAGCGCTGTTTCAGCATGGTCTGCATTTTAGCGCGACGCAGGTCGAGGTAGCGGTGTTTCAGGCGAAGCTCTTCGTTGGCCAGTGGCGCGTCGTCGTGAATCTGGATGGGCAACGCTTCGGATTTGTTCAAAACACGAATTGTCTCGACGACAACTTCAATATTGCCGGTTGGGATGTTCGGGTTTTTGAGCGTTTCATCGCGCTCTTTCACCATGCCGCTCACAGAAAGAACATACTCGTTCCTCACGTCTTCGGCGATCCTAAAAGCGTCCGTTTTGTCAGGATGGACAACCAACTGGATGATGCCGGTGTGGTCGCGCAGGTCGATAAATATCAGGCCGCCATGGTCGCGACGCGTATGCACCCAGCCGCTGACGGTCACTTCCCCGTTTGGTTGTGCCACTAGTTCTCGTACTAATGTTCGTGTCATAATTTTCCTTATAGATTAGAGTTGGAGGCTTTGGAAATGGGTCGATGGCGCAAGTAGCACAGCCGGGCTAATTGCCGACCCGTAGATTACTGTCATTATCTACTCGCCATGTCATATTGGGTTCATTATACCATCTACCGCCGGTGTTGTCAGTAGCCCCAGCGATTCTTTGCGACCACGCAAAACTCGCCATAGCCACGCAGAACACTAGAAGAAGTACAAAGCCCCCTTATGTGTCAACTTTTTCATACGCTGATTAAAAGTATTTTAAAAACAGTCTTGAAACTCCATCAACTGCCCTTCTGTCTATCTGCCTTCCTTCATTCATTTTGCTCGTCACCTCTTCTTGAATATTAAGCGCCACCCACGCTATGCGGTCATTCGTCGTAGCCCTGTCGCTATCCAATAGCCTTTTAAAACCTGCACGCATCTCTTCGACGCTCGGTAATGGCTTATTGAATATCTGGGGGCGCAAATATCCGCCAGTAATTTTATTAGCAAAACAATACACGAGTGTTTCAGAATAGAGCCCTTTCCAGGTGTATCCGGTTGGCGCTAATTTACCAGATGGGGAAATTATGCTGTCGTATGAATCCTTATATAATTTACGTGCTGTCGATGCTTGGAATTCGATTTTATGAATAAGCTCATGTACGAGCGTGCAGATAGTTGAGTTGGTATCGCTAGTATGTTCTCTACCGGCAGGATGCAGGAGCACGAAATCGGTATTATTGATTGCATGGCCAGCGGATGGCGCAAACGGTGCATTTTGTATAAGATAAACGGTAGTACTTTTATCGAGTTGAAACGGCGACCCAAGGAACTGAGCAATTTGTTTTAACGGTATGTTAAATTGTGATAAATCGGATTGTTGGAGTTTTTGACGCCTTGCCGCAAGAGGCTGCTCGATATCCACCCAGAGGTTTGCAAACAGCGTTTCAAAGCTCCTTGCTAAATGTCGTATTTCTACTGCCTCTAGGCTTGCGATGCGGTTGCAATAGAGTTCCGATAAAACCCATCTCGGCTCTTTTGAGTTGAGTAGTATATGTTTAATCATCGTGAGCGCGTTGGTTTGGAGGCTTGATAGGGTGCCTGCTTTTTCTTTGAAATAGGCATGCGTCTCGATTTCTGGTTGGCGCGCATCCCATTCAGATAACGCCTGTACCCAATAGTAGAAGCAGGTGCTTTTACTGACAGTAATATCAATCTTCATCTGGTATTTCATTATACTCTACGCTAGACTATTTTCTGGAGCAATGTATGTATGCCAATAGTGACAGTCATTCCCGCTCCAGGAAGGTTCGCGATGACCGGTGAGATAGTTCCCCTTACAAATGCCGATTTGAATGTTGTATCTCGAGATTTTAACCATCTCTTAAAAAGAGATAACAATCATGATATAGCCGGCGAGTTTCCCAATTTTGTGAAGAAGTGTGTACAAGGCGAGGCCAATGTACGAGACGCCTTGTCTAGAGCCAGAGAAAGCATCTCTCCTGGCAGGACAGAGATGTTTATAGTATTTTCCGGAGTGTACGCAGTTGGCCTAAGCGTTGTAACTAACGACGTGGAGGCTCCTCGTGACGTGGGCAACCCGGACTGGCCTAATTTATCAGGGTTTGTATGTCATCCTTTCAGAGGAAGAGGGCTCGGCAGGCTTTCCATAGAGAAAAGGATGGAGGTTGTCGATGATAATTTTGGCGGTAAAGCATGGACACTTGTGCGAGACGGGAACGCCGTCTCGGAGCATCTAGTGACAAGTGCTGGGTTTAAAAGAGTAAGCTCAGACAATCAAAAAATAGATAATCGGCACCTATACACTTACTCCAAAGATAGCATTGAATAAATGGTTCACTTGGTTTTTTAGACGTCCTCCCGCGTTTCCGGATGGTTATTCCCCCGCGGGTTGCGGGCAGCCACCACGCGCAGGTCTTCGTGGGTGTCGAATTCGTCGACTATTTTCCGGCCTAGCAGGGCTTCAATGACGTCTTCCAAGCTTAGCAGCCCTACAGTTTCACGGAATTCGTTGATGACAATAAACAGATGGTGATGGGTGCGCAAAAACGCCGCCAATGCATGGCCAAGCGTTTGGTCGTGGCGAATGTAAAATACGCGCGGCTCCATGGTTTTTTCGGCGGTCGTCGAGCGCTTGCCGCTATCGACAGTCAGTAGATTCTGGATATACAACATGCCCACCACGTGGTCGATATCGCCGTCAATCACCGGGAATCGGCTGTGGCCGGTTTTGTGCAAATCGTCCAACACTAGCGGCCCCAACAACTCCCTTTTGCTAATGCTGTCTATCACGCCGCGAGGCGTCATAACGTCGCTGACTGGCTTGTCGGCAAACCCTAGCCCGTTGGCGATGAGGTGTTTTTCGTCGGCTGAAAGCAAGCTACCGGATTGGGCGGCCAGCTGTAGCAGTTCTTCGCGCGAATCCAGATGAATATCGACGGGCGTGGGCGGCGTCACATTCCGTAGCAGGCGAAAAACGCCGTGGTATTTTTCGACGAAATGCAGCAGATACTTTTCGTATTTTTCGTAGTATTTTTGCGCTAAATTCTGGAATGGCTTGAGGCGCGCAATCGCCCCGTATTCTAGCGCCACAAATACGGCGACCAGCACGCCCACCAGCCAGCTAAACGTCACAACACTCAGTAACACGAATACCACCAGCAAAAGCGCCACGATGATTCGTTGCAGGGACAGGACATCGGACAGCAATGTTTCGCGGCGCATCACAGCGGCGGCGTCTTTATCGCCTGCTTCCACCCGGCGCTTTAGCTCAAAATCGCTCAACGCAGTGCGTACTGGTATCACGGCAGTGATCAGCAGCAATGCAACCAGCACAATCAGGCATAAAATGACAAGCAACAACATGTTTCTATTGTAGCGCACTCTCGCTTGCCGGGCTGCCTTTTTTCCACTACAATTACTAGGTAATCATAAGGAGTTTTCGTGAGTAAAAAAGCATGGATTATTTTTGCGGCAGTTTGCGTGGCGGTATTAGGCGGACTGGTGGTTTTGTCCAACAAAGATCGCATCGATGTAAGCGGCGCGGACGCCAGCAAGATTCAAACAGCAAATAAATCATCTGGCGATATTGCCGACCATGTCTTTGGCAAGGCCGACAGCAAGGTTGTACTGATAGAATACGGCGATTTCCAATGCCCCGGCTGCGGCAGCGCCCACCCGAAAGTCAAGGCGGTGGTTGAAAAATATAAAAACCAAGTTGCCTTTGTGTTTCGCAATTTCCCGCTGGTTTCTATTCACCCGAACGCCCGTGCTGCTGCTGCAGCCGCCGAAGCAGCTGGCCTGCAGGGAAAATATTGGGAAATGCACGACAAACTCTACGAATCGCAACAAAGCTGGAACACAGCCAACGCGACTGACCGCGTGGCTATTTTTGCCGGCTATGCAGCCGACCTTGGCTTGGACGCCAATGTGTTTAAAACTGATATTGCCAGCAACCAAGTGAATCAAAAAATCAGCTACGACCAAGCGATTGGCAAGAAAGTCGACATCACCGGCACGCCGACATTTTTCCTAAACGGCAAGACGATTGACCAAGAAACGTGGGTCGACCAACAGAAACTAGATGACGCGTTCGCCGCCGAGCTCAAGGCGCAAGGCGTGTCATTGCCCGCAGAGAACTAAACTTTAAAAAGCAAAACACCCCGGTGCCTGGGGTGTTTCTTTTTGGTTGAACCTCATGGTTCTAATGTGCGATATACAGTTGCCATTCGGCAGGCACCACATCCACTGCAATCTTTTTGCGCCGTGATGGCACAAATTCGATAGCTATTGGCATGTGAGTTTGTACTCCTTGTACTATATGCAGCCCTGTGTGCTTCGACCTTTAAAATGAAATTTTACGTGTTTTGACACAGGACACATAAAGAATAGTAGCAAACGTACATAGACGCGTCAAGCAAATCACCATTAGAACGGCGCTTATGTTCTTACTATAACCAACTTCCATCCCCGTTGCAAGATGTTTACTGTTGGCAAATTTACGACAATAAAAATCAGCCCCCGAAGAGGCTGATTTGGTCTCTTTTCCGATGTTTAGCGGCGGCGGCTACGAATGTAGCTAGCACCAGCAAAGGTAATGACACCGAGGCCAGTGGTCGCACCAACCAGCACTTCAGGACCGGTTTTGGGCAATTCAACTGGAGTTGGTGGCGTCGGTACCGGAGTAGGCGTTACGGGAGGCGTGGGTGGCGTGGGTGTCACCGGAACGTTAACCTTAATAACCGCTACGTCACAACCAGCCTGAGGATTGTCATTGACGGTACTGTTACCGGTGAAACACGCTTTGTTGGTAATCACATCACCTTCGGTCTTGCTCACAACTTTCAGTGTGTATTCTTTGGTGACTTTTTGACCGGGCTTAATCAGGCCAAGATCCTCGGTAATTTGCGTGGCGCCGTTGGCCAACACAACACCAGCAGGCAGTGTGTCAGTCATTTTTGTGGCAGCCATGTCGTTGTAGCCACGACTGTCGGCTGCACCGTCGTTGCGCACGGTAATGACATATTTGATAGAATCACCAGGTTTTGTGGTCACTGCATGTGCCACATCGTTGGCATCTGATAGAACACCGCCAGATGTGATGTTCTGAACATGCTTAGTGATTTTACCCACGGGGTGCCATGCAAACGCTGGCGCAGCCACAGCGAGCGTCAAAACGCTACCAATAACGGCTACTGCAATACCTGTTGTTATTCGATTCATATCTTCTCCTCGTCTTCCACCTCTGAAAGACAAAAGGCCGGCACATGCAGTGCCAGCCCTCGCTTAAGTTACTTTTTACATAATACTAGCAAAAGCGTTTTTTGTCAAGCTGCTATACTGAGGGGAGAAACTGCAGCGAAAGGAAACTATGACAAAACTTACCTTCGAAGAGGCCGCCGCCATAGCGATGAAACACGTGCGCGACAGGAAATGGGACAAGACTAATTCCACCAAAGGTATTGCTATTTCCCTTTCACTAGAAGCCAACGAGTTGTTAGAGTATTTTCAGTGGAAAGACGAGCCATTTGGCAACAAGGAAGATTTGGAAAGCGAACTGGCAGATATTTTCATTTACGCCATTCAATTTGCTGACCGTTACGATATAGACGTGCCAACTGCTATTAAAAAGAAGATTGAGAAGCAGGATAAGAAATATCCTGTGGCAATATTCGAAATTGAAGACGAGGCCGAGCGCAACAAGGCGTGGCTGGCGGCAAAACAGAATTATCAGAAGGAAACGACGCTTTAGATCCTAGGTTAAAGATCGGCAATGATGATCTTTTTCATCTTCATCATGTGCGCAAAAGCGTCGGGTCTTTTCATCAGTTCGCCCATGTTCTCGGGGACGATTTGCCAGCTGACGCCGTATTTGTCCTCGCACCAGCCGCATTGTTCGGATTCGGGCACATCGGATAATTTGCCCCATAACTCATCTATTTCGGCTTGATCTTTACACGCCACGGATAACGATACGGCCTCGTTAAAGCTAAAGTCTTGCTCGACTGGCGAATCCATTACGCCAAACCATTGCCCTTTCAACATGAAATCTGCGAACATCAGCGACCCGGCCGTGGCAAGGGCGGTGTCTTGATCGTAGCGAGCCAAAGCCCCCACCTTGGCGTCCTCGAATGTCGATACGTAGAAGTGAATGGCCTCTTCGGCGTGGTTGGTATTTGCCTGCGAGAACATGAGCGACGGGATAATGAACGGCCGCGGGTCGCCCTGAGGGTTGGTGAGGATAAGCTGCCAGGTGAGGCCATAACGGTCCTTGACCCAGCCATAGTGCTTGCTGTAGGGATATTCATCGAGGGGCATCAGCGCCTCGCCGCCGTCGATTAATTTATTCCACAGCTCGTCCAGGTGCTCGCGCGCCTGCGTATCGCGCGATGGATCAAAGTTCACCATGAAAGATATCGAGGGGTTGAAATGAATTTCTGGGCCGGCGTTGATGGCCATGAATCCTTCCCCGCCCAGCTCGAACTCCACCGTTAACTCCTTGCCGGCCATGTTTAGCTGGAAATCAGCCAAACCTTCTGCGATGCTTTTGGGGTAATAGGAGGTTGCAATAACCTTGCTGTCCGGAAACGCCGACACATAAAAATCGACGGCTTCCTTAGCATTGCCGTCGAACCATAAATTTGGTGTGATTTTTTGCATCGTGCTTGCCCTCCCTTAGTCTGCGCGCTTGCTGTTACTTTTATTCTACCGACTATCGCAGCATTTTACGAGTCCGTGGGCTCCAGTAGCACACCCTTTCTTGACACGGCCGGTTCTGTGCAGAGATTCCTATTCCAGCAACATGGCCGCCGGTCACCCGCTGCCATTTTAGAACACGCTACCTCTATGCGTCGTACTCGCGTTTCCTGCTGGCCAGTTGCGCGTATCCAACGAATCCATTCCCAGCGCGCCATGGGGGTGATGCGCCGCCAGAGGTCGTGCACTTTTGGATGAGCGGTGAGCGCACGCTGCAAATCTTCCGGCACGGTGGGTTCTGGCCATTGCTTGGTCGGCGTCACCACTAGGCTTGCCGTATCGCCCAGCGTCGCGTGCGTGGCGTTTTGCAAGGCTTTATTCACCCGAAACCAATGCCCCCACTTGCCATCTGGCTCCAACGGCGTCTGAAACTGAACACCGTTCATCGTTCCCGTTACCATCACCTGCCCGCGCGAGGGGAGTTTTAGGCTAGCGCTTTCGGGTAGTCGCACTATGGTCCAGGTTTTTATTTTGGAGAGTTTGGCTTTGAAGCTGATTGGTGTGGGTTTTTGTATTGCTGTCATATCAATCACTCCATTCATCAGCAAAAAGTTCAGCCTGTTTGAGCACGCTCTCTGCAGCCAGGGCCTGCTGGTCTGGCGGGTAGCCGTATTGGTTGAGCAGTTTCTTGACTTCAACGCGTAGACGCGCTTGGGCATTTGCGCGGATTGTCCAGTCGACACTAGTGGTTTTGCGAACTTTTTCGACGAGCAGCCGGGCGAGTTCGCGCAGCTGCTCGTCGTGCATGACTTCCCGTGCTGTGCCATGTGCCAGCAGCGCATCGTAAAATGCAACTTCGTCTTCCTCCAGCCCGGCAATGTGTCCTTCTTCCACGGCGCCGCGCATTTTCTTGGCGATTTCTATGAGTTCTTCGATGACTTGGGCGGCCTCGATAGTGCCGTTGCGGTAGCTGGTGAGCGCCGCTTCCAGCAGCCGGGAGAAGTCGTCGGATTTTATGGCGTTGCGGCTAAAGCGTACTTTTACTTCGTCGCGCAGGAGTTTTTGCAGCGCCTCAACGGCCAAATTTCTGCGCGCCATGCCGCGTATTTCCGCCAGGAATTCGTCGGATAGTACAGACACGTTTGGTTTTTCCAGCCCCGCAGCGGCGAACACGTCAACGACGCCCCGCGGCGCGATTGCTTTGTCGACGATTTGTTTTAAGGCCGTGCGGTAATCGGCGTCGGTCGGGCCGCCGCGCAAACGGTCGCTGATTTTATTGAGCCGCGCGTTAATCGCCTGGAAAAACGCCACTTGTTCGCGCAGCTGGATTGCATCGGGGTGCGGCATAGCCAATGCAAACGCCTTGCTTAGTTCGGCTACGTGTTGTTTGAGTCGCTTTTCGCCGTTTTCTATGGACAGTATATGCTCTTGTGCATCGAGGATGGTTTGTAGCTGCACGTTCGTTGCAGCACCAAAATAGCGCATGTAGTTGAATCCATGGAACAGGTCGCGCACAATTTCGTAGCGGCGTTTCATCTCAGCCACAGCCTCACCGATATCTAGCATTGGCTTGCCTGCGCCACCGCTTTGGGTGTAGGTTTCCAGCGCGTCGCGCAGTGCCCCGGCTACGCCCAAGTAATCCACCACCAGCCCGCCGTCTTTGCCGGGGTACACGCGGTTGACGCGCGCAATTGCTTGCATGAGGTTGTGGCCTTTGAGCGGCTTGTCCAGATACATAGTGTGCATGCTGGGCACGTCGAAACCGGTCAGCCACATGTCGCATACAATCACCAGTTTCAACGGGTCGTTGACGTCTTTCATGCGCTCTTCAATCGCCTTGACTCGTTTTTCGCTGCGAATATGCGGCTGCAATTTCAGCTCGTCAGATGCGCTACCGGTGATGACGACTTTTATCGCTCCCTGTTTGTCGTCTTCGCTGTGCCATTCGGGGCGAAGTGCTACGAGCTTGTCGTACAAATCCGCTGCGATACGCCGGCTCATGATCACAATCATGCCTTTGCCTTCGAGCACGCTCAGGCGTTCTTCGAAATGCCGCACGATGTCCTGAGCGATTAATTCTAGGCGTTTTCCATTACCCACGATGGCTTCTTTCTGCGCGTATTCAGCCTTCAACTGGTCTTGGCGGGTCATTTCTTCGCCTTCCAGCAGGTCGTCAACTTCTTTGTCGAGCCACAGTTTGGTCGAATCGTCCATGCCCAGGTCTACCAGCCGGCTTTCGTAGTAAATAGGCACCGTGGCTTTGTCTTCCACTGCCCGCTGCACGTCGTAAATGTCGATGTAGTCGCCAAATACTGCCGGCGTACTCTTGTCGTTTGTTTCTATCGGCGTGCCGGTAAAACCGATGTAACTGGCGCCCGGCAGCGCGTCGCGCATGTATTTGGCGTTACCGTAGACGAGCTTGGCGTCGCTGTCGCGCACCCGCGCTTTCAGTCCGTATTGGCTGCGGTGCGCTTCGTCTGCCATCACAATGATGTTGGTGCGGTCGCTGAGTGTCGGCAGCGTGTCCTCACTGTCTTCTGGCGAGAACTTTTGTATAGTGGTGAATATCACGCCACCGGATTCACAATCCAGCAATTCACGCAGTCGCTTGCGTGTGTCGGCTCGTGTCGGCGTTTGGCGTAAAACCTCGCGGCAGGCACTAAACGTGCCGAACAGTTGGCCATCCAGGTCGTTGCGGTCGGTCACAACAACGATGGTCGGGTTGGCCAAAAACTCATTTTGTACCAGTTTACCTGCGTAAAACAACATGCTGAGTGACTTGCCCGAACCTTGGGTGTGCCACACTACGCCGGCGCGGTGGTCGCCAACACTCGAATCGACAGCCGCGACGGTCTTGCCGACGGCTTTATTTACCGCCCAGTACTGATGGTAGCCGGCAACCTTTTTGTCGAACTTGGTGTCATCTTTGTTTTTGCGCTCGAACACTATAAAGTTTCGCACAATGTCTAGTAACCGGCTTCGATCGAACACGCCGCGCGTCAGGGTTTCCAGTTCGGGCACACCGTCTAGCTCGCGCTCGCCATCAATAGTTTTCCAGGCCATAAAGCGCTCGGTCGGCGCAGTAAATGTACCCATTCGCGCGTCCAACCCGTCGCTAATCACGCAGATTTCATTGAAACGGAACAGCCCGCTAATCTGTTGTCTGTACGTTTGGACTTGGTTGTATGCCGCCTGCAAGTCGGCCTTGGCGTCGGCTGCGTTTTTGAGCTCTATCACCACCAGAGGGAGGCCGTTTACATACAACACTACGTCTGGCCGGCGATTGACCTTGCCCTGAATCACGGTTAGTTGGTTGACAGCCACAAAGTCGTTGTTTTCGGGATTTTCAAAGTCGAACAGCCGTACAGGCACGGTGCGCAAACTGCCATCATCCAGACGACGCTCAATGTCGACGCCCTCTACGAGTAGCTTGTGAAAATCCTGATTGTCCGTCAGCACATCTACCGACGACGCGCGAACAACCCGGCGCATCGCCTCCTGCCGGTTTTCCGGAGATATGTCCGGGTTCAGCCGCGCCAACGCAATATCCAGCCGCCGGTTCAACACCACATCGGCATAGTCCCGCTCCATCGTGCCGTCTGGGCCAATGGTGGGGCCGTTCACAATATCCCAGCCGAGTTGGGCTAGGGTGTCTAGGAGGTTTTGTTCGATTTTGTCTTCGGTCATGTTATCTCCTGTAGTACTCTGCTACAAACCCTCTATTATTAAATCCATCTTCTGCGCTTCCTATCCATACAGAAGTGTTACCGTGGCTCTCTTGATTATATTCTACGAACTTATACTCCTGGATATTACGACTAAACTCTCTATCTTCAAGCAACCCACTATTCGCATAGCGATAGGTGTAAATTGGCTGCCGGGGATTATGAATTGTCATGAGAAGTCCAGTAAATATATCCCTACCCGAAAGCTGAGAACTCACTTGTGCGGTGCGCTCGAACATTGTTGCTCCCGGGGAGCCCGTCACTGCCACATTTATATTCCTCATTGCCTCAAATACGAACACCGCCCTCCAATCAACATTGTCATATCTTTCGCGTAGTGCTTCATATCTCAAGGAGGTTTGTCGAATGATTGCTTTGAGTTTTCGAGTGTTCATCTTGTAGCCACCATTTTCAAACAAGCCAACAATGAACGTTTCAATATTTTCTAGGTACGGATAGCCCTCCCCGCCAAGTGCCGCATCGCTAAAAACCTGTTTCACAAACTGAGTCGCCGAACCAACCTTTGGCGTAAATTCAAAAGCGACATCGACACACTTGTAGTAACTATCTTTTGCCTCCTTGTAATTGGCCGTTGCGATGGGCGCAACAACAATTACTTTCTTGCCAGACTCTTTGATTTGTTCGTTATTCTTGATGAAGAAATTAAGAGTTTCAAGAAAGTTAAGACCATCCGACCCCGACCTATCAACATCTTCGACAATGATGTATATAATCTCGGCTTCAACACTCACGAGCATATCTGCAAGGATGCGCTCAAGTTCATATACGCGCTTTACGGGACTTTTGCCAAAGATTTCCTCCGTCTTTTGCGCGACTTTAGCCACCTTTTGCGCAATTTTGGGGTCTAATTCAATTTTGTCTATCTCTGTTTTCGGCAACAATTCACTGAATTGTGAAAACGTTTCACCTAATATGCCGCCCCACTTACCAAAAAGTGACTTATTGCCATCTACACTCTTTATGGCTCTTTTACTCTTACCAAGCTGCTTGGCAACTTCGATTACCAGACCGTCCCACAGGCCTTTGCGCTCGGGATAACGCCATGCGTCGAACTGCAACCATTTGTGGGATTGATTGTCGTCGGTTTTCTGTACATTGTAAAGCGCAGTACTCTTGCCCGTACCGTAATCACCAACTACTGCAATTACCGCCGACTGTTCAATTCTCTCAATATCATTTTTTAGTGTATCGCTTTCAAATTCGATCAATGCTTCATTGAGTCTGTAATCTTCAGTGACATAAAAAGGATCGCGAATTATACTCATATTTTCACCCTCCCGGAAGTTAAGAGCAAGAAGAAAGTGCCTAGAAAGTTTTGTTTAATTTTATCTTCAGTCATGCTGTCCTATCTCTAGTTTACCTGATTTGACATCTTGCACGGCAAGAAATTCATGAGACCAGACGTACTTTCCGTCCAAATTACCTACTCCAATTCCAAGGACAAAACTCGACAAAATGATTCCGATTACTTCTCGCACATATTCAACGCCAGCCTTCACACACCCGTCCACCAAATCGCCACAATCAACCACCTTGTCACCCATTTGTACTCGTGGATTTTGCACCTCTTTGTCAACTTTCCGTTTGAAGAATCCACTGATTGTCTCTTTATGTTCGGTTAAGCCATGCCCTAAGTTGTCGCGAAGATTGATGTAATCCTCGGTCAGCTTTTGATGATTCTCGATGAACTTTATTAATCTTTCAACCTTTGGCTTATCCTTATCGGGAATATTATTTCGTAGAGCTTTAAGCACACTATCACCGTTTTTACCCCAAGTCTTTAGGTCATTAAAACCATAAATTGCCGCAGTTGCCTGTGCGAGCGAATCGAGTGCTGTTTTGAAATTAATCAAAGCTCCGATAACCTCAACTGTTATGTCTTGGTCATATACGCTTGTTTCAAATGGCGAGCCCCACTCTTCCATCTTCTTAGCGGCTCGCAATTTCGCTGGTTCCAGTTTAGTATGATAGTTACGCTTATGTGTATTGACGCTAACCAATGAAAAGCACATATTGACAATGTGTTTGTGAGCTTTCTCAAAAACACCATCTTTGTAAGTATCTAGGATTACTTTTGCGTTTTTATGGTTATAGATACCGATAATTTCTCGAATAATCACCTCGTCATAATCGTCAATAATCGTAAAAAGTTGCGTTGTCATTAGTTTGTCCGCATCTACACCAAGTACTTGTGCGGCGTTTGCAATAACCCACTTTTCTTCCGGTGCTGTTTCTAACTTGCTCATACTTTCACCTTCCCAGAAATTAGGCGCGGGAGGAGAGTGTCGCGGAGGGTGGTGAGGGTTTGGATTTGCTGGGAGTTGCTTCGGATTTGTGCAAAAGTTCCTTGCATTTTTTCGTGAAATTGAGCGAGTAATTTGGTGTCAGGAGTACATATTTTATATGTTGCAAGTGAATCGTTTTGTACTCGCTGCCGACCTGATGTGCCGACCATGCTTTGTATTGCAAATGCTCGAAACGCCTCACTGCGGGCGAGGAAGTAAGTGTATTCTGTCAGTGTATTTTGCTTTGGCCGCATAACAATATACTCTGTAGAGCCAAAGCCAACTTCGTCATCATTAAGAAAGTCCACAAGCGCTGTCTTGCCATTCTCCAAACACGGGGTAATTCGCGCCAGCAGAGTGTCGCCATTTTTAAACTTCATTCCCGACGTAAATTTACGCCTCGCGGTCGTTTTTACGCTCATGCCTACTTCCGGCATATTTTTCATTTCAAGATATGCTGCTTCTGTACTCTTCGCTATGGACTCACGCGGGTTAAGTTCAATGATATCGACTAGAACTCCATCTTTCCATTTCCCCGCGTCGGGGTTATCGATAAAGTAGTGACGAAAGAGCGCCTGTCCCATCTGCTCGAGTGTTTCGTTCACCTTCCGATTCAGCTCAATTTTTTCATCAATCGTCCCAAGAATGTCTGCAATTTTATCCTGCTTATCACGACCAGGAAGTTGGACATTTAACGCTGAGAGGTGATTCCGATTAAGTGTTGGAACAGCCGCACCCGCGTTGAAGCCCGAGAAGTCGAGGGACCTGAACAGGTAATACATATACTTTTCGTTGTTACCCTTGAAATCCTTAACCCACAAAGTCGTGTTGAGCGGCCAAAAGTCATCCTCGATATATTGCCCACCACCAATACTACCCGAACGCCCGATAACAACGCCAGGGCCCTTCACCTTGAATTCATTATGGGTTGTCGCCATGCCGTTAGATGTAACGACTGGATATTTTCCGCTCCGCCGTTGTGACACAGGGAGGTCAAACCCACGCTGAAGAGTGACCGCATCGGCAAGTGAAACCGTCCGCACTATTCTTGCCCTTTCCGCATCACTTCATCCATCGTCTGGCCTTTAGCATTTTTCCAAGTAACCCACGCGTTGACGTTATGACCGACGGCGAAGCCTCCTGCCGTGTTGGCGCTGCGGAATGCAACATTATCGGTGAGCGTGGCGATGCCGTTTGTTACGGTTGCGCGACTTGAAAATACTTCTTCGCGCCGCTTGAGTGCAGACGGATGCGAATGCGCCCAAGTATCGGTGTGCGAGACATCAATCTGCGAGCCCGCCAAAATAACAAATTGGTCGCCCTTGAACATAGCTTTCGCCTGCGTTTTCTTGGAAGTGCAGTACCAGTAGTCATCGGCGCGCGCTTTAGCCGGCGAAGTTAAAATATCGTATCGCAAAAAAGTAAGGATAAACTGGATGTCCTGGATGTAATTTTGCAATGTATGGACGCGCGCTTCGCGAACCGTATTGGGCGCGGGCGATGTTTTGTTTTCAACCTTGATACTTCCGCCACGCGCCTGGCTGATGGCAAGTGATTCAAGGTATTTTACGTCGCTTTTGTCGAGCCCATCATCGGTCACATGCACAATCAGCACAGCAACATCCCACCACGCTTTATTTTTGATATGACTGTTCAGCCTATCGTACGATCCGTCCGTTTCGCCGATGTACGCCCTGTTGCTGTCAGAACTAATAAGGAAGTAAAGGCCGGGCCTCCTGATTTCCGCCCGGTGTTTGAGCTGCCCCAGTGCGAGGCGCGGGATAACAAATGCCTTGATAGTACTTTCGGTGTCAATCATATGTACGCCTTCGAGCGTACCGTCGAGGAGCAGGATTTCGATGCGGCGGCGATTGCTCATATTAACTGCTTGACTCCTCTCCTTTGAGCTTCCCCTGCACAGCCTCCAACTCAACAAACCTATCAAAATCACTCTCAAACAACCTGTCCTGCACTACACGGTATTTCTCAAACTGGGTCTCGGCACGTAACTTGGCTTGTTCGGCGGATATTTTACCAGCTCCCATCAGAATCTCGTTGCCATTGAACTCGAGGAAGCTATCTAGGCGCTTAGCCCAATCCTCCATAGACATGGGGATTTTGCGCTCAGCTTGGAGCTCAGCAAAGTCAAGATAGAGTGAAACGATGCGTTCAAGATAGCTCATCTCTTCATGGTTGAGGTAATTTTTGGCGATAGATACGTCGGCTTTGATAATCTTGCCGTCTGGGGCAGTCTCCCAGGTCGCCAGGCCCATATGTTCTTTGTCAGCATTAGCTCGCTTGTGAATAATCTCGGCGGCGGTGTGGCGATGAACTGCGTAGTGCAGCTTATTTTGCACCAACTTGAAGAAATCCTGTGTTGTCTTGGCAGTCTTGTCATAGTCAAAAGCTGTCGCATAAATATCGGTAACTTTTTGATAAAACTTGCGCTCACTGAGCCGAACTTCACGTATGAGTTGCAATTGACGGTCAAAATATTCATCCGTAAACATGTGACCTTTTTTGAGTCTATCAACATCCATTGTCCAGCCTTGGATGGTGTAGTCTTTAACGATTTGGCGTGCCCACTTGCGGAATTGGATGGCGCGGTCATTTTCTATCTTAAATCCAATAGAAATGGCGGCCTGGAGGCTGTAGTGATCGACATTGCGTCTCACTGTACGCTCGCCCTCTTGCTGAACTGTCAGGTATTGCCTGACAGTTGCCTGGTCGACTTCGCCGTCTTTCGTAAGGGTTTTGACATGATCACTAATCGTCTGTTTGGTGACAGCATATAGCTCGCCGAGCATTTTTTGTGTAAGCCAAATGTTTTCGTCTTGATAACGCATCTCAACACTCGCTGAACTGTTGCCAGACGATGCAACGAACGTCAAATACTCTGCGGCAGATGAGGCCGCTACACCCTGTTGTCTTGTGTGTTTTTTGCTGTTGCTTTCGGACTTTTTCATGACAGTTCGACTTTCCCGAGATTTTCTTTGATCCTTTGCTCCAGCTCGTGGGATTTGGCGAATTGTTCGTGCAGTTCGGCGGTGAGGCGCTGCATTTTTTCGGCGAAGGCTTCGTCGTCTTCCTCGACTGCTTCACTGCCGACGTAGCGGCCGGGGGTCAGCACGTAATCGTTTTCGGCGATTTCATCGAGCGTGGCGACTTTACAAAAACCCGGTTCGTCCTGATACTTTTCTTGCATTTCTGGGTCTTGCTGGTTTTTGAAGAAGTGGTAAGTGCTTGCAACCTTCATGATATCCTCTGCCGACAGCTCCCGGTTCCGCCGCGTCACCATCCGCCCTAAATTTCGTCCATCAATGAACAGGACTTTGCCGCTACGGTTGGCGCGGTCGCGCGACACAAACCACAGGCACGCCGGAATCCCGGTGTTGAAAAATAACTGGCTCGGCAGCGTCACAATGCAATCCACCAGGTCGGCTTCTAGCAGCTTCTTGCGGATTTCTCCCTCGCCCGAACTTTGGCTGCTCATGCTGCCATTCGCCAAGACGAACCCGGCCGTCCCGCGCGGGCTGAGGTGCTGAATCATGTGCTGCACCCAGGCGTAGTTGGCGTTGCCCTTTGGCGGCATACCGTAGCGCCAGCGAATGTCATGCTGCAAATGTTCTTGCCCCCAGTCGCTGATATTGAACGGCGGGTTGGCGATGATGTAATCTGCCTTGAGGTCGGGGAATTTGTCGTCGTGGAAGGTGTCGCCGCGGCGCAAATCAGCATCGATACCACGAATAGCCATGTTCATTTTGCCCAAGCGCCAGGTGGTTTCGTTCAATTCTTGGCCGTAGATGGCGATGTCGCCGATGCGCCCGGAATGCTCTTCGACGAACTTTTCGCTCCACACAAACATGCCACCACTACCGCAGGCCGGGTCATAAATACGGCCTTTGTATGGCTCCAACATTTCGACCAGCAGCTTCACAATAGAGCGCGGCGTGTAAAATTCGCCGCCGTGTTTGCCCTCGCTGTCGGCAAACATGCCCATGAAATATTCGTACACTTGCCCTAGCAGGTCTTTGGCATTGTCGGACTTAAATGTAGTGTTGGTGAACAGGTCGATCAACTCGCCCAAGCGGCGTTTGTCCAGGGCTTCGCGGGCGTAGTTTTTCGGCAGCACGCCTTTGAGTGTGGGGTTGTCGCGCTCCACGGCGTCCATGGCGTCGTCGATTAGTACGCCGATGTTCGGCTGCTTGGCGCTCGCAACAAGATACCCCCAGCGGGATTCTTTGGGCACCCAAAATACGTTGTCTTGCGTATAATAATCGCGATCTTCCGGGTCGAAGTTTTCCGACTTCGCTTTGTCGTACTGTACATCGAACGCGTCTGAAATGTACTTCAGAAATATCAAGCCCAGGACAACGTATTTGTATTCTGATGGACTAATGTTTCCTCGTAGTTTGTCCGCCGCCTGCCACAATTTCTGTTCTATTTGCTGAATATCCATCACATCCTCTCTGAATCTACTCCTATTCTACTACTTTTACCTCTGTTTTAGAACTGGCACCGGTCGGGGCTAGCGTCAGAGCCACGTAAAAACCCCACACAAGGTGGGGATTTTACGTGGCTCCGGCAGCTGGGCTCGAACCAGCGACCTAATCGTTAACAGCGATCCGCTCTACCACTGAGCTATGCCGGAATACTTGCATATTATACCTTCCCGGCCTCTGTTTGGTCAATATGCCCGGCCGTTTTTTGCAAAATATCCAGCGCTGCCTGCAAAACCACCGCCTCTTTCCTGTCGCGCCCGGCCGTGCCATCTTGTCGCTTTTTCAGCTCGGCTCGCAGCCAGCGCAGGTGGGCGTTTTCCACCACCGGCTCCATCACTACCTCTAGCGAACGCGCTGAATTGGTGGTTTTGCGCAGCAATCCATGCGTTATCAGGCCATCAATATGCACCGCCACGGTAGAAACCGATTTGTAATCCAGCGCGCGCATTATTTCGCGATAACTAGGGCCGTAGCCGTTATTTTTGATAAACCCATCAATGAAATTCAGCAGTTCGTGTTGTTTTTTACTTGCGCGATTTGTCATACACACCCCCTTTCGCCAACGCCACGGCCGCCAGCCCCCACCACACTATCGCCACCGTATCATCCACCCACACGGGCAACAACAGGCCAATCAGCGCCAGGCCGATACCACTGGCGAACATGCCCAAGCTCAGCCAATCCGCCCGTCCATGCCATAGCCGCGCCAGTATCAGCCCAAACAACGCGCCAAACAGCAACAGCCCCAACCATCCGGTTTCATGCGCCACGAACAAATACTGATTTTCAATAATAATAGGCGCATCGGTATACAGCGAGGCCGAGCCGGTACTGCCCACGCCGCCGCCAAACGGCTGGCGAATCAGCAGCTCAACCCCGGTCGCCAGCGAAGTGACATGCCCTTCATTGGAGCTCACGCTACTGCCACCTTCTTGATTTTCGTGCAACAAAACGTTCGATACCAGCTGATTGTCTTGATTCAGCGCCAGTACTCCCACAATCGCTAGGCTAGCAATCGCCGCACCAATCCACGCCTTTCGCGAAATCATCCGCCCCATTGCAGCCACCACCACTATCGCCACTGTCACCATGCCCGCCACCAGCGAACTGCGCGAATAACTTATCCACAACGCCACCACACTACACACGGTCAGGATGGCCATAAAAATCGCCATCTTTTTCCCTTGTAGCCACGCCTTCCGCTGTACGTACACCGCCGCCAGCAGTCCCAGCACCATGCCCGCATATGCTCCCAGCGGATTCGGTCCACGCAACGTACTATTCACCCGAATATAATCAGGGTTCTTATCTACCGTCAAATACGGCGCAATCGTGTCCTTGCTGTAGCCAATATGACTCAAAATATCTGCCGGTAAAAACAGCTGTAACGTTGCAAACCCTACCACAATCACTGCGCCGGCCAGTGCCACCGCCAGCATCTGCCGTCGATACTGGGGTGCGGCCTTCATTGCCACGTATACCAACACAAAAAACAGTACATACCGCAGGTCGATAGCCAGCCCCGCCAATGTCGCCTGCACACCCTGGTACAGCAGCACCACCAGCGCCGCATGCAG
>Ga0075428_100000826_pt1 | contig 32409 bp, 22 predicted proteins | sample RhiMetdeltSRZDD2_FD_75291 | JGI IMG/M metagenome (GOLD analysis project Ga0075428, IMG submission 75291) | Populus rhizosphere microbial communities from Tennessee, USA - Rhizosphere MetaG P. deltoides SRZDD2 | ecosystem: Host-associated > Plants > Roots > Rhizosphere > Soil | place: USA... | reverse complement strand
CGCCCGCGCCCGACCGGCAGCTCCGCGACGATCGACGTGGAGAAATTGTGCACGCGATCCCAATCCGGTGGTCCGTATTCAAGGTCGCTGTCGTAGAGCCCTTGATGCTCAGGTAGATCCGCTTCGAACTGCGCGCCGCCATGCTGCCGCACGCGCTGCAGGGTGTAGTTGGCCTGGGCCGAGTATCCGCGCGAGAAGCGCTTGGTCAACCGCGTCTGAAGTGAGTCGTATCGATTGGTCGCGCAGTTGCAGAAATAATCGATTCCCTGGGTCCAGCCGAACTTGTTGTAGAACGGCTGTCGCTGATTCTTCGGCACGTCGGGAAATCCCGTCAGCGTCGCCTGGTTGATGTCGAACGCCGGTCCGTCACCCGCGAACACGTGCGCGCCGTGATTGCCGACATATCCGACCTCGAGCGCGAGCGTCGACGTGATCTGCCGTTGCACGGTGACGTTATACGCGTCGACTGCCGGCGGCCGCTGGGTAGTGGGTAGCGCGCGTGTGAACACGCCGTTTGGAAGCGGGAATCGGCCCGACGATGGCACAGTTGGGAACACGGGTGAAGGCGGTCCGGTTGAAAGTGTGAACACACGATCGAAGTTGGATGGTGCTTTCAGCTCCTGCACCGCCAGCACGGGCAGGTTCTGCGTCACGCTGTGGCCGAAGAGCGATCCAAACACGCCGATGTCGTAACTGCGCCCGTAGCCGGCGCGCAGCACTGTTTTTTCGTCAAGCTGGTAGGTCGTGCCGACACGCGGCGCCCAGTTCAGATGGTTCTTGACCCCTCCGTTCATCGGCACGCCGCCAACCCCGACCACGAGCATCTCTCCGGTCGTCAAGTCGAGGAAGCCGGCGTTCCCTGGTTCGTTGATGGTTTGCGGGTTGATGATGTCGAGTCGCAGACCGTAATTCAAGGTGACACGGGCGCTCGGCCGCCACGTGTCCTGTGCGTAATAGAAGTGACGCCATTGACGCTCCCGCGCGTCTGTATTCGAGCTGACGTAGCGGCGGAAGTTGGTGACGTCGCCGAGGAGGAACGTGGCGAGGCCGAGTCCGCCAGAACCTTGCGATGACGTCCGGTTCGTGCTGAATGTCATCTCGCCGGATCGATGCGCGTCGCTCGGTACTCGCAGGTTGTAGGCGCGGCGCACGTCGATGCCGAATTTGAAGTTGTGCGATCGCACGAGCTTGGTGACATTGCCAACGAGTTGAAACTGCTTTTCGTCCTGGTCGAGCGGGCAGTTGCAGCGGTTCACGTCCAATCCCGAGCCGAACTTGAATCCACCCACGGGTCCCTCGACATTCCCGTAAGGCAGACCGGAGGTGAACGTAGTGTCGGTATTGAGATTCGGAATCCCGGCATCTTTTGCCGGCGTCGTGCCGAAATCAAACGGCAGGACGTTCACCTTGTAGCGGAAAAACCCAAAACGAAAATCCGCGAGCAGATTTGACGAGAACGCGTAATCAACCCCGTAGGCGAGGCTCTGGTTCGTCACATCCGAGACGCCGCCGAGGCTGACGAGCTGCTGACCACCTCCACTGCCAAACGCGGTCGGTCCGTCGCGGAAGTACTTGCCACGGCTGTAGCGTCCGAAGGTGTTGACCTTGGTTGACAGCCGGCCGTCGAGCCGCACATCGAACGAGTTCTCGTGGAATGTCTCGATGCCGTTCGCGACGTAGTTGTCACGAATGCCGTTGTCACGTCCCGGAGCGTTCGGCTTCGGGATCAGGTTGAGAATCGCGATCGCTTGCGGTGAGATGCGGTTACTCGGAATCCGGTTCCCGGAGAACTGTTGTCCGTTCGCCGGGTCGTAAATGTTGATGCCGTATGCGCTCAGGTCGCCTTGCCGCGCCGCGTCGGTTGGCACCGTCAACAACGCCGAGCCCCCCTGGTTGTCGCGAGTGCCTTGATAGTCGCCGAAGAAGAACCAGCGATTCCGCTGAATCGGCCCGCCGACGGATCCGCCGAACTGATTGTGACTGGTCTCGGGGATATACCGTCCGGTCTGTGGATCCCGCTGGAACTGCGTGAACGGGTTGCGAGCCTGTGTGCTGTCGTTGCGGTTGAACCAGAAACCGCTGCCATGCACGACATTCGTCCCCGACTTGGTCTGAACAGAGACCACGCCGGCTGTGGCCTGGCCGAACTCCGCGTCGTAGTTCTGCGACGTAATCTTGGTTTCCTGAATCGACTCGAGCGCTGGATTGATCACGATGATGCCGAGAATCGGATCGCGATTCTCGGTGCCGTCGAGCTGGTAGCCGGTGCCGCTGAAATGCTGCCCGTTCACCATCGTCTGCGTCGAGCCTTGCGGATTCTCGCTCGCCGCGTGCTGCCACTGGAGCTGCTGCGTGCCCGGTGTCAGGAGAATGAACTTGGTGAAGTTTCGATCCAGAACAGGAAGGTCGGTGATCTCTTTCTCCGAAAATCGCGACGCGACGTCGGCGCGATCGGTTTTCAGCAATGGCGATCCACCCGAGACGGTGACCGACTCGGAGAGCTGCCCAATCGTCAACGCGAAGTTGACCGGAGTTTGTGTGTCAACGCTGACCTGAACACGAGGCACGACTGCGGCCTTGAAGCCGGCGAGTTCAGCGCGGAGTTCGTAAACGCCCGGCAGCAAGCGCTCCTTGAGGTAGACGCCGAGCTCATTGGTGACGACGGTGTCGACCGTGTTGCGTTCGACACTGGTGATCGTCACGGTTGCGCCGGGAAGAAGCGCTCCCGTCGAATCGCGGACGATGCCGGCAACGCTGCCGTAGACGGCCTGCGCGGCCGCCGCGGTGCTGGTGATCGCAAGCATGACGATCACCACTGCAACGTACAAACTGAAACGGAGAAAGGAAGGTGAGGAGGAATCGCACGTTCTTGGGCCCATGGTGCGCTCCCGTCTAGACCGAGACGATCAGGGCGCGTGCGCCGCGTGACGCACGCGAAGCAGCGCGCATCATAACACCGGTCCCATTCACCAAATTCACCAATCACCAATTCACCGGATGGGGTACCGCGTGCCCGCGACATTCCGTGGATAGCGGTTGAGCTTACCCCTTCGACTCGCGCGCCTCGCGCGCTCGCTCACGGCAGGCGCTCGCGAATTCTCACGATCCGATCACCCTTCACATCGCTCAGTGACTGAACCGTTCCTGATGGCCATCGAATCACGATCGATTCAGCGACAGTGCTGCTTCCAAGTCCGAAATGCAGGCGCACGTCGTCGTGCGAGTAGTAACTCGATTGACTCAGCAGCGCGCGCGTCGAAGAGTGACCGTTCACTTTCAGCGCCACGAGTGCTCCAATCGCGGTTCGATTTGACGCGCTCCCTTCAAGCTGCAGCTCGATCCAGCGGTTCTTGCCCGCGTAATCGTTTCGCAGCAGCGACGGCGGCTCGTTCATGTTCATCACGAGTATGTCGACGTCGCCGTCGTTGTCGAAATCGCCGAACGCAGCGCCGCGGCTTGAATGCGGCACTGTAGCTCCCGTGCCGCTGAGCGTTGTCACGTTCGCGAACCGCGGACCTGTCGTGGATCCAGTGTTCCGGAAGATCACGCGCGGACCACGATGCGGATACTGCGCCATCCGCGCCTCGACTTCGGGATACACGTTGCCGGTGACATACACGATGTCGGCATGCCCATCGAGGTCGAGATCCGGCATTCCCGTTCCCCATTCGACGAAACGGTTCTCCACTGCCAGGCCGACGCGCGTCGCCACGTCCTCGAACAGAAAGTTTCCAAGATTGCGATAGAGCGCAGGGACGTCGTCGGCGAAATGGGTCTTGAGCAGATCGAGACGTCCGTCGCTGTCGTAGTCGCCTGCCGCTACGCCCATTCCCGCCTGCGGGTTGCCGTTCTCGCTGTAGGCGGCGCCGCTCGAAATCGCCACATCGGTGAAGGTGCCATTGCGATTGTTCCGATACAGAATCGCTGCGGTCGAATCCGACGCAACGTAAATGTCCGGCCATCCGTCCGCGTCGAAGTCCGCCGCCAGAGCGGTCATCGAATACCGATCCCTCACACGATCGATGCCCGACGACGATGAGACGTCCGTGAAGCGACCCCGCCCATCGTTGTGATACAGGAGGTTTGTGTCGGTTGGCAGTCCCTTCGGTCCGCAGTTGACCGGCGCTCCTTTCCACGTACAGTTGACGCCGCTCCCTGGCTCGGGCGCATTGGGGAGATCGAACGTCAAGTAATTGGCGACGAACAGATCCAGTCGCCCGTCGCGGTCGTAGTCGATGAAGCTGCAACCGGAACCCCATCGAACTCCGCTCGTCACCAGTCCAGCGTTTGACGTTGCGTCGTCGAAGCGACCGTTGCCCAAATTGCGATACAACACGTTGGTGCCGTAATAGGTGACGAACAGATCGATGAAGCCATCATTGTCATAGTCGGCGGCGCAGACGCTCGATGCCCAGCCTATCTTCGAGAGGCCTGCCTGCAAGCTGACATCTCTGAACGTGCCGTCGTGCTGATTTCGGTAAAGCCGGCTGGGCGCGCGATCGCGAGTGTCGGTCGAATCCGCGCGTGTCCCTGAAGCGAGGCGAGTGCCGTTCAGCACGAGCGCATCGAGCCACCCGTCATTGTCATAGTCGATCAACGCGGTCCCGCAGCCATTCGTTTCGATGATGAACCGCTTACGATCGACGCCGCCGTAGATGCTCGGGTGCGTCAGTCCAGCGCGGACGGCGACGTCGGTGAAGGTGACGCCCCATGAGTCAGTCGCCTGTGGCGGAATAGCGGCGGCCGCGAAGCCCGCCGCTGCCAGTGTCAATCGAAGCCTCACCGTCCTGGCTGCCCCTGCAGTCGTTCGGCAATCGCGAACTCCTGTTTTGCCTCCTCGAGCCGCCCGGCCTTTTGCAGGAGTTGCGCGAGCAGGTAATGCGCGGTGCGGTTGTTGGGGTCGTAGTCGATCGCGCGTCGTAACATTCCTTCCGCCGTTGCCGGCTGCCCTTTTTGTGAGTAGGCCTTGCCGAGCAAGATGTACGGGCCGCTGTAGAACGGGTTCAACCACACCGATTGTTGCAACGCGGCAATCGCATCGTCCCACCGCGACTGACGCACGTACGCGTCACCGAGCTGGTAATAGGCGTTGGCACTCGCCGGCGCGATCGCGAGCTCGCGTTTCGTGAGCGTGATGCTCTCGTCGAATTGACCTCGGAACAATGCGAGCTGTCCGAGCAACAGGTTCGCTTGTGGAAGCGACGGATTCTTTGCCAGTGCTCGCTTGAGTTCTTCTGCGGCCGGCGTTTCCAGATGCAGTCGAATCATCATCTGCGCCGTGACGAGATGCGCTGCGGCTGAGTTCTCCGCGACGTTGAACGTGCGTGCGAACGCCTGGCGAGCCGGTCCGGTTCGTCCGGTCTGCAAGTACGCCTGTCCGAGGACGTTGGCGAGCTCGAGATTGGTCGCCGCCCACACACGCGTGGCTTCGAGCTTCGGGATGGCTTCTTCCAACCGCCCGGCGAGGAACAAAGACAGGCCGAGCACCTGCACAATCTCGTGCCGCTCCGTGCTGCCCTCGGGAAATCGCGGTTCGAGCGGACTGAGAGTAGAAATCGCGCGCGGGTAATCGTCGGCGTGATACGCGGCAACGCCAAGCAAGTGCGCAATGCGGGGATCGTCCGGGCGTCCGAGGGCTTCGAGTTTTGCGACAGCTTCGCGTGCACTTCCGGCGTCGATGAGCGCTCGTGATGCAGTCAGCGCCTCGTCGAGTTGGCCAGGACCCGGCGTCTGCGGTTGCGCCTGCGCCGATCGTGCCAGCACGAGCGCGACCGCGACCGTCACTGCGAACGCCGCTGTTGTCCCGTACCTTCTTCGAGCATCAGGATACGGTTCACCGGCACGTCGGTCCACGATTCCTCCATGCCGTTCGGCCACCGGACTTCCACGCGATTGACCCGCGCAGCGTTGCCGAGGCCGAAGTGCACACGAAGATCATTCTGCGCATAATAACTGCCGCCGCCACGGACTTCCTGCACCTGAACGCGATCATCGACCACGGCGCGGACACGCGCGCCGATCGCGCTGCGGTTCGACGTGCGTCCAACCAGCTTTACCATCAGCCAGCTTCGACCCTCAGGCGCCTTCGACCGGAAGAGGTCGGGGGTGTCGTTGACGTTGTTGACGATGATGTCGATGTGGCCATCGTTGTCGATGTCGGCAAAGGCGGCTCCACGACCGGCTTTCGCCGTCGTCACTGGCGGGCCGAGCAGATCGGTCACGTCCTCGAAACGGTTGTCACCGAGATTCCGATAGACGACCTTTCGTTGTCGATAGCCGAAGTCGGTCTTCAGTTGCTCGACTTCGGGATACACATGTCCGTTGACGAGGAATAGATCGAGCCATCCATCCAAATCCAGATCTGAGAAGGCGACGCCCCAACCGAGCCAACGCGTGTTGCGGCCGAGCCCCGATTGGAAGGTGCGGTCATCGCACAACCCTTTGCCGGTGTTCGCGTAGAGCGTCGACGTGTCTCCCGCGAAATTTGTCTTGAAGATGTCCATCGTGCCGTTGTGGTCGTAGTCGCCGATGGCGACGCCCATTCCCGCCTGTGGTTTTCCGTCCTGGCTGTAGGCGCAGCCCGCGACGACGGCAATATCCGTGAACGTTCCGTCCTGGTTGTTCCGATACAGCGTGCTTGGGTTTGAGTCGTTCGCGACGTACAAATCCGTCCATCCATCGTCATCAAAATCGAGCGTGCTCACGCCGAGACCGTAGGTGCCTGCAGCCGTAGTGATCCGTGACTTGACCGAGACGTCTTCGAACGTTCCATCTCCCTTGTTGTGATACAGGACGTTTTTTCCCCCGGGCAGCCCCGGCGGTCCGCACGCGACGGGGACGCCCTTGTAACGGCACAGACCCGATTCAGGCACCGGCGCGTTTGCCAGATCGAAGTCGATGTAGTTCGCGGCGAACAGATCGAGTTTCCCATCGCGATCGTAGTCGATGAAGGCGCACCCGGCGCCCCATCGCCGCTTCGCGTTCATCAATCCCGCTCGTGCGGTGACATCGTCGAACGTTCCGTCACCGCGGTTTCGGTACAGGCGGTTTTGTCCCCACGACGTCACGAACAGATCATCCCGGCCGTCGTTGTCGTAATCGGCGGCGCAGGCGCCCTGTCCCCAGCCGCCCTGCCCGACTCCCGCGCGCGTCGTAACGTCTTCGAACGTGCCGTCGCGGCGGTTTCGATAGAGATGGCACATCGGCGCCTTGGCGGAGGGAAAACCCTCCAGCGTTGTGCCGTTGACGAGAAATATATCCAGCCATCCATCGCCGTCGACATCGAGCACGGCTACGCCGCATCCGGTGGTCTCGAGGAGATAACGATTGGTGCGAGTCCCTCCGTAAACGGTGAACTGATTCAGGCCGGCCGCCTTTGCGTTCTCGGTGAAGGAAAAGTCAACCGCGACGGGCGGAGGTGCGTCAATTGCCCGAACGACCCAGACGACGGCCGTGATGACGAGTAACGGCGTGTGATAGGCGGGACCGCGGTTCATGATGCGTCAACGGAGACCCGCGGGAGGTTGCAAGTACGGCGCGAGCGTACGCGCGGTGTCGAATGCGCGCTGCGCTTCGCCGATTGCACCGCGGCGTGCGAGCGCAATCGCGAGCCGATAGTGAGCCTGGGGATTATCGGGTGCCAGTTTGATTGCGGTGCGATATTGCTGAATCGCGCCCGCCGCGTCGCCCCCTTGCAGTTTTCGATTGCCGACACTCACGGCAAACGTCGACGCTTGCGCATCCGACTTTCGCTGATTGAGTTTCTGAGCTTGTTCGAGCGCGCTGCGCGCCTCGTTTGCACGTCCCTGCTGTTGCAGGGCCTGACCCAGGCTCAAGTAGCCTTCGGCCATGGTCGGCTGGAGGTCGACGGCGCGCTGGAAACGCGCGACCGCTTCGTCGATTGCGCCCTGCTGTTTCAGTACAGTCGCCAGCATGTAGTGCGCGTCGGCAAATTCATCTTTTTTCTTGATCGCCTCACGAAAGGCGTCGGCGGCGGCAGCCATCCGCGCGGTTTGCCACAGTACGACGCCGAGCGTAAAGGGCGCATCGGGAAGTGAGGCGTCCAGTTCGATCGCGCGACGCAGCGCTCGCTCCGCCTCCTCGAATCTGTCCTGCTGTTTCAGCGCCATACCCAGGTTGTATTGTGCGAGCGCATTGGACGGATCGCGGGCGAGCAGTTCGGTGAACACCTCGACGGCTCCGGCCAGATCGGCCTTCTGCAATAGCGTTGTGCCCAGGTTCAGGCGGGCCGTGTTGTCGTCGGGGTGATCGCGAACGAGCTGTCGCAGCGTTTCGATGGCGGCCTCTGCGTCACCAGATTGCATCAGCGCGAGGCCCAGGCTGTTGCGCGCGTCGACGGAAGACGGATCAATGGCGGCCGCGGTTTTCAAGTGCGCGACTGCGCCGCCGATGTCGCCCCATTGCTGAAGCGTCACGCCGAGTTGCAGATGCGCGGGAGCAAGACGCGGAGAAAGTCCCACCGATTTGCGAAGCTGTTGGGCGGCCTCCGCAACCTGACCTTGTTGACGCAGCACGAGCCCCAGGTAGTAGCGGGCCTCCGCGTGATCGGGGCGGAGCCGGACGGCCGCCTCGAGCGGCCGGCGCGCGCCCTCGATGTCGCGCGTCCACCACCGCGTAGCGCCGAGATGATATTGCGCGTCGAAGAGTCCCGGTTGGAGCTCAACCGCGCGCGCGAAATGCGCGAGCGCGGCGTCGGTCTGGCCCAGCTGTCCGCGCACGTAGCCGAGACGATCGTGTGCGGCGGCAAGATTCGGCAATCGTTCGACGGCACGTTCGTAGGCGTCAGCGGCGCCGGCGAGATCTTTCGCTCGCTCTTTCGCTTGGCCGAGGAGGAAGAGGGCCTGCGCTGAATCCTGTTCGCGGCTTCGCTCGATCCCGCGCTGCTGCGCAGCTCCGGCGACGCCGAGCGCGCCGACCAGAAGCACGCACGCTGCACCCGGCGGACAGCGGACCATGCGCGCATTTTAGCGTGTACTACGGCTGGTAGTAGTCAACCAATCTCAATACAGTCGTGGTGCATAGTGTCGAGATATCTGCGTGACCGAGGAGCACATCCGCATGAATCGAATGGCAGCGTGGACGTTGGCCCTGTGGGTGGTGTCGGCGGGCACCATGCTCGCGGCCTCGGAGATCACCGGTGTCGTCAAGGATCAATCCGGCGCTCCGGTCGCTGGAGCAACGGTGACGCTGACCACTGCGGATCAGACGGCGGTCGCTACCACACGGACAAACGAACAGGGCAGGTTCAGCATTGACGCTCCCGCAACCGGTCGTTTTCTCCTGACCGCAACGGCAGCCCATCTCGGCGAAGCAAAGGTCCCACTGACGATTGGCCACACCCCACCGGCGCCGCTCGAGATCGTGCTTCACGTCGGTCCGATTCGCGAGGATGTGACGGTCACGGCGGCTGCCGATCTCGTTGACGAAGTACGTCGGGCCGGACAACCTGTGAGCGTCATTGACGCGGAGGACATCGCCACTCGCGTGACTACGGCCGTCGCACAAGCGGTGGAGGGAGAAACCGGCGTCCACCTGCAGCAGACGAGCCCGACGATGGCGGGGGTGTTCATTCGTGGGTTGACTGGCAACAAAGTGAATGTCTTTCTCGACGGTGTTCGATACTCCAACGGCGCGCAGCGTGGCGGCGTCAACACCTTTCTCGATCTCGTCGAACCTGGAAGTCTCGACACGATCGAGATCGTACGAGGCCCCTCGAGCGCCCAGTACGGCAGTGATGCGCTTGGCGGCAGCGTTCAGTTTTTGACGCGTCCTCCGCGGCTTGCCGACAGCGGCGGGCCGCGCTGGGGCGGTTCAGTGGGCGGGAGTTTGGGCACCGGCCACCGGTATGGCGGAGGGCAGGCCTTCCTTTCCTACATGGCGCCAACCATCGGAATCAATGGTGCGGTGTCTGGCCGCGGCGTTGGCGAGATCAGGACGGGCGAAGGAATCGACTCTCACGCGGCTGTCACTCGCTTCTTCGGTCTGTCGTCGGATCTCCTGATGGACGAGCGACTGCCCGATACCGGTTTTCATCAGATCGGCGGCTCGGTGCGTGCGCAGTGGGCCGCAAGGCCCGGCACCCGGTTCGTCTTCAGCTACTTGCGGACCAACCAGGATGATGGCGACCGCTACGATCAGCTGCTCGGCGGTGACGGCAATCTCGTCTCCGAACTCAACGATCTTTCGCTCGATCTCTTTTCTGTTCGAGCGGAAAAGCTTGGCGCCGGGATGTTTGATCACGCGTCGGTGATGTACTCGGTGAACAGCCAGCGCGAAGAACGTGTGAATCAGGGAGGGAACGGCAATCCGACAGCAACTATCGGTCACGAGCCTGAGCGCACCACCGCGCACGGCGTTCAGGGAGTGCTCACGAAACAGGTCTCGGCACACGCGACAGTGACCGTAGGCGGAGACGTCTACGTCGAAGGCCTGACGTCAAAGTCATTCAACGTCAACCCGGTCACGGCAGCCATCTCGTCGCGACGTCCGCGTGTTCCTGACGGCGCAGAGTTCACGCAGGGCGGGATCTTTGGACAGTCCACCTTCGACGTCGTGCCCGATCGCGTGCGGCTCGTCGGCGCGCTGAGATTCGGTGCGGCCCATTATGAAGCCAGTGCCGCCGACAGCCCCCTCGTCAATGGGCAGCCGCTCTGGCCGGACGATTCGTTAACCGCCAGTAATGTCACGTTCCGTGCAGCCGCGGTGTTCACGCCGTCCGAACCCTGGACGTTCCTCGCCTCGCTCAGTCGTGGTTTTCGCGCGCCGCACATGACCGATCTCGGCACCCTCGGCCTTACAGGGTCGGGTTTCGAAGTCGCTGCGCCCGACGTCTCCAGCCTCGGCGGATTCGTGGGGACGACCGCCGACGCGTCGGCCATATCGAGCGGCGAACCTGTCGCTCAGTTGAATCCGGAGACGAGCCTGCAATACGAAGGCTCTGTGGGATACCGACACAAGGCATGGCGCACCGATTTCACGTTCTTCGTCAACAACGTTCACGCCAATATCCAGAAGCAATCGCTGATTCTCCCGCCGGGTGCGGTGGGAATCATGCTCGGTGGACAGCCGATCGTTGCCCAGAATGCAAACGGTGTGGTCTTCGTACAGGCGTCGACCGCACCGGTTCTCGTGCGCGCGAACTTCGACAATGCGCGGATCTGGGGGATCGAACACACGGCCCAGGCGCGACTCGGGTCGAATGTCACGCTGAACGAGGCATTCACGTATCTCCGTGCGAAAGACACGAAGACAGATCTGTCTCCAAACATCGAAGGGGGCACGCCTGCGCCGGACGGATATGTGACGGTGCGGTGGAATCCTGCAGGCGGCCGGTGGTGGCTCGAACCTTACACGCACTTCGCGTGGAAGCAGACCCACCTCTCGTCGCTGGACCTGGGCGATCGCCGGACAGGGGCCGGGCGGAGCCGCAGCAGTATTCAGGCATTTTTCAATAACGGTGCCCGGGCTCGCGGGTGGATCGGAGCGGGCTCCGACAATGCATTCGGTACGGCCGATGACGTGCTGCTTGCGACCAGTGAGACGTTGGCGCAAATCCAGAACCGGGTCCTGGGCACCGGTGTGAACTCTTCCTCTCTTTTCACGGCGGTTCCCGGCTACGCCACTTTCGGCGTGCGCGCCGGTTTTCGGAAGGCAGCACACGAGATACTCGCGGACTTCGAGAATCTCAACGACGAGAACTACCGCGGCATCAGCTGGGGGGTCGATGCGCCCGGCTTTGGTGTCTCTGTACGGTACTTATTCCGTTTCTAGTCGGATCCCGGACTATCAGCATCTTCCACAGTCACGCTGCGTCAGTACCAAGAGATAGAAAGGAGAAAGGCTCTTTTCTCCTTTCCTATCTCTTTACGCCATGATTGCAGTTCGACTGTGGATGATGTTGACTTGATTGTGAGCCGACGATCAAACGCGCATCAGCGTGAGCAGCTCCGCTGTGGACGCGGAGCGATCGATGAATCCGAATTGTCCTGATTCTTTCACTTCACGCGCCGCTTCAAGGAACCCGGTCATCGCTGCGCGATACAACGACGTCGCCAGACTGATCCGCCGGACGCCCGCGTCGGCAAGTTCCCCCACGGAAAATGACTTGCCCTTGATCCCGGCCATGAAATTGAACGGTTTGCTCACTGACGCGCAGACTGTTTTTACACCCTCAAGAGCCGGGAGTCCCGGCGCAAACAGCACGTCGGCTCCGGCGTTGTCGAACGCTTGCAGTCGACGGATCGTTGCGTCCAGACTTCCGTTGGCAAACATCAGGTTATGCGCTCGCGCGGTCAGCATGAAGGGAAACGGTAGGCGCCGCGCAGCTTCCGCACCGGCGGCAATTCGCTCTACCGCAAGTTGATCGTCGAACAACGGACGATCCGGATTGCCCGTGCTGTCCTCGATCGTGCAACCGACGAGACCGACGCTCGCAGCTAACCGAACAGTCTCTGCCACGGCCTCCGGTGCATCGCCGAAGCCCTGTTCCAGATCCGCGGACACCGGCAGGTCCGTCGCCTCCACAATCATGCGCGCGTGCTGCAGGGCTTGATCGCGTGTCAGTCCCCCGTCGCGAAGCCCGATCGCGCAGGCGGACGCCGCGCTCGACGTTGCCAGCGCCTGGAACCCGAGCCCCGCGAGCACGCGAGAGGATCCGACGTCCCAGGGGTTAGGAATAATGAAGACGCCCGGTTCACCGTGCAACGCACGAAAGCGAGCCGCTTTTTCGATTTGTGTTGGCATAAGCGAATCGTACCAATTTTCTTGACAACCTCATTCGGGAGGCCTTAACTCCAAATCCATGGGACGCCACAAGGATTCAGGATCGTTTGTCTGGATCGACGATCTTCGCCGCGACCTGGTCTACGGCATTCGGACCCTGCGCCGAACGCCGGGGTTCACCGTTGTCGCGATGCTTACGCTGGCCCTGGGTATCGGGGCTGTCACCGTCATCTACAGCGTACTTAGGAATGTCGTGCTCGATCCCTTTCCGTACTCACGTTCGGATCGAATGGTGAATCTCGTCTTGAACGATGCATCCGGGCGCGGGCTTCGAGGTCCGTACTATTCGGCCCAGGAATTTCTCGACTATCAAGAGCAAGCGGACGTGTTCGAGGATGTCGTGGGGACCAGCGTCGAATCGATGCACTGGGTCAGTGATGCCGGAGCCGAGCGATTGCAGGTCGGCTGGATGACGCCGAACGGGTTCAATTTCCTTGGCGTGCAGCCCTTACTCGGGCGTGCGTTTGGCGACGCTGACGCGGCGCCAGGCGCGCCACCTGTGGCCGTGATGAATCATCGCGCGTGGATGCGGCTGTTCAACGGCGACGCCACCGTCATTGGCCGCACGCTCGTGCTGAACGGCGAGGCTCGGACGGTTATCGGAGTGATGCCGCCGCGATTCGAGTGGAACATCGCGGACCTCTGGATTCCATCGGCGCTCAATCGATCGGACGATCCCCAATCGGTGCGTGGGAGACGTGCATTTCAGGCGCACTTGCGGCCCGGCATTTCAGTCGAGCAGGCCGAAGCGCAGCTCAAGGTCGTTGCCGCACGTCGTGCGGCAGAGCATCCAAAGGACTATCCGCCGGGCTCCCGATTGGCACTGATCACCGTGATCAACTGGGTCGTGCGCGAGTTTCGCGGCGTCCTCTACACGCTGTTCGGCGCCGTTAGTCTGTTGATGGTAATTGCTTGCTGCAACGTCGCGAACATGCTGTTGGCACGCGCGACGACGCGTGAAAGGGAGATCAGCATTCGCGCGGCAATCGGCGCCAGTCGCGGACGCATCGTCCGGCAACTGTTTGTCGAAAGCGTGCTGCTGGCGGTTGGCGGGCTCGCTGGCGGATGTTTGCTCGCATATGGGGGAATCGCGGCGCTCGCCGGATTCATGCCCAGACAAGGCGTTCCATGGGAGACGCAGATCAGGCTGGATACACCGGTCCTGATTTTTGCGCTGGTTGCCGCCGGGGTTGCGACACTCGCCTTCGGCCTCTTTCCGGCGCTGCAGACGGCACGACGCGACCTGCTTGCGGGAGCCGCTCTTGGTGCGCGCGGGACGGCCGGCCGTCACCAGACACGCATGCGCAAGGCATTGGTCGTCGCTCAAGTCGCGCTCTCGATTGTCCTTCTTCTCGGTGCCGGACTCCTGATGCGAACGTTCGTCAAGCTGGTGAACGTCGATTGGGGATTCGATTCGAAGAATCTCGTCGAGGCAGGTGTGGGATTCCCACCGCGTCAGGATGTTTCGACAGAATCATTGCGCCGTTTCTTTCGGCAGGGAATGGAGCGAATTGTAGCCTTGCCGGGTGTACGTTCCGCGGCGATTGCCAACGTTCCGGCGCCGTTCGCCGGCGTCGGCAGCGGACTGGAGATTCCAGGGAGAGAGACCCGTCCACAGGATTTCTCAGGGGTAACCTTCTGCAGCGAACAATTCTTCGAGACCATTGGTCTGACCCTGATAAAAGGACGGTTGCTCTCCGCCGCCGACGTCGAAAGCGCACATCATGTCGTTGTCATCAACGAAACGTTAGCGAAGAAATACTTCAGCCAGGCTGAATCGCTCGGCGCAACGATCAAATTGCCGCGGCTGGCGACGTTGTCTGTCCCGGTGCCGGATCCGACCTTCGAGATTGTTGGGGTGATTCGCGACGTCGCCAATAACGGCCCTCGCGAGCTGCCGATGCCACAGGTGTGGCTGCCGTTCTCGCTGCGCGGACCCGCCGGTCTCGGATTCGTCATCCGAACATCGTCGGACGCCGGCCAGATGATTCAATCCGTTCGTCAAGAAATTGCGGCGGTCGATCGTCAGGTCGCCCTCGTCGACCCGGGAGTCCTGGAAGACTGGATGCAACGCGTGTACTTCGCACGCCCGCGATTCAGTCTGCTCGTGCTCGGGATATTCGCCTGCACGGGAATTCTCCTGGTGGCGTTCGGGGTCTACGGTGTTCTCGCGTACACGATTTCGCAGCAGACGCGTGAGATTGCGATTCGCATGGCGCTCGGCGGCGAACGCGGGGACGTCGTTCGCATGGTGCTTCGCCTCGGGCTTCAGCTCGTCGGAGCCGGGCTCGTCATCGGTGCGGCGGCGAGCCTCGCGACGAACCGACTCCTTCGGAGTCAGCTGTGGAACACGTCGCCGAACGATCCAGTGACGTTCGCCGCCGCCATCGGCGCGGTTTTATTGATTGCGGTGCTTGCCTGCTGGGTTCCGGCGCGACGTGCCGTCAAAGTTGAACCGATGGTCGCGCTGAGGCACGAATAATGGTGTCTAAGTCCTGGTAACAGGAATTGCGGAGTGCGCCTCTCATGATGATTTCGCTTCTTGCAGCCGCGGCCGTTCTCACCCTCCAGGTCAATGCATCGCCGCAAGGCACACCGACGACCTTCGGTGCACAGCAAAGGACGCCGCCGCGCGACGCGACGGCGGAAAAGAAAGGCACGGCGATCGTTCGCGGCAAGATCGTCAACGCCGAAGGACGTGCGCTGCGGCGCGTTCAGCTGCGCTTGAGCGGTGACGCGATTCCGGAAGGACGCACGACGAGCACGAACGGTGAGGGGCGTTTCGAAATCGCAGAACTGCCTTCGGGACGGTACACGCTCAACGCCTCGCGCGCCGGTTATCTCGGTGTGTCATTCGGCCAATTACGACCGGGTGAGGTCACCCGTCCAATCGAGCTGGCCGACGCGCAGGTGTTCGCCAACGCCGACTTCGTTCTGCAGCGCACGGCACTCATCACCGGTCATGTCTTCGACGAAGCCGGTGAGCCGCTCGCTGGCGCGAACGTGTTGACGCTTCAGATGCGTTTCTTCAACGGCCGCCGCCGCTTGACGCCGGTCAGAGGCAACGCGATTACCGACGACACCGGTCAATATCGTCTCAGTGGGCTCGAACCGGGCGATTACTACGTTCAAGCCTCGTCGCGCGAGACCTGGGAAGGAGAGCCGCCGCAGAAGCAGATGCTCGGCTTCCTGCCGACCTACTATCCGGCGAGCCCCGGTCCGACGGAGGCGCAGCGCGTGCGTGTTCGCGCCGGGCAAGAGGTCCCCTCCGTCGACATCAGTTTGATTCCTGGGAAAGTCGGGAAAATTTCCGGCACCGTCGTGAACTCGCAAGGCGTTCCTCTCGGCGGAGAGAACGCGAGCCTGTCTTTTGAGATACGCGGTGAGAACTTCATGATGATGTCGGGCGGCCAGACAACAAAGATCAACCCGGATGGCACGTTCGTCTTTCGTAACGTCGCACCGGCCGAGTATCACCTCAACGTCAGAACCGCTGCGACGGCCGATCGTCCACTTGAATCCGCCAACGTGATCGTTTCGGTCGTCGGCGGAGACGTCGAGGGTCTGAACGTCGTAACCTCGGCCGCCGGCGTTGTCACGGGCAGAGTGATCGTCGAAGGGGATGCGCCACTTCCGTCGCCGCTCACCAAGATGAGCGTGCGCACGCTACCGGTGGACCGCGATACGTCAGTCAATTTTGGCGGGATGCCGGACAACGGCCGCATCCGCGACGACGGCACCTTCGAACTCAAGTCGGTGGTCGGGTCGGTGCGGCTGACCGTTGGGCCGCTCGCTGACGGCTGGACCGTCCGCCAAATCGATCAGAACGGACGCGACTACACCATGCAACCGTTCGAGACGTCGGGACAGACGATGGATGGTTTCACAATTGTCCTGACCAATCGCTTCCCCGCGATCTCCGGCACGTTACGCGACTCGAAAGGCAACGTCGTTCCTCAAGGGACGGCGATCCTGTTTCCAGACGAGTCGTCATTGTGGGTCGAGGACCTTCGGTCGGTCCGGACCGCCAGAGTCGATCAATCGGGCGTCTTCACGATCAAAGGCGTTCGTCCGGGCAATTACTTGTGCATCGCCGGCGTTGGCATCAGCAACAACCAATGGAACGATCCTGAATACCTCGACTCGCTGCGGCAGGATGCCCACCGTGTCACGGTGAAAGAAGGAGAAGATCAGCGTCTCGATCTCGTAGTGAAGTCGCCGAACGGCCAATAAGAGACTCGACCGGCTCTAAAACGTCGTCGTCAATGCAACACGAATGGTGCGCGGGTAACCGGGAGAAATGTTCGTGTTGTTGTCGGCGTTGGCGAAGTACTTCTTGTCGAAAAGATTCTCGACATTGAGCTGCAGCCGCGCACGCTTGGCCAGCGGCACGAACGTGGCGGCATCGATCCGAGTGTAGCCCGGCAGCACGACGCTGTTGTCGATGGCGGCAAACATGTCGGCACGATAGATCACCCCGAGCGCGGCCCCAACTCTCGGGTGCAGCTGGTAGTTGTTCCAGAGTGAAAACGTGTGATGTGGAACCTGCGCGACTTCGGCGCCGGCCTTTGCTGCTGCCGTCGCGCTCGTCACGAACGCGTCCTGATACGCATAACCGCCCGCCATGCGCCACGAGCGCGTCACCCGCCCGGTCACACCGACCTCATACCCGTTGGTGCGTTGGCTACCGGTCTGGATGATGCGAGTCGGGTCGTTTGGATCGGTCGATCGTGTGTTGGTCCGGTCCAGCCGGTACACGGCCGTTGCGAGCGACAGCCCGGACAAGAGGTCCCACTTTGCACCAACCTCGTAATTGGTGAATTGCTCCGGTTTGAGCTGTTGCGTGATCGTCGTCAACGACGAGAATTGATCGCCGGCGCTTGGCAAGTACGAAACGCTGTAGCTGCCATATATCGACAGCGGCATGACGGGCTTGAAGACGACCCCGGCGCGCGGCGACACGAGATTATCGAGGCGAGCCAGAGTGTCCCCGTTGCGACGGTTGTAAAACGAGAGATCGAATTGGTCGAATCGCACGCCGCCAACCAACTGCAGGTGACGCGATAGCTCGGCCTGATCCTGCGCGTAGACGGATGCGGTGCGCGTGTGGACCTGATTGTCCGCATCGGTCGCACTCTGACGAAAGATCACCGGCAGCGAAATCGTCGGATTCAGAAACGGGACCTGAACCGACGTGGTGACGTTGTTGAAGAAGCCAGTGTTGCGAAAATTATCCGTCACTTGCCGACCGAGCTCAGCTCCGACCAGAACCGAGTGCCGGACACGACCCGTGGCAACTCCGACGATCACATCAGTCTGATTGAAGATGTTCGTGCGATCGGTCGCGTTGTTATAGGCCGACAGCGCCACGAGCGTCTGATCCGGCGATGCCGCGCCAGGGACGTAATTCTGATAGAACCGGTCGTAACCTGCGAACACCGTACGATTGCGAATGGTTGCGGCACCCCAGCGATGTTCGATCATCGCCGATCCGAGGTTGACGGCCAGGCGGACGTCACTGTCGTCGGGATTTCCGTAAAACAACGATCGGTCTACGGCGGCGGGCGCTCCAGCGAATGATGTTATGCCTCGATCCGCGGTGCGGCGGTCGTGAAGGTATTCATAACTCACGATCACTCTCGTCGCCGACGTCGGCAGCAACGTCACCGTCGGGGTGACACCGTATCGTTGGAGGCCGACCTGGTTGCGGAAACTGTCGCCGTCCTCGAACATCCCGTTGACTCGAACGGCCGCCGTGTTCGAGAGTGGCTGGGCGAGGTCGGCAGCGAGCCGCCTGCTGCCGTACGTTCCTGCCTGAAACGAAACATCTCGGAGCGGTTGAAACACCGCCTCTTTGAGCACGCGATTGACCACGCCACCGGCGCCGCCGCGACCGAAAATCATCGCGTTCGGTCCTTTCAAGGCTTCGATTCGATCGACGTTGTAAATGTCCCGGAAGTACTGCACATCGTCGCGGACACCGTTGACAAAAAAGTCCGCTGACGTGCTGTTACCCCGCATGATGATCTGGTCGCGATTGTTTTCCCCCTGATGTGACGTCACTCCAGGAACGTACCGCACGACGTCGGCGATACTCGTCATGAGCTGATCCTTCATCAGCTCCTGATTCACGACCGTAATCGACTGCGGGATGTCGCGGATGGGTGTCGGCGTCTTTGTCGCTGTGCTGGTGACAACCCGCGAGCCGTCAGGCGCGGTGATCGTCACCGACTCGAGTACGCCTGCCACCTGTAAAACGAACTCCAGCTCTGGAGTCGATGACTCGGAAACCCTGATCGTCCGCGATGACGCATCGAATCCAGGCGCCGTCACCGTTATCTTGTGCCGTCCGGCGGGCAACTGGAGCGTGAACGCTCCCTGTGCATCGGTAATGGTGGTTGGCCCGGTGCCGTCGCCGGGTAGCTGGATGGCCACACGGGCGCCAACGATCGCGCTCCGGCTGAAATCGAGTACGCGTCCTTGCACGGAGGATAGAACACCGATCGGATTCGGTGAAGATTGTAACGGCGCGGCAATCACCGGCAGGGGAGCGCCAAACGCGGCAACGACTAACAGCCAGATCCGGGCTCTGGCACATCCAGCTCTCATATCACTTCCTCATCGCGCACCAGCTTCACGATGCCCTTCGTCCGAAGGAATGCGCGAATTTCTTCAACATGCTCCGTTTCAATTTCGACCTGACGCTGGATGAAGGGCTCCAACACCGGGTCCCCTGCGACGCGGGGGAGGAGATCCTTGTAGGCCTCGAGCGCCTGCTGTTCGACGTCGAGCGCTTCGGCGAGCGCGTCTTTCAGTCGAATCGCGCTGCCGCCGAGCGCGAGCTTCACGCGCAGCGTCGGGATGTGGCCGAGCGATCGAATCTGCTCCGCGATCGTGGTCGCATGGTCCATCGTTTCCTTGATCGCGTCCTCGAAGAACGCCTGCGCCGCCGCGTAGTCCGTTTCACGAAGCCGAAAGCGCATCTGGAAATAGCGGAGGCACGCCTCCGTTTCTTCCGCCATCAAGCGATTCAGCTCCTCGACGAGTTCGTGGCGGTCCGACGTGGTGCCCGGCGCGCGCTTGCTAGATCGCATGCTTCAACTCGTCGATGAGACAGTGCCCTTTGCACACATCGCACGTCCGGTTTTCCGGGCAAGCGGTATGAAACATGCGGAATTGCTTGAGCAGTTGCCGGCTGACGGGAGCCCCGGACGTCAGGAACTGGAGAAACTGCACGAGCCGCTCGCCGGTCGAGTGGCTGATCAAATGTTCGATCTTGCAGCTGTCGATTTCTGCTTGTTCTTCAGAGACGCCCAGAACGTCGCACAGGAAGGTCTTGACGATGACGCGCTTGGCCATGACCGAGTGGACGACACGCAGCCCTTTCGGGGACAGCTTGACGAGATGATGCTCGTCGCTCTGCACCCATCCTTTTTTCTTGAGCGCGCGCAGGTTGATCGAGACGCTGCCGCGGGTGATGTTCAGGCGCCTGGCGATGTCCGACACCCGCGCCCATCCCCCATAGGCGGCGCCGACTTCGTGGATTGCGAGCAGATGGTGAGCGGCGCTGTGGGTGAGTTCGTTGGCTTCGAACTCTTTCCAAGTCTCCATGTGTTTGATATACCATACACACGATTTACTAATCAATCGTTTCGGTCGCGGCCGTAGGTTTTTTGGCGTGCGTGACGCAGTTAGGCGTGAGAAATCTATTCTTCCCGCAGGGCCTGGAGTGGATCGAGTCCGGCGGCTCGTCGAGCGGGCAGATAACTCGCCAGTGTCGCGATAGACAGCAGCACAAGTGTCACGGTGGCGAACGTCCGCACATCGATCGGACGAACGCCGACGAGGAGTGCGGAAAGAAGAGGCGCGAGTCCGAGCGCAAGGACGAGGCCGATGGCCACACCAATGGCTGTGAGGCGCGCTCCCTGGCGGAAAACGAGCTGCATGATGTCACGTCGCGTTGCGCCTAACGCGAGCCGCGCACCGAACTCTTTCGTTCGGCGCGACACCGAGTAGGCGATCGTGGCGTAGAGACCGATCGAGGCGAGAAGCAGGGCGAGCGCGCCAAACAGAGCAAGAAGAGAGGCGGCAAGCCGCTGCTGAAGGGATGCCGCCCGAACGTGCTCTTCGAGCGTCCTGATTCCGAACACCGGCAGCTGCGGATCGATGCGACGCACGATCGTGCGTACGGGTTCAACGAGCAGTTTCGGATCGGACGACGTCCGTATGTGAAACGTGACGTCAGGACGATAGTTCCAGGTCGTCGACAGATACACAAACGCCAGGGGTGGTTCGTTCAGGCGCCGGTACTTGGAGTTACCGACGACGCCGACCACGGGGAACCAATCCTTGCCGATACGAATTCGCTTACCGATCGGATCCTGTCCTGGCCAATATCGATCGATGAAGGTCTGGTTGACGATGAGGATCTCGGGATGATTGGGGCGATCGGCCGCGGTGAACTCGTGCCCGGCAACTATCGGGATCTCCATGGTTCGAAAATAGTCCGCGCCTACCCAATTCAGGTAGGTCGCGGCGGGAGCGCCTTCGGGCGACGTATAGCCTTCTGGCTCAATCGTGGTCGAACTGCTGCCTGTGGAGATCCCAAGCGGAACGCGGCGTGCGAGACTCGCGGAGGCGACGTTGGGCAGCGCACGAATCTCGTCCAGCATGCGCGTCAGCGCCTGCGCCCCTCGCGTTGGCTCGTATCCGGCCGAAAACAAATCGACCGAACTGAGTAGTACGTGTTCCGCTTTGAAGCCCGGATTGAACAATCGAGCATTCTCGAGGCTTCGAAGCAACAGTCCCGCCGCAGCCAGGAGCAAGAGCGCGAGCGACACTTGTGAGACAACGAGCGTGTTACGAAACCATGAGCGCCGGCTTCCCGACAGCTGATTGCTGTCTCCCTTCAGATCCTCAACCAAATCGGTCCGGGCCGCCTGAAGCGCCGGAGCCAGACCGAAGATCAAGGCGCTCGCAAAAGCTGTGACGGCCGTAAACATCAACACGCGTGTGTCGAGTCGCGATGGCAGCGCGATTGGAAAATCAGTAGGGGGGACAAACCAGATCAGCAGTCCGCCGGTCCAAACCTGAGCGATCATCGCGGCAACGCCGGCAACCGAAACGAGCAACAGCGCTTCGACCAGAAGCTGGCGGACAAGGCGACTCGGGCTGCATCCGAGGGAGAGGCGTAGCGCGAACTCGCGGCGGCGTGCCGAGGCCCGCGAGAGCAACAGGTTCGCGACATTCGCGCACGCAATCAACAACACGATTCCTACCATCGCCATCAAGACCATTAGCACCGGACCAAGCACGGCCTGCGCTCCACGGGTCGAGCGCCACATCGGCGTCACCGAGATGCGGGTGTCGGTGTCGGTGCCTTCGTCTGTGGCAATGCGATGGGCGATGGCGGTCAGTTCGGTGGCTGCACGGTCGGAAGTCACGCCCGGCACCAGCCGACCCATCGTGTCGAGCCAGTGATTGTTGCGTAACGAGATGCGATTCGTACCCGGCATCACCTTGTTCGACATCTGAATCGGCAGCCAGACGTCCATCGCCAACCCGGTGTAGCCGCTGGAGAACGTGGCGGGAGCGACGCCGACGATCGTAAACGGACTGCCGTTGATGTCGATCGTTTGTCCAATCGACTGCGTGTTGCCGAAGCGGCGCTGCGCGAGTCGCTCGCTGATCACGACGACGGGTACAGGCGCACGTCCTTCCAGCGGCTGGAATCCCCGGCCGGCAATCGGTGTAACGCCGAGGACGTCGAAGAAATTGTCCGACACCAGTTCAATCCAGATCCGTTCCGCGCCTGATGGTCCCGCAAGTGATGCTGGCGTCGTGTCATGGACGAGCAGTCCGAGGAGTGCGGGAGATGCGTCGCGGAGATCCAGGTAATCGGGGTACGACATCGAAATGAATGAGCCGCTCTTGTCGAGCATGCCGACATCGACGAGCCGGCGAGCATCCGTTCCAGCAAGCGGATTCAACAGGATCGAATTGATCCAGCTGAAAATCGTCGCGTTCGCGCCGACACCAAGCGCCAACGTCACGACGGCAACAGCCGTAAATCCCGGAGACTTGCGCGCCAGCCGCGCCGCGAAGCGGAAATCGTGCAGCAGCCCCGCGACCGTTCCCGTCAGGCGCCTGCCGCGGAGAGCGGCGTCGCTTACACGCGTGTCGAGTCGATCCAGTACTGGCGCTGCGAGCCGGTGTGATTGCGCTACCTGGTGCGCGATGACCGACCAATCGGTGATGTGGGCGGACACGGCAGCCACCGCCTCCGCATCCGAGAGTCCTTGATCGATCGCGTCGCGATACGCATCTTCGAGCTGGCTGGCGAGATCGGCGACAACATCCTGTTCGTATTCCGGGCGGATGTTCCGCAACTGCAATCGCTCACGAACGAACGTGGTCCAGTCAGGCATGGCGATTCCGCAGGATCTGGTTGACGGCGTCGCTGAATTCCTGCCAGGCGGTGCGCTGCCGTTCCAGGACGCTCCGCCCCTCGGCGGTAAGACGATAGAAACGGCGGCGGCGTTCGCCGGTTTTCTCCGTCCACCGACCGGTGATGAGGCCACGATCCTCGAGACGGCAAAGCACGGGATAGAGCGACCCGATCCGGAAGGTGAGGCGACCATCCGACCGTGCTTCGATCAACTTGCCGATCTCGTAACCGTGCCGGGCCCGCGCTTCCAGCAGCGCGAGGACGAGCAGTTCGGTGCTGCCTTTTTTCAGGTCGTGATTCGCCATGGCTGATGTGCTTGGGCGAATTATATTGCACCGAAGTATATGTGAGTCAAGTAGGTCTGAAGATTTGCGGTGAAGGAAATGGTATGAAGATACCGGTTCAGTCGATCTGTGCGGAGGGACGCCGATGTCGATGCTTGCTTTGCTTGTCTTCCTGACGATCGCGCCACGCAGTGCGCAAGGAAACAAACCGCCCACACCGCAATCACCCAAGCTGACCTACGCGATGACGTTACGTGTCCACGTGGGGAACCCGACTGAGTTTGGCCAGGTGCCGCGCGGGCGGCGGCGAGTGATTCCGATTGTGGGTGGGACGTTCGAGGGCCCGAACATTCGTGGCAAGGTGTTGCCGGGCGGCGCGGACTGGCAAATCGTCCGGGCCGACGGCCTCGCTGAACTCGATACCCGCTACACGCTGCAGACAGACAATGGCAGCCTGATTTACATCCAGAACGCAGGCATTCGCCATGCCTCGCCGGAGATCACGAAGAAGCTGCTGGCGGGCGAGCGTGTCGATCCGTCACAGGTGTACTTCAAGACCGTTCCGACGTTCGAGACGTCAGCTCCGGAACTGCAGTGGCTTACGCGTGCCATCTTCATTGGTGTTGGTGAGCGCCAGCCCAACGATGTCACCATTCACGTGTGGAAAGTCGAGTAGCAGCACCCAAGGCACTCATGGCACTCAAGGCACTCATGGCCCCCAAGGCACGCATGGCACCCAAGGCACGCATTGTTATTTTCTTCTGCAGCCAGCCATGCAGCAATTGACGCAGGGGCCGACTCTCTTCCCGCAGCATCGGGGTTCCTCCCTCCTCGATCGCGCGACGACTGGGTTTCCGCCCGACTTGCTGAATCGCGTCGCGATTCGCTTCCAGATCCTCCTGTGGCTTTACGCCTTCACATTCTTCATGGCCGCGTTCTTTCCATCCCTGCTCTCGGCCGACCAGCGGGCGAGGCTCTTCGAGCATCCGGTGACCTGGGTTCCGGGAGCAGTGTCCATCACGATCGCGGTGCTCGTGGCGGTGACGATTCGCGTCGCCCGGTTGCCTCCTGCGGGAGTCACGGTTCTCGCGCTCGTGTTCGAAATCGTGAGCAGTTACGGTATTGCCGCCGCCGAATTTCTGCAGCCGATGACGCTCGATGTCAATTCGTCCTGGGTCGGCCACTCCTGGGTTTCAGTGTGGATGCTCCTGTTCAACATCGTTGTTCCAACGCTGCCTCGATACGCCGTCATTGCCGCGCTCGCTTCGGTCACGTCAGTTCCCACCATGGTGCTCCTCTCGATCTCGTTGTTCCCGCCCGCCCCGCCGCCGAGCAACGCGATGATCTTCTGGGCGTTTGTCTTTCCATACTTGCTCGTCGTGATCATGGCGTATGTCGGCGCGCGCGTCGTCTACAGCCTCGGCACCGAGGTCACGCGTGCGCGCGAGCTCGGAAGCTATCGGCTCGAGCACCGGTTGGGTCAAGGGGGGATGGGAGAAGTGTGGAAGGCGAGCCATCGGCTGCTCGCGCGGCCGGCGGCAATCAAGCTGATTCGCTCGTCGCTCCCCGGAAAAGCGCCTGGCATCTCCGACGACATGCGTCGCCGATTCGAGCGGGAAGCGCAGGTGATTGCGCAGCTCCGGTCGCCGCACACGGTCACGCTGTTCGACTTCGGGATCGCCGCGGAGGGCTCCTTCTACTACGTCATGGAACTGCTCGATGGTTTGGATACCGACGCGCTGGTCAAACGCTTTGGTGCCGTACCCGCCGAACGTGTCGTTCACATCCTTCGACAGATCTGCCACTCGTTGTCGGAGGCCGAATCGCGCAGCGTCGTCCATCGTGACATCAAGCCGGCAAACGTCTTCTTGTGCCGCTATGGTGAAGACTACGATTTCGTAAAAGTTCTGGATTTTGGTCTTGCGAAGGCCGTCCATGAAACGTCCTCCGATACCGAGACCGCCATCACGATTCACGATGTGATTCAAGGTACGCCTGCGTTTATCGCACCCGAACAGGCGCTGGGTGGCGTCGATGTCGACGGCCGCGCTGACATCTACTCGACCGGTTGCGTGGCGTACTGGTTACTGACCGGTCAACTTGTCTTCACCGCCGAAACGACGATGAAGACCCTGCTGGCGCACGCGCAACAGACGCCTGAACCACCGTCGGCGAGAAGCACGCGGGCGATTCCGCCCGATCTGGATGCGCTGGTGCTGTCCTGTCTTGCCAAGGATCGCGAACACCGGCCGAATTCCGCGCGCGATCTTCTCGCCCGGCTGGATGCGATACGCCTTGATCATCCGTGGACTAACCAACGCGCTCGTGAATGGTGGACGGCAAACGTTCCGCCTTAGCGCGCGTGTTCCTCCCGCGGCACGCAGGAGAAGTGCGTGAACGTGCCGCCGTTCCCTTTGCCACCGCTTTCCCCGGCCACGAAGACAGTGTTGTTGCGGTCGATCGCCACCCCTTCGCCCTGAGGCTCCTTCAACGGCGTCAGGTCGACTTGAAATGCGTGGCGCCACCGACCTTCCAGCAGATCGGATGTACGAAAGAATCTCAGGGTCTTTTGCGACCGCAGCACGGCCCATCGACCGTCCGGAGAAATGGCGCCGTCGGTCACGCGTGCGTCGCCATCGGTCGTCCGCCCCTCTGCATCGCCGACTCGTTCGAGGCGCATCGTCGAGCCGGCGCGAAGATCCGCGGGGAAGCGATAGAGTCCGGTGTTGCCTTTCGTCACGATGTGGATCCTGCCGTCGGGCGCGATCAACAGTGTCTCGGCATCACGCGGGCCATCCGGATACGTGGCGTGAAAGGCCTCGGCTTGTGCCGACGTGGTCGCGTTGGCTTCGGGTTCCGCGACCCGATAGACCGTGACGTGATTCCGTTTCGCGTCGTTGTCGCCGATGTCGCCGATATAGAGGCACGTACCTGTTTGACATCGCGCAGACGCCACCGCTTCCCAGTCCTCCGCCGTCGCGCCAGCGATGCGGAGCTGGCCGGTCACACGCCCTCGTTCATCCAGCGCGAACAAGACCGGCTGGCCCGAATCGTTATGTGTCCACAACCGACCAGGCACGCTTCTGCTTAGTGCAAGCCCGCTTGCCTCAGAAACGCCGGCAAGGCGCGTCAGCTCGCCTGCCGGCTGACATGCGCCCGACGGCTGGGTCTGCCCAGCAGCCTCAATGACGGTTACCAGAAAAGCGACGAGCACGGCCGATCGTTCCGCGAGCATGCCCAAACGTGGACGCAATTCTCTTGCCTCCATCGCGGGCTCGCAGTTGCTGGCGACCTCGACGCGGATCAGCTACTCCGTCGCGAGAATTCATACGCCGGCTCGATTCGAAGACGTCAGCGAGCCGACATGTCGAGGAGCTCGTGCAGGTACGTCTTCCATACCGTCGCGATCGTGTGCGTGCCGTGTCCACGGGTATCCGAACTGAACGGGATAACCACGGCGCGGCCTTTGGCGACGCGCGTGATTTCGCGCTCCAGGATTCCAAGCTCCGGGGGATTGATCAGATCGTCGGCGGAGTTGATCGCGAGCAACGGGGCACGAATCTTCTCCAGCCCCGGACCGGGGTCGTAGTCGTACGAGGCTTCGATTTGATACAGCACATCATTGGCATCGGTCGTCTTCAGGACCGACGCCATCGCTTCATCCAGACGGGCATCGGTCGCGGCCAGCGTCGGTAGCTCCCGCTGCCTGATCGCCGGATTACTCGACATCAAATAAAGGAGTTCCTGTGCAGTGCGCAGGCTCGGCGGCTGGGTTGTGTAGTTCCCACCGAGCCACGCCGGATCGTTCCGAATCGCGTCGATGACTGTGCGCCGCCACACGCGATTGCGACCCGAGATTTGCGTGGGAAGACTGGCGAGCGGCATCAGCGCATCCATGAACTCCGGATAGTGCTCGCCCCACAGCCACGTGTGCATGCCGCCCATCGACGTTCCCATCACGAGGCGCAGATGGTTGACGCCGAGGCCTTCAGTGACGAGCCGATACTCGGCCTCGACCATGTCGAGATACCCATACCGCGGAAACTTCGCGCGCAGACCGTCGCTCGGTTTCGTCGATTGACCATGACCGACGTCGTCTGGAAGGATGATGAAAAAGCGGGTGACGTCGAGCAGCGCTCCGGGACCGAACAGAACCCCCGCAAACTCCGAGCGGATGAATTGCGCGCCGCTTCCGCCGGTCCCGTGCATGATGAGGACTGCGTTGCGTACGACGCCGGCGGCGTCGCGTTCCGGTTTCCCAAGTGTCCTGTAGTGCATCCGAAGTTCAGGAAGAGTGCTACCGGACCGGAACTTGAAGTCCTTCAGGATGAAGGTTCCTTGCTCTGGCGTCGGGTACTGGGCTGACGCCATCGATCCACCGGCCAGCACCAGCAGTGCGACAAGGAATAATCTATTCAGGATCGTCATCCGATTTCGCCTCGTATAAGAGGAAATGACCGTCAAAGCATACCTTTTGTCCGTACCTGAGCGAGTACTCCGAGCCACGATAGGACTTGGTGCAGGCATGGCGCGCGAAGTCGGAGAGCTCGCGCTTCCTGAGGGCGTTCGCCGCAGTCAGCTCTATCAGAACCTTGTCGACACGACGCTCCGGTTCCTCATCGAGCAGGTTGGCGGCGTGGAGGGCCTACCGCGCGCCCAAGAGGCAATCCCGGACGACTTTCTCGCGCGACGAACAGCTGGCAACGTAGTCGAGGCGCTCGGCATCGTTGCGTTTCGCGCCTCGCCAGTCTGGGTGCTTGCCGCGCTCGCAGATGTATGCGGAATGGGCCGCCATTTGATCCCTGAGATCTCCGACGCTCTCAAAGCGCAGGGACTCCTGGAAAGCGATGCGCAGTTCACGACGGTCGACGAGATGTTGGACGGCCTGGAACGAACGTCCTCGCGATTGGCCGCAACGATCAACACACCACCGCTCGATGTCACGGCACTGCGGCAGGAATGGCACGACATTCGCGAAGCCGCGCGGAGCTTGCAGCCTTCGAGCCTGCCGTCGCGTGAAACGATCACCGGTGTGTGGACGCAACTGAAAGCTGAATCCGTTCGCCAGGATCGATCCGTCTTTGAGACCTCGTCGACGATGGCATTGTCGGCAGCGCGATCGATTCCTGACGGTGTGCGCTGGCTTTCCGCGTCTGCAATGGTTGGCGCAACCCGCACCGGCCAGGTGTTCGCTTCGGCGCTCCTCGATCACTACAAGCAAACACTGAGCGAGATCCGGGACACCGGTTACGTGACGTATGCCGGGCGACAGCTACGTCCCTACCTGGCGGCGGCCGCGGGTCAGTTCTCACCGAACCGCCGCAGTCTTACCGAGCGGCTGCTCAAGAAGATCGAAGATCTGAGGCGGTAGGGTAGACAAAGCCTGGCAAAAACTGTTTACTAGGCAATCCTCAAACTGGAACGCGCGCGTTCCTTTCTTTACGAAAGAAAGGATGTCGAATATGCCCATCACCGCGTTCGTTGTCTTCGTGATCTCCAGCGCGATCATTCTCCTCGTCTTCGGCGTGGTCGCTCGCAGCACGAACGCGCACCGGGACGTCAACTATGCCCGCGCGAACCGGCTGCGGCTGCTGTTCTTCGTCTCGCTTGGGGCCATCCTCCTCATCTTTCTCGCGCTGACGCTTCCTGACTTGCCCTACCCGGTCGAGGCGAGCGCGCCTGAGCGCATCGTGCTCGCCACTGGTAAGCAATACGCGTGGTCGCTTACCGAGGGAACGTCGCCAACGCTGGACAATTGGGATACGGCTTTCTCTCCGACGATCAACGTGCCGACCGGGGCTGTCGTCGAGTTCCGGGTCACGACGCTCGACGTCAATCACGGCTTCAGTCTCTACGGGCCGGATCGACATCTCAAGGCGCAGACGCAGGCGATGCCAGGCTATGTCAACCGGCTGCGCGTGGTGTTCGACCAACCGGGCACCTACACAGTCCTGTGCCTCGAGTTCTGCGGCATGGCCCATCACCGGATGCGTGGCGTCGTGGAGGTGCGGTGATGGCGACCGTCGCATCGACGATCACGGCTCCTGGGGCGGACGTTCACCGCACGCCGCTCATTCGCGTGACGCTCGTATGGGTCCTGACCGCGCTCGTTCTCTTCCCAGTGCTCGCGATTCTTGGCCTGCTGATGCGGGCGCAGCAGGGCGGGTACTTGCAATCGACGCCCCCCGAAGTTTTCTACGCGATCATGACCCTGCACGGGCTCGGCATGGTCGGCCTGTGGTTTGTCGCCGGCATGGCCGTAATCTCGGTCCTCCTCGCCAACTACGTGAAGCCGACGACAGCGGTGTCGTGGATTGCCTACGGTGCGACGCTTGCCGGGGTCGTTCTTCTGCTGGCCGCGACCCTGATCGGACGTCTCGGTGTTGGCTGGTATTTCCTGTATCCATTGCCGTTCCACTCGGGCGGGACGTGGCCGCCGTGGGCTACGGCTTCGCTCTTCGCCGCGCTCGCCATCATGGGTGTGGGCTGGACTGTCTGGTCGGCCGACCTGCTGTTCGCGATTGCGCGCCGCTATCGTCTTTCACACGCACTCGGCTGGCACTATCTGAGTGGCGCCACCACACCCGACGTCCCGCCCATCATCATCATCTCGACGGTGAGCTTCATCGGCGTGCTCGCTGGTCTGGTCGCCGCCGTGGTCATCCTTGTGCTCGTCGCTCTCGAGCAGTTCGGGAGCGGCTTCACGAACGACGCGCTGCTCATCAAGAACCTGACCTTCTACTTCGGTCACATGGTCGTGAACATCACGATGTATTTCGGCGTGGCGATGGTCTACGAGGTGCTGCCCGCCTACACTGGCCGCCCCTGGAAAACGAACACGCTCGTCGTCTTGGCCTGGAACCTCGTGCTGTTCCTGGTCATGTTTGCCTACCTTCACCATCTCTACATGGATTTCGCCCAGCCGCGGTGGTTGCAGGTAACGGGGCAGTTGTCGTCGTACCTGATCTCTGTGCCGGCCGCTGTCGTCACCATCTTCAGCACGCTGGTCCTGATCTACGGCTCGACGATGCGCTGGCGTCTTCCGTCGGTGATGCTATTCCTTGGCGTGATGGGGTGGGCGATTGGCGGAGTGGCGGCTGTCATCGATTCAACGGTGGCGGTCAATACGCGCTTTCACAATACGCTGTGGGTTCCGGCGCACTTCCACACGTATTTCGTCATGGGCGTCATGTTGATGATCCTCGGGACGGTCTTTCATCTTGTGACCGATCTGTCCAAGGTGCCGGAACGCAGCGCGCTGACGAAAACAATCGTCGGGACTGTCGGTCTGGGTGGCTACGGCTTTCTGCTGATGTTCTATCTCGCCGGCGTCGCCAGCGTGCCTCGCCGCTACGCGGTGTATCCGGCTGAAGTGGCCGTGGGCACCACGTTCGCGAAGGTGTCACTCATCTTCATCGCGGTTCTCCTGGTGGGCGCGCTCGTCTACATCTGGGAGACCGGAAGACGGTGCCTCAAAGCCTTTTCATCGTGAAGCGCATGGCGGCGTTGCTCGTGGCGGCGTGCGCAATCACGTCGCTGAGAGCCCAGAGTGCCGATCCCCGCGACGCGCCGCCTAACGAGGAGCGGCTGCTCAATACCACGGTGCCCGACATCCCGCTGACGACAGTCAGCGGCGCGCGCGCCACCCTCTCACAGATCGCACATGGCAGGCCGCTCTTGTTAGCGTTTGTCTTCACTCGCTGTAGCGGTGTGTGCTCGCCGTTTCTCACGTCGTGGCGGTCGGCCGATCGAGCGATCGCACACGGTCGGTACTTGCGGCTGGCGCTCAGTTTCGATCCACGCGACACGTCGACCGACATGTTCACGTTGGCGCGCCATCACGCCCTTGATGACAACGATGACTGGACGTTCGCGGTCGGCGATCCAAGCGATGTCCGGCGGCTCGCGGACGCGACGGGATTCTGGTGGGCCTGGGATGAGACACGGCAGCAGTTTGACCATCCGGCCATGCTGGCGGGCATCCGAGATGGTCGATTGGTGCGCCTTTTGGTTGGCGGATCGATCACGTCGGCACGGCTCGATGAATTGGTGCGTGAAGTGTCGGGTGAGTTCGTGCGGAGTTATCCGCTGCCTGGCCGCGTTTCCTTCCGCTGCGTGCGCTACGACCCGGCCACGGGACGCACAACGCTCGACTGGGGCTTTGCGCTCCTGCTGATTCCAATCGCTGCCACCGGCATTGGGACGCTGGTGATGTTTGCTGCGGGTGCCCGCGTGCGAGGAAAAGAATAGAAGTGGAGCCAACTTAGTCCAACCGGCGTCTAAGATCCGGATGACCCCTGGGCGCGCCTCCGTTGCGATAACAATCTTGATCGTCTCGGTCTTCGCGCCTGTGGCTGCAGCAGCGCAACAGGCAGCGGACGATCAACCCCTGCCGACAGGATCCTGCCGACTGACAGGTCGGGTGATCGCCGCCGACGACGGCCAGCCGGTCAGGCGCGCCTACGTAAGCATCCCTCTAACGGCCCCGGGAACCCCTCCAGTTTTCCATCACATGACTGGCCGGAGCGTTCAAACCGACGCCAATGGTCAATTCGAATTCGTCCATCTTCCCGCTGGTTCGTACCCCATCTATGTCGAGCCGATGAGTGGTTTCCTCCGCCCGCGGGACACTCCGGGCGCGACCCTCGTGGAAGGAGGAACCGCCCACGTGACGATCCGGCTCGTTCGCGCGGGCGCAATCGAGGGGCGTGTGCTGGACGAGAAGGGTGACCCGATCCTCGGTGCGCAAGTCAACGTGGTGCGTCGAGTAGCCATCGCCGGTTATACAACGACGAGAACTTTTCCAGGTTTCACAGCGACGAACGACCTAGGTGACTTTCGTCTCTCGGACGTTCCTTCAGGCGAGTATTACGTGGT
>Ga0075428_100000822_pt1 | contig 32467 bp, 27 predicted proteins | sample RhiMetdeltSRZDD2_FD_75291 | JGI IMG/M metagenome (GOLD analysis project Ga0075428, IMG submission 75291) | Populus rhizosphere microbial communities from Tennessee, USA - Rhizosphere MetaG P. deltoides SRZDD2 | ecosystem: Host-associated > Plants > Roots > Rhizosphere > Soil | place: USA... | reverse complement strand
TCTTCTATCGGTATCACTCTGCCGCTCAGGTTTATGTTAATGATCTTTTTCATTGCAAAAAATTTGTGGTTGAAGTTATAAGTTGGTTGGTAGGTGATTGGTTGTTTGTGTTAATGCGTTTACACCATTGGCAAGCTCCTGCCATGTTTGCTGAAGCTCTTTATAAAAAGCTTCTCCTTTTTGTGTCAGGGAAAAATATTTACGGGGAGGTCCCGAATTACTTTCCACCCAACGATAGGTCAGCATTTCTGCATTTTTTAAACGAGTTAGCAGGGGATATAAAGTTCCTTCCAAAATATGAAGGTTAGCGGCTTTCATTTCTTCTACAATATCACTTGGATAAGCCTCGCCCCTGCGAATGATAGAAAGTATGCAGAATTCCAGGATCCCCTTCCTCATCTGGCTCTGTGTGTTTTCAATATTCATAAACCTTGTTTATTGGTGAAAATGGAAAGCGAAGGATTAAGGTGATTCTGTTCGTGGTTCGTTACTGCGCTGCCATTTTCATGTTTATGGATCAAAGATAGGGTGATGTTTGGTACTATACAAAACATAGTACCAGTTTTTTCATGGTTGCGGGTGCCAAAAACCCACTAGATTTTTGGATAATTAGTTTATTTTCACACATCTATAATACAATATACGGCCTGAAAAATATTTTTCATACTTTGATAACCGGATTATAGGAATGATGAAAAACGCAAAAGCAGGGTTTTTTAACAGAAAAAGAATGCTGTGCATAGCCATCGCCACCTTGTGTATTTCCTCTTGTTCCGATAAATATCAACCCCACACTAGTAAATATCAGTTTAAGAGTGAGGATAGCAAACCAGACTATTCTGATCTAAACTATTGGGCAGCTCATCCTTTAAAATGGGATCCTTCAGACAGCATACCTAAGCCATTAAGAAGGATGAAAAAAGATTCCCTTGTTGATGTTTTCTTTTTGCATCCAACAATTCATACAAGGCCATTAAAGGATAGTAATTTGAATGCTGATATTGATGATGCTTATTTGAATGCGAAAACAGATTACTCAAGTATTTTATACCAGGCAAGTGTTTTCAATCAACATGCAAAAATTTATGCGCCTCGTTATCGTGAAGCACATATCAGTGCATATTTTACAAAAGATACGATGAGCTCAATAAATGCCTTTGCTGTGGCGTATGCTGATATAAAAGCCGCGTTTGAATACTATTTAAAAAATTATAACCAGGGGCGCCCGATCATTATTGCATCACACAGCCAGGGTACAACTCACGCATTGCATTTATTAAAGGATTATTTTGAGAACAAGCCCCTGCAAAATCAATTAGTAGCCGCCTATCTTATAGGCATGGGAATACCCAAAGAGTATTTCTCATCATTAAAAATGTGTGAAGATCCGGCCCAAACAAACTGCCTCTGTGGATGGAGAACTTTCAGAAGAGGCTTTAAACCGGATTATGTAGAAGCCGAAAAAGGAAATTCATTTGTTACAAATCCGCTTACCTGGAAAACCGACACGGTTTATGCACCAAGAAAAACAAATGAAGGAAGTGTTTTATTCAAATTCAATAAAGTGTATAAAAGGACAACGGATGCACAAAACAATGAAGGCATACTCTGGGTAAAAAAACCGAAATTCCCATGGAGTTTTTTGTATAATGCGAAAAACTATCATGTTGGCGATATAAACCTGTATTACATGAGTATTAAAAATAATGTGAATTTGCGCATTGGAAGTTATTTTCAAAAACGCACTGCCAGATGAACCGGCTAAGAAAAATACTGGAGACAAAAACTGCTGGTATTGTTTGTTCATTATTCGCTATCGCTAATAGGATGATTTTCGCAAGCCTGCATTCTCTGGTCGGCACAGACACTAAAGTTCAATTAACGTATGCTCAGAATTTAATGACCGGGAAAGGAATGGGTGTCACAAAATACTTTACTAACGACTTAACTACGCCAATCTACGACTCACATCTTTTATTCCCTCCTGGATTTTCATTAGCCATCATTCCTTTTCTAAGTCTGTCAGAGAATGATGAATTCAAAGCGGTTCATGTCTTCGATATGGTAACATCGGTAGTTTTTATTTTTGCGGTCAGACACTTAAGCAAAAGATCAGGTCTTCCGGATGCCTTAACTAATTTAGTTACTTTGATTGCCGGTTGTTCGCAGTATCTTTTTTTTATGTCGTGGTCATCTACAGACGGTATCTCCCTTTGTTTTGTCCTATTCGCAATGGCGGCAACATTAAATATTATTGATAAAGGGAAAGAAATAGGTCTGTTAAAAGCCATCGGATGTTCTTTATTATTTTGTTTGCCTTATTTCTTTAGATATATGTATCTGCCCGTAGCAGTATTACTACCACTCCTTATTCTACTTTCTGGCATTAGTTTAAAAAATAAGAAGCTTAAAGTTGCGGGTGGTAAACTGTTGGGGTTGACAACTTTTTTCCTGGCTATCTTATTTGCATTTAGCTTGTTTATCTCCAGCAATGCCTTGCATCTAAATGATTTTGGCCGTGGATTTTATTTTAACCAACTCACTGAATGGTATCCCTTTTTACCGGCATCTTTTATAAATCTTGATTTTGCGGCTCAATTGATCGAAAAGATTTTGCCGTGGACGTACACCCAGGCAATGTATTTCTTTAAAATTAGCAACCTTGTGTTGTTTATCTTGGGTTTATTCTTACTGGGACGATATATCTATTTTTATAATAAAAATCTCTTTTCTTCAAATCACTCCACTTTTATAACTGTTGGGTCATTTACTTCCATTTCTATTATTCTACTGCTTGTTTACCTTTCATTTACCTACAAAGAAATTGAATGGGGTTACATTAAATGGACTTACATTAGCGATGAGCGGTATTATGCCTTCCTTTATATTTTCGTACCTATTCTTTTCTTTATATGCGTGCATCACTTTAAACATTTTTTCAAAAGATCTTTCTTTCGCCTTTTTGTTTTTCTTACACTGTGCATTTTTTGTATTGAAATAATGCATGGCATTTACTATAACATAAAGATTCTTCTGCACCATAAGGATTTAGCGAATATTCGGGAAGCTGAGAATGGGTATAAAAATTTTCCCTCGATCATAAAAAAAATTGAAGAAAAATATCCGGATCGACAAGTTTTTATTTCCTCACCAGATTTTTATTACATGCATGATGCATCACAACGTGGATATAAAGTGATCTTTGATTATCAGAATTTATCACAAACAGTCTTGAGAGCTCCTGCACAAAGTATTTTGATCTTACCGATTCATACAAATGAATTAATAATAATGAAAGACTTTCTCGAAAAGAAGAAGCCAAAATCGATATCAACCAGCGATGGGACTTTTTTCTACATAGAAGAAATAAACCCTGAATAATAGCTTGCGGAGAAAAATGAATAGACTGAAAAAAATATTGGAAAGCCGTTTTGCCGGGATCTTTTGTTTTTTATTTGCTATTGGAAACAGGATAATTTTTACATCTCTCTATTCAACTATTGGCAGGGACACCAACATACAGCTGACCTATGCAGAGAACTTGCTGGGCGGACATGGCCTGGGAACAATCAAATATTTTACCACTGACCTGGATACTCCTGTATTTGATACCAACCAGCGCTTTGCGCCGGGATTTTCGCTTGCTATAACTCCTTTTTTAAAGTTAGCTCACGGCGATGAGTATGCAGCAGTACTTGCATTTGATATTATCGCTGCAATACTTTTTATGATATCTGTAAGGTGGCTTGGTAAAAAAGGCGGCTTGTCCCCTGCATCAAATAATATAGTAACACTGATCGCCGGGTGTTCGCAATATGACTTCTTTACGTCTTACTCAGCAACAGATGGGATCGCCTTGGCATTTTTGCTTTTATCATTGGCTGCAACCATTAGCCTCATTGAAAGAAAAGAACGGCTTTCTTTTGGTTATTTAGCTGTCTATGGTTTACTTTTTTTCATGCCCGGTTTTTTCCGATACATGTACCTCCACTTTACATTATTATTCCCTTTTATTATTGTGATCTATGGGTCGTTTTCAAAAAATCAACTATTGAAAAACAACGGCATCCGCCTTTTTATTACCGCAACGCTCTTTATTATTCTCCAGGTTGGTTTCACATATGCGCATAATGGGAATGTTGCGCATATTAATGAGCCTGACCGGGGGATTTTTCCTCATCAGGTTGTTCATTGGTATCCTTTTTTACCGGCCTCATTTATCAATCTTGATTTTGCTGCTCAGTTGATAGCACGGGTATCAAAATTTCACTATAGCGATATCTTTTTTCTATTTGAGCCTATTAATGCCTTATTATTTGCTTTGTTAATATTTCTATTGATCCGTTATTTACGAAAAATGAAAAGAGGCACGGAGTTGTCGCAGCAGCAAATTTTTATTGTCACTGGATCAATTATTGCACTTAGCGTCCTATTGTTGCTGGCTTATCTGTCTCTTACGTATAAGATGCTTGGTTGGGCTGCGAATAAATGGAGCTATTGTAATGAAACCCGCTACTTTGCATTTATCTATGTTTTCATCCCCTTGCTTTTCTTCAGTGTTTTTGATTTTAATAAGCCTGTCACGAAGAAACCATTATTAAAATCTTTTTTTTACCTCGGTTTAGTTTGTTTTTTGATAGAAGTTTCCCACGGCATATATTACAATGCAAAAATCGTTATGCGTCACCCTGACCTTAATAGTATACGTGATGGGGCAAAGGACTATCGAAGTCTTCCCATATTATTAGATAGCCTTAAAATAAAATACCCCGACAGGGAAATACTGGTTTCTTCCCCTGACGAGTTTAATTTCTATAAGGCTTCACAAAAAAAATACAAAGCAATCTTTGATTATGTAAATCTCAATAAATCGGACCTGCGAGTAACAAAAAAAAGTCTTCTGGTAGTGCCCATACACAAGGCGGATGCCTGGAAGCTCAAAGAATATGTGGATGTTAAAAAGCCAATTTTGATCAAATCAGGCGAGGAAACAGACTTCTACATGGAAGAAATAAATCCTTATTAGAAAATGACATTCATAAATCTAGTCCGGAATTTTTTTAATGCTCCCAAAACGGCGCCAATCTTTATTATTGTTTCTGTTTTATATCGGATATTAAATATCCTTGCTGTATCTGAAACTGACAGGGATACACTCATTCTTGCCGTCCACAGCAAAAATTTGCTGGATGGAAACGGGCTGGGTATTCCAAAGTATTATAGTACGGCAATTGATACTCCTGTTTTTGATTTTACACCTAATTGGCCACCGGGTTATCCTATTCTGCTGGCGCCGTTTCTAAAGATCTTTAATTACGATGTTTTTTGGGCCACTACCATTATCGACCTGATCGCGTGCATACTGTTTATCTTCGTGGTAAGAAGAATCGCCATTGAACTTAAATTTCCGGTTATCGCTGTTAATATTGTTACATTAATTGCCGGTTGTTTTAGTTATGAATTTGTTATTCAAACCTTGCCCACCGATTCACCCTCATTTGTTATTTTTCTTTTCGGGTTACTTCTTTTATTAAGGACGGTTCAAAAAGAAAATTTTTCTCTCGCAAAGTTGTTGGTTATTGCGGTATTGCTATTTCTGCCTTGCTCTTTTCGCTATTCATTTCCCCCGTTAAGTATAGCTGCATTTGCAGCTGTGATCTTTGCCGGTTGGTACCTAAAAAAAAATATTTTAATTAAGAATGGTATCATAGGGCTCGCATTTTTTTCGGTTTTACTCATTGGCTTTCTTTTCTTATTAAAAAGTTCAACCGGGACGACGGGCCATATTGAAGAAACCGGCAGAGGATTCTTTCCTGACCAGTTGTTGAAATGGGCTGCCTTTGGGCCGGGAGCATTTATTGAACCTGTGTTTACAACTAGCCAGCTTATAAAAATCACTGGCATATCAGTGCAGCAATCGCTGATGGTACTTGAGATTATTAACATTTTAATGATGACCGGGCTTATGCTTGTTTTGAGTTATCTTTTTTTCTGGAGAAAATTTTTTAAGCACCTTGATCCTTTCAAGTGGTTTATATGGGCGGGATTCTTTATTTCAGCCGGAACCTGTGCATCGCTGGGTTACCTAACGCTCACTTATAAACCACAACCCGGTTGGGGAAATTATCTTGGTGAGCCGCGGTATTTCATGTTTGTTACCCTTTATTTACAAATCATCTTTATTGGCTGGGTCTTTCTTTATCCTTCATGGAAAAAAAACATTCTTCAAAAACTGATTGTATACGTTTTCTCGCTGCTGCTTTTCATAGAAATTGCTCATAACTTTTATTTCCATACAAGATTTGTCCGGAATTTTGATGAAAATAAGTGGGTAACCTATAAAGATCCGGACTATGTTTACTTTGGGACAATGTGTAAAGACCTCATCCATGACAACCCTGGCTCAGAGGTCATCGTTGCTTCAGATGGTGACGAATATTTCAGACTCATGGCATCTTATCTTGGCCAAAAAGGTCTTTATGATGGTTTCAATCTACTCAAATCACTTCCTGAAATAAAAAAGAAAACAATATTAATCCTCGCATTGTACGACCAAGAAATTCCTGCCTACCAGGGATTTCTATCATCACAAAACGCAAAACTAATAAGCAGCGTAAACCATGCAAACTTTTACCGGATCGATCTTTTACCTGAATAATTAGATAAAATTTTACGTGTTAAGATTTATTTTTGAACATTCATGAATAAAATCAACTTGTTCCTTTCGTCCAGGTTTGCCTCTATTGCTTTTCTTATCATTGCTATTTTTTCAAGAATTGTAAATGTGTTTTATGTTTCCTATGCAGGTAGAGATAAGATGTTCGTGGTAATGCAAAGCAAAAGTTTGCTTGAGGGTAATGGATTAGGTGTTCCCGGATATTTTACGTCCAATCCCAGTGTTCCTGTATTCGATTACACACCGATGTGGCCACCGGGCTATCCGGTTTTGCTGGCGCCTTTTTTAAGAATTTTTAATTATGATATTTACTGGGCGACAACCGTTTTAGATATCATTGCATGTGTGGCATTGATCTTTCTCATTAGAAAAATTTGTCGGCAATTACAATTTCCCGTTGCTGCCATTAACCTGATGACTCTCGTTGCTGGTTGTTTTGAATATACTTTTATCAATGATTCGAAACCCACAGATAATGTCCCAATTTTTATATTTCTTTTAGGAATAAGCCTTGTTATCAAGTTGGTTTCAACTAATCGCTTTTCTTTTTCATCCGTTTTACTTGCGGCAATTGTCTTGTTTGTTCCAACTGTTTTTCGCTATAGTTATCCGCCACTCTCGATCGCTGTTGCAATTTCTGTTCTACTGGTTGGCTTTATAAAAAAAGAAACTATTCTTAAGAAAAAGGGAGTTAGCTTATTTGCTCTTACTATTTTATTGATTGCGGTTTTTTTTATTGCAATGAAATTGGCTACGGGATATGCCGGATATGCAGTTCCCACTGCAAGAGGTTATTTTCCCGAAAATCTTGTACACTGGTTTCCTATCGTGCCGGCATCATTCATGAACCTGGCGTTTTTAACAAGTCAAACGCTACGGGTTGCCGGGCTTTCATTCGATGCAACTATGCAATTGCTTGAAGTGGTAAATGTAATTGCGATTTTTTCCTTAGTTACAGTTTTTCTATACCTGTTTTTTAATAAAAGATTCCTGGCAAGCCTTACTCCCTTTAAGTGGTTTTTTATAACCGGATTTTTTGCTTCGGCGGCCACTTTTATTTCGCTGGGCTATCTTTCTCTCACTTATGAAATGCAGCGATGGCTCGACTATGAATGGAGCTATGTTTACGATCATCGCTATTATGCTTTTACAGTTGTGTTTTTGCAAATTGCATTTTTGGGCTGGATATACTTACATAAAGAATCTCTGAAAAGCTTTATTTTAAAATTCATTGCTATCATTTCCGGCTTATTCCTTTTTATTGAAGTGACTCATAATATTTATTTCCACACAAAAGTTGCTTTCAATTTCAAAAAGTATAAATCGGAAGTTTTCCGGGAGCAGGATTATGTTTATTTTTTTAGGTTAATGGATGAGTTAGAAAAGAAATACCCGACTCATGATATTTGGGCTGCAGCCTCCGGCGATGACTTTTATCCTTATACCGCTACCTATAAACGTCATATTGGTATAATGGATGCCGCAGCTTTTAAAACAAAAACTATCAGTGTAAAAAAGAAAACGATTCTTGCCCTTATGTTGTATGATCACGACGTGGAATTCTACAAAGATTTTTTGTCCCGGTCAAAAATCGAGTTTACACATAAAATTGCTAACTCTAATTATTACATTATTGAGTTATTGCCCTGATCTCATTTTCAAAAATTTTATTTCGTCCGTACCGGGTTCTATTATTGCATATTTTTTTACATCATTGATAACTGCTTCATCTAATGCATCGACGACGTTTTTATAAACTGATTTAGAACCAGGCTTTATCAGGAGCATTAATCCTTTTCTGCCATCGGCAAATTTTCTGCTGATGTCAAGGTCTTTTTGTCTTTGCCGGATTATTTTACCAATGCCTGAATAGGTTGAATAATTTGTCTCGAAAACTTGGTTTGCGTTTACTGCATCACTAAAAATGCCATTGTAATAATAAATTTTGTTGTTATCATCCAACAATAATGTTAATGCAAGATCATCGATCAGTTTTATTGAGTCTTTATCAGTCGTGTCTTTTGGCATATACAGATCTGTAACTGTCGGCGTGGAAATAGTAATAGTAAAAACAAAGAATGTTATCAATAAGAACCCCAAATCTACCATCGGCGTCATATCAATTTTTATCGATTTTTTTTGATTATGCGAAAAAACCTTCCCTTTCCGCTCGCTGGTGGAGTTCTCAATTTGTGCCATAAACTGGGTTTTCCTTTAGATGCTGTAAATCAGTGTTTCCATAATAATGATCATTTTATCTCATGACTTAGGTCACTGCCGTGGCGTGGTTATTGTTCTACTTTTATTTCACTAATTATCATTTTATGAAAACGATAATTGTTCCAACGGATTTCTCTCCAATCGCCACAAATGCAATGAATTTTGCAGCTGATATGGCGATAAATATAAATGCAAGTATTACGCTATTGCATGTTTACCAGGTGCCGGTTTCAATGACAGAGGTTCCGGTTGTATTGGTTTCAGCAGATGAATTGAGGAAAAGCAGTGAGGAAAAATTGGAAATATTAAAACAGGATCTTGCACATCTTACTTCAGGTAGAATTAAGATCTATACAGAAGCCAGGCTGGGAGATATATCAGATGAGCTTGAAGACGTTTGTAAACATGTTGAGCCGTTTGCAGTAATCATGGGTACTAAAGGGGCAACCGGGATTGAAAGAATCTTATTTGGAAGCACTACCCTTACTGCCATTCGCCACCTTAAATGGCCAGTAATAGTTGTGCCGCCCGGAAAAGAATATGGAACGGGAATTAAAAAGATCGGGTTTGCCTGCGATTTTGATAAAGTTGTTGAAAGTACACCGATACAGTTCATCAAAAATATGGTGAAGGAATTTGGTGCTGAATTGCATGTGCTGAATGTAGATCATGAGAACAAAAATTTCAAACCAGAAACTCCGGATGAATCATTAATGCTTCACACATTGCTTAAAGATCTTAACGCGCAGTATCATTTTATAGATAATGAAGATATTGAAGACGGTATTAATGAGTTTGTAGAAACTAATAACATTGATCTTCTCATTACTATACCCAAGAAACATAAATTGCTTGAAGGCTTATTTAAGCCAAGCAGCACAAAACAACTCGTTACAAGATCTCATGTTCCTGTAATGTGTGTTCATGAATAATAATAGCTAAGAGATCAAAAGAGTAAAGGAGATAAAGAGAATTAATTTTCACTCTCTATCTCCTTTTAAATTTATTTACGAGCTCTCGAAATCCTTATTTCCTCTTACTCTCTTCTAATCTCTTAGATTAAAACTCAGCGTTACCCGGTGTTCTTGGAAATGCGATGACGTCACGGATATTGCTCATGCCGGTTACGAATTGAACCATTCTTTCAAATCCCAAACCAAAACCCGCATGAGGTACGGTACCATATCTTCTTGTATCCAAATACCACCACATTTCTTCAATAGGGATATTCATTTCTTTCATTCGCTGTTCAAGTTTTTCCTGTCTTTCTTCTCTTTGTGATCCGCCAACAATCTCTCCTATGCCCGGTGCAAGAATATCCATTGCAGCAACTGTTTTTCCGTCATCATTTTGCCGCATATAAAATGCTTTGATCTCTTTTGGATAATTAGAAAGTATCACGGGCTTTTTAAAATGCTTTTCCACCAAATATCTTTCATGTTCGCTTTGGAGATCCATGCCCCAGCCTGTGATCGGGAATTGAAACTTCTTCTTCTTGTTATAGCTGCTCTCTCTTAAAATATCGATCGCTTGTGTATAGCTAATACGTTCAAAGTTGTTGTTTAACACAAATTCAAGTTTTTCAATCAGGCCCATTTCACTTCTCTTATCCAGTGGCAATTGTTTTTCTTCATCTGCTAAGCGTTGCGCAAGAAATTCCAGGTCCTCGCGATTGTTATCCATTACATGCCTAATTATGTACTTGATAAACTCTTCAGCAAGGTTCATATTATCTTCAAGATCATAGAAAGCCATTTCGGGTTCTATCATCCAAAATTCTGCAAGATGCCTGGGTGTATTGCTATTCTCGGCACGGAACGTTGGTCCGAATGTATAGATCTCGCCAAAAGCAGTTGCCGCCAATTCACCTTCTAATTGTCCGCTTACTGTAAGATTAGTTTGTCTTCCAAAAAAATCTTCTTTGAAATTGATGCTGCCATCTTCATTTTTTGGTGGATTGCCAATGGGCAATGTACTTACGCGAAACATTTCTCCTGCTCCTTCCGCATCACTACCTGTAATGATTGGTGTATGCATGTACACAAAGCCTTTGTCATTATAAAATTTATGAACAGCGAAAGCCAAAGAATGACGAACACGAAACACTGAACCAAATGTATTAGTGCGAAAACGCAAATGAGCAATTTCTCTTAAAAATTCCAATGAATGTTTCTTTGGTTGCAAGGGGTATTTTTCTGCGTCACAATCGCCAAGTATTTCAATTGATGTAGCATTCAGATCCATTTTTTGACCTTTGCCTAAGGATGCAACGAGATTGCCAGTTACTTTTAATGAAGAAGAAGTAGTGATCCGTTTCAACAGATCATCTTCAAATTGCCTCAGGGCAACAACGACCTGCAGATTGTTATTTGTGCTTCCGTCATTTAATGCTATGAATTGGTTATTTCTGAAGGTGCGGACCCATCCCATTACCGTTACTTCCTGTCCTTGCGGTTCTGTGTTTAGCAGCTCTTTTATTCTCACTCTTTTGTTAAACATTGTAATTTTTTAAGAGGGGCAAAGATAAGATTCAACAGGGAACAGAACCCTGAACCCTTCGCTTCGCTCAGCGGAGGCTGCGCCTCGCAATTGGCGCTAAATCAGGCCTCAAAAGCCAACTACTTAAATCAAAATTTGCATATTTGGGATTTTGCACTAATATTGTATTGGAAAAACCGTTAAGTAAAGTACGTCCTCAGATTTAGTCCATCGTTGCTTCGGTTCCAGTCAAACATAAATTTCTAAATCAATAGTTATCAATTCCCGGAAAAGAAATTCCGGCCAATCATTTAAGATTCAGTGTTCAAGATTATGTGGTTAACCTCAAGTTTTTTGTATGTATGATATTCTTCAATTGAACGACATGCTCGTTCCTGAACTGCTGGATATAGCCGAGCAGTTGAAAATCCCAAATGCTAAAAAGCTCAGCAAGCAAGATCTTGTTTATAAAATTCTTGATGGGCAGGCAGTAAAAGCCAGCGAAAAGAAAGTTGGCAGTGATGGCGAAGAAAAACACAAACGTAAACGTATTATAAAAACCTCTACAGGCATTTCTACAGAAGAAGCAATAGTTGCAGAACCCGATAATGATAATTCTATGGCAAAAAGTTCCCGTGTTGGCGGTCCTAAACCAGCTATGAAAAAAGATGAAAAACATGCTCCTAAACGTGGTCGTAAAAAAGATGAACCAATTTCCGATATCCCGCCTGCAGAAGTAAATATTCCCGAAGAAGAAGAGGAAGAAACAAATGTTACTTCCGAAGCCGAAATAAATCCGCTTGCTGAAACAGAACCTGTGCAGCAGGAATCTATCACGCAGAAATTCTATCCTCCCCGGCGCGACCAGGCGTTTAATATTGAATTTGATGGTGTGATTCTTTCAGAAGGTGTACTGGAGATGATGCCTGACGGCTATGGTTTCCTTCGTTCATCAGATTATAATTATTTGTCTTCGCCCGATGATGTATATGTTTCTCCTTCACAAATAAAATTGTTTGGATTAAAGACCGGTGATACTGTTTATGGTGCAGTCCGTCCCCCTAAAGAGGGTGAAAAATACTTTGCCTTACTAAAGGTTGATACGATCAATAACAAAAAACCGGAAGAAGTTCGTGACCGTGTGCCGTTTGATTATCTCACTCCGCTTTTTCCTTTTGAAAAATTGAATCTTTTTGATTCTGCCGATAATTATTCAACAAGAATAATGGACTTGTTTACACCTATCGGTAAAGGCCAGCGTGGTTTGATAGTGGCCCAACCAAAAACAGGTAAGACAATGTTGTTGAAAGCGGTAGCGAATGCAATTGCAAAAAATCATCCTGAATGTTACCTGATGGTCGTATTGGTGGATGAAAGACCTGAAGAGGTAACCGATATGGAGCGCAGTGTAAAAGCAGAAGTAATTGCGTCTACATTTGATGAGCCTGCAGAGAAACACGTTAAGGTTTCTACTATGGCATTACAAAAGGCAAAAAGGCTTGTAGAATGCGGGCATGATGTTGTTATATTGCTTGATTCAATTACCCGTCTTGCCCGTGCACATAATACAGTTGCTCCTGCATCTGGTAAAGTTTTATCAGGTGGTGTGGAAGCAAATGCAATGCAAAAGCCAAAACAGTTTTTCGGGGCAGCACGGAAAATTGAATTCGGCGGATCGCTTACTATCATTGCAACGGCATTGGTTGATACCGGAAGTAAAATGGATGAGGTGATCTTTGAAGAATTCAAAGGAACCGGTAATATGGAATTGCAGCTTGACCGTCGCTTATCTAACAGAAGAGTTTATCCTGCAATTGATCTTGTTCCATCTTCCACCCGCCGCGATGACCTGTTGCTGGAAAGAGATGTGCTGCAACGTATGAATCTGCTCCGTGTTTATCTTACCGATATGAATGCCGAAGAGGCAATGAATGAATTACTAAGACGAATGAGGGGAACGAAGGATAATTATGAGTTTTTGGCGAGTATGAATAGTTAGCACCGTGATTATTATGATTTAAATAAGATTATTAGGATATGATTGAGTTCACTAATTTGTGGACTCTTTTTTTTTGTCAGGTATTTCCTAATTTTCCTCAAAATCCGTTCTTAATCTTTAAATCCTGGTTCTGGCCATCGAAAAAATAAATATTGAATATTTTCTTGAGCTATCAAGGCATCACCCGGTAATTGATGTTCGCAGCCCGGGTGAATTTCAGCATGCACATATACCAGGTGCATATAGTTTGCCATTATTTACCGATGAGGAAAGAGCTGTTGTAGGATCTGCTTATAAACAAGAAAGTCGTGAAAGTGCTATCAAACTTGGCCTTGATTTTTTTGGCCCGAAGATGAAGAGGATGGTTGAAGAAGTTGAGTCGTTAGTTCAGAGTCGGGAGTCAGGAGTCAAAAGCTCTGAACTCCGAACTCCGAACTCGAAAACTATTCTTGTTTATTGCTGGCGTGGCGGCATGCGTAGTGGCGCTGTTGCCTGGTTGCTCGATGTATATGGTTTCAAGGTATATACTCTTATCGGGGGGTATAAAAAATTCAGAAATTTTGTTCTTGATACTTTCAAACTTCCATTTGAGCTGAAAGTACTTGGCGGATATACGGGCTCAGGAAAAACCGAAGTAATAAAAGAATTAAAAAGAAAGGGCGAATTGGTTATCGATCTGGAAGATATTGCCAAACATAAAGGCTCTGCATTTGGAAATATCGGGATGCCGAAACAGCCGACACAGGAAATGTTTGAGAATATTTTGAGTTTTGAATTGAGAAAGTTACGCTATGAGCCACCAATGAAAGATCAAAATATCCCACAAATAATCATTGATCATTCACCGATCTGGTTAGAAGATGAATCACAACGTATCGGTCATATTAACCTGCCAAATCATCTTTGGTATACAATGCGTCAGTCACAGATATATTTCCTGCATATTCCCTTTGAAGAAAGACTTAAACATTTAGACAAAGAATATGGCGCCCTCGACAAGGAAAGGATGATCGATGCGATCCAAAGAATAAAAGAGAGGCTGGGGGGATTAGAGGCTAAAAAAGCGATTGAGTATTTAAATGAGAACAATACAATAGAAAGTTTCCGCATTCTGCTGAAATATTACGATAAATGGTACACAAAAGGCCTGCACAATCGGGAGAACATAAATTCGTTATTACATTTGATAAAATGTGAATCGGTATCTCCTGAAAATGCAAAAAAATTGGTCCAACAGCCTGTGTATCATGAAAAAACTTAAGTCTTTCCTGCTTATTTCTCTTTTCCCTCTTTTTGGATTTGCACAATCATTGAACGGTGTTTATACAGGTGTTTTGTCAAATGACAGTACAACGGTACGCCGCGACCAATCCTTTGAAATGGCTTTAACGGAATACAACGGCAAAGTGTACGGTTATGCGTATTCAACATTTATTATAAATGATACACTTTATTACATTGTAAAAAGGGTAAAAGGAAAAGTGGAAGGAGATATTTGTGAAGTAGAAGATGATGAAGTGATCTCTCATAATTTTCCTCAAAAGCCGGAGAAAAAAGTTTTTGTTAGTTACACCTTACGTAGAAATACATTAGATAGTGTCTGGAAGTTAGATGGAAACTGGAAAACAAATCTTACTAAAAAATATTATGCGATTTCGGGCAAGGTGGAAACAAAGGAGGAAAAGGACCTGAGCAAATCAAAACTGTACGAGCATCTTGGTGATCTTGATTTGCAAAAGACTCTTGCATTTAATAAACCAAAAGAAAAAGAACCGGAGAAAAAGCCGGCGAAGGATAAGGAAAATAAAGATGCGATTGCCAAGAATAATGTGAAAAAAGAAGAGAAGAAAGAAGTTTTGAATTCAACAACAAAAACAGCTGATAAAAAACCAGAGGTTTCAGTTGCAAAACTTGACCCCAAACTCCCCGAAAGTAAATCGACTTCAACCACGATAAATACTCAACCAATTCAAAACGAGAAAAAGGATGTGGCTGCAACTAACACTAATGCTGCAGATAAAAAACCCGATGTTTCGATAACTAAAGTGGATACGAAAGTCCCCGATAATAGAAATACTTCATCTGCTGCAAATACTTCGGTAAATACAACTACGATAGAAAATAAGCCTGAAACCAATATTCCGGAAAAAAAGAGTGTTTTAACTCCTGTGAACAACCAAACTAAGCCAGTTGATAATAAAACTGTGCCTGCAATTGGTCAATCTACTCAGAATGTAAAAAAGGATATAGTTGTAACGAACCCAACTCCCGTTAAAACAGAGTCAAAACAACCCGATAACAAACTTGTTTCTGTTCCGGTAGGCTATCAGCCAACTCAAAATGCAAATAAAAACACTACAACGGTTGATAAAAAACCTGAAACCAAGCCAGTTGATAATAAAACAACTTCTGTAACTAATCAACCAAATCAAAATGTAAAGAAGGACGTCGCTATAACAGAGAAAAAAGCTGATGCAGACTTTGAGTTCCAGGAATTAAAGAGCAGCAGGAAGTTAAAGCCAGCGGCCTCCCTGGTTAAAGAAAGAGTTTCCATTCCCTCTGAAACAATTTTTTTCAAGTCAGACAGTTTATCGATCGCATTATATGATAATGGAGAAGTGGATGGAGATAGTGTTAGTGTAATTATTAACGACGAGATGTTCATTGAAAAGCAAGGATTGAAGTCTTCTGCATTTAGAAAAACGTTTTATGTACCGAAAACCGAAAGCGATTCTTTGCTTGTTGTATTATATGCAGACAATCTGGGCAAGTATCCTCCTAATACAGGCTTATTGCAGATAAAAGATGGCGAAGAAATTTTTTATGTACGCTTCAAGGCAGACCTTGATCGTAACGCCGCTATTGTACTTCGCAGAAAATCCAAATAGGAAATCAGCATTATATCCGAGATTTGCGGGCTATGAACTCTGAACTGATAACTCAGGACGCTATCAGGCTTACTCAATATTCACATGGCGCCGGCTGTGGTTGTAAAATCTCACCTAAGGTTCTTGATGAGATCTTAAAAAGTAATCTTTCAATTCCTGATGATAAAAATCTTCTTGTTGGTAATAGCAGCAAAGATGACGCAGCCGTGTATGATCTTGAAAATGGAATGGCATTAATTTCTACTACTGATTTTTTTATGCCGATCGTTGATGACGCATTAGATTTTGGAAGAATAGCAGCCGCAAATGCTATCAGCGATGTTTATGCCATGGGAGGAAAGCCTTTACTGGCTATTGCGGTACTTGGCTGGCCTGTTGAAAAATTGCCTGTTGAACTTGCACAAAAAGTTATTGAAGGAGGAAGAACAATTTGTAAAGAAGCCGGCATTCCTTTAGCAGGTGGTCATAGTATTGATTCAACAGAACCGATATTCGGGTTAGCGGTAACGGGGATTGTAAGCAAAGAGAATTTAAGAAAGAATAATACAGCTAAAGAAGGAGATCTGATCTTCCTGACAAAACCAATTGGCGTTGGTATTTTATCTACTGCACAAAAAAGAGGTTTATTAAAAGAGGAACATTTGAAAATAATGGTAGAGCAAATGACAACGTTGAATAAGATCGGTGCAGACTTAGGAAAAATGACAGGAGTAACTTCCATGACAGATGTGACCGGTTTTGGCTTGCTTGGTCACCTAATAGAAATGGCCGAAGGAAGTGGATTAAGTGCAGAAATTTCTTATCATAAGATGCCGGTTGTCGAAGGTGTGAAAGATTTTATTAATCGAAGAGTGTTCCCTGACGCTACAACCAGGAATTGGAACAGTTATCACGATAAAGTAAGATTTGAAAAAGTAGTGAATGTGATGGAGGCTTTTACTTTGCTTCCCGATCCCCAAACAAATGGCGGATTATTATTTAGTGTAAAAGAAAGATTTAAAGATGAAGTTGTTAGTTTATTAGAGAAGTCCGGGTTGAAGAATTTTACTGAACCAATTGGAAAATTTATTTCAAAAGGAGAAAAGGCAGTTGAAGTAAGAAAATAATTGAGGACTGACCGGCTAATTAAATCTATGACCATGCAAATACATGACAAGCTACAGATCATTTTTGCATTGAATGAAAAGGTTGATGCATTCAACAACTACATTACTCCATTAAATAAAGATCAATTTGAGGCTACACCAAATAGTAAATGGAGTGCAGGGCAGAATCTCGATCATCTTATCCGGTCCATAAAACCCTTACAACTTGCTTACAGCCTCCCAAAATTTGCACTCTTGATTTTGTTTGGCAAGACGAATCGCCCATCAAGAAGCTATGATGAACTTATAACAAAATATAAAACAAAATTAGCAGCGGGTGGCAGAGCAAGTGGGCCATTTATTCCACCAGCTATCGGTTTTGAAAAGAAAGATAGTTTGATAAAAAAGTACAACGAGCAAAAACAAAAATTAGTCACCAAAATTGAAAGGCAATCTGAATCTGATCTTGATAAATATATACTTCCTCATCCGCTGTTAGGGAAACTAACTTTAAGAGAGATGCTTTACTTTACGATTCATCATAATGAACATCATTTGGAGTTGCTGAAAAGCCGCTGATCATTTCTTTCCATATTTTGAATGGGAGAAAAGAAGAAGAGTAAGGATCGATTCATATCAATTTATGAACGGGAGATCAAAATTTTAGGCACACCTATTTCTGAAATTTATTTTTTCTTTAAGAAGATCTCGGCCATCATGCAGCGTACGCTGCCTCCTTCGGTTTGCTCAATGATCGGGATGGGGATAGGTAATAAAGTGTTTCTCATTGACAGTTCTTCTTTCTGATCGTCATACATCGTATCAAAAGCCGTTTGGCTCATTACCAAAAGTTTTTCTCCCTTATTATTTTTTACCTGCAGCATATTGCCCGCAAAACAATGCATCTGCTCTTTTGTTATTTTGATGACCTCATGCCCACTGCTATCAAGAAGCTGGCGTATGGCGATCAACTCCCATTCTTCTTCGATCGCCTCTTCACAAAGCACGGCGAAGTCTTCGCATAACGTCATCACAACATTAGTATGGTAAACAGGGCGACCATTTTTATCAGTAGCTAAAAAAGCAATTGCCCTGTATTTATTTGCTTGCGCAAATTTTTCCAATACTGAAATATCTGTACGTGGTGAATAACATGTATAGATCACTTTGTTTTCATGATCGATCACCATGCTTCCGGTTCCTTCTAAAAATTTTCCTTCTACTTCAAACTCACTCCAATCCTGCACAGCTATTACTACAAATTTTTCTGCGAGCAATTTTAAAATATCCTCTCTTTTTTCCGGTCGGCGATTAGGAGCATACATTGGAAAAACAGAAACAATTCCTTCTGGTGATGTGCTGAGCCAGTTGTTTGGAAAGATCGCCGATGGTTTTACAGGTGCTGGGGTATCGTCAACTACAACGACATTTATATCATGTTTTCGCAATACATCAACCATGTTATCAAACTCTTTTAATGCTGATTGCTGAAGAGCTTGGTTGTTTAATACTTTTGAAGGTGATTGGAAAAAATTTGTTGTTGATGTTTCATTATTTGGTCCAAAGGCAGCGGGTCGGACCATAAGTATAGTGTCAGTTATCTGCATGCGTTATAAAAATAACTAAATGCGGATAAACCACAACAAGATTAATCTTTACAAAGCATCTATCTTCTTTGCCAATTCCCTGTCTTTATCTGTTACAATATTTCCGGCACTGTGTGTGTTGAGCCAGATCTCAACGGTGTTCCAGGTGTTCGTCCATGTTGGATGATGATCCATTTTTTCTGCTTCAATAGCAACTCGTGTCATAAAAGCAAATGCTTCGCTGAAATTTTTGAAAGTAAATTTCTTGTATAGCTTGTTTTCTTTTTCCTGCCACATAGGTTATCAATTTAAAATACGAGATGTTCTTTGTTTTTGATCTTTTCATTCGTCAATTCTACTACCAATTGTACTCCGGCAATAGATTTGATGTTTTCCACTTGTTGCTGCAACATTATGTCCGTCACAATATCTCCTTTCATCAGCCATAAAAAATCAAGATGCTTGAATTCGGGTAGTAAATATTCCCCATCAAATTGATTATTGTAAATATAATGTTCCAGCGCCGTGGCTGGCTCCTGGTATTCATACAAACTGAAAAAATAATTCCTGTTTTTTTTCTTAAGCTGGATCTCAATATCATTGTTTACACGAAAATCAACACCAAGTATATTGTTTAGCTGCCAGCAAAATTGATAATCCTTCATCGGCGCCATAATGCCAAGTAGGCGGGTATCTTCAAAAAAGCCATCAGTAATATCCTGTGTATCTAAAATAAGCTTGCTCAAGTAGTTTTGGTTTTGTAAAAGATCAGAATTGAACTTCTGTTTCCATCTCCTCATTTCCTCGTTTGAATTTTACCTTTGCTTTTTCTCCTTTTTGAAATTTTCCAAGTGTTTGCATATAGCTCTCCATAGAGCTTACGGTATGATCCCCGATCTTGACAATTACATCTCCAGCTTTTAATCCAGCTTTTTGTGCAGGTCTTCCGTCGGTGACCCCATCACAACGTACCCCGGCGCCGGAAAAAGTATAATCGGGCATGATGCCCATAGTAACGCCACCGCTCCGCAGGGATGACGTTGTTTGCGTCTCCCTTGTTTTTGTAAAAGCAAGTTTTTGACCCATACTTATTGGTGAAAGAACAATGCCACTGATATAGTGAATGATCTTTGTTTCGCCGATATAATTTATTTTATCAAAATCATCACTCGGTTTATGGTAATCTGTATGTAAGCCGGTAAAGAAAAATAAAACAGGAATGTCTTTTCTGTAAAAAGATGTGTGATCGCTTGGTCCTGTACCGCTACTGTCAATTCGTATTGTAAATGGATTCTTTTTGTCAGTTGTATTGATTAATGCACTCCATTGTGGAGACGTGCCATAGCCGCCGATCGTTACCGTGTTGCTGCTGTCATTCAATCTTCCCACCATGTCCATATTGATCATATAATTCACTTTGCCTAACTCAATCGTAGGATGTTCCGTGAAATATTTTGATCCGTTTAATCCAATCTCTTCAGCAGAAAAAGCAATAAAGAGAAAATTATTATTTTTTTGTTTTGCATTTTTCAGAACTCTTGCAAGCTCGATCAATGCCGCTGTACCACTTGCATTATCATCGGCGCCATTGTGTATCTGTTTTTCGCCGGTACGAAACATAGAATTATTGTCTTCGCCGTAACCGAGATGGTCATAGTGTGCGCCGAGGATTACAGTTCTTTCTGCACCATTGTCGAGATATCCGATTACATTCCGACCCGTTCTTTTTTTCTCTCCAACATCTACTTTCATTTTGATATCAAGTGTTGCAGTTTGATCGCTGAAATATTTTTTTGCTGCATCTTTAGAAACATAAAGCACGGGGATATCAAGTTTCTCAGTTCTGTCTTTACTATCAAATTTTAATTTATCATCTACATCTGAAGTATTATAAACAACGACGGCAGATGCGCCACGGCTCTTTGCTTTTTTTGCATTGTTGCGGATATATTCATTTAAATCAAAATGCGGGTTGTTTTTATTTTCTTCTACCGCTTCTTTAAGATCATAAAACCATGGCATATCTGCTTCCTGAACGGCAATAGCCGGTAATGCTTCGATACTCATGTTTTGTGAAAAAGGAAAAGGAAAAAAATCTTTTTCGATTGCAAGATGATTTTGATTGATGATAAAATGTGTGGCACTGTTTATTTGCTTGCCATCATAAATTTCAAATGATTGAAAGAATCCTTCGCTTCCTTTTGGTTGCAAACCGAGCTCCTGGAATTTTTGGCTTATGTATTCGCCAGCTAATTTTTCACCCGCAGTACCTGCCCTTCTTCCTTCCAGCTTATCACTTGCCAGATAAGCGATATGTGATTGCAGATTTGTTACGATTGCCTGATCAGCCTTACTTAGCTTGGGTGATTTCTTTTTCTGAGCAAAGGAGACTTGAAAAAGAAAAAAGGAAACAAATAAAAAGACCGCACGGATACTATTCATAAGAATTTGAAATTAATTGGTGCAAAGTTATTGAATAGCGGAATTTGAAAGAGGTTAAAGTTTTGTATTGGCAACGGTGAAGGTTCAATTTTTCGGGAACCGACCTTTACACCACTGGCCACGTGCAATCTCTAATGAGCTGAATTGTGAAACAGGACGATGAATGAACCGCCGCAACGAAAGTTAAATAGTTGACCAAACGGTGGGTACATAATGAAAATCACCTCTAAAAACCCAATTTCGTAAATAGCGCTGGGGTCTACCTTCTACATTTGCAGGTTACAGTGGGTGGAAAACAATTACATATTGCTTTAGTGGGAAACCCAAACAGCGGGAAAAGTTCGTTGTTCAATTGCCTTACGGGTTTAAGTCAGAAGGTTGGAAATTTTCCGGGTGTGACCGTTGAATTGAAAGTTGGTGAAGCAAAGATCGATGATAATCTATGGGCAGAGTTTTTGGATCTGCCGGGAACTTATAGCCTTTATCCGCGCCGGCACGACGAACAGGTAACTTATGATGTATTGATAAATGAAGAGCATGAAGAACATCCGGATATTTTGGTAGTGATAGTTGATGCATCGAATCTGAAACGAAATCTTTTATTTGCCTCCCAGATCATTGATTTGAAAATTCCAACGGTGGTGGCGTTGACAATGATGGACCTTGCAAGAAAGAAAGGAGTGGAAATTGATGTAGCAGGCTTAGAAAGAGAACTTGGTGTAGCTGTGGTACCAATTAACCCAAGAAAGAACAAGGGAATTTTGCAACTAAAGAAAACTCTATTTCAGGTAGCGGCCAATCTTACCAATACAACCAGAAATTTTGTTCCGAATGCAATTTGGGGGCGGGGTACTGTACAAGCTATTAAAGAGAGATTACCGCATCTTAGCGACTATAAAGCTTTGCACCTTGCATTTAATTACAAAGAGCTTCATATAAACCCTTCGGTTAAAAAAATTGTGGAGGAATCAATAAAGAATATTCCGTTAAACAAAACACTGTCTCAAGCTGAAGAAATAACCGACCGTTATGCACGTATTAAAACAATAATGCAGCAAACAGTGGTCGAGCCTGATCCGTTACAAAGAACTTTGTTTACTGATAAACTTGACAATGTTCTGCTACACCGGCGGTGGGGTTATTTGATATTGCTTGCGGTGTTGTTTTTACTTTTTCAAAGTGTTTTTCTGATTGCTCAGTACCCAATGGATTGGATCGAATTAGGTTTTGCAAATCTTAGTTCTGTATTGTCTGGATCATTACCAGATGCATGGTGGAGTGACCTGATAATAAATGGCGTAGTAGCGGGATTAAGCGGCATACTTGTGTTTGTTCCGCAAATAATGATCTTGTTTGGATTGATCACCATTCTAGAAGACAGCGGTTATATGGCTCGTATCAGCTTTCTGTCAGATCGTTTAATGCGTAGTGTTGGGTTAAATGGGAAAAGTGTAATGCCAATGATTAGCGGCTTTGCCTGTGCTGTACCCGCTATTATGAGTGCAAGAAGCATTGAGAACAGGAAAGAAAGATTGCTGACAATTTTGATTACACCCTTAATGAGTTGTTCAGCCAGGTTGCCAGTGTTTACAATTTTGATCGCACTGGTTATCCCAAATACCTACTTGTTTGGATTTCTAAGTGTTCAGGGATTAGTGATGATGGGGCTTTATTTACTTGGCTTGTTAATGGCGCTGGTTGTTGCTTCTATTGCGCGATGGTTCATTAAAATAAAAGAAAAAAGCTTCTTTATTCTCGAATTACCAACCTATCGTTCACCACGTTGGGGCAATATATTACAAACAATGGTAAACAAAGCGAAGATCTTTGTATTTGACGCTGGTAAGGTTATCATGATTATAAGTTTAATCCTTTGGGCATTGAGTTCTTTTGGACCAGGCAACAGAATGAAAGAAGTAGCACAACAATATGAAAGACAGATACACCAATCGGGGGCAAATAATGAAGAGATAAGTAAAGCTCATGATGCCGCTAAACTTGAAAATTCTTATGCCGGTATTTTAGGAAAATCAATTGAGCCGGTCATTGAACCATTAGGTTATGATTGGAAGATTGGTATTGCACTGATCACTTCATTTGCGGCAAGAGAAGTTTTTGTAGGGACTATGGCAACACTTTACAGTGTGGGCGACCAGGATGAAAATAGTTTACGACTACGTGACAAAATGAAAGCTGCGAAAAAAGAGGATGGAACACCTGTTTATACACTTGCTTCCGGTTTATCGCTTATGATATTTTATGTATTTGCGATGCAGTGTATGAGCACACTTGCTGTTGTTAAAAGGGAAACAAAGAGCTGGAAATGGCCGATCATTCAATTTATCTATATGACCGGATTGGCTTATATAATGAGTTTACTAGCTTACCAATTGTTTAAATGATCTATTTAACCGGGCGGTTCCCATTTATCTTTTGGCTCAAAATATCTCCAAAGAATTAAAGAGATTTTTCTTGCCATTGTCCATGCTTCATTTTCATGAGTCCATCTGGTATCCTTATTATTTTTTGAAAAAATGCAAAAGATATAAGGATTATGCGGAGCATTCACTAATAATACTTCGCTCCGGCTTGCATTTACACATCCATTTTTGCTGAATACTTCAATGTATGGCGGTATTTGAGAGATCGCTTCGTTTACATCCCAATAATTTCTTCCAAGACTGCGCATCATACGGTCACAGGCAGCTGCTGAAAAAATTTCATTGCGATAAATTTTTTCAAAGATGATCCCCATTTCTTTTGGGGTAGTTTGTCCCCAACCAAATTGCGTCCTGTTATTTTCTCTTCCTGGTGTTCTTGAATTTACTCTTGTATAAGCTAATCCAAGACTATCAAGTATCTCATTTATTCTTGTTCCTTTTCCGGCTAAGCTTTGCAACCATAAGCTTGCGGTATTGTCGCTGGCTGTCAACATCAGCATCATTACCTTTTTCAAAAGAATTTTTTCATCATTCTTAAATGAACCAAGGATATCTACACCTTCATAAAGCATTGAATCTTTATAAACCAGATTTGAATCGTAAGCCAATTCACCTCTTTGGATTTTATTCATTATACCAATCAGGATCGGAACCTTTACAATACTTGCCGTTGGAAAAATAGTGTCGGCATTTATAGAAACTGTTTTTCCTGTTCGGAGATTTTTTACATAAATGCCAATATCACCATTAAAGCCTTGTATTGCCTTCTGAATATTTTCCTGCAGTTTTTTATCAATTTTTTGTCCAAATGAAAAAGCTGAGCAGCTAAGGCAAAGAACAATAAAAAGAAAATTTCTCATAAATAAATTAAAAAGGCTTCTTGTTTTGAGAAGATTGATTATTTGACATATTCATATAATCAAAAACAAGATTGCAAAAAGCTTTGATACCGGTTTTCATTCCGCTTTCATCGATCCAGAAATCAGGAGTGTGGTGTGGGAAAACTTTTTTTGGATCAACACCTATTTGTTGGCCGCCTATAAAAAAATAAAGCGATGGAACTTTTTCGGCGAAATAGGAAAAGTCCTCGGCGCCTGTTACAGCTGGAATTTCAATCACCTTTTCTTCACCGGCGGCTTTTACAAAGCTTGGTAACATTTGCTTTGTTAGTGCCGGATCATTATAGGTAACAAGAGTCTTGGTGTCAATAGATGTTTCTGCAGTTGCTCCGGACGCTTCCGCAATTTTTGAAGCGGTTAATTTTATTTTCTCATGTATAAGTTTCTGTGTTCCGGTATCCAGCGTTCTAATTGTTCCGGTCATTATTACTTCTTCAGGAATAATATTAGATCTTACGCCGCCATTAACGGTACTCACAGAAACTACGGCTGCATTTTTCGTAAGGTCGACCTGGCGACTAACTATAGTTTGAAGTCCATTAATAATTTGAGCCGACACAGCAACAGGATCGATCCCGGCCCAGGGTTGTGAGCCATGAGTTTGCTTTCCTTTTACTTTAATAGTAAACCAGTCTGATGCCGCCATTATACCTTCACTTCTATAAGTTATTTTTCCAACATCGGTTTGCGAACTAATATGCAAACCAAACATGACGTCAACTTTTGGATTTTCCAGGGCACCGTCTTTGATCATTAATGGCGCACCGCCTTCCTCACCTTCTGGTGGACCTTCTTCTGCAGGTTGAAAAACAAATTTTACCGATCCTTTTAATTCATTTTTCATTCCAGCCAGGATCTCTGCAACACTCATCAATATTGCCACATGTGTGTCGTGGCCGCAGGCATGCATTACTCCAACTTCCTTTCCGTTATATGTTGCTTTTACTTTTGATGCAAATGGAAGATCAACTCTTTCAACAACCGGTAGCCCGTCCATATCTGCTCTTAAAGCAATGCATGGACCGGGTTTTACTCCCTTAAGAACACCAACCACTCCGGTTTTGCCAACCTTTTCTTTCACTTCAATGCCCAGCGACCGAAGATGATCAGCAATTAATTTAGCAGTTCTGTACTCATTATTTCCTAATTCGGGATTTTGATGGATATCTCTTCTCCATGCTATACATTTTTGTTCAATTTTATCAGCGGCTGAATTGATCTTTTCTGTTAGATCAATAACTGTTTTCTTTTGGGAATTTGCAAAGAATGCTGCAAATGATGTGATGATTACGAAGGCGAACCTTTTCATGAGTCTAAAAATTTCATGAATTTACCGGAATAATTTTTCATTAAGCGATCACAATGGGTGGATATATTTTTTTACTTTTAAGCAACCATGCTTCTTCGCCATATTCCATTCTTAAAAGCCGTATTTATTCATAGTTTGACTGCTTTTGGGGGCCCACAAGCACATATAGGTATGATGCTAAAAACATTTGTTCACAAAAGGCCATATGTTAGTAAGCAAGAACTTATGGAATACACTGCTTTTTGCCAATTACTTCCAGGTGCTTCATCTACACAAACACTTACACTAATTGGCTATAAAAGGGGTGGCGTTGTACTGGCTGTGCTCACCCTTATTATCTGGATCTTACCCGCGAGTATATTAATGGGTGCACTTTCTTTTCTCTTGCATTATATAGACAAGAAGGCATTGCATGTTGACATTTTCAAATTCATTCCCCCAATGGCTGTGGGATTTCTTGTGTATGCAACGGTGATGGCATTTAGTATTTCTATAAGGAATACCGTTACATGGATAATAATGGGAGTATGTGCGGTTGCTACTTTTCTACTATTTAAGCAACCCTGGATATTTCCATTGCTTATTGTTTTGGGAGGGATAACAACCAATCTGAGTCGAAAACGCATTCTACAAACAGAACAAAAACCCAGAAAGATCAAATGGTGGAATTTCTGGTTGTTTGGAATAATTTTTATTACGGCAGGCTTTTTTAGCTCAGTGGCAAAAAATAATGATTGGCCGAATAGAACGCCTGTCAATCTTTTTGAAAATACATATCGAATGGGGAGTCTTGTATTTGGTGGCGGGCAAGTGTTAATGCCAATGATGTATGAGCAGTTTTGTGTGCGCCCGGATGCGATAAAAGAAAAAGATCCCGAAGTGGTAAGAATAGATAAAGACGATATGTATACAGGCATGGGAATAGTAAGGGCATTGCCGGGACCGGTGTTTTCCATTGCTTCGTTTGCAGGGGGAATGGCATTGAAAGACTATGGGAAAACAACGGAAGAAAGAACACTTATGCAATTGGTTGGTTGTATAATTGGAACAATCGCAATTTTTTTACCAAGCGCTTTACTTGTTTTGTTTTTCTTCCCTATATGGAATAATCTAAAAAAATATGCAGCAGTCTATCGTTCTTTAGAAGGCATCAATGCAGTTGTTGTAGGAATAATGATCGCCTCTACTTTTTATTTAATGAAAGATATTTCTTTGCTGGATATAAGACTCGGAAGTTTGATTAATGCGATTGTTATTGCAGGTACATTTACATTATTACAATATACAAAGATACCTCCGCCATTTATCGTCATTGGCTGCCTGATCCTTGGTTCAATCTTCTAATTTTTTTGTTTGAAAAACTTTCTAGTTTCAATTTCTTCTCTTACAATTTCTGGCACCAGGTAGCGAATAGATTTTCCTGCTTTTATATTTTCTCTTATTTGTGAAGCAGAGATTTGAATGATTGGTGCATTAAGGATAAGTGGAGCAATCTTATACGGTTTAGTTATTTCAGATCCTTCTCTTTTATAAACATAGATTGGATAATTGGAAATTATAGTTTCATAATTTTTCCATTTATCAAGATTCTGATAGCTATCGCTTCCCATAATAATTCCGAACTTATGTTCCGGATATTTTTCAGACACAAAAGCCAATGTATTTGTTGTATAAGATGGTTTAGGAAGACTAAATTCTATATCCGATGCTTTTATTCGATTGTCATCTTGAGTTGCTAATCTAACTAAATGCAATCTGTCGAACTCATTTAACAATGAGTTGCTTTCTTTAAATGGATTTTGGGGTGATACAACAAACCAGATCTTTTCGATATTGGTGTTATTTAATACATGATTTGCTATAATGAGGTGGCCGATATGAATAGGATTAAAAGAACCGAAATAAAGTCCAATATCCATTTAATTAATTGATAATCAATTTATTACAGTTACATTGATTTGCTCTGCTTCATTCAATCTAAGGCTAAGAGAATAGCCGGATACCTTAATGGAAATAGGATCGCCAAGTGGAGCGACCTGCTCAAGGTATATCCTTTCGCCTGGAAGGCAGCCCATTTCCATTAGTTTTAAAAGGATATCGCTGTTATCAAATTCTCCTATTATGGCCTCTTGTCCCGGTCTCAGATCAGATAATTTCATAAATGAGTTAATAAATGCAAAACTAAAATCGCTGAATTACATTTGCTTACGAATTCTGAAATTATGTCCGCCGGGGTTCCGCCAAAAATTGAATTCTTTTTTGAAGGTTCGAAGCCAAATCTCAGGCAGAGACGAAAGCTTAGATCTTTTATTTCATTGATTTTCAGTATGGAGAAGAGGAAATTTGACACGATTAATTTCATATTTGCCACTGATAGAATAATTCATGGTATCAATAAGAAGTATTTGTTTCACGACTTCTTTACCGATGTAATAACATTTGAGCTTTCAAAGCATCCGATCCTTGCAGAGATTTATATAAGCTGTGATCGCGTGAGCGATAATGCGAAGACTCATAAAACGAGTTTTGGCAAAGAATTGCATAGGGTTATTTTTCACGGAGTACTCCATTTATGCGGGTATAGCGATAAAGGACCTCGGCAACAAAAGAGAATGAGGACTAGGGAAGACTACTACCTGTCCTTGTATTTTGGCTAGTGTTTCACGTGACACATTTTCTTCACAAATTGATCCAAAAGAGTGTCACTTAAAAAATACCTTTGCTACCCTCTATGTTCCCAACATATGACATAATAATTGTTGGAGCTGGTCATGCCGGCTGCGAAGCAGCGGCGGCTGCAGCTAATCTTGGGTCAAGGGTTTTGCTTATTACTATGAATATGCAAACTATTGCCCAGATGAGTTGTAACCCGGCAATGGGGGGAATTGCCAAGGGGCAAATTGTAAGAGAAATAGATGCATTGGGAGGATATTCCGGAATTGTGACAGATGAGTCTCTTATTCAATTTCGTATGTTGAATCGATCCAAGGGTCCTGCGATGTGGAGTCCAAGAGCGCAGAATGACAGAACTCTGTTTTCAATTCGTTGGCGGGAAATGCTTGAACGGACGGAGAACATTGATTTTTACCAAGACATAGTCAAGGAATTAATAACCAAGGACGGTACGGTTGTCGGGGTCAAAACAGGCTTGGGTCACTCAATCACCTCAAAAGCGGTCGTTCTTACCAATGGTACCTTCCTTAATGGCCTTGTGCATATAGGTGAAAAGAATTTCGGCGGTGGGAGGATAGCAGAAAAAGCAGCCACAGGTATTACTGAACAGCTGCTCAGTTTAGGATTCGAAAGTGATCGATTAAAAACGGGTACTCCGCCGAGGGTGGATGGCAGAAGCCTTGATTATTCTAAAATGGAAGAACAACCCGGTGATGAGACAATAACTGGATTTTCTTTTGTTGACACCAAAAAGCCTAACAAGCAAAGAAGTTGTTGGATTACCTATACAGATAAGAAAGTTCATGATATTCTGAGAACTGGGTTTGACCGAAGCCCAATGTTTAGCGGGAAGATTGAGGGAGTAGGCCCCCGTTATTGCCCGAGCATTGAAGATAAGATAAACCGCTTCGCTGAAAGGGACAGGCATCAGTTATTCGTAGAGCCGGAAGGATGGAACACAATTGAAGTTTATCTTAATGGCTTTTCTACCTCGCTTCCGGAGGAAGTTCAATACGAAGCACTTCGTAGTATAAAAGGATTTGAAAATGCCAAGATGTTTAGACCCGGCTATGCGATCGAGTACGATTATTTCCCGCCTACCCAATTAAAGTATTCACTGGAGACAAAGCTGATTGAGAATTTATTTTTTGCGGGTCAAATAAACGGAACAACAGGATATGAGGAAGCGGCCTGCCAGGGATTGATGGCCGGCATAAATGCCCATCAAAAAGTAAAAAATCTCGATCCTTTAATCCTGAAGAGGAGTGAGGCGTATATTGGTGTTTTAATAGACGACCTTATAAGCAAGGGAACAGATGAGCCTTACAGGATGTTTACTTCACGAGCAGAGTTTAGAACACTTCTTCGTCAAGATAATGCTGATATGAGGCTGACTGAACTGAGTTATAGACTTGGATTAGCATCACAAGAGCGAATGGAAAAGGTAAGAACAAAAAAAGAGGGGGTAGAAAAAATAAAAGATCTGCTTGATAAAATTTCTCTATCACCGACTGATATAAATCCTTTTTTCGAATCGATTTCGTCATCACTAATAGTTGAAAAACAAAAGGCTTCTAAAATCTTGTTGCGGCCTGAAATTGAATTAAAAGATCTGATGGAAGTTATACCAGTTCTGGAAAATGAATTAAAGGATTTTTCAAATGAAGTTATCGAACAGGCCTCTATTCAAATCAAATATGATGTTTACATCGAAAAGGAAAAAGAACTTGTCGAAAGGATGAGTCAGTTAGAAAACCTGATGATTCCTGAAACTTTTGACTATAAAAAAATCTCGGCGCTTGGAAACGAGGCAAGAGAAAAATTATCCAAGATCAAACCATCTACCCTTGGGCAGGCAAGCCGTATCTCAGGAATTAACCCAAGCGATGTTCAAATCTTAATGGTTTATATGGGTCGTTGATCTATTTGGTAGTTGATCCAGGCCAACACAAGTTTTATTTCTCCAAAAGTTATCTCATGACCCAGCTTTTCTTTTATGGGTGTTAGTGATTGGCCAGAAAAAGTTTTAGCAACCGGCTCAATCAACAAAATTTTTTCTTTGCTTATAAGGTCAGTAATATTTATTTCACCTGTTGCAACATAATGAGCAAGATGACCTTCTATTGTTTGCCGTGCAAAGCCTCTTTCTTTTGCAATTTCTTCGATTTGCTTTCCGTCTTTATATAACTTGAATGACTCAGCTTTTGTATCGATCTTGTTCTTTTTTTCGCCCGCTTTTTTTCTTTCTCTTTTAGGAGTCTTTTCATGAATAAGCGAAGAGAGGTTGTTTTCTTTGCAATAATTCAGAATGACATCTAAAAATTGTTGACCATATTTTTCTGTTTTTGCATCACCAAACCCGCTGATTTTTCTTAGTTCTGATAAACTTTGCGGTAAATACCGGCACATTTCATCAAGAGTATTTGTACCTGCGACAATGTAAATTGGCAGGTCTGCTTTAGAACAAATAGCATCACGGATCTTTCTCAATTTTTGATGAAGTAATGGATGAATACTCTGAATTTTTTGCTCGGATGCTCCGGCATAGACATTTATTCCAAATGGCGGAACGATAAAGTTTTTCTTTCTAAGATGATATGCCGCCGGATCGAACTTGTCCGAAAAACCATCCAATAAATGTTTTCTTATTGAAAGCCCTGTAAAAATTTCTTTTAACGATACATTGATCTCTTTAGCATGAACACGGCTATCAGTAATAATGGCACAGCCGATCAACTTCTCAACAAGCTTGGCTTGTTCCTTAAGAAAATACTGAACTCCGGCATTAATTCTTCCTTTTAGTAATTCATTAGATTCAGGAATTTCCTCATGATCAAAAATTTTTTCTATTTGGCCTTGAAATTTTTCGGCCGTCAACTGTAACTTTTCGATCCCAGTTAAAAATTCACCCATCCAGTGTGGAGCCTGGTCATTAAAGGAAGAGATATTATCTTTCAGATACATATTCAACTCTTTTGCATCTTCAATGACTTGTTTGTAATCGAATAATGATAAAAGAAGTTTACCTTGATAATTTTTCTTTGATTGAAGTAATTCCCGTTCAACATTTTCTGCAGAATTTGATCTTGAGAATTGAACAATCCTTTCGTCGGTAAACATTTTTGTCGATCTAATTCGACTTTGCAATACAATTCCATCGAGCGTTGTGCATCGGCTTAGTGCCACATAAACTTGTCCAGGGGCAAATGCTTCACCTGCATCAATGATCACTTTGTTAAATGTTAATCCCTGGCTTTTATGAATTGTAATTGCCCAGGCAAGTCGTAACGGGTATTGTGTGAAAGATCCCAAAACTTCCTCCTTAAGCTGGCGACTTGTTTTGTCAACGGAGTAGCGAATATTTTCCCATTTTTCTTTTTTTACTTCTATTGATTCCTGTTCATCTTTACACTGAACAATAATTTTATCATTATCTAATTCGGTGATAATTCCTATTTTCCCATTAAAGTATCTCTTGACCTTCTCTGTATCATTTTTAATAAACATAACCTGGGCTCCGACTTTTAGTTGCAAATATTCTTCTGCCGGATAAGCTGACTCAGGAAAATCACCTTCAACTTCAGCTCGATAAGAAAACGAATGTGATCCAAGCTTATTTAACTCCGTTTCATTTTTGATCCTTGCTTTTTCATTGTGTGTCGTAAGTATTATGTAGCCATCATCTTTTGTTCTTCTGTGCTCCGCTGAAAATCTGTTTTCCAGTAAAAATCTTCCTTGCTCATCAAGTTCATTATTTCGGACCTGGTTTAA
>Ga0075428_100000821_pt1 | contig 32496 bp, 26 predicted proteins | sample RhiMetdeltSRZDD2_FD_75291 | JGI IMG/M metagenome (GOLD analysis project Ga0075428, IMG submission 75291) | Populus rhizosphere microbial communities from Tennessee, USA - Rhizosphere MetaG P. deltoides SRZDD2 | ecosystem: Host-associated > Plants > Roots > Rhizosphere > Soil | place: USA... | reverse complement strand
CTCGTAGCGTGATTCCAGCGCTGCGCGGCTCTCGATCGTCTCGGTCTGGCGCGACGCATACACACTCCAGCGACTCTCGACCGGACGCGTCGCGAAGTACTCGTCCGACTCGGCTTCGCTGATCTTCTCGACGCTCCCTTCGACCCGGACCTGCCGATCCACAGAGCGCCATACGAACAGCAGGCTGGCGCGGCCGGTCTGGTCGATTTCCCGCGCTTTGCGGCTGTGATAGTTGGTGTAAAAGACGAGCCCGCGCGGATCGACGCCCTTCAGCAGGACGGTGCGGACAGACGGCCGGCCCTCGCGCGTCGCGGTGGCCAGCGACATGGCCGTCGGGTCCTGTTCGGTGGCCCGCGCCTGTTCGAACCAGGTCGAGAACTGGGTGAACGGATCGGCGTGGGCGTTCGCTTCGTCGAGCGGCTCGCCGGCGTATTCCCGCCGGATATCGCCCAGCGTCATAGCTGGTAGGTGGTAGCCGGTAGCCGGGAGCAAGTGTTCATTAGCAACTACCAGCTACTGGCCACCAGCTACCAGCTGAATTTCGTCGGCTTCGACCACGATGCGGACGACGCCGCCGTCGGCGAGGGTGCCGAAGAGCAGCGCTTCGGAGAGCGGCTTCTTGATCACGCGCTCGATCAACCGGGCCATCGGCCGCGCGCCAAACGCGCGATCGAATCCTTTCACCGCCAGCCAGGCGCGCGCCGCGGAATCGAGCTCGATCGTCACGCCTTTGGACGCGACCATGGTGCGCAGCTCGTCGATCTGCTTGTCCACGACCCGTTCGATCTCGGCGGTGCCGAGCGCATTGAAGTGGACGATCGCGTCGAGGCGGTTGCGGAACTCGGGCGTGAACGCGCGCTCCATCGCGCCGCGGGCCGACACGCCGCTGCCGCTCTCAGCGAAACCCATCCGCCGATCCGACAGGTCGCGCGCCCCGACGTTGGTCGTCATGATCAGGATGACGTGCCGGAAGTCCGCCTTGCGGCCGTGCGAATCGGTCAGCGTCGCGTGATCCATGATCTGCAGCAGGATGGCGTACATGTCCGGATGCGCCTTCTCGATCTCGTCGAGCAGCAGCACGGCGTGCGGCGACTTCCGGATCGCGTCGATCAGCAGCCCGCCTTCCTCGTAGCCGACGTAGCCCGGCGGCGCACCAATCAGCCGCGAGACCGAATGCTTCTCCATGTACTCGGACATGTCGTAGCGGATGAACTCGACGCCGAGGATGCGGCCGAGCTGCCGCGCTAGCTCGGTTTTGCCGACGCCGGTCGGGCCGGTGAACAGGAAGTTGCCGATTGGCTTGTCAGCCGACCGCAGCCCCGAGCGCGAGAGCTTGATCGCAGACGCGACCGCGTCGATCGCCGTGTCCTGCCCGAAGATCACCTTCTTCAGCTCGCCGTCGAGCGTGGCGAGCGCGCGGCGATCGTCAGTGGACACCGCCTGCACCGGAACGCGCGCCATCTTCGCCACGACCTGCTCGACCTGCGGCTGTCCGATCGACTGCGCACGGTCGGCGGCCGGCAGCAGCTTCTGGGCCGCGCCCGCTTCGTCCAGGACGTCGATCGCCTTGTCAGGCAGGTGCAGATCCTTCAGGTGCTTCGCCGAGAGCGAGACCGCCGACTCCAGCCCCTCGTCGGTGTAGGTCACGCCGTGATGCTTCTCGTAATGCGGGCGCAGCCCCTTGAGGATGTCGAGCGTTTCGGATTCCGACGGTTCGAGGACGTCGATCTTCTGGAACCGGCGCGAGAGCGCCCTGTCCCGATCGAAGGACTGCTTCACGTCGCTGAACGTCGTCGAGCCGATGCAGCGCAGCGACCCGTCGGCGAGCGCCGGCTTCAGGAGGTTGCCCGCGTCCATCGCGCCGCCCGACGCGGCGCCCGCGCCGACGAGCGAATGAATCTCGTCGATGAAGAGGATGGCGTTCGATTCGCGCCCCAGGCGTTCGAGGACCTGCTTCACGCGCTCCTCGAAGTCGCCGCGGTAGCGCGTGCCAGCCAGCAGGGCGCCCAGATCGAGCGCGTAGACCTTCGCGCCCTTGAGCACGTCCGGCACCTCGCCCTGGTGGATGCGCAGCGCGAGCCCTTCGGCCAGCGCGGTCTTGCCGACGCCCGGCTCGCCCACCAGGAGCGGGTTGTTCTTGCGACGCCGGCAGAGCACCTGGACCATGCGCTCGAGCTCGAGACGACGGCCGATCAGCGGATCGATCTTGCCTTCCGCGGCTCGCGCGACGAGATCGGTGGCGTAGGCCTGGAGCGGATCCGCCGGCGCCGGTGCTTCGCCCTCCCCCTCGCCCGGCTGCGCGGGCTGGGGCTGGCCCTTGGCGCCATGAGCGATGACGCGAAGCAGCGTCAGCCGATCGACGCCCTGGCCGCGCAGGAAGTAGGCGGCGTGGCTCTCTTCCTCCTGCAGCATGAACACCAGCAGGCTGCCGGTGTCCACATGCTTCGCGCTGGACACCGCCGCATGGACGACCGCCTGCTGGATGACCCGATCGAGGCCCGCCGTCGGCTCAGGTTCAGGAGGGTTCGGAGGAGGAACCGGGGTGAAGGCTTTCGCCAGCACCTCGTCGACCTGCCGCCGGAGCGCTTCGAGATCGACGCCGCACATCGCCAGCACCTGGCGGCCGTACTGTTCGTCGGTAATCGCGCGCAGCAGGTGCTCGAGCGAGACGGCGTCGTGACGCCGCTCGGTGGCCAGCCGGAAAGCGCGCTGGATCGTCTCGAGCGTTTCGGGCGCGAACGGGACAGGCGATTGTGCCATTACTGATTCACGTTCTCCGGTTCAGGCTCCATCGTCACGAGCAGCGGGAATTCGTGCTCCTCGGCCAGTTGCTGCGTCTTCCTGACTTTCGTATCGGCGACATCGCGCGTGAAGATGCCGGCGACTCCAAGCCCCGACCGATGCACGCTCATCATGATCGAAAAGGCCTCGCCGTGCGGCTTGTTGAATATCGTCTCGAGCACCCAGACCACGAATTCCTGCGTCGTGTAGTCATCATTGTGCAGGAGAACGCGCCACATTCGGGGACGCTGCAGCCTTTCCTCGCTGCGCGTCTCCGACAGCGTCGACTCGCGGATGGACGGGTTGGCGCTCATGAACGCGTGTCTCCATTTTACTCACACGCTTTCCGCCACATCCGGCTCCAGCCTCCAGGGCGAGGGGGCGGCCGGGCGCGCAGTCAGCCGGGCGACGTGGCGCATGAACTCGACGCGCGGGATTTCGCGGGCACCGAGCGAGGCGAGGTGCCTGGTCGACATCTGGCAGTCGATCAGCTCGAAGTCCCAGCGGCGCAGCTGGTGGACAAGGCATGCCAGCGCCACCTTCGAGGCGTCGGGCACGCGGCTGAACATCGATTCGCCGTAGAACATCCGGCCGGCGGCCACGCCGTAGAGCCCGCCGACGAGCTTGCCGTCGCGCCACGTTTCCACCGAATGCGCGTGCCCCTGCGCCGCCAGTTCGCCGTAGGCGGCGAGCATCTCCGCCGTGATCCAGGTGCCGGCCTCATCCGCCCGCGGCTCGGCGCAGCCGCGAATGACCGGGTCAAATGCGGCGTCCAGCGTCACGGTCAATCGGCCTGATCGGATGGTCCGCCTGAGCGACCGCGATATATGCAGCTCGCCCAGCCACAGCACCATGCGCGGATCCGGCGTCCACCACAAGACCGGATCGTCTTCACCGAACCAGGGAAAGATGCCGTGACGATAGGCGTCCATCAGACGCGCTGGTGAAAGACCGCCGCCCGCCGCCAGCAGCCCGTTCGGCTCGTGCAGGGCGGCTTCCACCGGCGGAAACGCCTCGTCATCATCGAGCCACGGTATTGTCATGACGTGTTCGGCGATGCACTGAGATGACAGCTCGCCCCGATCTCGCCCGGATTGCTTCCCGGCTGGGTAGCCCGCCTGTCACGCGCTATGCGCCCTCCCCGACAGGGTACCTGCACCTCGGGCACGTCGTGAACGCGATTTATGTCTGGGGCATTGCCCGCGCATTGAAGGGGCGCGTGGTGCTGCGCATCGAGGACCACGATCGCATCCGCTGCCGGCCGGTCTTCGAGAGCGCTTTGCTCGACGACCTTGACTGGCTCGGATTCGACGCGGACACCGGACGGGCACCGGTGAACCGGCAAAGCGATCGTCATCCCACTTATGAAGAGGCGCTTCGGCACCTTCGAGACACGCACCAGGTGTACGCCTGCGGCTGCTCGCGCAAGGACATTGGCGGAGAACGGTACCCAAATATCTGCCGTGAGTCGCGACTGGAAGAGCGTGTCGGCCGGGGTGTGCGCGTAGCAATCGACGCCGGCGAGGAGGTGTTCGTCGACGGCTTCCTGGGTCCGCAGCGGCAATCACCCGCCGACGACTGTGGCGACCTGCTGCTGCGCGACCGTGACGGACATTGGACGTACCAATTTGGCGTGGCCGTGGACGACATGCGCGAGGGCATCACGCTTGTCATTCGGGGCGCCGACCTGCTCTCGTCGACGGGACGTCAGATGCGCCTCGCCCGGATGCTCGGCCGGGCGGAACCGCCACTCTATGTCCACCACTCACTGATATTGAAGCCCTCGGGCGAAAAGCTGAGCAAGGCGAGCGGCGATACCGGTGTACGCGAACTTCGCGCGGCTGGGCTGAGTGCGGCTGACGTTATCGGCCGGGCGGCGGCGGCGGTGGGTCTGCTGGCCGCCGCGCGCCCAATCCCTGCTGAGGCGGTTGAGGAACTGTTCTAGGCCGCGGCGACGCGGCGCACATACTCGCCGTCGCGCGCCTGCTCGAGAAAACCGTCGCGGGTCAGACAGCTGAGCACCCACGACGATACCGTTTCAGACAACCCGAACAACATGCACGCCTGGAGCAATGTCACGCGCAGGCAGGGCATCTCCTCGAACTCGCTGCGGACACGCCTCATCGTTTCGTTCCACTGATCGTCTGGGATTCTCAGGGGACTGCGGTCCTTCCACATTTGAATCATCGTCTATACGGCTGTCCTTCCCGAGCAGCGTGCTTCAAACCTCGTACCTGTGAGGAACGCCCTATGCACCCGCAGAAGCCGGAGAACTCTGAAGATGAGCATGCGTAAAGTGGCACTCCTGGCCGCGTTTGTCTCACTGACCTTGGCGCCTGTGGCGAGCGCGCAGTACTTTGGACAGAACAAGGTTCAGTACGAGAAGTTCGACTTCAAAGTACTGACGACCGGACACTTCGACATTTATTACTATCCCGAGGAAGAGCCCGCCGTTCAGCTCGCCGCCCGCATGGCAGAGCGATGGTATGCGCGACTTTCCAAACTGATGCGCCATGAGCTCAGCGGCCGCCAGCCGCTGATTCTCTACGCCGCGCATCCGCACTTCCAGCAGACGAACACGCTGTCCGGCGCCATCGGCGAGGGCACGGGCGGTGTGACCGAAATGTTCAAGCGCCGCATCGTGCTGCCGTTCGCCGGCGGCCTCGCGGAAACCGATCACGTGCTTGGCCACGAACTGGTCCACGCCTTCCAGTTCGACATGGCCGCGGCGCGCGATTTCGAAGGCAATCCGGTCGGCCCCGGAGTCTCGGCGCTGCCGCTCTGGTTCATCGAGGGCATGGCCGAGTACCTCTCGCTTGGCCCCGTCGACGCCAACACTGCGATGTGGGTGCGGGAGGCGGCGTCGCGGGAAAAGATGCCGACGGTCGACAAGCTCGATGATCCTGATTTCTTCCCCTACCGCTACGGGCACGCGTTCTGGGCGTACGTGGCCGGCCGGTGGGGCGATGCAGCGGTCGCCGACATGCTGCGAGCCACCGGCCCGCAGGGTGACATCAAGGCTGCGATGGAAACCGTCCTCGGCGTCGATGAGGATACCTTCACGACCGAGTGGCACGATGCCACGCGGCGAACCTACGCGCCGTTCTTCGAGACGACGAAAAAGCCGGACGCATTCGGGCGCGCACTGATCACCAGCCAGGGTACGGGCGGCGATCTCAATCTCGCCCCGGCCCTGAGTCCCGACGGCAAGCGGCTTGTCTTCCTCTCGGAACGGTCGCTGTTCTCGATCGACATGTACCTGGCCGACGCGGCGACGGGGCGGATCATCCGTAAGATCGTCGAAACGTCAGGCGATCCGCATTTCGACAGCCTCCAGTTCCTGAGCTCAGCCGGCGACTGGGCGCCAGATAACCGCCGGTTCGTCTTCGCCGCCCTGTCGAAAGGACAGCCCGTCCTCACGATCGTGGACGTCGAGAACGGAAACCGCGAAGCGGAACACGAATTCAAGGATCTCGACGAGATCTATAACCCGGCGTGGTCCCCCGACGGGCGGGCGATTGCCTTCTCCGCGCTGCACGGCGGCGTGCTGGATCTCTATCTCTTCAACCTCGAAGACAGGACGCTCCGGCAGCTGACAAAGGATCCGTACGCGGACCTCGACCCCGAGTGGTCGCCCGACGGACGCTCGCTGGCCTTTGTCACCGACCGCTTCTCGTCGGACATAAACACGCTGGAGTTTGGTGACTACCGTATCGGCCTCATGGACGTGCAGCGCGGCGACGTGCGCCCGTTCGCCGGCTTCGATCAGGGCCGCAATACCAATCCGGAGTTCTCCGCCGACGGCCGGTCGCTCTACTTCGTCGCGACGCCAGACGGAATTCCGAACATCTATCGCGCCTCGATCGCAGCCGGCTCGACCGGCCCGGTCACGGCGGCGGCGCGTATCACGAACGTGATCTCGGGCGTCAGCGGGATCACGCCACTCACCCCGGCGCTCTCGGTGGCCGCCGCCGCGCCGCAACTGGTCTTCACCATCTTCGAGGAAGACCACCACAACATTTACGCCACGACGACGGCGGCGGCTCCGCAGGGGGGGACGGTAGCCGACCGCGACGCTGCCGTCCTGCCTCCGTACAACCGGCGCACCGGCGATGTGGCGGAACTGCTGGCGTCGCCGGTCACGGGACTGCCCGCGGCGACTGTTTATCCCCAGAAGGAATACGCGGCCAAACTTGGTCTCGACCAGGTCGGCCAGCCCACGGTCGGCGTCGGCGCGGATCGCTTCGGCGCCTACGCGGCCGGCGGACTCTCTTTCCTCTGGAGCGACATGCTCGGGAATCACGTGCTGGGGACAACGGTACAGATAACCAACCGCCTGCAGGAGTTTGGCGGCGCTGTCGGGTATCTCAATCGCACCTCGCGCTGGAACTGGGGATTCGTCGGCGAACAGACGCCGTACGTGACCGGAGGGTTCGCCCGCGGCATCACCAACGTCGGCGGCGGCCAGGCCTTCGTCGAACAGACGCACCGCATCACGCAGATCAACCGCGCGGCAAGCGGCGTGGTGCACTACCCCTTCAGCCGCGCGCAGCGCATCGAGTTCACCGCCGGTGCACGGCAGATCAGCTTCGACCAGGACGTTGAAACCCGCGTGTTCTCGCTGATCACCGGCAATCAGATCGATCGCACGATCGAGGAACTGCCGCGGCCAGACAGCCTGATGCTGGGCGAAGCCGGCACGGCGCTGGTGTACGACTCGTCGCTGATGGGCGCCACCGGCCCAATCCTCGGCCAGCGCTATCGATTCGAGTTCACTCAGATTGCCGGGTCGCTGTCTTATTCCGGCGTGCTGACCGACTTCCGGCGCTACTTCATGCCGGCGCGGCCTTTTACGATCGCGCTGCGAGGCCTGCACTTCGGCCGGTACGGGGCCGACGGCGAAGATCCGCGGCTCGCGCCGATGTATATCGGCTATCCCGGGCTGGTGCGCGGCTACGAGATCAATTCCTTCGACCCAACCGAATGCATCGTCAACGCCGCCTCATGCGCGGCGTTCGATCAACTCGTCGGCTCACGCATCGCCGTCGCCGGTGCTGAACTGCGATTCCCGCTCTTCGGCGTGTTCAGCCGGCGGTCGTTCTACGGACCGCTGCCGATCGAAATCGCCTTCTTCGGCGACGCCGGCACCGCCTGGACCAGGGGCGACGAGCCCGCATCGCTCGGCGGCAGCCGCGACTGGGTGCGAAGCGTCGGCACGGCGCTGCGGCTCAATGCGTTTGGCTATGCGATTCTGGAACTCGACTACGTGAGGCCGCTGGATCGTCCCGGGCGCGGGTGGCTATGGCAATTCAATCTCACGCCGGGGTTTTAAGGTGAACCCACGACGGTCGCGACGACCACGAGCTTCTTTGGTCGTGATCGTCGTGTCGTCGTGGTTTATCGTTCGACGGTGATGCGATCGATGACCTGAACGACGCCGTCAGTGCCGCGGGCCGCGGTAATCGCCTGCTGCTTGGCTGCGGCGGTCGGCGCCACACCGTCGAGCAACACCACGCCGTCTTTCGCGGTCACGGTGATCGTGGCGCTCTTCAGCGACGCCTCCTCACCAAACTGTGCCTGCACGCGCGAGGTGAGCGCTTCGTCGTCTGCGCTCGACGGTGAGGGGACTTCAGCCGCTTTTGCCGTGTCGGGTGCAGGCGGCTCGATCGCGGCGTTGACTGTGAGTGCGTCTTCCACCCGCTCGACTCCTTCGGTCGTCCGGGCCAGCAGAAGCGCCTGCGCGCGCTCGTTGTCGCTGGCGACGTCGCCGCGCAGCGTGACGATGCCACCGTGCGTGTCGACGTCGATGCGGCGTCCCTTGATGGTCTGATCCAGGAAGAACTTTGCCTGGATGCGGCTGGTTACGGTCGAGTCATCGGCCACTCCGCGAGCGGGCAGCGTGCCCGATGTCGCCACCGCTGAGTCGCCGGCTGGTGTCGTGGTCGCACGCGAATCGGTCGCGTCCTTGTCGGAATACGCGTAGTTGCAGGCCGCGACGGGTACGACAGCGGCGAGCAGCACGGCCGTTATGAACTCGGATCTCTCCATATTTCCCCCTGGCCTCATCACCGACAAAGCAAAAGAGACGCCTTTGTCGATTACCATTACCGTTGATGAGGTCGCTTCGTGGGTCAGGAATCGTAATCAGCTGGATGCTGCTCAGCGCGACGGCGGTATACGGCTCACCTCAGCTACCAGGCACGCGCGCGTACACCGAAAGCCGCAAAGCCTGGGACGCTATTCGCGATGGGCGCCACGACGACGCCGCGGCAGCATTCGCGGCCGCACTCGACGCCGAACCGCGCGATCCCGGACTCCACCTCGGCGCCGGCCTCGCGGCCTATCTGCTCGGCCAGCCAACGGCTGCGCAGCACGCGCTCGAACGAGCGCTCGAGCTCGCACCGTCGCTGACACCCGCGTCCCTTCTCCTCGGCGACATCCTCTATCGCGGCAGCGACATTGCGGGCGCCATCCAGGTATACGAGTCGGCGTTGACGTACGCACCGGACGACGAGACGCTGACGGCGCGGCTTCAGTCGCTTCGACGCGAAGCAGCCGTACACACCGATTTCATGGCGTCCCACGGCACGCATTTCACTGTGCTGTTCGAGGGGCCGGCCGACGCGGCGGTCGCGAACCATGCGATCACCATGCTCGAGGCGGCGTACTGGCGTGTGAGCACCGCGCTTGCAATTTACCCTGAGCGCACGATTACTGTGGTTCTCTACACGAAGGAGCAATTCAGGGACATCACCCGCTCGCCTCAGTGGGCCGCCGCGGCGTACGACGGACGGATCCGGCTGCCCATCCGCGGCGCCGATGCCGACCTGGAAGAGCTCGAGCGCGTCATCACCCACGAGTTCACGCACGCCCTCATCCAGAGCGTGGCGCCCCGCGGCGTTCCTCTCTGGCTCCACGAAGGCCTCGCGGTGATGTTCGAGGCCGACGGCGCAGCCTGGAGCCAGCAGCAGCTCGCCAAAGAGCCGGCGCGGCTGCCCTTTTCACGGCTCGCCGGGAGCTTCGAAACGCTGTCGGGCGCCGACGCGCGGCTGGCCTACGCCCAGAGCGCGGCCGTAGCCCGGACGCTGTTTGACGGCGGCGGCCCGCTGGCGATTGGCGCGCTCCTGCAGGACCTGGCCCGCGGCGAATCCTTCGCGGCCGCCTTCGAGCAGCGCTTCTTCCAGACCTACGAAAGCTTCACCGCAAACGTTGAAGCCTCCCATTGACCTTCTGAGATAGAATCAGGGACTTCACGAGGGAACCTTGGCAGTCCGTCTGTTCATCGGGAACCTGCCGTACGGCGCGTCGGAAGCGGATCTTCGAGCCCACTTCTCCGCCGTCGCGGCACCATCCCACGTCGTCATGCCCGTCGATCGGGAGACAGGGCGCCCGCGAGGGTTTGCGTTTGTCGAGTTCACCGACCGGGCCCAGGCAGACGAAGTCATCCGGAAATTCGACGCCCAGCCCTTCCAGGGACGCAACCTGGCGGTAAGCGAAGCGCGCGCGCGCGAGGACCGGCCGCCTTCATCCCGTCCTCCGGGCGCCGGCTTTGGTGGCCCGCGTCCAGGCGGGTTCAGCGGTCCGCGGCCCGGCGGCGGCGGCTTCGGCGGCGGCGGCTTTACCCCGCGTGTGCCCGGCGGAGGCTTTCCGTCCGGCCCTGGCGGACGCGATCGCTCGGCGAACTTCGGTCCGCCCGCGCCGCCGAAACGACTGCGCGGCGCGAAGAAGAGCTCGCAGCAGGAGCACAAGCCGAAAGGCCCCATCAAGGAAAAGGGCGGCGGACGGATCTACGCGGTTGACGACCTCGAGGACGATACGTCGATCGACATCGACAACGTCGCGACCAAGGCGCCAGCTGACGAGACCGAAGATCTGGCCCCCCAGGACGACGAGAGCGGCGACGGCGACGATCAGGCTTAGGTGAGTCGTTCGGTTCCGCAAGTCGTCTCGCTGGCGGCTGTCGCCATCGGCGTCCTGCTCTTCGCCGTCACCGTCTATTACATCGACCTCGACGAGACGATCGCCAGCGCGCGGCAGCTGGGTCTCGCGTTTCCCCTGATTCTGATTCCCGGCACATGCTGGCATCTGCTGCGCACATGGGGCTGGGCCGTGGCGTTTCCCGAGGACTCGCGCCCTGCGTATACGCGCCTGTTTCGCGTACGGCTCGCCGCCGATGCCATCGCCTTCTTCACCGTACGCGGTATTGCGGGTGAGCCGCTGAAGGTCCTGTTGCTTTACGACCGCGTCAAGCCCGAGATCACCACCGCGGCGGTGGCGCTCGAGCGGCTCGCCTTCGCCGTCATCGGCATCATCATCGCCGCCCTGATCTCGCTCGCGGCGGTGACGCGCCTGTCGCTGCCCGACGCCTGGGACACTCTCTTTACGCTGCTGATCGTCGGCGCCGTCCTTGCGCTCGGCTTTGGCGTCGTCATTGCGCGCGGCGAGTCGGGCGACTACCTCGGACGGCTGGTCAATCTGCTCGACCGCAGGCATCGGCTCGCCGGGATGCGCGTCGTGCGATTCATCCTCGACGTCGAGGACGTGCTGCTGCAGCTCGTGCGCGGCGATCGCCATCGCCTCATCACCCTGACGATTCTCGCGGCGGTCTGCTATGCGCTCATGGCGATCGAGGTATGGCTGGTACTCTGGGCGGTCGGGGCGCCGAGCACGGTGATCGAGGCGCTCACGGTCGAAACGTTCGCGCGGTTAGCGAGCGTCGCATCGGCGGCCATTCCCGGCAATATCGGCGCGCTCGAGGCGTCCAATGCAGCGGTGGTCGCTGCGCTGGGACTGGCGGGAGGAGGCGCGCTGGCGCTGGCGCGGCGGATACGTGCGCTACTGTGGGCGGCCGCCGGGCTGGCCCTGTATCCGCGCGTTCGGGAACGGCGTCAGTGAATCGCCTTCGAGCCGCCGGTAGTCGAACCAGTCGGCCGTAAAGTCGAGCACCAGGGTGCGGAACACCGCCGCACGGCCGCGTCCCTTGATCGTCAGCTGGGTGGGCAGCCAGAGATCGCGGTCGACCTGGCGGCGCGTGACCGTCGCCACCGTGCCTTCGTTGAGCCGCGCGATCAGCCCGTAGCCGAAGGAAATGTCGTCGATCGCCTTCGCTTCCAGCCGCATCACTTCCATCGCGGCTTCGTCGATCCAGGCCGTGCCGCCGAATTTCAGGGCGATGCGGCCCTGCCGCGTCTCCGGCATCGCGCCAGGCCTCGGCGTGAACGTCACCACGATCGTCGGAACGCCTTCGTAGAGCGCGCGCCCCTGGATCTTGAACTGCAGCGCTCCGACAACATCGGCAATGCGGCGCTGACCGCGCTGGGCGGCGCGCTCCGCCTCCCCGTCGCGGCGGCGCCTGGCATCCGGCTCCTCCGCGGCCAGGCGCTGAAGCACTTCGGACGCCCGCTTCTCGTATTCCCGATCCTGTTCTGCCAGTTCCTGTGATGTCAGCGGCACGCCGTTGCGCTCGACTACCCGGCGATAGGTGAGCGCAGGTGTCGGCGAGGGATAGACCTCGGCCACCGAGAAGCCGTCGGTGCCAAGCTTGCCGAAGGGGTTGGTGTGGAGGTCAGTGCGGCGCTCCCTGAACGCGTATTGATAGTCGACGCGCTCGGCGCGAATCAGGTTGTCCTGCACTGCCTTGAAGAGCGCGTCCTGCGACGGAAGCGGACGCGCGTCCTGCGCGTGCAGCACGACGCCGGCGGCAGCCGCCGTCAGCAGGAGCGCCGACGCACGGCGGCGAAGCGTCATACCTTCCGAAGCCGTTCGGCCGCGCGCTCGAGGGTGTCGTCGCGCTTGGCAAAACAGAATCGCAGAACCGGTCCCGGATCGGCGCCGGTCATGAACGGCGTGATCGGAATCGCCGCGACGCCGTGCTCCTTGATCAGGCGGAGGGCAAAGTCGCTGTCGCGCTCGTGGGTGACCGCCGAATAATCGACCATCTGGAAATAAGTACCACGGCACGGCAGCGGCCGGAAGCGCGATCCGTCGATCAGCCTGAGGAACAGATCGCGCTTGGACTGGTAAAACGGTGTGATCGTCGCCGCCGTTGGATCCTGCGCGACGAATTCGGCGTAGGCACGCTGGATGGCGCCGTTGACCGCATAGGTCACGAACTGGTGCACGCGCGCCACCTCGGCGCTCAGGGCGGCCGGCGCCGAACAGTACCCGATTTTCCATCCCGTGGTGTGGTAGCTCTTCCCGAACGAGCTGATCACCACGGCGCGGTCGGCAATCTCGGGCAGGCTCGCCATGCTTTCGTGACGGCGTCCGTCAAACACGATGTGCTCGTAGACTTCGTCCGCCACGACGAAGGCGTCGGTATGTTCCAGCACCCCGGCGAGTTGCCGCAGATCGTCGCGGTCGAACACCATCCCGGTGGGATTGTGCGGTGAATTGACCATGATGATGCGAGTGCGCGGCGTGATCGCGCGTCGAACCTCGTCCCAGTCGACGTGATAGTCGGGGCCGCGGAGCGTGACGAATACGGGTATGCCGCCGCTCAACTGAACCGCCGGGACGTACGAGTCGTAGGCGGGCTGTAGCAGGACGACCTCGTCGCCCGGCCGCACCAGCGCCGTCAGCGTGCTGAAAATGCCTTCGGTGGCGCCGGAGGTGACGGTGATTTCGGTGGCCGGATCGTAGCGGCGTCCGTACAGCAGCTCTATTTTTCGGGCGAGCGCCTGCCGGAGCGTGAAGATGCCCAGCATCGGCGCGTACTGGTTATGCCCCTCGCGCATGCAGCGCGCCACCGCGTCGACCAGTTCCGGGGCGCAGTCGAAATCCGGAAATCCCTGTGAGAGGTTGATGGCGCCGTGCTCTTCGGCAAGGCGCGACATCACCGAGAAAATGCTGACGCCCGTGGACGGGAGCTTCGACTGAACGCTCAACAGATCCATTGCCATGGTTTCAGTGCCAGCGCGGGATACCGCCGTCGAATCGCGACGACCAGGTCGTGGTAGTCCGGCTTCGCGATCTCACGACGGAGAAGACGGTCGCGCAGCCGCCGCAATTCATATCGATACAGATCGTTGACAAATTCATGCACCTTCTCCGGAGGCGTGTCAGGCGTCGGACGCACCCCGTGGCGGGCAATCTGCGCCAGGATTTCGTCCCTGTAGCGGTAGGTCACGCGTGACGGCATCCGGCTACCTTCCCTGCGGTGCGCACGAGTCCACGACGTATTCTCGCGCTTCCACGATTTCGACGGGCATCGCCGGGCGCTGGGCCCATGCGTCGAGAAGCGCGCGAAATCCAGCGCAGGCGGCCGTTTGATCATTCAGGCCGCGCGCCGCCCGCGCGCGTCCGGCGAGGATCCGCAGCGACGAACCGACGCGCTCGCTCGCATCGTCGTAGGCGCGGCGCGCCTCGTCGTAGCGATGCACCTGGAGCCAGAGTTCAGCTGCTGTCTCCGCCGCCGCGATGATTGGCGCACCTGCCAGGCCCGCAGCACGCTGCAGGGTCTCCATCCGGATCGCTGTGTCCAGATACAGTCGCATCTCGTCACGCTCGCTCTGCGCCGCGGCTGCGGCTGCCTGAAGCATCAGGCGCGCGATCTCGGCGGAACCCGGGCGTCCGTTCGCCACGATCTCGAGCCACGCGATCGCCTGTCGAACCGGCATCAGGCTGTCAGGACTGCCGCCCTGACGCGACGCCTCATGCGCATCGACGAGCCCCCGCAGATAGACCCCGGCAAGCTGGGCGAAACGGTCGCCGCGCTGGCCGGCCGAGGTGAGTAGTGCGGCGGCGCCGGCCAGGTCGAACTCCGAGGCGAGCACCTGCGCTTCGATTGCCGCACTGGTTTGACCCGCCGCGTCCGACGCCACGCCCACCGTGAGGACGAGGGACATCCAGGCCGCCACCCTGCCCATTGCCTGACATCATAACGTCCGCGATGCGCGGTCAAAACGATCGCATCAGCGCGAAGTACTTCTCCAGCAGCCCCCTCGCTCGGGCGGTCAATCGGGTGCGACGGTATGCATCGCCGGCCTTTTTCAGCACGTCAGCGAAGGTCGGATACGGAAAAATGTCGCTGGAGAAATCGGCCAGCGATCCGCCGCGCCGCATCAGGGACGCGACCTGGCCGATCAGCTCGCCGGCGTGGGGGGCCACGAGCGTCGCGGCGAGGATCCGCCCCTGACGATGATGGATCCGCAGGAACCCCTCGGGTTCTGCGTCGATCACGGCGCGGTCCACGTCGCTCAGCTGCACGGTCACCGTTTCGGCCCCACGCCGCGTCGCCTCGTCTGCCGAAGGACCGACATGCGCCACTTCCGGGATCGTGTAGGTCGCCCACGGGATGACCAGAGCACTGACACGCTTGCGCCCGTGAAACAGCGCGTTCTGGATGACGATGCGGGCCATCGCGTCGGCGGCGTGCGTGAACTGATATGGCGAGCACACATCGCCCGCCGCAAAGACGCGCCGGTTCGATGTGCGGAGCCGATCGTCAACAGTCACCCCCCGATCGGTGGCTGCGACGCCCGCGGCGGCCAGATTCAACGCGTTCGTGTTCGGTGAACGGCCCACCGCGACAAGTACCGCATCCGCATGGACGTCTTCGCGCTCGAGCGTCGCTGTGATCTGCCCGCCGGCCTGCGCGATCCTTCGAATCGACGCGCCGGTAACAACACGCACGCCGTCCGACGAAAGCCGCCTGGTCACGATCCCGGCGGCCTCCGGATCTTCCGACGGCAGGAGCCTGGCCTGCGTTTCCACCAGGGTCACGGCGGTCCCGAGCAGCGCGAACGCCTGGGCGAGCTCGCATCCGATGGCGCCGCCGCCGATCACGACGAGCGATCGCGGCTGATCGCGCAGCTCGAAGACGTTTTCGCTGGTGAGATGCCGGAGTGTCGCGAGACCTGGAATCGGCGGAATCGCCGGACGGCCGCCGGTGGCAATGACGGCTCGCCGGAATTTCAAGACACGCCCGTCTACGGAAACAGACCTCGGCGAAGCAAAAGATGCCTCGCCCAGGAAGACCTGCGCGCCGATGGATGTCAGGCGCTGCGCGGAATCGTTGGGAGCCAGGTCGGCACGCCGTGCGCGGACCGATTCCATGACCGCGGCGAAGTTGACCTGCGCTGTCATCGACACGCCGGCGCCGGCAGCGCGCCGCCCGTCGTGTATCGCGCGTGCGGCCCGCAACAGCGCTTTCGACGGCACGCAGCCCGTGTTCAGGCAGTCGCCGCCGAGGCGATGGCGCTCGACGATCGCCACGCGCGCGCCCAGACCCGCCGCGCCCGCGGCGCACACGAGCCCGGCGGTGCCGCCGCCGATCACAACCAGGTCGTAGAGCGGCGCAGGCTCCGGGTTGCGCCACCCTGACGGACAGACCTGCTCGATCAGCCGCTGGTCGTAGTCCACGAACTCCCGGCTACACGCTACCAGCTACCGGCTACGAGCTGCCAGCTAGTAGCGATAGTGATCCGGCTTGTACGGTCCGTTGACCGGCACGCCGATGTATTCGGCCTGCTCCTTCGACAGCGTCGTCAGCCGCACGCCGAGGTGTTCGAGGTGCAGCCGGGCGACCTCTTCGTCGAGCGCCTTCGGCAGCATCGTCACGGTCTTGCCGTATTTCTCGGCGTTCGCATTCAGCTCGAGCTGCGCGAGCACCTGGTTCGTGAACGATGCCGACATCACGAAGCTCGGGTGTCCGGTGGCGCAGCCAAGGTTGAGCAGCCGCCCCTCCGCCAGCACCATCACGCTGTGCCCGTCCGGGAACTTCCACTCGTCGTACTGCGGCTTGATGTTGATCCGCTCGATCCCCTTCCGCTTCTTCATCCCGGCCATGTCGATCTCGTTGTCGAAATGGCCGATGTTGCCGACAATCGCCTTGTCCTTCATGCGCGACATGTGATCGACGGTGATGATGTTCAGGTTGCCGGTCGCCGTGATGAAGATGTCCGCGTGTTCGACGACAGCCTCGAGCGTGTTGACTTCGAAGCCCTCCATCGCCGCCTGCAATGCGCAGATCGGATCGATCTCGGTGACGACCACGCGGCAGCCCTGGCCGCGCAGCGCCTGAGCGCACCCCTTGCCGACTTCGCCATAGCCCATCACGACCGCGACCTTGCCGCCGAGCATGACATCGGTGGCGCGGGCGAGGCCGTCCGGCAGCGAATGGCGGCAGCCGTAGATGTTGTCGAACTTGCTCTTGGTGACCGAGTCGTTGACGTTGATCGCCGGGAAGAGCAGCGTCCCGGCTTCCATCATCTGGTAGAGGCGATGCACGCCGGTGGTCGTCTCCTCGCTGACGCCGCGAATGCCCGTGGCGACGGCCGTCCAGCGGCCGGGATTCACCTTGAGCTCGCGGGCGATCGTCTGGAGGATGACGCCCCACTCCTCCGGATCCTTGTCGGGATTGAATGCGGGCACCTTCCCCGCCTTCTCGAACTCCGACGCCTTGTGCACGAACAGCGTCGCATCGCCGCCGTCATCGACGATCAGCGACGGGCCGGCGCCGTCGGGCCACACGAGCGCCTCGACCGTGCACCACCAGTACTCGTCGAGCGTCTCGCCCTTCCAGGCGAAGACGGGCGTGCCCTTCGGGGCGGCGACCGTGCCCCCCGTTTCCGGACGGCCGACCACCACCGCGGCGGCGGCGTGGTCCTGCGTCGAGAAGATGTTGCACGAGACCCAGCGCACGTCGGCGCCGAGGTCCACCAGCGTTTCGATGAGCACCGCCGTCTGCACCGTCATGTGCAGGCTGCCCATGATCCGCGCGCCCGCCAACGGCTTCTTCGCCGCGTAGCGCTCGCGCAGCGCCATCAGCCCGGGCATCTCGTGTTCAGCCAGGCGGATTTCCTTGCGGCCCCACTCGGCCAGCTTGAGATCGGCCACCTTGTAGCCAGGTCGGCTGGCTTTTTCGGCCGCTTCGAACGCGTGCGTCTTCTCGGTCAGAACTGTCGACATTGCCTTCTCCTCCTAAATCCGTTTCGCGACTGTCGCAAACAGCGCGGGTCCTCTCGCGTCGGGATCCGCGGGCAGCGCCCGTGTCCGGATGTCGTCGAAACCCGCTCCGGTCAGGAACCGCGACAGCTGTTTCTCTGAAAAGCCTAGCCAGACGTGGCCCATCTGCTGCTGGTACTCCTCGCGCTCGTGCGGCAGCATGTCCACCACGAGCAACCGGCCTCCGCGCCGGACGACGCGCGCGACTTCGGTCAGCGCGCGGGCTGGATCCGGCGAGTAGTGCAGGACCAGCGAGAGCATGGCCGCATCGAGCTCGCCGGCGTCGAGCGGCAGCGCCTCGAGATCGCCCTGCCGGAGATCGACGTTCGATCGATCCTCCAGCCGGCGGCGTGCGGCGTCGAGCATGTCGGTCGAGCCGTCAACGGCGATGACCCGCCGCACGTACGGGGCGATCGTCTCGCTGAGCTGTCCGGTCCCGCATCCCAGGTCGCCGACGACCAGGGTCGGATCGATCAAGCCGAGCACGGCCCACAGGTAGAAACCGTCGCCGAAGAGATCGCTGCGCAGGCGATCCCAGTCGCCCGCGGCGGCGGCAAAAAACTCCTGCGATTTCGCGCGGCGTCGCGCCAGGACGGCTCGTAGCCGCCGCTCGTCCTGTCCCGCGGCTGCCGTTGCCGCGACCTGTTCCCGGATCAGCGGCCAGAGACGGCTGGCGCCGGAATCGAGATCGTCGAGCGGCATGCTATAGAAGCGGCTCGTGCCGTCGCGCCGGGAGCTGACCCAGTCATCGTCAGCCAGAGTTTTCAGGTGGCGGCTGACGCTGGATTGCGGCGTCTGCAGGACCGCGCAGAGTTCCGAGACCGTCAGCTCGTGCTTCTCGAGGAGGAGCAGGATCCGGCACCGGGTCGGGTCGGCCAGGGCCGACATGTGCTCGAGAATCGCAACCATCCGTTAATCCGGATGGATTGTTACATACTTGGGGCCCGTGGGCAAGGGGTCAGCGGGGGGACGTCCAGAAACTCGCTTTTATTGCGAAAAAGTTGTCGCCTTGGCGGCCGAGCGACCCGAACATATCCCCCAGGGACACTCTGGTCCCGAACGCCTCCTCGCGGGCCCGATCCTGCTGCCACACCAGGTACAGCGTGCTGCCGGCGCGCCATTCCCACCGGAGGACGAGATTGCTGCGGAACGACTGCACGTTGAAATCGCGGCTCGGCAGCGTGCCGGTCAAGGGGATCATCAGGCGCGTGCGCGCGGCGGCAAGCTCGCCAAAGCTGCTGTAGCGGCCACTGGCCGCGAACGGCTCACCGTAAAAGTCCAGCGTCAGATCCGGCTTGAACGTGTAGTTCAAGCGCACTTCCATCGAATACGTGGACCGGTCCACGTGGGCAAACAGGTAGCGCCCCCCGTAGGTGGCCACGCTGCCGCCGGTCAACGTCGATACATACTGCTGCGTGTTGAGCTCCCGCTCGTAGGCGGGGCTGATCGACAGCTGCCACTGCGGAGCCGGCTGCATCGTCAGCTCGCTGTCGACCACGAACGTAAGGCCGCCGTCCTCCGTGCTGCCGTACTCGAGGGCCACTTCACCCTGGGTTTCGGCCGCCTCGCTGCTTGAGAGCTCGGTGTTGACCCGCCAGCTGCCTGGTTTCTCCATCGAAGGGCCGCCGCGGGTCAAGCGCTCATCCTGGATTGCCGGGGCGAAAGCGCCGCCTGCCTCGACCTCCCAGAAATTCGGCAAGGTCATGAAGAGGTTCTGCGTGATCTGGTTCACCTGCATCTCACCGCCAAAATTCCATTCATGCCGTGTGTTCACGACGAGTGAATAATCGCGGTACCACTTCCCTGGCACGGTCTCGCGATACTGCAGCCGACCGTTGACGACTGTGCCGTCGCCCGTGTTGAAACGGCCGAGATCGTTGATATCGAGCTCGGGCGACTCGGTTTCAAACCCGACCTGCCACAGCCAGTGACGCGCGTTGCGCCGCCGGTAGGTGGCACCGAGCTTGGCGCCGGACAGCGATGTGCGGAGCGGGTCGTACGGCTGCAGATAATCGGCGTCCGGCCGGTGCAGGTACCGCGCCGCGGCGCGCTGCAGGCGATCGATGGCGGGCGCCTCTCCGTCAACCCGCGACAGGCCGCCGTGCGCCTCGAACTCGTAGTCGCCGTCCCGCATGCGGACATTGGTCTCGCCGTTGATGGTCAGCGCCGTTCGTGGAAGCAGGGATGCGAGCGCACCCAGCGCGTCGAGATCGCGATGCGCGGCCGTTCCCATGACGGCGAAATGCGACCCCGGCAGGCCGAACTCCTGCTGCATCCGTGCAACGCCGTAGGTCGTGCGCGGCGCCACCTGAACGCGCGCCAGTGGAAGGCCGGCGGTGAACGTCCGCGCGAATTCGTTGCCGGTGACCGCCCCCAGCATGCCGATCGACGTGCCGGACGGAAGCCGGCCAGTCAGCTTCGCGGCGCCGACGATAGTGGACGTCGCGGGAAAATCCACGAAATCGCCGGGCGCGCGGCCGACTGGCGCAGCGCCAATACGGCGGCTATAGAACCAGTTCGTGTCCTGGTTATTCAGCAGGTTACTGCCCTCGAGAAAGAAGGGACGGCGTTCGTCGAAGAAGGTCTCGAACGCTGAGAGATTCACTTCGGCAGGATCAGCTTCCACCTGGCCGAAGTCCGGATTGACCGTCGCTTCGAGCGTCAAGTTGGAACCGATGCCCATCTTCGCGTCGAGACCGACCCGTCCGTCAATATCCGCGTTATCGGTGAACGGATTCCCCGGCTCCGGGTCGCCGAACACGTGCGACGAGCTCGCCACATACGGCAGCAGCTCGATTCGCCGGGTCGGCCTGATGCCGCTGATGCCGTGCAGGTCGCCGAACCGCGACGCCCAGCCTTCCTCGGTACGTCCCACCAGCGCCCAGTACACGTCCTCGTTCCGCGACGGCACCCAGCGCTTGACGTTGAGCCCCCACACCTGCTGATCCTGATCGGTGAACCGCAGCTGGGAGAACGGGATCCGTAGTTCCGCAGTCCAGCCCTGGGGATCGACGCTCGTCCGCGCCAGCCATACCGGATCGAAATCAGACTCACCGTCGTCGTTGTCGCTGCCAAAGTACTCGTCGAGCCTGACGCCCGCCGCGGTCACGCCGAAGGCCGATGCGGTACGCCGATCGAGGTAGGTGTCCAGATAAACGCCAAAATGTTCCGCCTGATCGCCCTCGTCCCGCCGGCCCATCGGCGCCTGAATCGGTGCGCCGGCCGACAGGCGGGCACCGACGTACAACGCGTTCTCGTCGTAGGCGAAGCGGACTTCCATGCGGTCGCTCGACGGCGCGCCCTCGTTCGGCTCGCGCTGTGCGAAATCGGTCAGCGGCGGCGCGTCCTGCCAGGCGGCGTCGTCGAGCCGTCCGTCGACGCGAATCGTGCCATCCGCCACGCGCACGGCGTCGGCGCGCTGCCGCCCGTTCTGGCCCGCTTGCGCGAAGCCGGACGAAGGGTGCAGCAGCAGAACGAGAAGAACGGGAATCAGGAAACGCAAGGAGAGGGAACCCGGGGCTACCGCGGGGAGAACCAGAAGCTGGTCTTGATGGCGAAGAAATGATCGCCGGGACGTCCAAACGAGCTGAACATGTCGGCCACCGATGTGCGCTCCCGCAACGTCTCCTCCGCCGACCGATCCTGTTGCCACACGAGGTACAACGTGCTGCCGGGACGCCATTCCCAGCGCAGCACCAGGTTGCTGCGGAAGGATTGTACGTTGAAGTCGCGGCTGCGCAGCGTGAAGGTGGTCGCGCCGTCGGTGACCCGCTGACTGCCGTCGGCCACGGTCGTGAGCGTCGTTCCCTCGGTGCCGTACACACGGCGCAGCCGCGTGCGCGCGGCGGCAAGCTCGCCGATGCGATCGTAGCGTCCGCTGGCCGAAAACGGCTCCCCGTAGAAATCGAGCGTCAGGTCCGGCTTGAACGTGTAGGTGAGCCGGAACTGCGTCGCGTAGGTCGAGCGGTCGACGTCCGCGAAGACGTAGCGGCCGCCGAAGGTGGCCGGCCCACCGCCGGCGAGCGTGGTGACGTACTGCTGTGTGTCGACGAGGCGTTCGTATTCGGGACTGATCGACAGCTGCCACTGCGGAGCCGGCTGCATGGTGATTTCGCCATCGAGCTGGAACGTCAGGCCGCCATCCTCGTTCCTGCCGTAGGTGAACGACGTTTCCCCGCGCGTTTCCGACGCGTCGCTGCTCTCGACACCCACCTCTGCCTGCCAGCTCGCCGGCTGCTCCATCGACGGACCACCACGCGTCAGGCGCATGTTCTGCGATCGAGGCCTGATCGATCCGCTCAGACTGGTGCCCCAGAAGTTCCGCCAGGTCAGTCTGGCCCTCGGCTCGAGCCGTAGCTGCTGAAGGTCGCCGCCATAATTCCACGCGCCGCGCGGTGAGAGGCTGACCGAATAATTTCGCAGCCAGCGGCCAGGCCTGGTTTCGCGATACTCGATTTGCGTGTTGATGCCGAGGTTGTCGCCGGAACTCAGGCGGCCGATGTCATTGGTCTCGAATTCAGGGGTCTCGGTCTCGGTGCCGATCTGCCAGAGCCAGTGCCGCGCGTTGCGGCGCTCGAGGTTCGCCACCACCTTCATTCCAGTCATCGAGGTGCGGAGCGGGTCGTAGGAGACATAATCCGCATCAGGACGGTGCAGGTAGCGCGCGCTCGATCGCTGCAGGCGATCGATGGCCCCGGCCTCGCCGGCGACGTGCGAGACGCCGGCGTTGAGCTGCAGCTCGTAGGCGCCGTCCGCCATACGTAACAGCGAATCGCTGCTGAAGGTGAATGCGTTGCGCGTCAGCAGCGACGCCAGCGGATCGCTGTTATTCAGCTCCCGGTGCACCGCCGTCCCCATCACCGCGGTTGACGAGCCTGATCCAAATTCCTGCTGCAGCCGGGTGACACCATAGGTCGTCCGCGGCGCCACGCGCACGGCGCCGAACTGGTCCGGAAAGCGGAATGTGCGGGCGGATTCATCGTCGGTCACCGCCCCGAGCATGCCCACAGACATTCCCGAGGCCAGACGACCGGTCAATTTCGCGGCGCCAAGAATGGTGGACGTCGCCGGGTACTCGACGAAATCGCCCGACGCGCGGCCGGCCGGCGCGGCGCCGATGCGGCGTGAATAGAAGTAGTTGTTGACACTCCCCTCGATCAGGTCGCTGCCCTCGATGAAAAACGGGCGCCGCTCATCGAAGAAGGTTTCGAACGCTGAGAGATTGACTTCCGCCGGATCGGCCTCCACCTGTCCGAAGTCCGGGTTCACCGTCGCATTGATCGTCAGGTTCGAGCCAAGCCCAATCTTGGCGTCAAGACCGACACGCCCACCGAGATTGGCGCCACCTGTGAACGGATCGTTGCGATCGCGATCCCCAATCAGTTGCGATGAGCTTGCGACGTAGGGCAGGACCTCGAGACGGCGGCTGGGTCGAATGCCGCTGATACCGTGTAAATCGCCAAAGAGCGATGTCCGTCGCTCCTCCGTTCGCGGGATCAACACCCAGGCGACTTCCTCGTTGCGCGTCGGTACCCAACGCTCGATGTTCAATCCCCAGACCTGCTGATCTCGATCCGTGAACCGCAGCTGCGAAAACGGGATCCATAACTCCGCGTTCCATCCCTGCTCGTCCACAGACGTTCGCGCCTGCCAGACCGGATCGAATCCCGGATCGCTCGGCCAGTCGGCGTCCCTGGCGTAGTAGCGATCGAGCCGGACGCCGGCCGCCGTCACGCCGAACGTATACGACGTCCGGCGATCGAGATACGTATCCAGCGACACGATCAGGTGTTCCGCCTGTTCGCCCTCGTCGCGGCGTCCCATCGGGGACTGGATTGGCGTGCCTGAGTACATACGCGCGCCGATATAGAGCGCCGAGTCGTCGTACGCGAACCGCACGTCCATGCGGTCGGTCGGCTCTGCCCCTTCGACTGGCTCCTTCTGGACGAACCCGACCAGCGAGGGCACATCGCGCCACTCGGCCTCGTCCAGGCGCCCGTCCAGCCGAATCGACTCGGCTGGAACCCGAGCGGCGCGGGCTTCCTTCCGGCTGTTGCCGTTGCCCGCCTGGGCCGACGCCACGCAGGGAGCGAGGATGAGAAGCAGGATCAGGAATAAGGGCATCAGTGCAATCTACGACGCTCGAGACGGTCAGGCTTACCTGCGTTCGCGAAACGCGGGCAGCGTAGTCCACGGTAGATGAAGAGATCATGAAGAAACCTGTGCGCGGCACCCACCGGAACGTCGGCTACAATCGACCGACCGTGAGCGCGCTCCGCACTTGGTTGACGATCGTCGCGTTCTTCGCGCTGCTCCTGAGCACGCTCAGCGCGCAGGTCGTCCTCCGTACGTTTGATGAGGACGCAGTCGGCGCGCCGCCACCAGGGTTTGCCTTCGCCATCGCGCGACAGCAGGCGCCGGCGCGGTGGCTGGTGCGAAGCGATGCCGCAAATCGTTACGTCATCCATCTCGCCGATCCGTCGGCCGCCGGGGGATTCTCTCTCGCCGTTCTCGAGGCACCGCACCCGGCGCAGATGCGCGCGTCAGTGCGTCTGAAGCTGATCGACGGCGAACAACTCGGCGGCATCGTCTGGCGCTACCAGGACCCGGAAAACTTCTATCTCGCCGCGCTCGATCTGCGCATTCAAGAGATCGCGCTCTATCGCGTCTCTCGCGGGAACCGGATTCGTCTGGACGATGAAGACGAACTCGAGCTCGATGCCGCCGCGTGGCACAGCCTGCGGGTCGTTCAGGATGACGATGACATCCGGGTATCGCTGGGCGGCATCGGCGTGATTCGAGCGCGCGACCGGACGTTCAGCGAGGCGGGTCGTGCCGGCATCTGGTCGGGCGGCGGTGCGACCGCCTGGTTCGACGACCTGCGGACCGAGCCGGAATTGAGCCGGGGCCGCGACCGGTGAGACTGCTCGTCGTCGAAGACGAGCGCGACCTGGCGCAGACGCTTCGACGGGCGCTCGAGGAGGAACAGTTCGCCGTCGATCTCGCCGAAGATGGCGAAGAGGGCCTCTTCAAGATGCGCGAGCTGCCGTACGACGCCGTCGTGCTCGACCTGATGCTGCCCCGGATGGATGGCTGGACGGTGCTGCAGACCGCCCGCGGCGACGGCATCCGGACGCCTGTGCTCGTGCTCACTGCCCGCGACATGATTGAGGAGCGGGTCCGCGGCCTCAACCTTGGCGCCGACGACTACCTCACCAAGCCGTTCGCGCTGGCGGAGCTGATCGCGCGCGTGCGCGCCATGATTCGCCGCGCCTACGGCAACCCGGCGGCGACGCTCCAGCTCGGCGACCTGACGATCGACACGGCCGCGCGCCAGGTGTGCCGCGGCGGCGCACCGATTGAGCTCACCGCGCGGGAATTTGCCATCCTCGAGCTGCTGACACGCTCGCGCGGCACCGTCGTCGCACGCGCGCGAATCTGCGAACACATCTACAACGAGGACACCGACGTCCTCTCGAACGTCGTCGACGTGCACGTGGCCGCGCTTCGCCGGAAGCTCGGATCTGATCTGATTCGGACGCGACGCGGCGAGGGGTACATCATCGATGCTTAGCTCGCTGCGGGCGCGGCTCCTGATCTGGTACACCCTCATCCTCGCGGTCGTAATCGCGACGTTTGCGGCCACCCTCTGCTACCTGTTCTGGCGGTCGCTCGTGGCCGACATCGACCAGCGCCTCCAGGCGAGCGCCGCCGGACTCGTGCAGGGGCTGCGGCCCACGGCGTCCGGCGACTTCGACCTCGTCCTTCCCGGCGAATATCGACAGGTGGACGGCATCACTGCCGCGGCAGCGACCTACTACGCTGTCTGGAACCGCGAGGGCGAGCTCATCGATCGATCGCCGGGTGACTTTCCACCCACGGCGCCTCCGGCGCCCGGCATCGCGACACGGCAGGGCCGCCGTGAGCTGACGTCCGGCGGAGCAAACGGCGCGGTGGTACTGGTGGGACGCGACCTGGCGGATACGCGGCGCGACGTCCTGGCGTTTGCCGGCACCGCTGCGGCGGGCGGCCTCATCGCACTCGTCGTGTCGCTCCTGGGGGGATGGTTCCTCGCAGGCCGGGCGCTGGCGCCGGTCGCACGCATCAGCCACGCAGCCGCAGCGATGACCGCGGGAGATCTCACCGCCCGCATCGCCGTCGAGCGGACGGAAAACGAGCTCGAACAGGTCGCGCGGGCGCTGAACCAGGCGTTCGATCGCCTCCACCAGGCCGTCGAGAGCGAACGCAGGTTCACCGCCGATGCCTCTCACGAGCTGCGCACGCCGCTGGCCACGATCTCAGCCGAGATCGAATGGGCGCTGGCCCGCCCGCGGACCGCCGACGAGTACCGCCGCTGTCTCGATACTGCTCAGCGCGCGGCGGACCGCATGCGGCGCGTCGTCGAGCGGCTGCTGACCCTCGCCCACGCCGACGCCGGCGCCGCCGCGCTGCAGCGCGCGCCGGTGGGCCTGGCGCCGGTTGTCAACGACGCGGTCGGGATCGTGAAGCCGCTCGCGGAACAGAAACGCGTGACGATCGAGACTCGCCTCGACGCAGCCATGGTGGTCGGCGACCGCGATCGCCTGACAGACCTCGCGACCAACCTCGTATCCAACGCCATTCGCTACAACCGGGACGGCGGCCGGGTGAGCGTGGAAGTGTGGCCGGATGGCGATGATGCCTGCCTCCGGGTAGCCGACACGGGGACGGGCATCAGCGCAGACGACCTGCCCCGCGTCTTCGAGCGCTTCTTCCGCGCGGACAAGGCACGAACCGCCGATTCGGGCGGTGCCGGGCTCGGGCTGGCGATCGCCAAATGGATCGTCGAAGCGCACGGCGGCCGAATCGCCTGCACGAGCACGGCCGGCCAGGGCACCGAAGTGCTCGTCCGGCTTCCTCGCCTTACGTGATCGGCGGACCCAGTTCCCGCTCGAGACGCGTCACCAGCACCTCCAGCTCGACGGCCACCGCCCGGACGGTCTCCGGCTGGCTCAAATCGACCCCGGCCTGCGCCAGGAGGTTCATCGGATAATCGCTGCCGCCCGCGCGCAGCAGGGAGAGATATCGCGAGACCGCCTGCGCCCGTGTGGCCGGGGCGCGGAGGTCCTGCATCAGGCGCGCGGTTGACGCGAAGCAGGTGGCGTACTGGTAGACGTAGTAGGGCGAGTTGAAGAAGTGCGGGATGCGCGCCCAGGTGACGCGCGAGAGCTCTTCCTCGTCGATGACGTCGCCGTAGTATTCCCGCAGCAGCCGCGCGTACATCTCGTTCAAAATGTCGGCGGTCACGGGGTGGTCCTGCTCGACCAGCCGGTGCGCCTGCAGCTCGAAATCGGCAAACAACACCTGCGTGTAGAAGGTTCCGGCGATGCTGTCGATGGCATGCTGCAGCAGCACCGCGCGCTCCTCGCGCGACCGCGCGCGCTCGAGCATCAGGTCGAGGAACAGCGCTTCATTCAGCGTCGACGGCACCTCCGCGACAAAGATCGTGTAGCCCGCGTAGACGAACGGCTGCGACTCGTGCGAGAGCAGGGTGTGCATCGAGTGGCCCATTTCGTGCGCCAGCGTGAACACCGCATCGAGCGTCTCGTTGTAGTTGAGCAGCATGTACGGATGGGCGCCGTACACCGGCGCGGAGTACGCGCCGCTCCGCTTGCCGGCGTTTTCGAAGACGTCGATCCAGTTCTCCTGGAACGCGCGGCGGACCTGGCGCTGGTAGTCGTCGCCCAGCGTCGACACCGAATCCACGATCCAGTCCCCGACCTCGTCATACGGATACCGCGCGTCGTGCTGCACCAGCGGCAGCGAGAAATCGAACAGCCGGTAGGTGTCGACGCCGAGCATGCGGCGCCGCAGGCGGTGATACCGCTGCAGGGGAGCGACGCCCTCCTTGGTGGCGGTGATGAGATTCTCGACCACCGACGTCGGAATGTTGTTGCCGTGCAGCGCGGCGTCGAGCGTCGTCGGGTAGCCGCGCGCCCGGGCATGGAACCAGTCGCGCTGCAGCACGCCGTTGTAGAGCGCGGCGTAGGTGTTCTGGTTGTCGGCAAACGACTTGTGGAACGCGCGATACGCGGCCGCGCGGTCCTGCTGGAGGCGATTGGTTTCGAGCAGCGCCCGGTACTGACCGTAGCTGAGCATTACCTTTTCGCCGCCAGTCAGCGTGATTTCCGGGAACTTCATGTCGGCGGTCGTGAGAGCCGCATAGCTGTCGTGCGGGACGCTGTTGAAACGGCCGGCGAATGACATCAGCCGCTCGCCCTGTTCGTCGAGCACGTGCTCCTGCTCGTGGAAGAGGCTCTCGATCGCAAACCGGTAGCGCCCGAGGTCTTGATCCGCATCGAGCCACGCCCGGATGGTGTCGATCGGGATGGCCAGCAGCTCGGGATTGAACCAGGCGCCGGCCTGCTGTTCGCGAGCGAACAGGATCTGGACCTGCTGCCGGCGCGCGTTGATCTCGTTGTTCCGCTGGTCCTGGTCGTACTGCAGCGACGCAAAGTACCAGACGCGGTAGCTCAGCGCGCCCATCTCGTCCATCGCGTGGAATGCCGCCAGCAGATCTGCCGGGCCGCGCGATAGCGTGCCCTGCCGCGACTTGAACGCTTCGATCGCGGTGTCGAGCTGGTCGTAGTAGCGTTTCCACTCGTCCCAGTCGCGGCAAATCGGCGTCAGGTCCCAGATATATCTGGCAGGGATGGCGTCACGAGCGGGCAGCGCACCCGGTTCCGGTCTGAAGGTCTCGACTGGCGGTGTCATCACACGGTCTGCAAAACCAGATCGACGAGCTCGGGATAACTGGCCCGCAGCGGAATGCTGTGGCGCGGGCGGGCGAGCGCCGCGGCGAGCGTGGCGGGCAGCTCCACCGGCTGGCCGATCGCCGGTTCAACCACTTCGCGGAACTTCGCCGGGTGCGCCGTGGCGAGAAAGACGCCCGCCGCGTTCGGATCCGCGTCGAGCGCCTCCTGGAGACCGAGCCAGGCGATCGCCCCATGCGGGTCCAGGAGGTACCCCCGCTCGCGGTAGACCCGGCCAATTTCCTCGACCACGCGGGCATCCTCGAATGCGGCCCCTTTGACGTCCAGCCGCATCCGGTCGATATCGTCGTCGTAGAGCGCCCGCATGCGCTCGAAATTGCTGGGCGCGCCGACGTCCATGGCATTGGCCACCGTGCGCACCGACGGCCGAGTCTGGTAAATCCCGGATCTGAGATATTCAGGCACGACGTCGTTGACGTTGGTCGCGGCGACGAAATGCCGCACCGGCAGGCCAATCCGTTTGGCGATCAACCCCGCCGTCAGGTTGCCGAAGTTCCCACTGGGCACGGAAACGATCGGGCCGGCGGCCTCTCCCCTCTTTTCGTAGGGGCCGGCTTTATCCGCCCCGAGCTGCGTCAGGATGAAATAGTAGAAAACCTGGGGCAGCAGCCGTCCCAGGTTGATCGAGTTCGCCGGCGTCAGCCACACCCGCTTCCGCAGCTCGTCGTCGCCAAACGCCTGCTTCACCAGGCGCTGGCAGTCGTCGAAGGTTCCCCGGACCGACACCGCCGTGATGTTGTCGCCAAGCGACGCCATCTGGGCTTCCTGGACGTCGGTGACCTGTCCTTCCGGGTAGAGGACCACGACCCGGGTGTCAGGAACGCCGTGGAACGCTTGAGCGACGGCGCTGCCGGTGTCCCCCGAGGTGGCGACGAGGATCGTGAGCGGGGTGCCGTCGGTGAAGTGGTGCAGCAGCCGCGCCTGCACCCGGGCGCCGACGTCCTTGAAAGCGCGCGTCGGCCCGTGAAACAGCTCCAGGACCCACGCCCGTTCCGTCACTTGGACCAGCGGAATCGGGAAGTCAAGCGCTTCGCGCACCAGCGGCGTCAGCGCCGCCTGCGTAATCTCGCCTTGAAGGAGGTGCTCGCCAACGGTCGAGGCGATGTCCACCAGATCGGCTGTACGAAGCGCGTCCATCGTTGCGGGCGGCAACGGCTCGAACCGCTCCGGGAAATACAGCCCCCCATCGGGGGCGGTGCCGGCAAAGAGCGCGTCAATAAAGGGGACGGCCGGCGACGAGCGGCGCGTGCTGATCCACTTCATCCGGCTACGCCTGGAGCGGCGCCGGCCGGATCGGCACGGCTACGCCCTGATCGTTGACGGCCACGAGCACCACCTCTGCCTCTGTCACCTTGACACGCTCGCCGTGGCCCGCCCGCGGCTCCAGGATCGAGCCCCACCGTTCCGCCTCGACCGACACGCGGACGGTGATCGACGTCCGGCCCACTTTCACGGTTTCCGTGTAGAAGCTGACGATGTCGCCAAGGTAGACAGGCTCGTGGAACTCGACTTCGTGCATCGCGCGGGTGACATAGCGATGCGGCGCCGTCTTCCGCGCCTCTACCGCCGAGGCCAGGTCAATGTTCGAGAGGATCACGCCGCCGAAGATGGTGCCGAAGGCGTTGGTGTCCTTCGGGAGGAGCAGGAGCTTGATGGCGGGGATGCGCTCGGACATCGGAAGGTCCCATTCTATCCGGACGCCTGACCACCTCCGCCGAGGCTACGGTGTCCGCCGAAGCTTCACGCGAAGGCGGAAGGCCTCCGCCGACCAACGCCGCACTCGGGCCGGCTACCGACACGATTATGACGAACCGATAGAGCACTTTGAGGTGATCCAGTACCGGCAAATGCGTTTATCATGAATCGCACATGAGCACGCTGACCAACGGGCGCCAGGCGCCGGCTGCGGCCGCGGCGGCAAGCACGTCATCCACCCGTGCCTGGAGCGTCCACGACGCCAGCGAGCTCTACGAGGTCGCGCGCTGGGGGCACGGCTACTTCTCGGTGAACCAGGCCGGTCACGTCCAGGTCCACCCGACCAAGGAGGCCGCCCGGGCCATCGATCTGAAAGAGCTCATCGATCGTCTCCAGCTGCGCGGCATCAGCCTGCCGGTCCTGGTGCGGTTCACCGACATCCTTCGCCATCGTCTCGGCGAGATTCACGCCGCTTTTCAGGGCGCCATCGCCCAGAACCAGTACCAGGGCGGCTACTGCTGCGTCTATCCGATCAAGGTCAACCAGCAGCGGCAGGTCGTGGAGGAGGTCCTCGACTTCGGTAAGCCGTACAAGTTTGGCCTCGAGGCCGGCTCGAAACCGGAGCTGCTCGCGGTCGTGGCGCTGGCCGACAACGACACGCCGATCATCTGCAACGGGTTCAAGGACGCCGAATTCATCGAAACCGCGATGCTCGGGCTCAAAATCGGCCGCAACATCATCCCGGTCGTCGAGAAGTACACCGAGCTGGGCCTCATCCTGGAAGCCGCTGAAAAGCTCGGGGTCCGCCCGCAGATCGGCGTCCGGGTCAAGCTCGCCGCCCGCGGCAGCGGCCGCTGGCAGTCGTCGGGCGGCTTCCGCTCCAAGTTCGGGCTGACGGTCACCGAGATCATGCGTGTGCTCGAGGAGCTCAAGTCGCGCGGGATGCAGGACTGCCTGAAGCTCCTGCACTTCCACCTCGGCAGCCAGATTACGAACATCCGCATCGTCAAGGGCGCGCTCAACGAAGCGGCCCGGGTCTACACCGAGCTGGCGCGGCTCGGCGCCGGGCTGCAGTACCTGGACGTGGGCGGCGGGCTCGGCGTCGATTACGACGGGTCCCAGACCAACTTCGAATCGAGCATGAATTACACGCTCGAGGAATACGCCAACGACGTCGTCTATCACATCCAGACGGTGTGCGACGAAGCCGGCGTGCCGCATCCCACGATCGTGTCTGAAAGCGGCCGCGCCGTGGTCGCCTACCACAGCGTGCTCGTGTTCAACGTGCTCGGCGTCTCAGGCTTCGGCGACGAGAAAGTCCCGACAAGCGCGAACCCGGAATGGGAGCAGCCGCTCGTCGACCTGGTGGAGACCTACAACAACGTGACGGCGCGCAACGCGCTGGAGGCGTACCACGACGCACAGCAGGCGCTCGACATGGCGCTCAGCCTGTTTACGGGCGGCTACCTGCCACTCGAACAGCGCAGCACAGCCGAGAACCTGTTCTGGGCGATCTGCACAAAGCTCCAGAAGATCACCCAGGCGATGACCGATATCCCGGAGGATTTGCAGCACCTCGACGAGATGCTGTCGGACACCTACTTCTGTAACTTCTCTCTGTTTCAATCCATTCCCGATAGCTGGGCCATCAAGCAGCTCTTCCCGGTCATCCCGATCCACCGCCTCGACGAGAAACCGGGCAATCATGCGGTCCTCGGCGACATCACCTGCGACTCCGACGGCAAGCTGGACAGGTTCGTGGACCGGCGCGACGTCAAGAAGACGCTGCCGCTGCATACCAAGAACGGCGAGCCATATTACCTGGGCGTCTTCCTGATCGGGGCCTACCAGGAGATCCTGGGCGACCTGCACAACCTGTTCGGCGATACCCACGCCGTCCACGTCAGCCTCGACCAGAACGGCGAGGCGCGCCTCGACACGCTGATCAAGGGCGACACCGTCCGCGAGGTGCTCGACTACGTGGAGTTCGACCCCGAGATGCTGCTTGGCAAGCTACGCACCGACGTGGAGACCGCAGTGCGCGCTGGGCGCGTGGACTACGAAGGCGCCGGACGGCTTCTCCGCTTCTACGAAGACGGCCTGCACGGCTATACCTACCTGGAAGGCTGAACGTTCGGATCGTTCGGCACGTTCGGCACGTTCGGATCGTTCAATTTGTTCGGATCGTTCGGAATCCGTCTTCTTCGTGGGGGCGGGAACGCCTCATCCAGTGGAATCGGCCCCTGCGCGATGCGATCGGCCA
>Ga0075428_100000820_pt1 | contig 32505 bp, 19 predicted proteins | sample RhiMetdeltSRZDD2_FD_75291 | JGI IMG/M metagenome (GOLD analysis project Ga0075428, IMG submission 75291) | Populus rhizosphere microbial communities from Tennessee, USA - Rhizosphere MetaG P. deltoides SRZDD2 | ecosystem: Host-associated > Plants > Roots > Rhizosphere > Soil | place: USA... | reverse complement strand
TGTACGGCATCCTGTGCCTGCCGCGCGCGCCCGGAAAGTACCCGGCGCTCCTCAGCGTGCCCGGCGCGGGCGTGCGGCCCTATCGTGGCCTGCCGGAGCTTGCGGCGCGCGGCGTGATCACCTTCCAGATCGGCATCCACGGCATTCCGGTGATCCAGCCCCAGGAGGTGTATGACAGCCTCGCCCAGGGCGGTCTGAGCGGTTATCCGACGTTCGGCCTCGATTCACGCGAGCGCTACTACTACCGCCGTGTCTACGTCGGCACCCTGCGCGCGAACGACTTTCTGATCTCCCTGCCGCAGTGGGACGGCCGGAATCTTGGCGTCACCGGCGGCAGCCAGGGCGGCGCGCTGACGATCGTCACGGCGGCCCTCGACCGCCGCGTGACGCGGATGGCCGCGTTCTTTCCAGCGCTTTCAGACGTGACCGGGTACCTGCACCAGCGCGCGGGCGGATGGCCGCACATGTTCCGCGCCGCGGAAGGTCCCGCCGCGCATCGTGACGAGGCCAAGATCAAGACGACCCAGTACTACGACGTGGTGAACTTCGCCCGCCGCGTCACCGCGCCGGGACTCTACTCGTGGGGGTTCAACGACGAGACGTGTCCGCCGACGTCGATGTACGCGGCGTACAACGTCATCACCGCACCGAAACGCTTGATCCTCGCGTACGACACCGGCCATCGCACGACCCAGGAACAGGTGGACGACGCCAACGACTGGATCGTCAACGAGCTCACGGGGCGAGGGCGGTCGTCGGCGTCGGGCAGATAGTCAGATAGTCAGAAGTAGAAGCCGATTCCGACCGCCGGCCCGTGGATCGTCGGCTTGATGATCGCGGTCCGGCGCAACACCTCGTCCTCTACCTTCAAGTACAGATAGTTGTAACCGACCGCGAAGCCGAAATGGGACACCGGCTTCCAGTCGATCCGTACCCCGGCACCGAGATCGACGTCGGCCCCGACCCCAAAACCGCCGCCGTCGAACGAGGCGTGCCACTCCACTTTCTGCCCGATCCGGTTCCAGGCGATCCCGACGAGCGGATCCCAGACCCCCGGCTTCCGTGAGAAGTGCGGCAGATCGCCCAGCGTGAAGTCGTATTTCAGGGCCAGACGACGGACGCCACCCGTGACGTACAAGTCCGGCGCGATCCGTCGTCCCAGAGTGGCCCGACCGTAGATCAGATCCAGGTCCACCGTGAGGGATGGCCGATCGGGCCGATCGCCACCGATGGCTGCCCAGACGAAATAGGCATCCACGGCCCACGTGCCGTTCGACGCCGCCACGCCGCCGAGGTACGCGCCGTCGAAACGGCTGTCCACGATGTCTCCCAGCCCGCCGCCGTCGTTCTCGAAGGGCGGGATCTCGACGTCGATGCCGATGTCGAGCGGGATCCACACCAGAACGGGGTACACGGCAACGTTCCATCCGTCCCGCGCCGCCGGGACCTGACTGACACCCTGTGCGCGCGCCAGCCCGATGGTCGCGCCGACGACGAGCATCGTGAGCAGAGTCATTCGAATCGTTTTCATCGGGCAACTGTAGGTGGGCTCGCAGCCATCGGCTATCGACCTTTGGTCCTAGTGGTCTAGACGGGGTGATCGGCAGGCTCATCAGTTCGATCCTTTGCGGCCCACCGGGTCACCAGTAACAAAAATGTCGCGACGGTGTAACCGCGCTACTCAATTGGCTGAATCCCGCGGGCCGGACCTGAATTTGATCAGGGAATGCCAGCGGGGCGCGCGGGCAGCAGTCTTGCCTGTTGTAACGGGCTCCCATGCACACGACACCATCGCTCCTCTGGACGCTCGAAGAGATCGGCCACCTGGTCTCAGGCAGCGGCAATCCATCCGAAACGTTGACCAACATCGTGAATCTGATCCAGCGGCGGTTCGATACCGACGTCTGTTCCGTGTACCTGCTGGAGCCCGATCGCACGACGCTGGTGCTGGCGGCCACGATCGGGCTCCGGCCGGAGAGCGTCGGCCTGGTGAAGATGCGCATCAGCGAAGGGCTGGCCGGTCTGGTCGCCGAGCAGTTGCGGCCGGTATTCGTCGAGGACGCGACACAACATCCCCGATTCAAGTACTTCCGTGAGGCCGGAGAGGATCCCTATCGGACGTTCCTTGGCGTGCCCGTGATCGATCGCGGCGTTCTTCAAGGGGTGCTCGTCGTGCAGACCACTGAGTCGCGAGCCTTCGCCGACGACATGCAGCGCATGCTGGCGACCGCGGGAGCGCAGCTCGCCCCGATCGTCAGCGAAGCGAGGGCGGTCGGGAACTTCGTCACGCCGGTGCACCAGCGGCTTTCGGCGCTCGCGCGGAACCTCTGGTGGGCCTGGGACGAAGAAGCGACCAGCCTGTTCCGTGCGCTGGATCCAGTCCGGTGGCGGGAGTGCGATCACAATCCGATCGTGCTGCTGCAGCAGATCCCGATCGCTCAGCTCGAGGCGCGAGCGTCGCAGCTGGCGCTGCACGGCCGGATCAACTATGCCTATCGCCGCCTGCAGGAGTATCTCCAGTCGAAGCACACCTGGGGAGGACAGAACGCCAGCGTGCTTGGCGCGCGCCCCGTGGCGTACTTTTCGGCGGAGTTCGGCCTGCACGAATCGCTGCCGGTCTACTCGGGCGGGCTGGGAATCCTCGCGGGCGACCACTTGAAGAGTGCCTCGGATCTCGGCATCCCGCTGGTGGGGATCGGCCTCTATTACGACCAGGGCTACTTCCGTCAGCGGCTCGACGTTTCCGGCTGGCAGCATGAGGACTATATCGACGTCGACCATCGCGTGCTGCCGATATGGCCCGCGGTGACGCGCGACGGCGCGCCGCTGACCGTCGAGATCGAGACGCGGACCGGTCGGATTCTCGCGCGGGTCTGGCGGATCGACGTCGGCCGCAACATGCTGCTGCTGCTCGACTCGAATGTCGATGGCAACAGTCCGGAGGATCGGCAGCTCACCTCGCGGCTGTATGGCGGCGACGAGCGCGTGCGCATCCGACAGGAGCTGGTCCTCGGCGTCGGCGGCGCGAAAGTGCTCGCCGCGCTGAACATCTCGCCAGGCGTGCTGCACCTCAACGAAGGCCACAGCGCCTTTGCCGCACTCGAGCTGGTTCGGTGCCGCATGACGACCGAAGGCATCGACGTCGCCGAGGCCTCGCGCCGGGTGGCCGCGCACATCGTCTTCACGACACATACGCCGGTCCCAGCCGGTCACGATCGATTCCCGGCACCGCTCGTCGAGGAGCACCTCGGCCCGCTCGGCGACGCGCTCGGGCTCTCGCACGACGAGATGATGGCGTTTGGACGGGTGGACCCCGGCAACCGCGACGAGCAGTTCTGCATGACAGTGCTGGCGCTGAAAGTCTGCCGGCGCGCCAATGCGGTCTCGTCGCTGCACGGACACGTTTCGCGCGAGATGTGGATGCCACTCTATCCGGGCCGGCGCGAAGACCACGTGCCGATCGGGCATATCACCAATGGCGTGCACGTGAACACGTGGCTCGCGCCGCAGATGCGGCAGGTCTACGAGCGCCACCTCGGCGCCGACTGGACGTCGCGCAGCACGGAGCCGGGGCTCTGGCAGGCGATCGAGAACGTGGACGATGGGGAGTTGTGGGAGACGCACCAGACGCTCAAAGCGCGGCTGATTGATTTCGCGCGGCGGCGGGCGGCCGCCCAGGCCGAGAGACGCGGCGAGCCGGCGGCGGTCGTGTCCCAGTTTCGCCGCGCGCTCGGCCTGGACGCCCTGACGATCGGCTTCGCGCGCCGCTTTGCCACCTACAAGCGGGCGAACCTGCTGTTGCAGGACCTCGAAGCATTGACGAAGCTGGTGAACCATCCGCAGATGCCGGTGCAGCTGATCTTCGCCGGCAAGGCCCACCCCCGAGACGTGCCGGGCAAGACCGTATTGCAGGAGATTGCGGCACTGACCCGCGACCCCGCCTTGCTCGGCAAGATCGTGTTCATCGAGGATTACGACATCAACGTCGGGCGGCACCTCGTGCAGGGCGTGGACGTGTGGCTGAACAACCCGAGGCGTCCGCAGGAAGCCTGTGGCACGAGCGGGCAGAAAGTCGTGCTGAACGGGGCGCTCAATCTTTCGGTGCTCGATGGTTGGTGGGCCGAGGCCTACGACGGCCGGAACGGCTTCGCAATCGGCATGGGCGAAACCCACACGTCAATCGACAGGCACGACTCCCGCGACGCGGAAGCGCTGGCGACGGTGCTGCGCGAGGAGGTCGTGCGTCTGTACTTCGATCGCGACCGCGACGGCCTGCCCCGCGAATGGATCGCGCGGATGAAGCGGGCCATCCGGACCCTCGGCGGCCGCTTCAGCGCCGACCGCATGGTGATGGACTACGTCCTCAAGTGCTACATCCCGGCGGCGGGGGGAACGAGCAGTGACGTCAGCCGGGTGTGATCGCGACGAGTGTGGCGGCTGGCGGGGCGGCACAATTACCTGGACGGCCATCGGGGCTTCTGCAGGCTCCGGTTCCAGCGTTGCCAGTCCGCTGTCAACTCCTCGACCTTGTCCGGACGCGCTGCGGCGATATGCTCCTCTTCTCGTTTGCGGGCCCGAAGCTTGAACGCGTTCACCGGTTCCGCGTCGCCCTCCAGCGGCTGCTGGCGGAGAACCTTCCTTCTACTCTCTGAGAGCCGCAATCGGATCGATACTGGCGGCCCGGCGGGCGGGCAGGTAGCTCGCCAGCACGGTGACGGTCCCGAGCACGGCGAACACGACAAGATGCGTCGGCACGTCGGTCGCGCCGACGCCGAACAGCAGGCTCGCGATCAACCTGGTGAGGAACTGTGCCGCGACCGCGCCGGTGACGAGGCCGATCGCCAGCAGCCGGACGGCCTCGCCGAGCACCTGTTCGAGAACGACCGCGCGCGTGGCTCCGAGCGCGACCCGAACTGCGATCTCGCGTCGCCGCTCGACGACGAAGTACGCCATGACCCCGTACAGGCCGACGCCGGCAAGCACCAGCGCCAGCGTGGCGAACCCTCCAAGCAGCCGGGCCACGAAACGTCGGCCTCGGATCGCGCCAGACTCCGCGATCACCTGGTGCATTGGACGCACGTCCCACCAGTCCATCGTGGGATCGACGTTGCGCAGTGCGCCGGGAAGCAGGCTGGCGACGCGGGCGACGTCCCGATCGGTACGGGTCCGCACCATCAGGAACATGTCGTGCTCGACAATCTGTGTAAAAGGCCGATAGATCGTCGCGGCCGGCACTTCATCGAGGTTTGCCTGACGGATGTCTGCGGCGACGCCGACGATTTCGCGCCAGACGTTCTCCACGGGCCCGGCCGCAGCGCAGCATGCCATCGGTGCGCGCTCGTTGAAACGTATCCGGCGGCCGAGTGGATCCTCCCCGGGAAAGACCTGCCGCGACAGCGTTTCGCTGATGATGACGACCGGCGTCGAGCCGCCGCCATCGCGCTCGGTGAACGCGCGTCCCCTGACGATACGCATCCCCATCGTCGAGAAGTAGTCGGCGCTGATCAAAATGTCGCCGGCGCGAGGCTCCTGGCCGGACGCGAGCGCAGCGCGGCCGTCGACGGCGAACGTCTGCTGTCGGCCCCCATGTACGGGCGGCCGGGAAGAAACGGCGGCCCACTCCACCCCCGGGACGGCCCTGGCGTGTTCGAGCGCCAATTGCCATCTCTTGATCGCTGGTTCGAACTCGCGCCCGGCATCGGATCCGGTCTCGAGCAGACGCTCGGGTACGAAGCCATCGGTATTGCCGTACAAGCCGAGCAGGCTGCGAGTAACCAGCCCGACACCTACCAGCAGCACCACGGAGATCGTCAACTCCGCGACAATCAGCACACGTCTCGCGCGGCCGCTGCGCGGACCGCCCCGCGCGGTCTGACTCGAGTCCTTCAATCCATTGTTCAGGTCGACCTTCGATGCCTGCCACGCCGGCGCAAGCCCGAATATCAGACCGGTCGTGAGAGAAACCAGCAGGCTGAAAGCGAGGACACGGCCGTCGAGCATCACCGAGATCCGGTCGGGAACGTAGCCCCCCGCGACCGCGAGCGCGACGACGAAGTCGAGCGCCCACCAGGCGATGAAGCAGCCAAGGCCGCCGCCCGCGAGGAACAGGATGAGGTTCTCGATCAGCAGCTGCCGCGCCAGCCGCGTCCGGCTGGCACCGAGCGCGGCCCGGATCACACACTCACGCGTTCGCGTGGCGTTCCTCGCGAGCAGCAGGTTCGCGACATTCACGCACGCAATCAGCAGAACCAGGCCAACCGCGCCGAGCATCAGGACGAGCCCTCGTCCGGCAGATGGGTCGATGGAGGCGTAGTACTTGTCGAGAGCGATGACCCGGAAGCGATGATTCACGTTCGCCGATGGAGAGGCCGCCTCGATCTGACGGCCCAGGACGTCGAGCTCCGCCTGCGCCGCCGCCAGCGTAACCCCGGGCCGCAGCCGCGCGAACACATCGAGATCGCGATGGTCGCGTCCTGGTGGGTAGGACGACGGGACCAGCGGCTTGAGAAAGTCAGCGCCATAGCGCAACACGTTGGGCGGAAGCACGCCGACGATCGTGAGTGGTCTGCCGTCCACTCTGAGCGAACGTCCGACGATGTTGCCGTCGGCGCCGAATCTGCGGCGCCAGTACGCGTCGGTGAGAATCACCACATCGTCGCGCCCTGCCTGAAACTCATCGCGCAGAAACCCGCGTCCGAGAACGGGGCGGACGCCGAGCGTCGAGAGCCACTGCTCCGTCACGATTGCACCGTCAGCAAAGTGCGACGCCTGGCCGTCCTCGATCCTGAAACCGGTGCCATCGTCACCGGCAACCTGCTCGAAGATCGCGGAGCGTGCGCTGATGTCGTGGAAGTCGGCGAGCGACATGTTGTCGACTGGATCGACCGCGGTGCTTCCCCAGATTTTCACGAGCCGATGCGCGTCGGCATACGGGAGCGGACGGAAGACGATGGCGTCGGCCACGCTGAACGTGACGGTGGCGGCGCCGATGCCGAGGGCGAGAGTCACAATAGCCGCCGTCGTAAAGCCCGGGGTCCGGGCGGCCATCCGGACGGCATACGACAGGTCCTGTCGAAACTGTTCCATAGCCGTTCCTTCTGTATCACCAGCCTGTCTCGCCGTAGCGCGGAGCGCTAGAGCCTGCCTCGCCGTAGCGCGGAGCGCGGAGCGCGGAGCGAAGGCGGGGATTCGTTTCCGGGACGGCACCGTCCCACTGCCGGACAGCCTGCTCGCTTACCGTGTCAGCGCAGCCTGCAGCATTGCGCGAGCGTAGCCAACGTTGTAGATCTCCCCTGCAAACCCTCCGCCGCCCGGGTACTGGTTGCGGATCGAGCCGCTGTCGCGGTCCGGATCGATCGCGCGGGGATGCTCGGGATAGATGGTCCTCGGATACTTCTGACGGACCAGCTCCTTCATGACCGCGAACATGTCGACCTGGCCTTCGTCGAGGAACACCTCCGTGTAGTCCACGTACGGCTTGCGGACGACGACGTTGCGGAAGTGGACGTGGTTGATCACATCGCGTTCGCCGAGATAGCGACAGACGGCTACCGGATCCTCACCCATCTCGCGGGTCACGCCGCAATCGAACGTCATTCCGTTGAACGGGCTTTTCACCAGGTTCAGGTACTGCTTCCAGTGATCGACCGTGGCCATCAACTGCTCAGAGCCGCGGCTGAGCGGCACCGGTGGATCGTTCGGGTGCAACGCGAGCCGGACGTTCGCCTTCTCGGCTTCCGGGACAACGGCCTCGAGGAAGTGCTCGGCCCGCTTCAACTGATCGGCACGCGTGTGGGTGCCGACACCGTCTTTCGGCGGGAGGCTCTTCGAAAGCTCGTAGTCGTACGCCGTGTATCCGGCTCCGGCTCTGCCCTTCTCTTCCTTGTAGCCCTCCATCAGACGATTCGCATAGAAGTTGTATTCGATCACGGGCAGGCCCGCCCGGCCAGCCGCTCGTATCGAGGCCATCACCTGTTCGATCTGTGCGTCCGCACCGGGCCTTCCGAAGATCACGTCGTCGAACCCCGAGATCATCATGTTGTAGAGCGTGAGCCCGCCCGCCTTGAAGCGTTCGATCCGTGAGCGGATCTCGGTCTCGTCCCAGGGAATTCGTGGACCGCCCATGAGGACGTAGTCCACGCCGATCTGCTTCACCCTCCGGATATTCGCCTCGTCGACGGGCATGTAGAAGCCGAGGCAGATCTTCGGCGTGCCGGCCTCCTCGACAGGCATGCGCCACGATGCCGCGTGGCCTTGTGCGGCGCGGGCAGAGCCGGGTGCGAGCGCGAGCGCGGCGCCGAGCGTCTGGAGAAGTCGTCTGCGGTCCATCAGCGATGGCATGCAAGCCTCCTGTCGAGGTGGCACGGTGAGATTTTCGCGGTGCGATTCTAGCGAGGCTGGCAGTGGAATAGAATCCCTCCGCCTCCGCTAAAGCTCCGGCGAGGCAGGCTGTGAACGCGATCCGACCACGGCGAGACAGGCTCTGAAGCGCCAAGGAGGTGTTTCGTGTTTAGCGATGCCACAAAGTACTTTTCCGCCGTCATCCTGCTCGCGGGCCTGACCAGCGCATCGTGCAATGGTGTCGTGCCTGCGGAGCCTACCGCCCCGACGACCGCCGGTGAGCCGGTCGCCTTCGCGGTCGAACCCGCGCGCGTGACGCCCGAGTTCCTGCCGCCGTCCGGCCTGCATTGCGGCGGCGCGCGACCGTTCCGCACCCACCTTGCCGTGATCCTCGGATCCATGCCCGGCGGGTTTTTCGAAACGCTGGACGTGGGCTTCAACGATCGTTTTGGTGTGGCGTCCCGCCCGATCGTGCTTGGTGTGAGCAACACGCTCTCGAACTCGCTGGCGATCGGACCGTCACCGGTTCCATTGCCGACGACTTCGCCAATACCGTTTCCGACAACAGGCCCGAACAGCGGCCTGCCCGGCGTTGGTACTCCGCAACGAGTGCCGCTGATCCTGGAGTTCGGATGCCTGGTCCGTCCGCAGGGAACGATCGTGGTGACTGCGGGAACGCGCGACCGTCATGGACGACGGGGAGAGCAGCGACGGACGATCGATGTAGGGGAATAGCATCCGCGATCCGCGGTCCGCGGTCCGGATCTCAGCTGCTTCGAAAAGCTTGCAGCTTCGACAGCTCGGGTCTAACTCCGAACGGTGGCGGGTAGACCAGATCGCGGGCTGCGGGCTGCGGGCTGCGGATGAATTATTGCTCCCGCACCGCCTCCATGGGGTCAATCGTCGCCGCGCGCCGCGCCGGCGCAAGACAGGCGATTGCCGCAACGGCCAGCAACAGGACGGTGACGCCCGCCAGGATCAGCGGATCGCGCGAGCTCTCGGTCACCCACTGCGAGGCCAATCTGTCGAACGCCACACACAGGATGACGCCGGCGAGCAGCCCGGCACCGATGTTCCAGAACGTGCCCGAGAGCACCATCCGCACGACGTCGCGGGCGCGCGCGCCGAGCGCCATGCGGATGCCGAACTCGTTCGTCCGGGTCGCGACGCCGTAAGACACGACGCTGTAGAGGCCGACCGCCGACAGCACGAGCGCCAGCATCGAAAAGATCCCGAACAGGCGTGCTACCAGCTGTTGTTGCGCGTACTCCGGCAGGTTCGTGATCCAGCCGTGGAGATCGCGAACCCGCATTACCTGCTGTTCGCGATCGACGCGCACGAGCTCGGCGCGGATGTCGCGAAGGATCGACAGCGGAGGCACGCGCGCGCGGACCAGGATCTGGGTGAACATCCGCATCTTCAGCGTGTACGGCACGTACAGCGCCGGCCGGATCGAGTTCCGCAAGCCGTCGTTGCGTGCGTCCGACACGATGCCGATCACCTGGAGCCAGCCGTCAGCGCCAGTGGCCATCGGCGAGTACGGCGGCTCATTCTTCATGTTGACGAACCGGAACTGACCGCCGAGCGCGTCGCCCTTCGGCCAGAACTGTCTGGCCATCGTCTGGTTGATCACGGCAAGAGCGGCGCCGCGCCTGATTTCGTCGCCGGTCCAGAGGCGGCCCTGTGCCACCGGTATGCGCAGGACCCCGAAGTATTCGGAGCTCACGAAGTTCGTCCGGGCGACGGGCTTCTCGACCGAGGTGCCGAGAATCTCGAGCCCCGCGTCACCGCCATTCAGCGGCGGCGTGGCATTCGTCGAGATGCCCGCCGAGACGACTTGCGGCATCGCGGCGACGGCGCTGCGGAGGCGCTCGAAATACTCGGAACGTTCCTGCCAGGTGGAATAGGTGCCGTCGTGGACAGGGATCGGCAAGGACATCGTGTTCTGAGGGTCGTAGCCGAGATCCGCGGTGGCGAGCCGCAGGAAGCCTTTCCCCGCCGCACCGGCCGCCGTCAACATCAGCAGCGTCAACGCGACCTGGACTGCGACCATCACACGATGAACACGCTGTCCCTGGGCGCTGCCGATCACGCGGCGGCTGCTGGCCTGGGCTACGCGGCCGACGTCGGGACGCGACAGTTGCAACGCCGGCCAGACGCCGAACACCAGGACCGTCAGGATCGCCAGCGCCGTGCTGAAGAGCAGCACCGGCACGTTCATCTCGATCACCGATTCGGCGGCGAACGAGTTGGTCGGGATCCACGCGACGATCAGAGCCAGCCCTTTCCACGCGATCGCCACTCCGAGAAGCGCGCCGACCAGGGCGATCGCGACCGCCTCGGTGAGCAGCTGCCGCACGATTCGCACGCGTGCCGCGCCCAGGGCCGCGCGCACTGCGAGCTCCTGTTGTCGATGGGCGCCGCGGACGAGCAGCAGGATCGAGACGTTGGCGCAACCGATGAGCAGCAGCGAGGTCACCGCACCCAGCAGCAGGAACAGTCGCGGGCCCATCGGCCGCGCATACATCTCGACGATGCTGCGCAGGTTCACGCGGAACTGATCCGGGTACCGGGCCGGGGTCTGGCGGGCGAATCCTTCCAGGATGGGTTGCAGCTCCGCGTTCGCGTCTGCGACGGAGACACCAGGACGGATTCTGAGGTTCACACCGTAATAGATGTTCGGTTCGAGCCTGACTTTGAGCGGCACATAAATGTCCGCTTCACGCCAGCGGAACCGTGGTGGCATTACCCCGACGATTTGATAGTCCTTGCGAACGAGCTGGATGGTGCGGCCAACGACGGCCGGGTCGCCTGAGTAATATCGCTGCCAGAACTGATAGCCGAGCACCACGACCCGCGCGGGGTCCTGACCCGGGGGCGCGTCCGCGGGAATGAGCCAGCGCCCGAGGAGGGCTGGAGTCCCCCAATGGTTCGGCGCGTTCGGAGAGATGTACGCGGCGACGACGTCCTCGGGAATATCACCATCGGTGGTGGTGAGATTCCAGCCGTCCTCCGCCACGGCGCTTTCGACGCTTCGGGCCTGACGCACCTGCGCCAGCTGATCGCCGGTCATCCCGGGATACCGGAAGCGGCCCGCGCTGTCGCGAAGCGCGATCTGCATCATTCGCTCGGACTCGACGTACGGGAAGGGATTGATGAGCACCCCGTAGATCACGCTGAACACGGCGCTCGTGGCGCCGATGCCCAGGGCCAGCGACAGCACGGCGGTGATGGCGAACGCCGGACGGCGGCGCAGCTCCCGCGCCGCGTAACGCAGATCGGCGATGACCGTTCCCATGAACGGCTTTGACGGAGCGGGGCGGCGCATGGTTGGTCAGGGAGGGCTCTCTCTCTCGAGCTTGCCCTGAGCGAGCGAAGCGAGTCGAAGGGTGTGCCAGAATTCCCGGGAACGGACATGAGCAACGACTACGCGTTCGAGATGGCGGTGGCGGCCGTTCGATTCGGGAAAGGCGTCACGCGCGAGGTCGGGGCCGATCTCGGGGATCTCGGCGTCACGAAGGCGCTGGTCATCACCGATCCGGCGGTGGCGCGGCTGCCGCCCGTGCAGATGGTCCTCGAATCGCTCGAAGACAGCAGAATCCCGTTCACCCTGTTCGATCGTGTCCGGGTCGAACCCACCGACGAGTCCTTTCTCGAGGCAATCGAGTGTGCCAGGGTGAACGACTGCGACGGGTTCGTCGCCGTGGGAGGCGGTTCCACGATCGACACCGCCAAGGCAGCGAACCTGTACTCGACGTATCCACCGGCGGAGTTCCTCGACTATGTGAACCCGCCGATCGGCAAAGGCCTTCCCATACCTGGTCCTCTCAAACCGCTCGTGGCGATTCCAACGACTGCCGGGACCGGCAGCGAGACGACCGGCGTGAGCATCTTCGATTTGAGCCGGCTCCATGCCAAGACCGGCATCGCCAGCCGGCGGTTGAAGCCGACCCTCGGCCTGCTCGATCCGGAGAACACTCGAACGCTGCCGCCGGAAGTCGCGGCGTCGAGCGGGCTCGACATCCTGAGCCACGCGCTCGAGTCGTTCACCGCGCTGCCGTTCACCGGACGGCCGCGGCCGGATCGCCCCTCACTCCGGCCGGCGTATCAGGGATCGAATCCGATCAGCGATGTCTGGTCGCTGCAGGCGCTGCGCCTCGTTGACCGCTTCCTGATCCGCGCTGTCGAAGATCCGGAAGACGACGAGGCCAGAGCGAACATGCTCCTGGCGGCTTCGTACGCGGGAATCGGGTTCGGGAACGCCGGCGTGCACCTCCCTCACGGCATGTCGTATCCGGTTTCCGGCCACGTGCGCGACTATCGTGCGCCCGGATACCGCGTGGATCATCCGCTCGTGCCGCACGGCATCTCGGTCATCCTGAACGCCCCGGCGGTCTTCCGGTTCACTGCCCCGGCCAATCCCCACCGTCACCTCGAAGCCGCCGAGGCTCTCGGCAGCACCAGCAGCCGGCCACGTCTCGACGATGCCGGCGAGATTCTTGCCGACCGGATCGCGTGGTTCATGCAGCGATTGCGCGTGCCGAACGGTCTCAGGGCGATCGGCTATACGATTGCAGACATCCCTGCACTCGTGGAGGGGACGCTCCCGCAGCATCGAGTGACGAAGCTCTCGCCGCGGCCGGCAGGACCGGAGGAGCTGGGCCGTCTGTTCGAGAGCGCGATGGTCGCCTGGTGAGCGCAGACTAGGGTTGATCCGACGCGGAGGGACATCAATGGCGGACACTGTTTCCACACCTGCCCCGAATCAGTCCCGTCAGCCACGGCCTTCCAGGTTGAGCAGGATCGCCCGCCGGGCGCACGAAATCTACGAGGCGCGTGGCGGTCAGGACGGCAAGGATCTGGACGACTGGTTGCAGGCGGAACGTGAGGTGGACGCGGAAATAGAAGCCGGCAGCTGAATTCCCAGGGAAACTTTACCCCGCTGGTTCCAGTCTAAGGTTTCCATGGCCGGATGAGGACCATGGACACGCTTCGACAGGATTTCCTCTACGCGCTTCGGATCCTGCGCAAGGAGCGGGCGTACTCGGCGGCTGTGGTCCTCACGCTGGCAGTCTGCCTCGGAGCGAATACGGCGATCTTCACCGTGGTGCGCTCGGTACTCCTTCGGCCGCTCCCCTATCCCCAGCCCGAGCGTCTCATTTCCTCGTACGACAGCTACCCGGCGGCCGGTGTCGAGCGCGCGGGGACTTCAGTACCGAACTATGCGGACCGCCGGGCGATGCCCGACGTCTTCTCGGGTGCAGCGCTCTATCAGTGGTTCGGATACAAGGTGGGCGAAGGCGCCAGGGCCGAGAACGTCTCGGCCATGAACGTGACGACGTCGTTCTTCGACGTGCTCGGCGTGACCGCAGCGCGGGGACGGCTGTTCACTGAGGCCGAAGGAACTCCCGGCAAGAACCGGGTGGTCCTGGTGAGCCACACGTTTGCGACCCGGCAGCCCGGCGGAGTGGACGGTATCGTCGGCCGTCAACTCCGGCTCAACGACGTGGTTCACGACGTTGTCGGCGTCCTGCCCGAGTCGTTCTTCTTCCTCAACCCCGAGGTGCGGGTGTTCGTGCCGCTGGCGTTCCAACATGAGGACTTCGGCGACGATCGGCGTCACAGCCAGAACCACGAGTTGCTGCTGCGTCTCGCGCCCGGGATGACGCTCGAGCGCGCGCAGTCCCGCGTCGACGCCCAGAACGCCGCCGCCGTCGAGCGCGCCGGCCCGTTGAAGGACGTGATCCTTCGCGCCGGCTACACCACGAGAATGCTGCCGCTCGATGCCGACCTCGTTCGCAACGTCCGGGCAGCCCTGCAGATGCTCTGGGGCGGCGTCGTGTTCGTGATGCTGATCGCCGCGGTCAACATCACGAACCTCGCGCTCGTGCGCACCAACGCGCGCATCAAGGAACTGGCCACGCGCAACGCGATCGGTGCCGGCAGTTCACGGCTCGCGAGGCAACTCATCACCGAAGCGACGATCCTCACGGTTGCTGGCGCGGCGCTCGGCGTGCTACTCGGGTACGTCAGCCTGGATGCGCTGGAGTGGATCGGGTTCACGGACCTGCCCCGGGCCAGTGAAATTCACATCGACTCGGTCGTGCTCGCGGTCACGCTGGTGCCTGCCCTTCTTCTCGGGATTGTCGTGGGTGGCGCCCCGGTGTTGCAGCTGGCTCGCGTCAACCTCAGCGGGGTCTTGCGCGACGAGGGTCGCGCGGGGACAGCCAGCCGCGCGTCAGGGTTCGTCAGGCGCTCGCTGGTGGTGGCGCAAGTCGCGCTCGCCTTCGTGCTCGTGGTCGGCGCGGGGCTGCTGCTCGCGAGCTTCCAGCGGCTGCTCGCCGTCGATCCTGGATTCGTTGCAGAACATCTGCTCACCGGCCGCGTGAATCCGCTGGCCTCGCGTTATCCCGACGACGCGGCGCTGCGATTGTATGCAACGCGGGCGCTCGCGAGGGTGCGCGCCTTGCCAGGCGTGGAGTCCGCGGGCATCAGCAGCTACCTGCCATTCAGCTGGGATTCGAGCAGCAGCGTCATCATTCCGGAAGGCTATGTCACCAAACCCGGCGACTCGGTCGTCTCTCCGAACCAGCTGTACGTGTCGTCGGGATATCTCGAAGCGCTGAAGGTATCGCTCAAGCGCGGGCGCTTTTTCACCGATTCAGACACGCTCGATGCGCCTCGCGTCGTGATCATCGACGAGCAGCTCGCCGCCCGGTTCTGGCCGGACCAGGACCCCGTCGGCCGTCGCGCGTACCTGCCGGATAAGCCGTCGGACGTCGGCAGTCCCGGACCGACAGTGACGTGGCTGCGCGTCGTCGGCGTGATCGGGGCGGTGAAACTCAAGGGGCTGGAGGAAGGAGAGAACGTCCGGGTCGGCGCGTACTACCAACCGTATGCGCAGGTGCCGACACGCACCGTCGGCTGGGCAATCCGGACGCGGGGCGCGGTCGCGTCCGACACGCTGGCGGTGCAACGCGCCCTCGCGGAGGTCGACCCCGAGGTACCGTTGTCCGATGTCTTCGCCATGAGTGACCGGATCGAGAAGTCGCTCAACCCGCGGCGCGCGCCGATGCTGCTGTCGCTCGGGTTCGGCGCCGTCGCGCTCCTGCTGGCGTCGATAGGTCTCTACGGGGTTCTCGCCTATCACGTCGGCCAGCGCACGCGTGAGATCGGCATCCGTATGGCGCTCGGCAGCGACCCCTCCGGGATCCTGCGCCTCATCCTGACCGAGGCAGCGTCACTGGTCGCCGTCGGACTCGCGGGCGGCCTGGCGGGTGCGATCGCGCTCCGCGGCGCGATTGCCGCGCAACTCTTTGGCGTGGGCGCACTCGATCCACTGGTGATGGTCAGCGCCGTCTTGATCCTGGGACTCACCTCATTGGTGGCGTGTGCAGGACCCGCGAGGCGCGCGGTGCATGTCAACCCGCTGGTAGCGCTATCTCGGCAATAGGCCGTTCTTGACCGCTTCCGGGCGCTTACCGGACGATACGCATGCATATGGATGGGCATGCGCGCAGATCGTTCGCGGTCAGACGGTTGCCCGGAGTTGTCGCCGCCATCAGCTGTCTCGGCGCCATCGCCTCGGCACAGGCGCCGACCGAGAAGGGCCGCCTCGGGCTGACACTCTCCCAGATCACAACGCCGTGGACCGGCGATCTCGACGGCATGGTCGAACGCCGCATGGTCCGGGTGCTCACCGCGTACAACAAGACCCAGTATTTCATCGACCGTGGCACGCCGCGCGGAACCGCTTACGACCAGGGGCGGCTGCTCGAAGAGGAGTTGAACAGGACGCTCGGAAAGCCGGGCACCAGCATCCATGTGCAGTTCGTTCCGCTGTCGCGCAACGAGCTGCTCCCCGCACTGATCGCCGGCAAGGGCGACATCGTGATGGCCGACCTGACGGTGACTCCCGAGCGCCAGGAGGTCGTGGATTTCACCGAGCCCTGGATCGCCGGCGTCGAAGAGATCGTGGTCACCCGTCCGGGCGGGCCGGTGATCTCCACGGTGGAGGATCTCTCGGGCAAGGAGGTCTTCGTCCGCGAATCCAGCAGTTACTACCAGAGCCTGATCGAGCTGAATGCGCGGCTGCAAAAAGACGGCAAGCCGCCCGCGACGATCACGCCGGCGCCGGAGGAACTCGAGGACGAGGACCTGCTCGAGATGGCCAACGCCGGGCTCGTCGACATCCTGGTCGTGGACAATCACACGGCCTGGTTCTGGCAGCGCGTCTGGCCCGGGCTGAAGGTGTATCCGGGCGTCGCCTTGCGCAGGGGCGGCCAGATCGCCTGGGCGATCCGGAAAGACAGCCCGCAGCTGAAGACCGCGGTCAATGACTTCCTGGAGACCAACGGCGTGAACTCGCTCACCGCGCGAATGATCTTCCGGCGGTATCTGCTCAACACACAGTACGTCACCGGCGCAGGCGCGGCGGCGGCGCGCAAGCGATTCACCGATCTCGTCGCCCTCTTCCGGAAGTACGGCGCGCAGTACGAGATGGATTGGATGCTGATGGCCGCACAGGGCTACCAGGAATCACGGCTCGATCACGGCGCGCGCAGCCACGTCGGCGCCATCGGCGTGATGCAGGTGATGCCGGCCACCGGCAGCCAGCTGAAAGTCGGCGATATCAGGAAGCTCGAGCCGAACATCCACGCCGGCGTGAAATACATCCGATCCCTTGTCGACCGCTACTACGCGAACGAGCCGATGGACGAGTTGAACAAGGTGCTCTTCGCGTTCGCCGCTTACAACGCCGGACCGGGTCGCGTGCGCCAGCTTCGCCGTGAAGCCGAGGAACGCGGTCTCGACCGCAACATCTGGTTCAACAACGTCGAGCGGATCGCCAGCGAACGCATCGGCCGCGAGACGGTGACTTACGTCAGCAACATTTACAAGTACTACGTCACCTACCTCCTCATTCAAGGTGAGTACATCCAGCGTCGCGACCTCAAGCGGAAGAGTGTTGCCGGGGGCTAGTTACCCTTCTGCCTTCTGCCTTTTGCCTTTTGCCTTTTGCCTTGTGCTACCGCCCTGTCCGGTCATAGCCGATCGACGCGATGATCCAGCCGGCGCCTCGCTTGCGGAGCGAGAACGTCTGGCGCAGCCGTTCGGTGACCGGCGCCGGCGCCCGCTTGCGCTTGAACGTGTGAGTGGCGGTGCACACAACCGTGGCGGATAAGCCATCCGGAGAGAGCTCGCTCGCGAGGTCGTCCACTTTCAGCGTGTAGAAATCGAAGTCCGAGAACTGCCAGACCGCCTCGGCGGGATAGACAGCGGACACGGCGGCAGGGTTCAGGGTGCTGTAGCCTGCGGCGTAGCGATGAACGATGCCCGCCACTCGCGCCTTTTCCAGATCGCTCGCGCTCGGCTGGGAGCCCGGGGCTGTCGGTACCGGCTCTGGTGCGCGCGGTTGAATTTGTGCGGCTTTGGTGGCGGGTGACTCGGGCCGAGCGGCCGCGGGCGCCGTTGAATTGCTGTTTCCCGTGGAAGGATTCGGCGGCCTTGCGTTGGCGCGGGCCAGGTTCTGTTTGTTCGCGATCTCCGCCAGCAGGAGCTTCGCGTCCCGCTCGGCGCGATCGAAGGTCTCCTCGGCCGTCCAGAGAATCCTGATCGCCGCGTCCTTCCTGCCCGCCATGATCTGCTGGTTGGCATCCCGCTCGAGCTTCAGGGCTTCATGGTACGTTTGGGTGTCGTTCGCGGCGCCGGCACTAATGGCCGCCGCTTTCGATCGGCGGGTGATGCGTTGCGCGTCGCTCAGCATCGAGTCGAGGATGGAGCGCAGCTCGGTATCCTCCGGCGCGATTGTGAGCCCGGTCATCACGGTGTTCAGCGCCATTCGCTGGCCGCGCTGAAACTGATCTCGCGCGACCTGCCGCAACCGCGGAACTCTCTGTTGCCTGGGATCCTCGTCCGTCGCAGTGCCCGGCTGCGCTGCTGCCGCCGGCTTCTCCACGGGAACCGACGATACCGGCGGCGGTGTCGCGGGCGCGGGCTCGGTTGCCGCTGTCGTAGACGGAGCGCTGGCTGGCTGACTCGATTGAGCAGGCGGAGTTGAACGCGAACCGAGGAAGTAGATCCCCGACCATATTGCGAAGATGAGAATCACAACAGCCGCCGCCGCGGCCAGACCGCCGTAGCGCCGGAAAGACCAGAATGCCGCGCGATCCCGTCCCGGCCGTCGATCGTCGAGTGACCCGGACGCCTTTTCGCGGATCTCCCGAGCCTGGACCGACTGCGGATCGAGGCTCAACGCGTCGTCCGCGTGCCGGACCGCGGACTCGAATTTCTGTTCCTCCAGCCGGGTTCGCGCGCGATCCACCGCTCCAGCCGCCACGCGCGCCCGATCACGGCCGCGTTCGCGCTCGCGCCGAAGGGCCAGCACGCGGTTGCGGAGCGCCAGCGCCGGCTCCAGGTTCGGATCGAGCGCGAGCGCCTGATCGATCAGATCGGAGGTGCTGCTGATGTCTCCACGATCGAGTGACTGCCGCGCCTGCGTCAGCCAGGTCTCGATGCGCTGTTCGTCGGTCGTGGTGCGCGCCAGATCGAGGAGGTCGAGCGCTTCGACGTTCTGCGGGTCGAGCAGCAGCACCTTCTCGCACGCCAGCAGGGTCGCCTCGTAGTTGCGCGCCACGAAGGCCTGCCGTGCGTTTGACAGGTGGCTCGCGATTTCGCGCGCCCTCCGCTTCTGCACGTCCTGGAGCTCCGGCCACTGAGGCGTGGGCGGCTCGGCCGTCGCAACCGGCCCGGCACACGCGCGCTGAATGGCCTGAATCAGCAGCTGCACGTCCGATTCCCAGCGGACGTCGCTCAGCTCGAGCGCATTGCGCTGCGCCAGCGCTGCGATGTCCTCCGGGAGATCCATCGCCGCCGGCATCGTCGCGCGCTCGATCAGCACGGGGATCACACGAATCCGATCGGTCCCCAGCGCAGTCGCCAGCTCGACACGCAGGAAGTCATCCGGGTTGTCGAGCCGGCGCGTCCTGAGACGCGGATCCCGGACCGTCAGCCAGTCCTTGCCGATGATCGCCAGCAGCACCGAGCACGACTGGAGCTCATGCTTGATGAACTTGACGAAGTCTTCTCCCGGCGGAATGTTGTCGGTGTCCTTGAAAATGCGATCGCCGAAGTGCTTGCGCAGCGACGGCAGCAAGGCAAGCACGTGTCCCGAGCTATCTTCACGGCGATAGCTGATGAAGATTCGCGGTGACGCCTCAGGATCGGCCATGCCCGGAGGAAGTGCCTTTCAGAATTCGCCCGAGTCTAGCTGTTTCTCCGCCGCCGTTCCAGCCAGGGTCCAGACTCTAACGTCTTCGTGCGCAGACGTTTACGAAATTGCGCGCGGTGGCGTTTCGGGTCGGCATGTCTGTATATACGTCGGGACTGGGGGCTGGGGGCTGGAAGGGGCCGCGCTAATCAGAGGCAACCAGCCGGTCAATTTCCCCGGTTCCCTCTGAATGCCACCGGCTTTCCCAGCCCCCAGCCCCTAGTCCCCAGCCCCGAGTCTGGAAGGTACCTCGAGTCCCACCGCCCGCATCAGCGCCAGCGCGTTGCTGTGGGTGACCGGACCCGGCTTCATGAGGTAGTCGAACCGCATTTCGGTGCCGTCGAACCAGTCCTGGAAGTGCACGTTCGCGGCGCGCGGCGCTAGCGCGTCGGCCACGGCGGTCACGGCGAGATCGTGCGTCGTGATCAGTCCGATTGCGCCGCGATCCAGCAGGCTCCGCAACACGCCTTCGGCGCCTGCCAAGCGATCGTGCGAGTTGGTTCCATGGAAGAGCTCGTCGAGCAGGAAGAGCAACGGAACGGACCCGGCCGCGACATCCGCCAGCTCACGGATCCGGGTGATCTCCGCGTAGAAGCGCGACCGTCCCTCGAGGAGCGAATCCTGGATGCGCAGCGTGGCGCCCACTGCCAGGGAGGACAAGCGGAGCGACCTCGCACGCACCGGCGCTCCCGCGAGTGCCAGCACCGCGTTGATCCCCACCGTCCGCAACAGTGTGCTCTTGCCTGACATGTTGGATCCGCTGACGACGAGCAGTTGTGTTCCGGTACCCAGATGGATGTCGTTCGCCACCATCCTGTCTGAGGGTAACAGCGGGTGGCCGAGTTGTACGGCGTCGAACAGCGCCTGAGATGCGATCGACGAGTCGGAGCCCACGATCTCCGGAAACGGATCGTCAGGGTGCTCGTACTGATATGCCGACAGCGAGGTCAAGGCCTCGAACTCGGCGATCGTGTCGAGCCAGGATCGGACCCGTCCGCCATACCGATTCCGCCACCGCGCGACAGCAACCGCGATCACTGGACGAATGAGCTGGAGCATGGCCGCGAACGCCAGCGCGATCTCGAGGTAACCGAAGAGGAAGAACGTCAAAGGCACGACCGCGGCGTTCTTGTCGCCACCGTGGATCTCGCTGTAGCGATGGAGCCGGTGGATGATTTGCGACGCTGGCTGCCGTCCCGCGCTGAAGCGTGCCTGCAGCTGCCGCAACCGTGCGCCCTCGAACGGCTGCCGCTCGAGCGTTTTCAGCAAGCCGGTGAGCACCTCGAGGTCGAGCGTCCGATGAACCAGGGTGTCGGCGACGAAATCGGCTGCGGTCTCGGGATCTCTCCCTGACACGATGCGATTGATTTGATCCCGAAACTGGCGGAACACGAGTGCCTGCAGGAAAACCAGCGTGCCAAGCGGCCACCACACAGACGTGAATGCCATGTACGTGATCGCCACGATGAAGGCGCCCCCGAAGAACGCTGTGAAGCCTGACAGCGCCGCTGAAGGCGGCAGCGGCGACTCCGCCCACTCCAGGAGACGGCCGGTTCGAACGCTCTCACGGACTTCCGTTCCCGCGATCGCGAGCTGCTCCCGGAGGTCCAGCGCAGGCCCGAGCTCCCGCACGGCCTCCTGCCGCGCCCGAACCTCGATCGCATCGGCGGGGGTCATCAGCCATCGTGCGAGTGTCTCTTCACCGGCATAAGTACGGGCGAGCGAGAGCAGCTCGAACAGCGAGCCGGTGCCGAACAGATCGAGATCGTTCGCATAGACGTGACGATCGTCACGGAACCGCTCGCCGGGCTCCCCGGCCCCTCTCCAGCGATCCTCGATCCTCGCGACACCGCGTTCGTAGAACCTGATGCCCCGGACGGCATCGGCACGCGAACGCAAAACCCGATCGTGCCGCTGCATGAGCCACGCGAACAGCGCCGCCGGCAACAGCAGCCACCAGGGGCTGATGATGCCCAGCCAGATCGCGACGCCAATGAGGATGGTTCCAACCACGGTGGTCAGGCGGGCGTGAGCGAACCGCGCGTCCATACGATCCAGCGCTTCTCGTGCGGCTGTTCGGTCGGCGATCCGGCTCCGGTACTCGAGTGCGGCGGGGTCTGGCACTGCTCATTCTGGATCGGCCATGGAGTCAGGGGCCGGGGACTGGGGGCTGGGGGCTGGGAAGCCGGTGCTAATCAGGATCAACCCGCCAATCGCAATGGCGTGTTGCCTCTGAATACCACCGCCTTACCCACCCCCAGCCCCCAGTCCCCAGCCCCGACCGTGACACTATTTCAGGGATGTCGCTGGTCCGCCGCTACGGATGGGTCGTTCTGCTCGGATTCGTCCCCGTCGCCATCCTGCTCGAGTGGCTGAGCCCCGAAAACCACACCGCTGTCTTCGTCACATCAGTGCTGGCCATTCTGCCGCTGGCCGCCATGATCGGCCGCGCGACCGATGTGCTAGCCGATCGGCTGGGCGGGGGAATCGGCGGCCTCCTGAACGCCACGTTCGGGAATGCCGCAGAGTTGATCATCGGGGCGCTCGCGCTTCGTGAGGGGCTCATCGACCTGGTCAAGGCGTCGCTGACCGGCTCGATCATCGGCAACGTGCTGCTCGTTTTCGGCGCCGCGGCTTTCGTCGGCGGCCTCAAGCATCGAACCCAGCACTTCAACCGCACCGCGGCCGGCCTGGGCACGACGATGCTGCTCTTGAGCGTCATCGGGCTGGTGGTCCCGGCCGTGTTTCACCGGATCGCGCACGGGAGCGGCGGCAGCGGCGTGGAGTTGAAGCTCGACACGGAAATCGCCGTGGTGCTGTTCATCACCTATTGCGCAAGCCTCGTCTTCACACTCCGGACTCACCGGGACCTTTACGGTGTGAGCGGCGAGTCCGATGACACACACCGGGACGGGCACCGGATGTCGGTGAAGCGTGCCGTGATCGTGCTCTTCGCTTCTACTGCCGCCGTTGCCATCGTCAGCGAGCTGCTCGTGACCTCCGTGTCCGAGACCGCCCGCGATCTCGGCATGACCAACCTCTTCGTCGGCGTCGTCATCGTGGCGCTGGTCGGCAACGCGGCGGAGCACTTCTCCGCGGTCGTCCTGGCGGCGGACGACAAGATGGATGCGGCCATCGGAATCGCGGTCGGCTCGTCGACGCAGATCGCGCTGTTCGTGGCGCCGGCCCTGATCTTCCTCAGCTACCTGATCGCACCGCAGCCAATGGATCTGCTGTTCACGACCTTCGAGCTGGTCGCAATCGGCCTGTCGGTGCTGAGCATCGCGTTCATCGCCCACGATGGCGAGACCAATTGGATGGAAGGCGTGCAGCTGCTTGCGGTCTATATGATTTTGTCGCTGGGGTTCTTCTTTTTGCCGGGGTAAAGCTGGCAGCCGGAGCTACCTGAGCGGCCGGCGATTCAGGATCAGCGAGATCGGCGCGGGCGGATGTTCGACGAAGGTGTTGACGAGGAATTCCTTGCCGTCGGCCGAGACGTCGTACTCGAACCACATGCCCCCTTGCACGGTACTCGTGATCGGTGCGGAGAACAGGCGCACCGGTTGGCCGATGGAGAGTTCGTCACCCGGCAGTACTCTGATCGCCACGCTCATCAAACCGCTGTCAGGGGCGACGTAGAACAACTCCAAGTTTTCCTTCCCTTCGCGGCGCCAGCGCGGCTGCGACCCTCCGCCCGCGGAAACCGGTTTGCCGGCCGCGCCAGGTTTGAAGGGACGCACGTAGATCTCGAACTGACCCGTCTCGTTCGACTCATAAGCGATGAACTGCGAATCCGGCGAGAACTGCGCAACGCGCTGGTCGTGGGCAGGCGAGGTCGCGACCGGAACTGGATCACGCTTTTCGAACAGTGACAGCGCCCAGATGCTCCATCGGCCGCTCGCGGTACGGGTGCGATAGAGGAGATACCGGCCATCGTGCGAGTAGTGCAGCGGAAAACCCTGGAGCGGTTGTTGGAGGATCGGTGAGGAGTCGGCCTCCGTACCAGTGGGTTTGGTCTTGATCTCGAACGCACGTCGATCGGTGTTAGCGGCGCTGTAGGCGATCGAACGGCCGTCGATAGCCCAGATCGGACTGACATCCGGGAGGGGTTGGCGCGTCAGCGGCGTCGGGATGCCGCGTTCGACGTCAACGACCCACACGTCGCTGTTACCGCCGACAGAACGTGTAAACACAATCTGCCGTCCATTGGGCGAGAGCGTCGGGTTCGCCTGCGGTCCCGGTCTGCCGACCGTGCGGAGCGGCTTGCCAGAGCGGTCGAACCAGACGAACTGCTTGTCCTGCGCACCGGATCCGGCGCGGTATGCGATGGTGCCCTCCCGCGACGCCGAGATCGCAGCGGCGCCCGACCCCTCGCTGATCGCCACGCCTCTCGCGAGTGACACCGGCGAACCGTCGACCACCAGCCGAGCCCTATCGAAGCGCTGGGCATACAGCACGCCGTCGCGCACGAACAACACGTCTGACGGCGGCGCAAACACCGCCGAAGCGTCGGCGTCGAGGAGATGCCGCGGTGCCGCGCCATCCAGCGATCCCAGAAAGACCGCCCGCGATTCAGCGACGAAGAACAGGAAGTGCCGCCCGTCCGGGAGAAAGCAGGGGAATCGGTGGCCCCCGGGCGGCGGCGGCAGCGTCTGTGACTCCGGCTGGCCGCCATCTGCCGGCAGGCGATAGAGCTGGCTGTCGGGCACCATCGGGGTCAGGATCGTGCCGGTTTCGTTCCAGGTGCCGCCGGTGCCGATCACGATAGAACCGAGAGAGCGGGGCGCGCTGCCGTCGAGACGAACGCGGAACAGCCGCTCGGACGCGAAGAAGCCGATCGACTGGCTGTCGGGCGACCAGAACGGGAACGAGACTCCGTCCGTTCCGCGCAGCGGCTGCGCAGCTCCCGTCTCGAGATTGCGAACCCAGAGCCGCGTCCGTCCCTCGGACACCGCGACGAACGCAAGGTGGCGGCCGTCTGGTGAGATGGCCAACGACACCGGATCGGTCGTGGGCGGCGTGACGATTTCGACACGCTGCTCCGGCCGTGCCGGGGGCGGTGTGGCACCGGTCAGCACCAGGCCGATTGCCGCGGCCGCAGCCACTCCCAATCCGGCCATCCATATCAAACGCTCATGCGCCCGAATGCCACCGCCGCTGGCGGCCGTCGGGGTCGATGCACCGCGCGACGCATCGTCGATTTCCAGGTTGGCATCCCGGATGTCCGCGAGGCGGCGCCGGCGATCCTTCTCGAGACAGCGATGCAGCAGGCGCCGAATGCTTTCCGGCGTGTCCGGCGGCAGGCGTGACCAGTCCGGCTCCGAGCGCAGCACGGAGGCAACTGTCTGTGTCGGATCGCTTCCTTCGAACGCTCTCGCCCCGGTCAGCATCTCGAACAGCACAGCGCCAAACGCCCAGATGTCTGTACTCCGATCGACAGTCTGGCCGCACGCCTGCTCGGGACTCATGTACGCGGCGGTGCCGAGGATCACTCCGAATGCAGTGACGGCGGGGCTCGTGACGGTTGCCAGCGCACCTGAAGCAAGGTCGCTGGACGGCTCGAGCGCTCTTGCCAGCCCGAAGTCGAGCACTTTGACGGTGCCGTCGGGACGGAGCTTGATGTTGGCCGGCTTGAGATCGCGATGGACGATGCCTCGCTCGTGCGCAGCGTCCAGCGCCTGGGCAATCTGCTGCGCGATGGTCAGCGCCTCGCCCGGCGGCAGAGGACCGGCGGCAATCCGTTCTGCGAGTGTCACGCCCTCGACGAGTTCCAGGACCAGCACGGGCGTCGCGCCGGAATCCTCGATTCCGTAGATCGCCGCGATGAGCGGATGGTTCAGCGAGGCCAGGATTTGTGCTTCGCGGCGGAACCTGGCCGTCCGATCGCCATCGTTCGCGACGTTGTCAGGAAGCACCTTGAGCGCGACGTCGCGTCCGAGCGTCGTATCGCGGGCACGATAGACCTCTCCCATTCCTCCGGCGCCGAGTGAGGAGAGGACCTCGTAAGGACCGAGTCGAACACCAGGGGCGACGCTCACGCGACGTGATTATAGGCGGGGAGCGCAGCCGGATCTTTGTGATGGATGACCGGCTTTCGGGACGAACGGCATTGACCAGCCGCGTCCAGTCCAGCAGTATCGCGGGCGTGCGTCACACACTTCTCGCTCTCGTGTTCGCGGCTTCGCTGCCTGGCGCTTCTTCTGCTCAAGGCATCAGTGCCGGCGATCGTCAGCGATTGCTGGCTCATCTCGAAATGACGGAGAGCTGGCTGCAGTCGGAGCTGAAAGGCCTGTCGGAGGCCCAGCTCCGCTTCCGTCTGAAACCTGACACCTGGTCCATCACCGACGTCGTCGAACACCTGTCGATCGCGGAGCCGCAGTACTGGAAGCAATTGACGGACTCGATGAAGCAGCCGCCAAAGACTGAAAAGCTCGAAGCGACCGACGCCGCGATCCTCTGGTACGGCATCGATCGCACCAGCCGGACGACAACCGGCGAAGCCCGCGTGCCGACCGGCAAGGTGTCGAACGTCCGCGAGCCACTCGACAAGTTCCTGAAGCTGCGTGCGACGATGCGCGAATACGCCACGAGGACGGCGGATGACCTGCGATCGAGGAAACTGCTCGAGGGGAACATGGACGTGTATCAGTGGTTCCTCATGATCTCCACGCATTCGCAGCGGCACATCCTGCAGATTCGCGAGATCAAAGCGGATCCGAAATACCCGTCTTAGTCGGGGGCTCTGATCTCCTGTACCTTGAGGCGATGGCGAAGCCTGTACAGGAGGTCCTCCGGGCCGGTGATCGAGAGGTGTCGATCTCAAATCCGGCGAAAGTCCTGTTTCCGCAGGCCGGCTATACCAAGCTGGACCTCGCACGGTATTACTTTGGGGTCGCGGACGGGGCGTTACGTGCTGCCGGCGGGCGTCCCAATGTTCTGGTCCGGTATCCCAACGGGATCGGGGGAGAGTTCTTCTACCAAAAGCGGGCGCCCGAATCGCGGCCGCCGTGGATCGAGGTGGTCTCGCTGCGCTTTCCGTCGGGACGGAGCGCCGACGAGGTCGTGCCCCGCGACGCCGCCGCGCTGTTGTGGATGGCCAACCTGGCCTGCCTCGAGCTGCACCCGCACCCGGTGCGCGCCGAGGATCTCGATCATCCCGATGAACTGCGCGTTGATCTCGATCCGGTCCCCGGAATCGAGTGGCGTCAGATTCGAGAAGTCGCCGGCGTGGTCCGCGCAACGCTCCAGGACCTCGGCCTGGTCGGCTGGCCCAAAACGTCCGGATCGCGCGGCATGCACATCTACGTGCGCATCGTCCGCGACTGGACGTTCGCCGAAGTGCGCCGTGCAGCGCTCGCGTTCGCGCGCGAAGTGGAACGGCGCGCACCGGCCCTCGCCACGAGCAAGTGGTGGAAGGAGGAACGACACGGCGTGTTCCTCGACTACAACCAGAACGCAAAGGATCGAACGATCGCCGCGGCCTACTCCGTCCGGCCTACGCCAGACGCCCGTGTTTCCGCGCCGCTGACGTGGGACGAGATCGACGAGTGCGATCCGCGTGACTTCACGATGGCCACGATGCCGGCGCGCTTCAGCACGGTCGGCGATCGGCACGCAGAGATGGACGCGCACCCGTGCTCGCTCGCGTCGTTGCTGGAGCTGGCCGCGCAACACGAGCGCGAAGGCCTCGGCGATGCGCCGTGGCCGCCGCACTACCGGAAACAGGCCGGCGAGCCAGCCCGCGTGCAGCCATCGCGGAGGCGTACGCCGAAATTCCCTCTCATCGAAATCGGGCGGGCGAAGAAGAAAGAGGATGCACTGGCCGGCGTCGAGCGCTGGCGCGCGCGCCACCCTGAAGCCGCGTCACACCTCGAGCCCGCCGACGTCCTGGTCGACGCGATGCGCGGCCGCTTCCACACCTGGACGCGCGTGCGAATCAACCTGCAGCACGTGCCGGAGCCGCTTCGACCGGCGCAGGAAGCGCTTGATCCTGACGACGATCCGTGGTCGCCGACAAAGGCGTCGTCGCAAAGCGACTGATCTTAGAGGGGCGTCGAGCTCGCTCATTGCTTGTAACTGATTCGGTAGACAACCCCGGCCTTGTCGTCCGACACGAGCAACGCGCCGTCGGGCATCACGAGCACGTCGGCGGGACGGCCCCAGACGTCGCCGACCATCGCGCCGCCGCCGGCGGGTGCCGGCTTCATGCCGCGCAGCCAGCCTTCGGCGAAGCGCGTGTATGAGACCACCTTGTTGCCGTCCAGCTTGACGAGCGACAGCCGGTAGCCCTGCGGGATCGAGCGGTTCCACGATCCGTGCTCGGCGACGATGATCTGGTTGCGGTACTCCTCGGGGAACATCTTCCCGGTGTAGAACCGCATCCCAATCGCCGCGACGTGCGCGTCGAGCGCGCGTGCCGGTGGCTGAAACCCGCCGCACGGCCGTGCCTTGCCGAACTCGGGATCGCTGACGTCGCCCTGATGGCAGAACGGATACCCGAAGTGCAGCCCCTTCTTCGGCGCCGTATTCAACTCATCCCTCGGCACGTCGTCGCCAAGGTTGTCGCGGCCGTTGTCGGTGAACCAGATCTCGCGCGTGCGCGGATGCCAGTCGAACCCGACCGTGTTGCGCACCCCGTGAGCGAACACCTCCACTTCCGAGCCGTCGGGCTTCATGCGCAGGATCGAGGCGTATCGAGGATCGTCCTTCTCCTTGTCGCAGATGTTGCACGGCGCGCCGACCGGGACGTAGAGCAGGCCGTCCGGTCCGAACGCGATGAACTTCTGGCCGTGGTGCTCGTCCTTCGGCAGCGCATCGTTCACCACCACCGGATCGCCCGGCGATTCCAGTCGCGACTCGATGTTGTCGAACCGGGTGATCCGGCTGATCTCGCCGACGTAGAGCGAGCCGTTGTGAAACGCGACCCCATTCGGCTGGTTCAGGCCCTTCGCCATGACCAGGACCCGGTCGGCCTTCTGGTCCCCGTTGTTGTCGACCAGGGCGTACACCTTGTCGCCATCTGGCTTGTTGCGAGAGCCGACGAACACGGTCCCCTTCGGCCCGAGCACCATTTCGCGGGCGTTGGTGACGCCGCTGGCGTAAACGTCGATCGTGAAGCCGGGGGGCAGCTTGATCAGATTGAGTGGCAGATCCGATCCGCTGGAGGCGGGGCCGCGCTCCTGCGTTGAACCCGGGGGGGCGGCGACGGCCGCCGTGAGCGCCAGAAACAGGACAAATTCGTTACGCATAACCGAAAATCCTACGGCTGAGGGGGCCGGAAATCCACCTGATGCTATTTTTTTGCCGGTGTGCTATTTTTTCAGCACCTTTGTCGGGGGCCCTCCGTCTAAGAGGGCATGTCGGAGTCATTATTGATGCGTGAGGCACCCCACCACGACCTGAGCCGCCGCGAACGGCAGATCGTGGACATTCTTTATGCGCAGGGCCGCGCGACGGCCGCCGAGGTCCAGGCCGCGCTGCCGGACCCGCCCAGTTACTCGGCCGTCCGGGCGATGCTGCGAATTCTCGAGGACAAGGGCCACGTCCGGCATGAACAGGACGGGCCCCGCTACATTTATCTGCCGACGGTCGGGCGCGATCGCGCCAAGAAAACGGCCCTCAGGCACGTCCTTCAGACCTTTTTCAACGGATCCACGGAACAGGCGCTGTCCGCGCTGCTCGATGAATCCGATACCCGGCTTTCCGATCACGAGCTCGACCGGCTGGCACAGCTCATCGATCGCGCGCGCCGCACGGGAGCGTAATCATGAACATCCCCGACATGCCGGTGGGATGGTTGCCGCTCGCCGACGCGGTCGCCAAGACCACGCTCATCCTTCTGGCGGCGGCGGTCGCGTCGATCGTGCTGCGCTCCGCGTCGGCGGCCCTGCGACACCTGGTCTGGACGCTCGCGCTCTCGAGCGCGCTGTTCCTGCCGATTGCGTCCTTCGCGCTGCCGAAGTGGCAGCTTCCGTTGGTGACGATCACCGCGCCAGCGCCGGCGATCGAGGTTCTGCACGACGCCGGCGCCAGCCTTCCGGCTAGAGCCGGAAGCCACACCAATCAAGGGACTGGCAGCCTGCCCGCCGGTGCTGTAAGCCTCTCTGCTCAACGCGAAGGCGACACTAACCACGGACGGGGGGCTTCCGGCTTCAGCCGGAAGGATGCGGCTGACGTGAGTCTTCCGCCTGCTCCCGAGCTGCAAACGGACACGGAGCTTCAGCCCGCTGCACGTGCGTCGATCTTCGAACGCCTGTCCTGGCAGCAGATACTCGGTGGGATCTGGCTGCTCGGCGCGATAGTGATTGTTGCGCGCATCCTGATTGGGCTCGCTGCCGTCAGGTGGCTGTCGAGACGAACCCAGGAAATCACCGACGCCGCCTGGCTGCCGATGGCGCATGCGATGGCGCGCGACATGGGCATCGGCGCCCGCCTGCGGTTCCTGCGGAGCGGACGTGCGAGCATGCCGGTGGCGACCGGGATCCTGCGTCCCGCGGTGATCATGCCGTCCGACGCGGACACCTGGTCCGAGAGCCGGCTCCGAATCGTGCTGTTGCACGAGCTGGCGCACGTCAAGCGTCGCGACTGCCTGACCCACGTACTCGGACAGGCGGCGTACGCATTCCACTGGTTCAACCCGCTCGCGTGGCTCGCGGTCAAGCGCGCGCGGACCGAGCGTGAACGCGCCTGTGACGATCTCGTTCTGGCCTGCGGCACGCGTGGATCGGACTATGCCGATCAGTTGCTCGAAATGGCGCGCGTGCTGCGCGGCGATCGGTTCCCCGCGCTGCTTGGCGGCGCCAGCCTTGCGATGGCGCATCGCTCGCAGCTCGAGGGCCGGCTGATTGCCATCCTCGATCCGCGTGTGAAGCGTTCCGGATTGACCCGCGGCCGTGCGCTGGCGGCCGTGGCGTTGTGCTGTGCGGCCGTTGCTCCTCTCGGCGCGCTGCAGCCGTGGACTTCGCAGGCGACGGATCAGGCTCCTGTCATCGCCGATCAACCGTCGTCTCTTGCCCTCCCGCCTCCGCCTGTCGTTCCCGAACGGCCCGATCGGCCGGAGCGCGCAGATGTGCCGCGGCCGGCGGCAGAAATCCACCGTGAGCCCGCGGATCGAGCCGATCGTGATGGCAGCGTTGCGACCGACGGCGCGCATGACGCAACAGGTCCGCATCCCGTGCCGGTGCCTCAGCCGATGCCGCACTTGGTGAGCGACGCAATGGCCGCAGGCATGGCTGCTGGCCAGGCAGTGGCGGGCGGGATCGCGAGTGGCGCGTCCGGGCGTGTCGTGATTGGCGTTGAGGCTGTGTTGCTCGACGCGCTTCCCGGAGTGATGGCCCAGGAGCCCAAGCCGGTCGCCGGCGAGAAGACAGAGAAAGCCGGAGACAAGGCTGGCACCAGGTCAGATCCGCGCATGATTGCGGCCCTCACGGCCGCACTCAAGGACAGCGACAAGGAAGTCCGTGAGACGGCGATGCACGCGCTGGTGCAGATGCGCGATCCGTCGATCTTCGAGCCGCTGCTGCAGGCCCTCAAGGATGGGTCTCCCGACGTCCGCGAGCAGGCCGCGTTCGGCCTCGGGCAGATACGGGACAGGCGCGCAGTGCAGCCGCTGATCGGAGCGATCAAGGATGAGAACGCCGACGTGCGTGAGCAGGTGGTCTTCGCACTCGGCCAGCTGCGCGACCCGGCGGCAGTCGAGGGCCTGGCGGTGGCAGTCAAGGACGTCAATGCCGACGTCCGTGAACAGGCCGTCTTCGCGCTCGGCCAGATCCGGGATCGCCGGGCGGTCGAGCCGCTCGTCTCGGCGCTCAAGGACGCGGATCCGGATGTGCGTGAACAGGCGGCCTTCGGCCTCGGACAGATTCGAGATCGAAGCGCGGTCGACGCCCTGATGGTGGCCGTGAAGGATACCAACAAGGACGTGCGCGAACAGGTCGTCTTCGCGCTCGGCCAGATTCGCGACCCCCGCGCGATCGACGCGTTGACCACTGCGCTCAAGGATCAGAACGCCGACGTCCGCAAGCAAGCGGCCTTCGCCCTCGGACAACTCGCTCGATAAGTTCTAAAAGTCCTGCCGGCGGTCGCGTGCGACCGCCCGGGGCGACGCTCTGGTTGGTGATGCTGGTTTTTTAGCAGGGAGGCAGCATGAGTCCGCTGACGGTGTTCATCCGCACGCTCGCCAAGTCAACCGCGATCTTTCTCGGCGCGGGGCTGATCTTTCTGAATCCATCGCTCGAGGTGACGGGACTCTCCGAGCTGAAGCGGCTGTCGACCGGCGGCTCGATCGGCGGCCTCGGCGTCACCGCGCAGAAGAGTCCTGCCGAGCAGGCCGTTGACGCGCTCATCGGCGCGCTGAAGGACACGGATGCGGGGGTTCGGCGCCAGGCCGCTCACACGCTCGGCGAGATGCACAGCGCACAGGCCGTGCCCGCATTGATGGAAGCCCTGAAAGATCAGAACGCGGAGGTACGCACGCAGGCGATGTGGGCGCTGGCCGAGTCCCGCGATCGGCGTGCGACCGCGGCGATCACCGGGGCATTGAAGGACGCTGACCCGAAGGTGCGCGCCCGGGCCGCGGCCGCCCTCGCCGAGTTCCGCGATCCTGCATCGATCGATGCGCTGATTGCGGTCGTGAAGGACAGCAACATCGAGGTCAGGAAGCAGGCGATCCGGGCACTCGGAGAGATCGGCGACCCGAAAGCGCTGCCGGCGCTCACCGAAGCGATGAAGGACGCCGACGCCAGCGTTCGGCGCAGCGCCATACAGGCGATCGCCGAGATCAGTGACGACTCGGACCACAACGATCACCACGGGTTCAACCTGGCCCACCCGATGCCGATGCCGATGCCGATGCCCATGCCGAACCCGAACCCCAATCCGAATCCAAATCCAAATCC